>Ga0315285_10000905_pt1 | contig 30972 bp, 45 predicted proteins | sample YL17G09_36_MG_FD_203698 | JGI IMG/M metagenome (GOLD analysis project Ga0315285, IMG submission 203698) | Sediment microbial communities from Yellowstone Lake, YNP, Wyoming, USA - YL17G09_36 | ecosystem: Environmental > Aquatic > Freshwater > Lake > Sediment | place: USA: Wyoming | collected...
CCGACATTCATGGCCCCAACATTCCAAAGATGCTGGGAATTGAATTCAGCCATGTGGAGGGATCAGGCCAGGGTATGATTCCCGTGGAGGTCTTCCCGAATTTAAAGGTCATTTCCATGGCTTTTTTTATCGGAGATCGGGACAACCCGGTGGTATGGCGTGGACCGCTAAAACACAATGCCATCAGTCAATTTCTTGGTGAGGTGGAGTGGGGGAACCTTGATTTCCTCATCGCCGATCTTCCTCCTGGGACGGGAGACGAACCCCTGAGCGTGGCTCATTTGATTAAAAACGTAGACGGAGCCGTTATTGTAACAACCCCTCAGGATGTTGCCCTTCTTGATTCTCGAAAGGCGGTTACCTTCAGTAGGATGCTCAGTATTCCAGTGATTGGGATTGTTGAAAATATGAGTGGATTGGAATGTCCTCACTGCCATAAAGAGATTCCTCTTTTCAAAACCGGCGGGGGAGAAAAAGCTGCCCGTGACATGAAGGTTCCCTTTCTTGGGAGGATTCCTATCGATCCGGAAATGGTCACCGATTGTGACAGAGGGATGCCCTTTGTGATGGCCCATCCAAATGCTGAGGCAACCAAGGCCTTTGAGGAGATAGCTCATCGGTGCAAGGAGTATGTTGGTTTTAAAGAGATAGAGAAACAGTCTGAAAGGGGAAAATTCCCTTATCATTTCAAAGAACAGGAGGTGAAGAGATGAAAAGAATTGCATTGGCTTCTGAAGATGGTTCTGGTCTCGAAGGGGCACTCAGTGCCCATTTCGGAAGGTGTCCCTTCTATACCTTTGTCAATGTGGAAGGAGATCGGATTCTGGGATCTGAGGTAGTCAAGAATCCTCACTATCCTAACCATCAACCAGGGGTTATTCCCCAGTTTATCCATTCTCAAAAGGCAAACGTCATGATTGCAGGGGGAATGGGCCCGAGGGCTATCGACTTTTTCAATCAATTTGGGATCGATGTCGCCACAGGGGTTCAGGGAAAAGTGAAGGATATTGTTGAGGCCTATTTGAGAGGTGAAATCCAGGGAATCGTTGCCTGTGAGCACCATGACTCTCATGGGTGCGGGGAGGAGGAACGATGAAGATTGCGATTAGCTCTGCGGGAAAGGATCTAAATTCACAGATCGATCCAAGATTTGGAAGATGCCAGTATTTCATTTTTGTTGATTCTGAAACGTTGGAATTTGAGGCCTCAGAGAATGAAGGGCTAATGGCAATGGGTGGTGCAGGGGTTCAGGCTGCCCAGTTGGTTGCCCAAAAAGGTGCAAGTGCCCTCATCACGGGTAATCTTGGACCTAATGCAGCTTCGGCACTTTCCGCTTCGGGGATTAAGGTCTATCTGGTACCTGGTGGAACGGTCAAAGAAGTTATTGAGGGCTATAAAGCGGGAAGTCTCCGCGAGGCAAGCGGAGCAACGGTTCCTCCCCACTTCGGCATGGGAGGAGGCCGCGGAATGGGTGGTCGCAGAAGTTAATGAACGAATCTCACGAATAGCTACGAATTATTCGAATAAAATATTTTTGTAAAATTCGATACCGTTTGAATAATTCGGCAATATAGAAAGGAGTGATAACTATGCCATACGGAATGGGACCTACAGGATGGAGACACCATCCTTATGGCTATGGCAGAGGTTGGTGTTGGAACCCTGGGTGGTACGGAGCGCCCGTTCCACCATGGGGACCTCCAACCAAGGAAGAGGAGATTAGGTTTCTTGAAGAAGATGCCAATTTTCTCCGAGAACGGCTGAGTGGGATTGAAAAAAGACTCCAAGAGCTGAAGAATTAATTTCCTATGATTCCGGACATGCATGACGGACACGGTCACGTAACTTTCTATGGAAGGAGGGATCTTTATGCCAGGATTTGATGGAACAGGACCATTGGGTCAAGGTCCGATGACCGGCGGGGGAAGAGGCTTCTGCGCCATGCCCTACAGGGCTTATGGTCCTTATGAGTACGGTATGCGAGCCCCTTATCATTCATCTTATGGAAAGCCTTTCAATGGCCCCATCTTCGGTGCAGGCCGTGGTGGACTTCCGTGGGGTGGAGGTCGTGGCAGGGTCTTTGGGGGCGGCAGAGGGTTCCGTCGTTGGTGGTAGTAACGCATGGGGACCACGATGGAACCCATGGGGATCAACCTTTTTTCTAAAGGTTGATCCCCTCTACTCACATTAGACTCTTTCAGTGAAGAATGCTGGAAACCAAAACAGGCAAAGAAAATAAGGGACGGAGATTATTCTTAAAGGGGATAACTGCCATTCTTTTTTTCTAGCAGATACGAATATGCTTATCTATGGCATCCTGAGATTTTGAGATTGCGAAGAGAAACGTTAGAAAGGACCGGAACATGGTAGAGATAAAAAAGATAACAAAAAAATTAGAGGAGATTCATCAAAAGATAAAGGCAGAAATCCCCTGGGAACCGATAGGCCATACACCGATGCCGGAGATTCCTGATCTCAGAAGCTGGGACATGAGACTCCTAAAGACATACAAACCCTGGTATGCCCCGTTCTGTGACCTGTGCTGTTTTTGCACATATGGTAAATGCGATCTTACGGAGGGCCGGAGGGGAGCATGTGGGATCGATATTGCCACGCAACAGGCGAGATTTGTGCTTTTGGCCTGCCTCATGGGATGTTCAGCCCATGCCGCTCACGCTGGGCATATTTTAGAAGTCTTGATTGAGAAACACGGGAGAAACAAAAAGATAGATCTTGGTACTTTTGTCGATCTTGAAGCACCTAATATTAGGACTGTTCTTGGTCTGAAGCCAGAGACATTGGGCGACCTTAAAGTAGCTATAGAATACGTCTACAAAGAGATCGCCCATCTTCTCGATTCCACCCATATGGGTCAGGAAGGGAGCTGCCTGGATTATGAGTCAAAGGCTTTACATGCCGGCATGCTTGATCATGTAGGGATGGAGGTGGCAGATATTGCCCAGATTGTGGGATTTAATTATCCCACTTCCGTCGCCGATACACCTCTGGTGGACCTTGGATGGAACTCAGTGGACAAGACAAAACCCATCATCCTTTTTGCAGGACATAACCCCGCTACCTCAACGGTGGTGGTGGATTACCTGCAAGAGAATAATCTTTACGATAAAGTTGAGTTATGTGGAATCTGCTGCACTGCCATAGAGACCACCCGATATTCAGCTAAGGCCAAGGTGATCGGTCCTTTCTCCCGGCAGCTCTTCTTCATAAGAAGTGGCATCGCGGATGTGATCATGACCGATGAACAATGCATCAGGACCGATATGCCCATTGAGGCGACAAAGGCTGGCTCCGCCCTTATCGCCACCCTCGACAAGGTCATGTATGGCCTGGAAGATGCGACCGACATGGATACGGATGAGATCGTGAAGAAGATGGTGGAGGAGAAGAAGCATTATGCCATTCTTGATCCAAAAAAGGCGGCTGAGGTGGCAACAAAGGTTGCAATAGCCATTGCACCTCAGAGAAGGAAGGAATGGATTACGGAACAGGAGGCTACTGAGCTTGCGAAAAAATGCAGCCTATGTGGCATGTGCGAGCAGGTATGCCCTAACTTATTCGATATCGGAAAGGGTATCAGTGAAGTTGCAAAAGGCAATTTCGATGTGATAAAGGAAATATTCAATTTATGCGTCGGATGCGGCAAATGCGAGGAAGAGTGTCCTCGCAATCTTCCTATCTTTAAGATCATGCAAGTGGGTGCAAGTAAAGAGACCTGGAAAATGAGAGCAGGTCGTGGTCCGATTATGGATACCGAGATAAGGACCGTTGGTGCGCCTATTACTTTGGGCACCATCCCTGGAGTGGTGGCCTTAGTAGGTTGCTCTAATTTTCCGGATATACGAGATCTTGCCGAAATTGTCGATGAGTTCGCCCGTAGAAAATATATCGTCGTCGTTTCTGGATGCACCGCCATGGCTGTAGGAATGTGGAAGGATGCGGATGGAAAGACGGTATACGAGAAGTATCCTCCTGATTTCGATGCAGGAGGAGTGGTCAATGTGGGCTCCTGTGTGGCAAACAGCCATATTTCAGGAGCAGCCATTAAGATTGCCAATATCTTTGCCGCTTTGCCTTTGAGAGCAAATTACGAGGTTATAGCGGATTATGTCCTTAACCGGGTGGGTGCCGTTGGTATCGCCTGGGGAGCTTACTCTCAGAAGGCAGCCTCCATTGGCACAGGTTTTAACAGGTTGGGGGTTCCGGTCATCCTCGGTCCCCACTCTTCGAAGTATCGCAGGCTCTATCTCTCAAGGAAGGATGAAGATGAGTGGAAGGTCATGGATGCGCGAAAGAGGCAGATTGTCGAAACCAATGAGCCTTCACCCGAACATCTCGCCTATGTTTGTGAGACAAAAGAGAAGGCCATGGTGATGATCCCAAAACTATGCATCCGGAAGAATGATACGCCTCAGGGAAGGGGGATCAAGCTGAATCACTATATCTCCCTTTACAAGAAATACATGGGCGGCGGTCTCCCAGAAGACCTCCCTCTCTATGTAAGAAGAGACGCCGACATTCCTATCGTTTACAAAAAGGAGGTAAAAGTTTATTTAACCCAAATCGGCTGGAAACCAAAAGAACCTGTCGGACTTCCCACCCTCATTGGAACTTATCCAACGAAGGTCCCGTTGGATTCGGTCATACACTAAAAAGGAGGAACGAGAGATGAGCCAGTTAGCACCATTAATGCCATATCATAGAGTCAATATCCTCACGGGAACGAGGACTGCAAGGCAAGTGGAGGATCCCGCAGAGTATGCCAAGCAGATCACGAAATCACAGCGTCCCCTCCTCGTCCTCGGTCCGCGTTTGCTTAAGTTAACCCTCGGTGGAAGATTGCTCATCGAATATGCCCTGGACATTGCGAAGACCAAAAATATCCCCACCTGTGCCACGGCAACCGTTAAATCGAAGATGGTGGAATTGGGAGTCCAACCCGATAGTGTCTATGACGTCGTTGAGATCATCAATGCCTTGAAGGACCCGGAATGGAAAGGTGTGAGGAAGGAAGGGAACCATGACCTGGTGATGTTCTTCGGTTTTAGAACCGATCTTGGGGAACAGGGACTTTCTGTTCTCAAGCATTTTGCTCCTCACCTAAAGACGATGACTCTTTGCAAGTTCTATTACCCCCATGCCGATTTTTCCCTTCCCAATATCAGGAAAGATGAACAGTGGAAGGCTTTCCTGGAGAACTTGATAGATAGTTTAGGGACGAAAGGAGGTTACGAGAATGCCAAGAGGTGATGGGACAGGCCCTGCTTGGGGTGATGGACCGGGTTCTGGAAGAGGTGGAAGAAGGTGCCTCGGCCCGCGGGTCTCTAGCAGCTCTAAAATAGGTGGAAGTCGAGTTGAAAGATACGTTGGATTTATTGAGATGCTGGTCCCATTGGCTTCCACTTTAGTGGCGCTGTTTAAGAAGCCCAAAGTCCGCAAGAGTGACATTAGCGCATTAACTCGTGTTGGTGTCGAAGCAGATGATTCTAAAAATTTGGAAAGGGGGTGATGAACATGCCAAGAGGAAATGGAACAGGTCCACCTTCGAGTACGGGTCCAGGCACTGGAAGAGGTGCTGGAATGGGTGGATCACGAAGAGGAAGAAAGGGTGGCTCCAGAGCAGGTGCAGGCCCAGCAGGGGAGTGTGTTTGTCCCAAATGCGGAACAGTCACACCTCATGAGGTTGGAATTCCTTGCTCTCTTAAGCAATGTCCCAAATGTGGGGCAAAGATGGTGAGAAAATAATTTATGCGATAAGAAAACGAAATTGGATTAAGAAATAGGGGAATCCATGGATGAAATGTTGACTGGTCAAAAAGGGCAGGGAGAAGTCAATCTTCACAAAAATTGTTTTGCATGTGGTGCAAATAACGGAATGGGTTTGGGGCTCAAGTTTTACAAACGTGAAGATGGGACTGTTTTTGGAAACTTCTTCGCAGATCCAAAGTTTGAAGGCTATTCTGGAATCATTCATGGAGGAATCGTAGCAACCCTATTGGATTCTGCGATGACCCACTGTCTCTTAATGAAGGATATCCCTGCTCTCACCGGAAGATTGTCGATCAAGTATTCTACCCCCATTCGAACGGGAACAGTTGTGAAGTTAGAAGCGAGGATTGTTGACCAGTTCCATGAAATGTTCATTTTAGAAGGGAAGGCTTTGGTGGATGGGAAGAGGGTAGCAAGTGCAGAGGCCAAATATAGGAGCATGGAAAGAATGGTTAATCAAGGGGCGAAGAAATGACGCCGTTTTTGTCTAAGGATCCTTCTTTAGAAAATAAATTGATCGGGAATATTCTAAGGGAATATCCCCAGACGGCCAGGATCATGGAAAGATATTTTGGTGGACATTGCCTGGAAAGGCGGGGCTTTAAGATCCAGACGCTCGGGATGGCTTGCATTCTATTCGGTGTCGATCAGAAGCGATTGCTTAAAGAATTTGAGAATAATCAGATTTGAGAGTCATGAATAAGAAACTGAATGACCTGGTGATTCTGATCAGAGGTGCCGGGGAAATGGCTACAGGGGTCGCTCATCGGGTTGCTTCCTGCCATTTCAAAGTGTATATGACTGAAATTTCGAATCCTCAAGCCGTGAGGAGAGAAGTGGCCTTTTCAGAGGCGATCTTCGATTCGGAGAAAGAAGTAGAGGGAATAACTGCAAAAAGGGTTGAGTCAGCAGATCATATCTCAGAGGTGTGGAGAGATGGGAAGATTCCCATCCTGATAGATCCGGATGCGAAAGTAAAAGACTTCTTAATACCCGATGTCGTTATCGATGCCACTCTGGTCAAAAAGAATTTGGGCACAAAGATTACGGATGCCCTTCTGGTCATCGGTCTTGGACCTGGGTTTTATGCAGGAAAGGATGTTCATCTGGTCATCGAGACAAACCGTGGTCACAATCTTGGAAGAATCATTTCCAACGGGGAAGCCGAGCCCAATACGGGAATCCCGGGCTCCATCGCTGGCTATACAGAGGAAAGGGTAATACGGGCTCCCAAGGATGGAAGTTTCAATGCCTTGAAAAAGATCGGTGATGGCGTAAGGGCAAATGAAAAAGTGGGGATGGTGGGAAATGTTGAGGTTCGATCCAGGATTGCAGGTGTTATTCGAGGTTTGCTACGCGATGAAATCGAAGTCTGGAAGGGCATGAAACTGGGTGATGTCGATCCACGGGGAACTAAGGCTCATTGCTATACGATCTCGGATAAGGCCAGGACAATTTCCGGCGGAGTTCTACAGGCTATACTGGAGCACTTTAATGGATAAATCTTTAAATGCACCAAAGTACATCTTTGGCCCAGTTCCTTCGAGAAGGCTGGGAAGGTCTTTAGGGGTTGATCTTGTGCCATATAAGACATGTACCTTTGATTGCATCTATTGCGATTTGGGAAGAACGACTCACAAAACGATATCTCGGCAATCCTATGTATCTCCGGAAGAAATTCAGGGAGAATTGGAGATCTGTCTGTCAGCCTTGGAGAAAAACCCGGATTATATAACTATATCTGGTTCCGGTGAGCCGACGTTAAATACCAATATTGGAGAAATAATTCGCAAGATCAAAGAGATAACCTCAACTCCTGTTGCTGTACTAACGAATAGTTCTCTTCTCTCCTTTAGTGAAGTAAGAAGGGATCTTTTAGAAGCCAACCTCATTCTTCCCTCCATTGACGCAGTCACTCCAGCTCTCTTTGAATATATTAACAGACCCCATCAATCCTTAAAAATTGAAGAGATCATTTCGGGCCTCATTCAATTCCGAAAGCAATATCGAGGTCAGATCTGGCTGGAAATCCTCTTTTGCAGGGGTGTAAACGACGGTAGAGACGAGGTGGAAAGACTGAAAGAGGTCATCGAGAGAATCGAGCCCGATAGGATTCAATTAAATACCACGGTTAGGCCCCCTGCTGAAGAATTTGCTTATCCCTTAACAACCATTCAGCTTGAAGAAATAAGGAAAAAATTGGGAGATAAGGCAGAGATTATCTCCGAATTTGCTGCACCCCTGGGAGAGGAATTTAACTCCGTTAAGGATACGGAGATTCTTAACTTGATTAAGAGAAGACCTTGTACGACGGAAGATATTTCTAAAGCTCTTGGACTCCGTATCGATGAAGTTGTGAAGCACTTAGATCATCTTACAAAAACAGGGACAATCCGATATCGAATGTATGAGCATCGTTGCTATTATGAGAATGTTGCGACTGATTAAAAAGAAATAGAGGCCCTGATGATTGTAGCAAATCGCAAATCACTTGATGAAATCCTGCGAATGATCAAGCCTTATAAAAAGGTTCTCCTTCTCGGCTGTAACGAATGTGTAACCGTTTGTGCCGTTGGGGGAGAGAGGGAGGTTGGAGCACTGGCGTCGGAGTTGAGACTTTTCCGTGCAAAGGAGGGAGAGGAGATTGAGGTTCGGGAGCATACGCTTGAGCGTCAGTGTGACCCTGAATATATTGATCAGGTCCGTCCCTTTGTCGGAGACTATGAAGTGATCTTATCGATGGCATGTGGTGCAGGGGTTCAATATGTAGCGGAGAGGTTTCGGACGAAGCCAGTGTTACCGGCTGTAAATACAACTTTTTTAGGAGCGGCATTGGAGCAAGGAGTTTGGGCTGAGCGGTGTCAGGGTTGCGGGACCTGTATCCTTGATCAGACCGGAGGAATCTGTCCGATTGCGAGGTGTGCGAAGAGTTTACTCAATGGTCCCTGTGGTGGATCGACTAATGGAAAGTGTGAAGTGGACAGAGAAACTGACTGTGGCTGGCAGCTCATCATCGATCGGTTAAAGGAGCTTGGCCAGCTCGATCGATATGAGGAGATCATCCCGGTCAAGGACTGGACCACTGCCAGGGATGGGGGACCACGTAAGAGGGTGAGAGAGGATTTGAGGCTGTGAGGAGGGGGGGCAGTTAGACAGGCGTACCCCAAAGACTTTGCCTAAAAGCCATTATAGGCTGCTTTTCTTGCTAACAAGTGTTCTATTAATTTCAATGAATTGAGGCAAATGGTACCAAAAACAACTGAGAATTATAACGAATTCCGTAACGATGATATTGACCTTGTTCGAAGGGTCATGGAGGATATGTTTATCCTTCTTTCCCTTGATGAGCAAGCCTGTGACAGGATCGGATTCACCAAAATAAGCCCTGTGATTGGTAAAACGTCGGCTTGGTATCTCTGGCCAAAGGATCGGAAGGGAGCTTATTCTTTACAGCTCGCCGGCACCGAACCCGCAGACGCAAAATCGGACGGAACACGTTCTTCTCGAAACAAAAAAGTCGTTTGGGTTGTATCTGATTTTATATTACGATATTATCCCTCCCCCGAAGAACCTATATTTGAAGAGTATGCCTTTGTCGAAAGGCAAGTTCGTACCAGCCCTTGTTTTGATCACACTGGAGCCCCTTTTTCCGACAAGCAAGACTCAATCCACAAGGCCCTTTTCGTTATCGGGACTCTTCATTTGGCTTTTGATAGAGAGTTGAACTTTGCAAGACTCGGAATCTCTTCACAGGATCGCTGGACCGAAATCCTCAAGGGTGGGGCTGTCGTTAAAACCGACCATAGACGAACGATAGAAGTACTTCCTGAGGGATCGGTGATCAGGAATGTTCCAGGGTGGGAGCTGAGTTGGTGCTTTTTTGATAAGCTGCTACTAAGTTTCTGCTATGTTCATAAGTCCTGTCCGATTGCTTTGAGGTTATCTAAATCTCCAGGGGTTGCCTATTATATCGATACACATGGTATAGCGATCGAAGTCCAGGATGCTGCCATCCATGAGTGGACCCTCGGGACAGGAGTTTTGCTGCAATCAGGGCAAAAACTTTCAACCTCATTGACTCCTTTGAGGAAGATTTTCTTAGCATCTCTCCAGTATTCCCCGGAGGATGACGAATCCCTGGTGGACTATCTTGAAGGTCCCCCTGAATCAGAACGCCCCTGGATTGATCCAGCTTGGTGGAGGGCTTCTTCATGGTCCTTTTCCTCTCGTCTGGAGATGATGCATTAGTTGCTGGAGGCCACTGACCAGTTCTATGGAAGGAAAAGATAACGAGAGAATCGGAGTTAATATTCCATGATCATTTCAATTGCAAGCGGTAAAGGGGGGACCGGAAAGACCACCATCGCCGTTAATTTAGCCCTTTCGCTCCCCAAAGGGAATGTCCAATTAATTGACTGCGATGTGGAGGAACCTAATTCGCACCTGTTTCTATCCCCCACCATCCACCAGGTTACCTCTATGGGAATTCCGGTCCCCCGAATTGATGAATCCAAATGTACTTATTGTGGCAAATGTGCACAGGTATGCGAATATCATGCACTTGCTGTCATTTTAAAAAACGTACTTGTTTTTGATGAACTCTGTCACGGCTGCGGAGCTTGCTCCTATCTATGCCCTGAAAAGGCCATTTTTGAAGTGGAGAGGGAAATCGGCATTATTCAGGAAGGGAGTGCAGATGGAATTCTCTTTGCCAATGGAGTTCTGAATGTGGGGGAACCAATGGCCTCTCCCCTCATCCGAAAGGCCAAAGAAAAGATTCAAAAGGATAAGATCGTGATTCTCGACGCTCCTCCAGGAACAGCCTGTCCAGTCATTGAAACCGTCAAGGGAAGCGACTTCTGCATTCTTGTTACAGAACCAACACCTTTTGGGCTGAATGACTTGGAGCTGGCAGTGGGAATGTTGGAGAAGTTGGGAATTCCAAAGGGAGTGGTTGTCAACAAGGCGGATGTTGGGGACCGAGAAGTCTGGGATTACTGCCAATCGAAAAATATCCCTATTTTAATGGAAATTCCCATGGATCGTAAAATTGCTGAATCGTATTCAAGGGGAGTTCCAATTGTTGTCGAATTTCCTTCTTACATGCAGGGATTCAAGAATCTATTTGAAAGTGTGGAGAAACTCCATGAGTCAAATCGAAGAGACAGAAGAATCGGGTGATGAGACCGGTTACCTCGTCTATAACGAAACGCTAATCGACCACTTCATGCATCCCAGGAATGTCGGAGAAATCGAGAATCCTGACGCCATGGCAGTGGTCGGTGATCCTACCTGCGGGGATTTCATCAGAGTTTATATTAAGGTGAAAGATGGCAAAATCTCCGATTTCAAGTTTCTGACGATGGGATGCCCCGGAGCCATTTCCACATCAAGCATTGCCACAGAACTCGCCACCGGAAAGACTCTCGAAGAGGCGTTGAGGCTGACGGACAACGATGTGATCGATGCAGCCGGAGGTATCCCGGCAAGGAAGGCCCACTGTTCTTTATTGGCCATAAAAGGATTACATCAGGCCATTTTAAATTATCAGAGAAAATAATATCCTGCTATCTTTCCCTATTGTTGAAGGAGGGCTTGCCCTGTGGAGTAGAGGAATTCACTCCACAGGGTAGAGGTGGGGGTGATTATGGAGCAAAATGGAATAAAACAATTAGCCATCGTCAGTGGAAAAGGTGGGACAGGAAAAACCACTATTGCTGCTGCCTTTGCAGCTTTAGCAAAGGATAAAGTCATGGTGGATTGCGATGTTGATGCCGCAGACCTCCACCTTCTTCTCCAACCGAAAGTCTCACTTCAGGAGAAATATTTTGGTGGAAGATCTCCACATGTAGATCTGGAGAAATGCACTCAATGTGGTCTGTGCACCGAGATTTGTCGCTTTAATGCAATCGATAATGGGGTTGTTAATTCTATCTCATGCGAGGGATGCGGCTTTTGCTCCCGTATCTGTCCGGAAGAGGCGATCACAATGAGAGAGGCTTTTTCAGGAGATTGGTTCGTCTCTGAGACCCCTTACGGTCCTTTTGTCCATGCCCGACTTGGAATTGGGGAGGAGAACTCAGGTAAACTGGTAACTGTGGTGAGAAAGAAATCCGTGGAGATTGCAAAAGAGAGGAATTTGGAACTTATTCTCATCGATGGACCTCCAGGGATCGGTTGCCCGGTCACGGCCTCGTTGACCGGAGTGAATCTGGTCTTAGCCATCACAGAACCTACCCTCTCAGGGATTCATGATCTGGAAAGAATCTTGAAACTCTCCGATCACTTTAAAATTCCCTCGATGGTCTGCGTCAATAAATTCGACATCAACCTTGGGAATACGGCCCAAATAGCATCCTACTGCAAGAAGAACGGGTCCCGCCTCATCGGTCAAATCCCTTACGAACCCAGAGTGGTGGAAGCACTGGTTCAAAGGAAAACAGTGATGGATTACCCTTGCAATGAAGTTCAAGGGATTTTGCTCAAGATGTGGCAGAGCATAGAGATGACTCTGAGGGGCAAATCATGACCTCTTACAAGAAATATTGTTATTGGTTGGATTCGAACGGGTTCACATCGGTCAAGAAAGTCCTTGAGGAAAAAGAGATTCAAGGGACCGATGAGACTCATTTGCCGTGTCGCGTCCTCAAACCCTCGACGGAGCTGGGCTATGTTGCCCCTTCAGCCTGGAACGGGTTCTGTAAAAGGAGAACCTCCTGGTATTGGAAGTCTGATAAGGCAGAAAAATTTCTGGTTGTCAGTAACAAACCGATGGACATTCCAGGGTGTAAAGATCCAATTACAGTTGTGGAATCGAATTTCAAACCCGATCGCCTGCCTTCCCAGAAAGAGATCCTTGCATTGATCGAATCAGACGAATACCGCAAGGAAAAACCTAAGGGGTGGGATAGACCTGATCCTATCGAAAAGGACTTCTACCAGATATACTTTGAGCGATATGGGGCCACAGACTCTTTTGATTTCGACAAACTCCTTAAATACCATTCGGCAAACCATGCCAACTTTCTTAATCCGAAATTTTTCACCATTCTGAACGAGGCAAGGATTCCCTATTCCATAGCGGATACCATCCATGTCTGTTCTTCCTGTCTGGAATTTTTCCACATTCTTGGGAGGCAGTGGCCGGTGAAGTATGTCGTTCCCTGCATTGGCGCGGTTAAATTTGCTGGCCTTCCAATGAACCATTATTTTGAAGTCAAAGCGCAAGAAACGCAAGGATAACATGACCCAGAAGATAAAGGCCCAGGAGGGCGTCATCACCAAGGAGATGGCAATTGTCGCAAGAGAAGAAGAAGTCTCATCTGAATGGCTTCGGGAAAACATTGCTTCAGGCCGGATCGTTATTCCAGCCAACCGAAATCATAAGAGTCTTCATCCCATAGGCATTGGGGAGGGGCTTCGGATCAAGGTGAATACGAACCTCGGAACTTCCTCAGACCATATAGACTTGGAAGAGGAGTTAAAGAAACTTAAAGTATCCATTCAGGCAGGAACCGACACGGTTATGGACCTAAGTACTGGTGGAGACTTGGAAGCCATTCGAGGAGAGATTCTAAAACATGCGTCCATTCCACTGGGAACTGTTCCCATCTACCAGGCAGCGGTCGAAGCAGCCAGGAGGAAGAAGGCTTTAGCCAACATGATGGCAGAGGGCCTTTTCGAAGTGATCGAACGGCAGGCAGAAGATGGTGTTGATTTCATGACGGTCCACTGTGGTGTGACTCGTAGTTCGTTAGAACGTCTGAGGCGAGATCATCGACTCATGGGAGTAGTCAGCCGGGGAGGATCCTTACTTATCGAATGGATGATTTACACTGACAAAGAAAACCCACTTTATGAACAATTCGACCGGCTCTTAGAGATCGCCAAAAAGTATGATGTGACCCTGAGCCTTGGAGATGGATTAAGACCGGGCTGCCTGGCTGATGCGACTGATAGACCACAGGTTGAAGAGACGATCATCCTTGGAGAATTGACGGAAAGGGCATGGGCCGAGGGCGTCCAGGTCATGATCGAGGGCCCCGGCCATGTGCCTCTTGACCAGATTGAGGCCAACGTCCTTTTGGAAAAAAGGTTGTGCAAGGGCGCTCCGTTCTATGTGCTTGGACCATTGGTGACGGATATTACTCCCGGATATGACCACATCGCCTGTGCCATAGGGGGAGCCATTGCAGGAAGGGCAGGAGCAGATTTCTTGTGCTATGTAACGCCCTCCGAACATTTGAGGTTGCCTTCCATCGACGATGTCAAAGAAGGAGTGATCGCCACACGTATTGCGGCCCACGCTGCAGATCTCGCCCGTGGAAACAAGAGGGCCTTCCAGATGGACCTGGGGATGTCAAAGGCCCGGAAGGAGTTTGACTGGGAGAAGCAAATTGAGCTTTCCATCGATCCGGAGAAGGCGAAACGCTATCATGAAGAGGGGAGATCCACCGAGAAAGATAGATGCACCATGTGTGGGGAGTTCTGCGCCATTAAGAAAGTGAAGGATTTTTTCCAAGATTATTGAAATTAGACGCAGGGTCTTTCTGTTTTGGCCATAAGGACAGGATTGGGATTATCTACGAGGGTTTTCATGAAGACCGGGGGCCGTTAACTCAGGAGGTAGAGTATCTGCCTTTTAAGCAGAGAGTCGTGGGTTCGAGTCCCGCACGGCCCACTATTCTATGAAATGGAATAAAGATCCAGTCGTGAGATGAAAATGGTCCCCATTGAACTGAACCCCAATCTGTCAAGTTGTATTGAAACGCTATCTAAAAAAGAATATGAACGGACCCTCAATCTCCTTCTTGAAGAAAGAGGTATAGATGAAGGGCTTGGGGAGAGACTTGAAGTCTTGAGGTTGTTTCTGGAGTCAGCAGATTTTGGTCACCTTAGAAGCCAATACGAAGGATATCTTACAGAGGGAAAGAAGGTCACATTCCTGATTTCTCCCGAAGAGGGGAAAGTGAGCTATAAGCTGATAGTGGAATGATATGTCGTTACGACAAATGATCTGACCAAATGTTTTTCACTTTTTTCAGTCTTTGCAAGGAGGATTTTAAATGCCTATTTATGAATACCGATGTAATAAGTGTGGGACTATCTCAGAATTTTTGGTGGGGATAGGATCAAAAAGTAAATCCCTTTCATGCAAACAGTGTGGGAGCCCACAACTGGAGAAGATGATCTCCGTTTCTCACTCTCCGAAAAGTGAAAAACAGTTACCTGGGCACACCTGTTGCGGAAGAGAGGAACGATGTTCGACTCCCCCCTGCTCGACAGGAAGTGGATGCAGACGGGATTAAATTCTTGTAAAGAATTTAATCTATCCTTCTCTTCCCTGAGTGAGATAGGGTGTTGATAACAAAAAGGAGGGAAAGGCAAGATGAAGGTTAACATCGAGATAGCAGGATTACCCCTTTATAAGACCTTTGGGAAGAGCAAGAAAATAGAATTCGAATTCCCTGGTAAGACTTTAAAGGAATTGATCGACTCCCTGGTAAGAAAATTTGGATTCGAAGTGAAAAAGTTCCTTTTGGATAAAAACGGAGATATCGATATAGACATTCGGGTGCTTCTTAATGGAGCAACCTATCTCTCTGAAAACCGTATGCAAACATCCTTAAATGATGGAGATACACTCATCTTTAAGGCACCCTCCTGAGGGTGAAAGTGAAGCAGCCAGGTCGGCTGCAAAAAGGATTAAGAAGATATGCAACTGAAACTTATTGGAATCATTCATTCACCATACAAAGACAGGAAAGAATCTCCGCCCCAGGGTCGGGAAGAGATTTGCTGGATTGAGATATTCGATCAATATGCAGAAGGTCTGAAGGATATCGATGGGTTTTCTCATATGATCTTACTCTACTGGCTAAATCAATCCAAGAATTTCGATCTCTTGGTGAAGACTCCCTGGGATTGTGAGCCCCATGGCGTATTTGCGACTCGCTCCCCAAACAGGCCAAATCCTATAGGTTTTTCAGTGGTCGAGTTGGTCGAAATAAATGGAAACAGGCTGAAGGTAAAAGGTTTAGATGCTCTGGAGGGAACTCCTCTTCTGGATATAAAACCCTATCTGCCTGAAATTGACTCAAAGACGAATGTCAGAGTTGGATGGGTTAAGGAAACGGATTTTTCAAAAGTTTATGGAAAATCTTTCAAGGAGACAAAACATGTCCAATGATTTTGAAAAGACGGTAAACGAACTTCAGACATCCATCATGGAAGATGCCAAAAAGATCTATTCTGAAAAGGTGATCGAACGATGGTTAAATCCAAGGAACTTGGGAAAGATCAGGAACCCGGATGGTTTTGCAAAGATTAAAGGCCCCTGTGGGGACACGATGCAGATTTCCTTCAAGGTCAAGGACGGGAGACTTTCAAAAATTAAATTCAAGACGGATGGATGCGCCTCCAGCATAGCCGCAGGCAGTATGGGCACAGAATTGGCTCAAGGGAAGAAGATTGAAGAGGCGGCGGAAATAAGCCAACAGATGATATTGGAGGCCTTGGATGGTTTACCTGAAGAGAGTGCCCATTGTACTCTTCTGGTATCAAATACCCTAAAAGAAGCTGTTAAGGATTATTCTGATTCTAAAAAGTGTCATCCCGAAAGGCACGGGACTCAAAGCTAAAATGGGGGAATATAAGGTTAGATACAAGAACATCAAATTTTCTAACCAGAAAGTTGAACTGGACGGAAAATATTACATCCACTGCGAATTCGATCATTGCATCATCATCTTGGAAAGAGGAGAAACGGAAGTATCTGGATGCAGTTTTAAAAAATGCAAGTTGATGCTCAAAAGAAATGCCTACACGGTGGGAAAAATCATAAAACTCTTCACCGGAAAAAACCCTTTGAAGGTTCTCGATATGGAGGAACCGTTGTTTGAAAAAATTGAACCAGCCAACATTAGAAAGGAGGAGGATCTATGAACCAGAAAGTAATCGATCTGTTAAACAAGGCTCGGTCGGCCGAACTCGGAGCGATCAATCAGTATATGATCCATCATTATGAACTGGAGGATAAGGATTTTGGTAAATTGGCCTCCAAGATTAAAGAAATTTCAATTCTTGAAATGAAACACGCCGAAAAGCTGGCCGAAAGGATCTTGTTCCTCAAAGGGGAACCTACCTCGAAACCTGATTCATCTCCCAAGAAGGGGCAAGAGATCCCTGAAATGCTGGCCACCGATATGGCCTTTGAGGCGCAAGCTGTCAAGATGTATAACGAAGCAGCAGTCATCTGCGCTTCTGAAAGGGATCAGAAATCAAAAGATCTGTTTGAGGAACTTCTTTCCGATGAAGAAAAACATCTCAACTTTTTTGAAAATATAAAAAATCATGTGGAGAAGCTTGGTGAAGCCTATCTTTCTACCCTTACAGGCAAATAAGGATTGTATGTGCACTGCTGTCTCCCTGTATCAGCCTCCTTTCTATAGACTGGTGAAGCGAGAGGGAGAAGGAGGTGGATCATGGCGAAAGCAACCAAGAAAAATCCGAAGTTAATGAAAACGAAATTCATTTTATCAGCACTCCAGGCGAAGAGTGTATTTATAGCTGGGAATTTCAATCAATGGAATCAGTCTTCGCATCTCTTGAAGAAAAATAAACAGGGAATCTGGAAGATCTCAATTCCCCTTGATCCGAGCCATTACGAATACCGATTCTTTGTATACGGAGAGTGGCAGAATGATCAGAACTGCTCCTCTTTTATCGAAAACTCTTTCGGCACACTAAATTGTCTGAAAATAGTGGAATGAAGTTATAGATATTCTCCAAGTTGAACAAAGAAGCACTTTGGAGGAGAGTAAATGGATAATATTATTCAGGTAAATGATTTAACTAAGTTTTATGGAAAGTTCCTTGCCGTTGACCATATCTCCTTTGACGTCAAAGAAGGAGAGGTTTTTGGCTTCCTTGGCCCCAATGGTGCAGGGAAGACGACCACCATTCGAATGATGGTAGGGCTGACTCATCCCAGTTCAGGTACTGCCTGGATCGATGGCCACGACGTGACGAAAGAACCCGTAGAGGTCAAAAAGACAATTGGTCTTGTGCCTGAAACTTCAAACCTTTACGGCGAACTGAGTTCATTGAAAAATCTTATTTACCAAGCTGAGCTCTATGGAGTTTCAAGAAAAGAGCGAAGAATTAGAACACTAACACTTCTTGAGGAATTCGGGCTAAAGGAACATCAAAATAAACCCTTCCAGGCATTTTCCAGGGGATTAAAGAGAAGGCTTACAATCGCTGCGGCTCTCATTCACAATCCGAAAATCCTGTTTCTCGATGAACCCACTACAGGTCTGGATGTCATGAGCGCGAGGGGCCTAAGGAAGCTTATTCTTGATTCGAAGAAGAAAGGATTGACTATTTTTCTTACCACCCATTACATCCCCGAGGCGGAGAGCCTGTGTGATCGGGTAGCCATTATTGTTAAAGGAAAAATCCGAATAATTGATACACTTGAAAACATCAAAGCCCAGGTCAAAGAGACCGAGATCCTTGAAATCGGATTGGATCGTCCTCCGGAGGACTGGAAGAACATGTTTCTTTCAATCGATGGGATCAAAAAGATTCTGATCGAAGAAAGACGAATTCGTTTCCACACGAAAAGCATCGATCGGGTTACTTCCTCCATCATCAAGTTCCTTGAAGAACGAGGGGCAAAAATCCAATCGATAAATACATTAAGTCCAAGCCTGGAAGATGCCTTTGTAAGAATAACCGGTCTTGATTCAGAGTTGATGAAAATAGATAAGCCTGTGAAAGGGGGACCAGAATAATGGATGAGATTAAGAAGTCTTATTTCATAGCCAAAAAGGATATGGGAACTTATTACCTTAAGCCCCCTTTGATCAGTTGGGGGTTAATGCTCCCCATCGTCTTTGTATTAGCTTTCTATTTCAGAAATCCAACGGGAATCAAAGAGGTTGTCCCAGGATTGATTGGTTTAACCCTTCTTTTCTCATGCACATCCATGGCGGCCATTGTGATTACCTTTGAGAAAAGAATCGGTGCCTTAGAGCGGCTCCTCCTGGCACCATTAGAGATCAGAACGATCCTTTTCGGCAAGACCCTTGGAAGTTCTGTATTCGGGCTGGTTATCACCATCGTCATCACAATATTTCTCATTCCAATCATAGACCTTTCTATTAATTATCCCTTTTCTTTTTCTCTCATTATCATCCTTTCTGGTATCGCCTTCTCACTCCTTGGAATCCTTATTTCTGTAGGAGTAAAGGAAGTCTTCGAAGCCATGACCATGTCCAATTTCTTTCGATTCCCAATGATATTTTTATGCGGGGTCTTCTTTCCGGTTTCCTCCATGTCCTTCCCCCTCCCTATTCTCTCTTATCTTCTTCCCCTCACCTATACGGTGGATGGTTTGAAACATTGTTTATTGGAAGATAAAGGAGTAATCCCACTATACCTGAATTTACTGATTCTATTGGGATTCGTTATTTTGCTTTATTCTCTTTCGCTATTCATCTTTAAGAAAAGAATCCGTCAAGAATTTTGAAAGGAGGCGAGAATCATGTGCCAAAACAAATCTGGTTGCACTCAACCCGAAAATCTGAAGGGAGAGCCAAAGGACTGCTCAGCCGAACAGATCGCCATCTGCCATCCCAGAGAGGAGAGGCATCTTTGTGAGGCTGAGGAATCGGAAAAGAATTAGAAATTATTAATAAAAGGAGATAAAAAAGAGTGCTTCGCCTGTGCAGAGCTTTGCTTGGGGTCTTTGGCTATAAGAGAACAAAAGGCCTCAATTTTAACAAAAATTGGTTCGTGTTTGGGACAAGGGAATAATGACAAAGCGAACGATTGAACACAAGGCTTCCAATACAGCTGGGTATACCTGTTTCTCACGTGCGTGTGCCAGTCGTGAGAAAGACGAACGCTTTCGCGGACCAGATTACCTGGCTGAGATTTTTCTGCCTTTGGGAGCAAGGTTCATCCTTGGTGCTCCTTTTCTGAGAAAGCTCTTTATGAGGAAAATCGCCCCTCCGGGGATATACGAGTATGTGTTGGCGAGAACGAAGCTGCTTGATGAAGCCTTCATTAATGCGTTGGAGAATCGATTTACACAGATCGTGTTGCTCGGGGCTGGTTTCGACACAAGAGCCTTGCGCTTTAAGAGCAAAAACATGGGGGCGAAGATATTCGAACTTGACATTCAAACTACACAGCAGCCTAAAGTCGAAATCCTGAATCGAAAACGGATTCCTCTGCCCAAAGAACTTGTCTTTGTGCCTATTGATTTCAATAGGGAGAGTATTGCTGAGGCACTTGGTCATGCTGACTATGCTATGAACCAAAGGAGCCTTTTCATATGGGAAGGCGTAACCATGTATTTGACTACAGATGCAGTAGACCGTACGCTCGAGTTTATCCGCAGCAGTTCGGTAGAAGGGAGTATCGTTGCCTTCGATTATATCTATGCTTCAGTGCTTAGACAGGAGAACAAGTTCTACGGCGAGAGGGAGATCTACAAGATGGTGTCAAGGGCCGGGGAAAGCTGGACCTTTGGTATAGAAGACAAGACTATAGACGATTTCCTCACTCAGCGCGGTTTCAAGTTAATTACGCATCACACACCTTCTGACCTTGAGAAGGCATATCTCATAGCTGGTGATGGTACGTGTTTTGGACACATTAATGGTACGCATTGTATTGTGACAGCGTCGGTTTGTGAAGACTTTGCCAACCCAAAGAATGGGACAGAGATAGGGTTCCCGTCAGGATTCTGAATTTCCCCCTCACCCCCTCCCTCTCCCCGCTGGGGAGAGAGGAAGGGTGAGGGGGCAAAATTTAACAGGAGGTGAAAAATGGCAGTCATCATTGATAAAGAGAAATGTACGGGATGTGGCACGTGTGAAGAAGGTTGTCCGGTAGAGGCCATCAAAGTGGAGAACGAGAAGGCCGTCGTAGACGAGGAAACCTGCGTCGATTGTGGAACCTGTATTGAAGAATGCCCTGAAAAAGCCATCAGCGAAGGAGCATAGAATGGTGGGTAAAGTTGTAGGCGTGTGCATGAGTCAAAGAAGGACTGATCCAAAGAAGAATGTGGGCAAAGGTTTTCTCCAATGGGGGTTTGGGCTGGTGGGCGATTCCCATGCTGGAACCGAAAAAGAGGTAAGCCTTCTGGCGATTGAAAATGTCAGAAAGTTGAACCTTGAAGTAGGTCTTTCAGCAGGCCCAGGATGTTTTGCGGAAAATATCACCACCGAAGGAATCGATTTGACCTCCCTTCCCATTGGGGCACTGTTACGGATCGGTGAAGTAAAACTCATGGTGATTCAGGTAGGGAAAGACCCATTACAAGCTCATACTTACCACTATCAGGGGTATTCAATTTTACCAAAGGAGGGAGTGTTCTGTAAGGTTATGGAAAGTGGAGAGATTAAAGTTGGGGATATTATTAGATTGATCGAAGATTAAGGGAGAAGCGGATGAAAACTCGGATAACGATATTATGTGAAAATCTGGTGGGCCGGTTGATTGGTTCTGGAGAACATGGATTTTCAGCCTTTATTGAGATGGATCAAAAGAATTATCTTTTTGATACAGGAAGTGGTCATTCCATCGTAGGAAACTCCCTTGTTTTGAATAAAGACTTGAGGTGCATTAATAAGATCTTTTTAAGCCACGGACATTATGATCATACCGGAGGACTCCCTGAAGTCCTCAAGATCAAAGGAAAAGTAGAAGTCCATGCCCATCCCCATATTTTTTTAGACAGATTGGCAATCCTTAAAGAAGATGGGATGGAAAAGAAACGATTTTCAGGAATTCCTTATAAGAAGAGATACCTGGAATTTTTAGGTGCAAACTTCTCTTTCAATACAGATTTTATTGAAGTGGAAAAGGGAGTTTTTTTGACAGGGGAGGTGCCGAGAAGAACTCCTTTTGAGAAGCCTGATCCAAGACTCAAAATTGAGGCTGAGGGAGAGATCACCCAAGATTTATTACCCGATGACCAGTCCCTTATTCTGGATACGGAAAAAGGAATCGTTTTGATTCTTGGGTGTGCCCACTCCGGGATAATCAATATCATTTATCATGTCATTAATAAAACAGGAAAAGAAAAATTCTATGCCATTATTGGCGGAACCCACTTGGATTTTTTGACCCCTGAGCAACTGGAAGAATCGATTAGGACCCTAAAGAAGTTAGAAATTGAGAAGATCGGTGTCTCCCATTGTACGGGAATGAGAGCAGCTTTTCGACTCCACCAGGAATTTGGGGACCGATTCTTTTATGGATGTGTCGGAAGCGTATTGGAGGTCTAAGGGAGCAAAAGATGATCAGCATAAGCATCCCCGGCTGGGGGAATATGGAGATTGAGAATATTGTCCTGGATCTGAACGGAACGATTGCCACAGACGGAAAAATATCTTCCAAAGTGAAAGAAAAAATAAACTCTCTATCCGATAAAGCGAAAATTTACATACTCACAGCTGACACTCAAGGGACTGCCAGCGAAGAAAGTTCAGATATGGGCGTGGAATTGCTAAAGGTCTCAGAAAAAGATAGCACCGAAGTGAAATTAAGAGTTTTGGAATCCCTCGACCCAACGAAGACGGTTGCTGTCGGAAACGGTAATAATGATCATCTCATTCTGAAAGAGGCTGCTTTGGGGATTGGAGTTTTGGGTGATGAGGGAATGTCTGTCTTGGCGATAAAGGATGCGGATATCGTCGTAAAGAGTATCTCTGATGCACTGGATCTTTTTCTGAAACCTAAAAGGCTCATCGCCACATTAAGGGAGTGAGAAAAATCAAAATTGGAATATTGGAAGTATGGAAAGTAGGAATGATGGATGTTTTCCCCTCTCCCTTGACGGGAGAGGGTTGGGGTGAGGGTGAATGAGTTCATCAAGACAACTCTATTATGATCTTTTTTCAAAGGTCTATGACCTCGTTATCCGATTACATTCCCGAGATAGAGAAGGTTCGCTCAGGGGATTTATCGTCGGAAAAGCAAATCTATCTAAAGAGAAGAGGGCTTTAGATATTTGCACCGGAACTGGTTCTGTAGCCATCGAATTGGCCAAGCGGGTAGGAGAGAACGGCGTGGTGGTGGGTCTCGATTTTTCAAGAGGAATGCTCGAGGAGGCAAAAGAGAAGGCTTTCAGATTAAATTTGAATCAACTCTGTCTGGTGCAGGCAAATGCCAGTCAGTTGCCGTTTAAGGCATCTTCCTTCCATGGAGCCACCTGTTCCCACGCCTTTTATGAACTGAAGGGAGAGGAAAGAGCGAAAGCCATCAATGAGATGGCAAGAATTTTAATAGATGGTGGAAGATTCTGTCTGATGGAGCACGCAAAGCCCCAGAAACGAATTCCTCGTTTGCTCTTTTATGTCCGTATCTTTTTCCTCGGCTCAAAGGATGCAAGAAAGTTTCTTGCTGAAGAAGGATCAATATTTGGAGAAAGGTTTAAAAACATAACGAAGGTGATGAGTCCCACGGGACAATCAAAACTGATATACGGTGAGAAAGGAGGATAAGACGATGGATTTATCCGTAGAGGAAAAATGGAAACGTTCAAGAGCTGCCCTTTCCATGTTGTTGGGGACGTCCATTAAGGCAATATCCGAATCTTATGGTAAGGAAGGTTTGAAGAAGGTGGCCAAAGCCTGGGAGGAGAACAACAAAAAGGCCGCCAAAAGACTGATGGAAATTGTGGGAAGACAGGAAAGAAATCTTGAGACCGTAGCAAGAATCATCGATTTCACCGATTCCATCTACGGTGTGGAAGGTGAATGGACAGAGATCGGGACTACGAGAGCTATAAAGGTCGAAAAATCCTGCCCACTTGCCAAACAGTTTCCACCTGAAACCTGTACCATGTGTTTTTCGGGTTCGATGCAGGGGATTGCCCGTGGAGTGTTGGGCCACGATAAGGTGTTCTGCCGGATGCCAAAATCTCTTCCTGGTGGAGATGACTGTTGTGAAATTATTATTGAGGTAAAAGAATGAAGATATTCGATGATCTCATATCAAGTCTTAAGGGAAATGACTTTCCGATCAAGAGTGTCCATACCTGCGTCTTCTGGACTGCCGTAATCACGAAGCACTGCGGTCTCTCTTCGACTTTCAGGGATGAAGGGCCTCCCCATGATCGGGGTGTGAGGGATGTAGGAAACCTTACCCGAAAGACGGCCTTAGAATTGGCAGAATATGCCAGATCAAATAGCCTTCTGGAAGCCTCTATCGGTATGGCTGCGATCAACTCACTGATCGATATCGATGAGTCGAAATGCATTGAAAAGAATGCGTTTGAGATAATCCTGGAAAAGGGGCAAGGGAAAAATGTAGCGATTGTGGGTCACTTTCCGTGGATTCCAAAATTGAGGGAAAAGGTGCAGAGCCTCTGGGTTCTCGAACAGAGAATTCGAGAGGGAGATCTGCCAGCAAAGGAAGCTGATAGAATTCTGCCAGAATGTGATGTCGTAGGAATAACAGGGACCTCCTTTATCAATCATACATTGGAGGGCCTTCTGGCTCTCTGCAAAAAGGCATTCGTTGTGATGATCGGTCCAACTACTCCCCTTTCCCCTATTCTTTTTGATTACGGCATTGACGCCATTTGCGGGTCAAAGGTGGTTGATGCGGAAAAGCTGATTCGATCCATCAGTGAAGGCGCGACCTTTAAAGAGGTCACTGGAGTGAGACTTCTTACTTTAACCAAATCCTCACAAGGAGGATAAATCATGCGATCAGTTTCTATAAGAAGAATCCTTTGGGAAATCATGATCTTCCTTCTTTTATTATCGATTTCTTCAGGAGGATTGGCTCAAATCCAAGGGAAAAAGATTCTCATGATCGTGCCTCTAAGGGATTTCTGGGATGTGGAATTGACGAAATTAAAAGAGATATTTGAACAGAATGGTTTATTGGTGACTATCGCTTCCTCCACCCTGAAAGAGGTGGAAGGGATGTTTGGAACAAAGATGAAGCCTGATGTCGTTTTGAGTAAAATAAAGGATGCTCTATACGATGCCATAATTTTTGTGGGCGGTGAAGGAGCTATCCAATATTGGGATGATCCCCATGCCCATCGGTTAATTAAAGAAGCCCTAAAAAAGGGGAAAGTCTTAGGAGCAATTTCAATCGCTCCAATCACACTGGGTAATGCAAAGGTCCTCATAGGTAAGAAGGCGACAGTGTGGCCGACATTGGGAAATCGATTGAAATGGGCTGGGGCGATCTATACAGGAGAACCTGTAGAGATTGATGGAAAGATCGTTACGGCTGATCGCCCCGATTCAGCAGAAGAGTTTGCGAAAGCCATTTTAAGTGTAATTCTCCTGAAATAGAGGAGTAGATATGTCGTTTAAGTGTACGAATTGCAGGAAGGAGATAGAAAAACAGCAAGGGTTTGAATATCAAGGAAATATTTTTTGTGAAGGCTGCGCTATGGACATTTTATCTCCTCCCAAGGCCTGTGATCCTTGGGCTGTCCATTCGGCCGAGACCTCTTTAAGAGGCAAGGATAAACTTTCAACACTGACACCTTTGCAAAATAGTATCGTTGATTACATTGAGAAAAAGGGAGAGGCGACATCAGAGGAATTGATTCAGAATCTTAATCTAACAGAAGAAAAATTGAGAAGGGAATTCGCTGTGCTGAGGCACATGGAGGTTTTAAAGGCGACAAAAAAGGAAGAGAAAATTCTTTATATATTATTTCAGAAACTCTTTACCCTCCCCATTCCGTGTCTGGCCACGATTACAGCATCCTGGACGGAAAATGGCAAAAAAGGGGCGCTTCTGACGATTCTTTCTACTTTTTCTGTGACCATTATCTTGGGTCTGTTGACTCGTGTTTTCTTGGGAGTTGCCCATTATGGATAAGTGACGCCTGCCTGCTAAACATGAAATTTGGCAGTGGTTTATGGGTTTATGGTAAAGAGGGAGATAGTTTGGTTTGAAGTTAAGGGGTTATGTAAAGTGTTTGGGCGAATAACTTACCCCCGACCTCTTTAGGATGTCCACAAGGAACAAGGATAGGACATTAACATTAATAGATTTTTTTGGAAGGAGAGACGGAATGGGTCAGTTTGTAACGATAAAAAAGATATATCGAGAACACCCTGTAAAAATAATACTGGCTTCTCTTTTTATCCTATCCTTCATTGGTTTTAATTGCTGGCATTACTACGCCCCATTGTCTATCCATGACAGGAACAAAAAAGAGGTTTCCAAGATTAAAGTTGCTGATGTTGATAACTTCACATTCGCTGTTTTTGGAGACAATAAAGGGAATTGTTCTTTCTTTGAACCACTCCTGCAAAATATATCCCAAGATAGGGAGATACTCTTCGCCATTGACGTTGGAGATTTAGTCAGTAATGGAAAAAAGAGACAGTATCGGCGTTTTCTCAACCAGGTTGAAAAGAATCTGGGGATTCCTTTTCTCACAGCTATTGGCAATCATGACTTGAACAATGGTTCCGATAATAATTACCGGGAGATTTTCGGTCCGACTTATTACGCTTTTGAAATTTGCCAAAGCTACTTCATCGTTTTAGATGCAACCACGGAATCTGGCTTTGTTAAAGTCGAACTCCAGTGGTTACAGGAAGAATTGAAAAGGGCTCAGACTTCGAAGACTTGCTTTATCTTTATGCATGTACCGCCCTTTGATCCGAGGGGCAATGGGTTTCATAAATGCCTCCCCGAAAAAGACGGGAAGAGCCTTTTAGATCTCTTCAGATTTCACAAGGTCAGCCACCTCTTTGCCAGCCATATCCATGGATATTTCTCAGGAGTTTGGGAAGGCATTCCCTATACGATAACGGGTGGAGCAGGGGCAAAACTCCAGGGAAGCGACCCTCAGCATTTCTTCCATCATTATGTAAAGGTACATGTCCATAATGGGAAGGTAGAACTGGTGGTCAAACAAATTCATAAAGGGAATGACATGGTAATCTTCTTCAATCGGATTAAATATGGCATGCTTGAGTGGAGCTTGCTCCTTGGAGCAAGTATTCTTCTGCTCATGCTTGGGTTATCCATGAGAAAAGGTAATCCATGACCAAAATACGAGGATGGAAGGCATATTTAGAAAAAAGTCTTATTCCTTTGACAATGAGGTTCAAAGGTTATCCAAGGGTTCTTAAAGAGATCATGTATGGATTCACGATCCATGAAATGGATCTCGAACTTAGAAAAGAGAGAGCCACCTTAGACCACCTATTTATGCTCGTGGTCTTCGGAGACCTCGTGGGATTGCCATTACTTCCGCCTTATTATTCCATGAGGCTCTTACCTTATATCATCCCCTCTATCGAAAAATGGAAAAGAAGTATTTTGAGAGAAAAAGATCTGACCGATTTCGTAGCGACGGATATTTAATCTCAGTAAATAGAAACTTTTCGGAATAGGTCTTGCTGGAGAAGTGGCTTTTTTGGAGAACCAAGAAAAAGGATTTGAGTAATGAAAAAGATCAAAATAGAAGATGCCGTTGGGATGATTCTTGGCCACGATGTCACCCAGATTATACCAGGGAAATATAAAGGACCAAGGTTCAAACGCGGTCATCTAATTCGGGAAGAGGACATACCCGAATTCTTAAAAATTGGTAAAGAATACATATATGTGATGGATTTAAAGGTCGGGATGATTCATGAGGATGATGCGGCGTTCCGGTTAGGCCAGGCCTTTTCAAGTGAGAATATTGAATTCTTTGGGCCTTCCGAAGGCAAGATGACCTTTCGTTCGAAGACAAACGGTCTTCTAAAGATCAATCTTCCCCTGCTCCATCGAATTAATTCTTCAGGAAATATCATTCTTTCCACCCTTCATCGATATACTCCCTGTAAACCAGAGATGGCAATAGGTGCGACCCGGATCATCTCTCTCACTACTCTTGAAAGACAAATTGAGAAAGTAGAGAATTGGTGTAAGAAATATGGACCGGTTGTCGAAGTTCTTCCTTATCGGATGCTGAATATCGGTGTGGTTGTAACAGGAAATGAATTCTTTCACGGAAGAACGGAGGACCGATTTGATGACAAAGTGGGGAAAAAGATTGTCGATTTTGACTCTCGTGTGTTGAAGAAAAGGATCGTCCCAGATGACATTTCTCAGATCTCTAACGCATTGTCTGAACTTAAAGACGAACCCGTTGACCTCATACTCGTCACCGGAGGACTCTCCATCGATCCGGATGATGTGACTCGGGCGGGAATCAAGAAAGCTGGCACAAGGATCATATTTTATGGTACCCCAGTATTGCCAGGTGCGATGTTTCTTTACGGGAGGCTTGGCGAAAAACCGGTTTTAGGCCTTCCGGCCTGCGTGTTTTATCATAAAGCAACTCTATTTGACATAATCTTCCCAAAACTATTGGCCGGTGGATCTCCAAACAGGCGAGAAATAAGCCTTCTCGGCCATGGGGGATTCTGTAGAAATTGTGAGAGATGCCACTTCCCCATATGTCCGTTTGGGAAGGGATAAACTTGTGAAGGAGGACTTTCTATGCGTTTTGAAGCGATTCTCATGGAGAAGAAGAACCAAATTGGCATCATCACCCTCAACCGTCCGCAAAAGTTCAATACCTTTAGCACACAAATGGCCCAGGATTTAAATTCAGGTTTGCTTCAATTTGAAAAAGATAGTGAGGTTCGTGTCATTGTCATCAAAGGCGCTGGAAAAGTCTTTTCAACTGGGATCGATGTGAGTGAATTTCACGGAAAAACCCCTTCCGAGTACCACAGATGGCTTACCCTAATGGATCAGATGCACTTCACTATCGCTTCTATGGGAAAACCCGTAATTGCTATGGTCCATGGATATGCAGTGGCTAATGGTGCTGGACTTATGGCTGCTGCGGATTTTGCCATTGTGGCTGAAGGGACAAAGATCGGAACCACAGCGATTAATGTTGGATTACTATGCACCGGGCCAATCATCCCTATGAGTTATTCACTTGGCAAGAAAAAAACCCTGGAGATGCTTTTGAGCGGAGACATGATTGATGCGAAAGAAGCGGAGCGACTGGGCTTGGTCAATAAAGTAGTCCCGCTTGAAAAACTGGAAGAAGAGACCTTAACCTTTGCTCAAAAGCTTATCGCCAAAAGTCCTGTTGCAATCGAAATGGGGAAAAATTTCTATTATCAAATGATTGATATGCCTTTTCGTCAAAGGTTTGCCCTCAATAGCGAAATCATGGCCAGGTTGTGCACTACGGAGGATGCCCTCGAAGGCATTAATGCTTTTATTGAAAAGCGACCACCCATGTGGAAAGGGAAATAAAATAGGGACAGCGACTTTTTTAGGGTTTTTTCATAGTGGGTATTTTCTTTATGAAATATGCAATGGGGGGTTGGAGACGGTCCGCATGATGAAGAATATAACTGTTGGGTGAATCTGGGTATTTTGTCATGGAGGCTAAGGGGAGGAGGATAAGCATGACAGTATTTAATCATATTCCGATGGGGGAAGAGGGACTGAAAGAAATCTATCAGTGGTTGGATAATTGGGTGGCCGAAAATAAAGGGATGGCTCGAAAAGAAGTGATTGGTAAATCTCCCGATCATTGGGATATTCCGGCCGTTTTTATTACGAACGAGGACGTTCCCCATGATGATAAGCAGATCGCCGTGATTACATTGGGGAGGCACGGTCAGGAATTCGGAACCCGTGTGGTGGGACCTGAGATCATTCGTTACTTGTGCAGTAGCGATGCAGAGGAAATAAGAGAGACACAACTCGTCATCGTTGTTCCCGTTGTGAATCCGGAAGGATTTGTTTCGAATGAATTTCGATCTTCGATGACGAGTCTTACAAAAACCGAACGCCTCGTGTTGGGGGAACTTTTCAAAGCATTCCCACCCGATATGATGATGGATTTTCACAGCCTCGGCAAGTCAGCAGGCTCAAAATATGATCGAGGGGATATGGAAGTGATCATTCCTGCCAATACAACCACGTGGGCCATGGATGAACAGATCCATCAATATATTGCACGAGAAATGCAGAAGGCTGCAGAGTCTGAGGGTTGGCCTTATGAAATCCATACGCTCGAGGATTTAGCGGCGTACTATTTTGGTGACACAAAAATCGGGAATATGCCTTGGTCATACCTGAAGGAGAAGGTGTACCTGCTTCATATGCAGGATTTCTACGATCACTACCATACACCTGAAGAAGACCAATATACGAACTATACCTGTGGACCCGCTTACCTGAAATGGCATACATTGATCTTTGGCATGGAAACCAATCACTACGCCTTGTCCCAGGCCCGCGATATTGCTTTAAGCGGTCTGGCGCCCTGTTCAGCTCTTTTGAAAATGGGGTGCACCCGCTTGCCATGGGAGAAAGACAAGGGTTATCCTGTCAATATCCTCCATGGTGACTTTCGCATTTCAATCAGACCTTTAGGCAACAATGCGAGTGAACGTCGTGCATCACGAATCAGAATTTGGAATGAGAGGAAGAACTTTAATCTTCCGCAACGTGAGATGTTAGATCAAGAAACAACGATAGCAAGGGTGCGATATTTTGGGTGGGATCTTCCTATGGAATTTACTCTTTGCTTGCGTGTGAGACAGAACAACATCAAAAGCATCACTACCCGCGGCAAGGAGGTTCAATTCGAAACATTTAAGGATCATTGTTCGACTTACGTTTATATTCCCGTGATTATGGAAAAAGCTGGAACTATCGAATTCGCCATCAAACATTCTTATCAATAAACGATATTTGTAAAGCAATGAAGACTTATTTAAGGGGGTAGATTCAAAATGGGCTTAAAGGACAAGTATGCCATCGTGGGAATAGGGTATACGCCTCAGGGGCGCATTCCCGATCGAACATCACTCAGCTTTCACCTCGAAGCGTGCGTAAACGCCATCTTATCTTATTAAAAAGTTACTCTTTTTTTTCTTCGAATAGATAAGATCTCTCCACAGAGTTTTTGCAAATAAGAGTAGCATCACATTCTATCAATTACAACCTGGCTGGCCTTTTTATAAGTTTGACAAAATATAATGTTTTTTTATAAGATGGCGAAAAATGAAAAAGAAACTTTTTGTTTTTTTCTTCATCTTTTTAGTTTTCCATGTCGGACTTGTCATCCCTAAAACGAAGTTCGAATGCTCTTGCCATGTTCCCTCCTCGGATACCTTTTCTTCCTGTTGTAACTGTAATGCCTGTGTG
>Ga0315285_10000906_pt1 | contig 30947 bp, 27 predicted proteins | sample YL17G09_36_MG_FD_203698 | JGI IMG/M metagenome (GOLD analysis project Ga0315285, IMG submission 203698) | Sediment microbial communities from Yellowstone Lake, YNP, Wyoming, USA - YL17G09_36 | ecosystem: Environmental > Aquatic > Freshwater > Lake > Sediment | place: USA: Wyoming | collected...
GAACTAGTGGCAGTCCGTAGTTGCCCGCGTTGACGAACAGCACGCCGAGCATAAACGCGCTCATCGTCAAGCGATCATACCGCAGCACTTTTGCCAACAGCCAACTGACGATCACCATCACGATCGTTATGACGATGGAGAAAACGGCAATCGAGACGTACTCACTGCTGAGTTTGGCGTGGTAGGTTTGGGAAAAGACGAGCGCAGGGGTGAAAAAATAGAGCATCGTGCGCGAGAGCGGTCGCGCTTCGACGCCAAGTTTCTTTGCAAGCGTAAAACCAACCGCCGCGATGAGGACGATCGGGAAGATGATGTTGATCAGGATGGAAGCGAGGTTGGCGAGGTTCATCGTGTTAGTCGCATAGTCGCATAGTCGCATGGTCGGACCACGTGACCATCGCACTAGGCGACTACCTGACTATTCTTCGTCCCCTTCCGGCGCCAGATCAAAGAGCAGGAATTCCGCGTTATCACCGAATTCAAGTTCTTGCAGCGCTTCGTCGGCGAGCGTGCTCAGCATTTCGTCGTCCGACGCGGCGGCTTCAGTCAGCGCGCGCTTTGCCAGTTTTCCACCGACCTGACCGAGCGCGGTGATCGCTGCGCTTTGCACTTCGCGATCCGGATCGTCGAGGAGTTCGATCAGGGCTGGAGTCGCGTCGCGATTCTTGAGTTCGCCGGTCGCGCGCGCGGCTTCAAAGCGCATCCGCTCGTCCGGCGACTGCAATTCGTTCGCCGCGGTCTCGCGCCAATATTTGTCCGCGCTGTGACCCATCGCGGCGACGGCACTCGCGCACAGTTCCGGCGCGGCATCGTCATAAGCCGCCGTGATGACCTCGCGCACGACGTCGTCGCTCCAATATCCCAGCGCTTCGACCGCGCGGCAACGCACGGCGAGGTCTTCGCCGAGATTGCGCGTCGCCGCGAACAATGCTTCGCCAATCGTTTCGGCTTGCCCGTTCGCCAGGCGTCCGTATTCCGCGAGCAGGAGCAAGCGTCCGAGCGCGGCGGCGGCGGCGGCGCGCACGCCCGCGTCCGGATCGTCGCGCAGAAACGCGGCGAAGGGCTTGACGAGCGTGGCGTCTTCGTCCTCCCACAATCCTTCGATACCGTGCGCGCGCACTGAGGCATCGCTGTCAGCGAGCAGATGGCGGAAGAGCGCGTTGAAATCGAGTTCGAAATTTTGTTCCGCCAGTTCGACCATCCTTTGCGCGGCGCGGCGGCGGCGTTCGACGGGTAGGCGGACCCAGGTTCGCGCGAAGGCAGCGAGTTGCGTTTTGTCCGCGCTGGATAGCGCGCTGAGCGCTTCGACTGAAAGCGCGGCATCGTTATCTTGAAGGTGTTTCAGCGCGTCTTTGAAATTCCAGACGACGCGTTTGCGGCGAGCCATACTGCAATTCACTCTTGCGCGCATTATACCACAAGATGGACGAATTGTTGTACGACGATGGAACGTGGGGTTCTTGTCCGCCAATCACGCGGATCACGCGAAGAAAAAATCGCGGAGATTCGCGTCACGCTTGCCCTAGAGGGAGCGCAAGTGCTAGGATTCGCGGATCATAGTTTACGCCGCGCCCGCAAGCCACGCTTTACCTTCCGCGTAAACCTTCTCCACCGCAGACCCTCGCAAGCCCGGCAAATCGGCTTTGACATCGAAACCGTTCTTGATCTGCAGATACGCGAGGTGGCGATAGCCCTCCGGAAAGCGCGCCAGCAATTCCGCGTCGAGTTTGAGAATCGCCGCCGGATCCACCGGATCGAGGCGATCCTTCTCGTAGATCGGCTGCCGCCGGACGATGCCCCAACGACCTTCGCGCTTTTCAAAAAAATCGAAAAAGCGCCCGATGCACACCACGTCAACCAGAACGCCATCCACTGGCGCGCGTTGGTTGATCGTCATCTTAACTTGCGAGATTGCGCGCGTACCGACGATCTCGCAAGTCCATCCGCCGAGAAAATGCAGAATGTTGATACCCTTGTCGAAGCCCGCGCGGCTGGCTTCGATGAATTTTTGCGCGGGACCCTGAAACCAGGTAGCGGTCATCCAGCCGTCCGAATGCCAGACCGTCGCAAAGCGTTCCCACTCCCCGGCATCGCGCCACAAGACCCAGTTCTCGACTGTCTCGCGGATCGCAAGTTTGTCGGTGGTTAGATCAGTCATCTCTGCCTTGCTCCCTCTTGTTAGTGGGGCTATCTGAGGTGTTTATCGAGAAAGTCCAATACTTTCCGGACGTTGTCTGAGGTTTCAAATCGGGGATCGCCATGCTCGGCTCCGTCCAATAGTTCCAATTTGACCTTGTCCTGGCCGAGCACCTGCTCCAATTTCGCGGCGAAGTTAATAGACTGTTGAACCGGCACAATCGCATCCTTTGTGCCATGTTGCAGGAAGAATGGCGGGGCGGCGGAATTGACATTCGTTTCTGGATTTGCTGCTTTAACCAGCTCGGGAATTTTTGTGATTTGATTTCCCAGCAACAGCGATTCGGGCGAATCAGCCGCATTGTGCTCCATCCCAGGAAGAGGCGACATCCCGCGCTCGGTCAGTTGCTCATCCATCTTGAGAAAATCCGTCGGGCTGAACCACGCAACCACCGCCTGCACATTGCACGGCTGATCCGCGTTGCCCATACTCAGGTCTTCCAACTCCTGAACTCCGGCGGAGGCGCCCAACATCGATGCCAGGTAGCCTCCGGCAGAGCCTCCCCAGCCCGCGATCCTCTCCGGGTCAAAGTGATAGCGCTGCGCATTGACCCGAATCCAACGGATGGCGGCCTTGACATCGTGAACTAGTGCGGGGGACTTGGCTTCGCCGCTTAATCGGTAGTTGACGGCAACCACTGCATAGCCCCGCTTTAACCCTTCGAGCATCGGCATGACCTGTGAATCCCACTTGTCGCAGCCCATAAACGCGCCGCCGTGAATGGACACGATGACGGGGAACGGGTCATTGCCTCCATCGGGCAAATAGATGTCGAGTTTTTCGGCGGGAGACAGGTTGGCATACGGAATATCCAAGAGTTTTCTCTTGACGTGATCGGTATTGGCAGGCGGATGCACGCCTTGTATTGCGTAATGCACACTCGGCTGAAAGCCGTTCCGATTGGTCATGTCTCTGCTCTTATCTATTTATGCGGCTACACTTTTCCTCTTCGATCGTGGGGGAGTACGCTAACTCGCGGCAAATAGAGTAGATCGGAGTAAGAATCCAAATGCGGTTGCCCTAATCGCGCACCTGAAGCGGCAATCGAACATCTACGGCTTGCTCCGGACATTCGAGTTCGCAGACGCCGCAATACCAGCATTCATCCGGGTACAAAACCACGGCAACCTGCTGGTCCTTGTCGAAGCCGAACACGTCCATCGGGCAGTATTCGTAGCAACGTTTACAGCCGGTGCAGCGCTCTACGCTGATAATCGGAGGCATATTTGCTTCACCAACGCTCTCTTTTCTCTGGTAGGTTTCTGGTCTCCAAATTCATATTCCCACCGGGCAATTTTCGAATGATGATCAGTTTTTTCCAGTTTTGGTCATCCCTGCTAGGGAAATCGATGCGCAGGTGCATTAGACCCAGCCGACTCTCCTGGCGCATCAGTGATGCTTTGAGATGCATCTCTGCAATATCGAAAATACTACACAACTCGACGAAGCGCATCAGTTGATGCGGGGTTTTCGCTGACACTTGGTTGAGATACTTGCCTCTCGTCCTGGATAGTAGTTCCAGACCTCTTTCCATTTTCTCCCCCACTTTCTCAATGCCGCAATAGTCGGTCATGATATTCCGCACTTTTTCTTCCAAATCAAGCGGTTCGAATCCATTTTCCCTATTCAAGGGAGCGAGAAGCCTTTGTCTTTCTTCTTGGAATTGCTGCCGATTGAGATTACCGTGCCCTATCCGCTTTACATGCTTAGCCGCGAATCTACCTGCTCGGTGGCCAAGAGTCATCGCGCTGAGAGCCGAGTTACCTCTGAGACCAATCAGAGCAACCTCATCTCCGGCAGCGTACAATCCCTCTACTGATGCTCTGCATTCGTCGTCAATGAGGATTCCGCCTGTGTGTGACGCAATCCCTTCTAGTTCGAGATGTGCAATCTCAACTCTGTCTTTTCCTAAATCAATGCCCTCCTGTTTCAGGTATTTTAGGCTAATTGGTCTTTCGTTCATCGCGGCACGCGCAAATTGAATTCGGGATTCCTCACTGATAGCCGGGAAATCCCAGAACAGAGGTCCCTTACCTGCTTTTGCTTGCTCCAGCACGATTTGGGCTAGGTTTGCACCTTTTGTAATTGCTTTTGCCACCGGTTGCCGGCGCGCGTCTACGACCGGTACATCTGCATCCATTACGGCTCCCAGCGCCGAGAATATCCTGGGATTGCTCGGTCCAACGCTGATATTCTGGAACTCCATCCCTGTTAGTTCCGCACCAGCATGGTAGGCCATGGCTATACCATCTCCGGCGCAAGCCGGACACTGATGATGTAAAAACGGACTGCCCTTAACAGAGTAAAGGCGGAGCGCGCCACCTGTCGTCAATACAGTCGCCTTGGCTTTTATATGCATGAATTTGCCATCGCGTATGTTCAAACAAATAGCCCCCACAACTCTGTTGCGATCAACAAGTAGTCGGGTACCCATCGTATATTGGATGACACGAATTTTGCGGCGCCGCACCTCATCTGTCATCTTGAGTTTGAGATCAGCACCCCTAAACCAAACGGCTGCCGGGTGACGTTTCGGGAAGCGCTTTATGGTTCCATCATCTTCTCGCATCTTGACGCCAATTCGCTCAAGCTCCCGAACCCTGTCGTAACACTCACGAGCGAGGATGTATGCCAGGTTAGGGTCTACCATCCCCTCCATCGGTTCAACGATGGTACGTGCAAACTCCTCCACAGAGATAGTTATCTCTGGGTGAGCGAACCGCGCATCATCTACACCAGTAGCGAGGTTACCACTTCTGCGAATGGCTGCTTTTTCAATGATCGTAACGTCTGCTCCGAGGTCATCCGCCGCAAATGCGGCAAAACAGCCCCCTGCCCCGCCACCTATTACCAACACATCAGTTTCGATTATTTGGTCCGTAAAATCTGGTGATGACACACTACTCTCCTTCGATGTGGCGTTATCTCCAACGTACGCAATCTTTCAAGCCGTGGCTATTTCGAGTCCACCGCGGCAGCGACGCAAACCTCGCGCGGGAAATGGAGGTGAACAGTCTCACCCTCAGTGATTTGCTTGAAGGAGGGCACTTCCACTCTAATACTATCGCCTCCGATTTTCACTATGCAATCAAAGAACTTGCCCAGGAAAGTGGCTGAAGTCACAGTCCCCGTGAAGACATTCCCTTGTGTCCGCGATTCTTGCTCTATGTCAAGCAACCTGATATGCTCTGGCCTGATGCTGACGATGACATCGTCAGGTACGTCGCCCGGCAACACACATTCTACATCTCCTAGACCGGTTCGAGCCACGCCACCAACTTCGCTTCTTTTTATGATTTTCCCAGGCAAAAAGTTGCATGATCCAACAAAGTAAGCCGCGAAGCGGGACCTTGGCCGCATATAGACCATGATTGGCGTGCCGACCTCCACGAACTGCCCTTCAGACATCACCGCCACCCGATCCGATAGGGCTATGGCTTCCTCTTGATCGTGAGTGACGTAGAGACTGGTAATGCCAATGCGCTTTTGCAGTTCTCTGAGCTCAAAACGCATCCGAATTCTCATCTTGGCATCAAGATTACTCAGCGGCTCATCCAGGAGTAGTACCTTGGCACCTTTTACCAGGGCGCGCGCCAGAGCCACTCTTTGCTGCTGTCCGCCCGAGAGTTGAGGTGCTGGTCTGTTTGCCAATTCCTCAATGCCAACCATTCTGAGGGTTTCCATCACCTTCTCACGCATCGCTGTCTTGGGCATCTTGCCCTCCAACGGGTAGACGACGTTCTCGTAGACGGTCATATGGGGCCAAATAGCGTATGATTGAAATACCATCGCAACATCCCGTTGGTGCGGTGGCACAAATACGCGGTGCGTACTTGAGAAAACCGCCCTCCCGGCAATGGCAATCTCTCCGTCATCAGGTTTCTCAAGTCCGGCGATGCATCTCAAAACGGTACTCTTGCCGCAACCGCTTGGTCCCAGGAGAGTAAAGAATTCACCCTCACCCACCTGCAGGTCAATCCCGCGCACGGCTCTCACTTGACCCTGCTCCGTGGTAAACTTTTTGTGTAATCCCTTTACTTCAATCATGAAACCAGCACCTCCTTTCAGGATTTCTGGATGCTTGGGCAGGAGAACTTATTGCATGCCGGTAGATATTTGAAAGCGGCTAGCCAATATTTGTCCGACGCCCATAACCAAGAAAAGGAAAACCACCAAACCTACGCCCACCGCCGCCACCAGAGGCAATTCTGCATTCTCCCACATGTTCCACATGACTGTTGTCAGCACATAGTTCTTGGAGGACTGCAGCATCAAGGCAGCGGACAACTCACGCATTGCGTGAATAAGCACCCACACCCAGAGACCAATGATGCTAGGCATGAGCAGCGGCAGGATTATGGTACGCATAATTCTTGTCCAGGATGCACCGCTCACTTGGGCTACTTCCTCCAAGTCCTTGTGGATTTGAAACATCGTGCTATTGAGCGTTCTGGTACTGTACGGAATGTATGCCGTAATATACGCTATGGCGATTATCCAAATAGTGCCATAGACCCCGATCTTGACCACGAGATAAACGAATAACAGCGCCACCCCCAACATGATTTGAGGGAACGCCATGGGCAACATGCTCAACACATCCAGCAACCTGCGCGCACGGTATTTACTGCGAACTATGATCCAAGATATTATCGTGGCAAGACACACGAGAACAGAAGCCGATGCCACTGCGATTGTCAAGGTATTTTGGATGGCTAGTCCTACTCTCGGATAATTCAGAACCGCACGGTAGTTATCCAACGATACCAGATGTAGCTTGTCCAGAGAGAACGGACCATAGTAAGGCGTCAAGCTCTGCCAAACAAGGCTTGCCACCGGTAGGACAATTGCAACAAGCATATATCCGCCGACAAAGATCATAGCGGCGTATTTCCATCTTCCTAAATCAATCAGTTTTGGCCGATATTCTCTCCCTGTAATGGTAGCAAACCTCGCGCTGATCTGTGTCTGCCGGTTATACAGATAGCTCAATCCAAGGATGGTTACGAAAAAGACGGACGATAATGCGCTGATCTTTCCAAAATCTGGCAGTCCCCCCTCCGTTTGCGTGGTGGCGAAATAGATTTCTGTGCTCAGCACAGTGATGCGCGCTTTTGTTCCTAGAACACCTACAATGTCAAAAGCCGCAAGACCAACCAGAAAGGAAGTAATCGCTACCGCCAAGACCCCGGGGCGCAAGAGTGGGAAGACAATGCGCCGCAACGTAGAGAATGTCCCGACACCTGACATTGCCGATGCTTCCTCAAAGGCCGGGTCTATATTGTTGAAGGTAGTACTAAGCAACAAGAAAGACGATGGCACCATCACTATACCCTGAACGAAAATCATGCCGGGCATGCTGAATATATTCAGGGGCGATTGACTCAGGTTGAAAATTTGCATCAACACAGAATTTAGGAAACCTATCCTGGGACTTGCCAGCAAAGCCCACCCCATAGCCACAAGTATCATCGGAATTCCCATCGGAGCGATGATCGCTGTTCTAAGCCACGCTTTGAACGGGATGTTGGTTCTCTGGACAATCCAAGCGAGTGTAATGCTCAAGAAAAGCCCAAGCAGCGTACTCCCACCCGCGAAGACAAGCGTATTGAACATTAACTCGTAGGTACGTGCCTGTGTATACACTCTCAGATAGTTGTCCAGCGTAAACCCGGTATCTATAACCAACCCACTCGGTTTGAACCCTCCCACCAGTAGCAAGACCATGGGCACAAGCACGAGGTACATGAGAAGCGCAACGGGTATGCTCAGGAACAAGTTCGAGAAGATAGACTTGGCTCTGTTATACATTCGACCTCTCCAACCAACTCATGTCGCACACTGACATTTTGAGCGGAGCGACGGATCGTAGTGCATTTTGGATGCATCGCTCCGCTCAGCGTGACATGGATGTGTGCGCGACTTACGGTTGCAGCATTTTTACGTACTTGTTGATCAAGACGCTGGCTTTGTCCATTTCATCAACAGAAAAGGTAGAGATCTTCTTGCCCTTGAGTGTCTCTGCGAGAGGACTGCCAGCAACGAAAGCGTTGCCTCTGCCAGTTGCGTTTTCGTAGGCGGCTGCGCCTTCTGGCGAAGCGAGCCAAGCGCAATACAGCATCGCAGCGTTAGGATGGGCTGCCAGTGTCGGAATCAGGCAATCATAACGAACTGCCGGGACTGGCTCTGCCCAAATTCCGGCTACCGGAGCGCCTCTCTGCTGGGCGCGAACTAGCACCCCTTCATTGCCGCCAATAGCCAGCGAGATTTCGCCGGCAGCAAGCATGTCAAAAACGCTGGGCTGCTGAGGTATCGAGATCGCGCGGTTTTGCATCAGCTTGGTCACATAGTCCGTAACCTTGCCTTCGCCCCACGCGGGGACCAAATAGGCGAAATACTCGCCACTGACCCATACCCCTACAACACCTTTCCATTTGGGATCCAGCATGTCTTCCCAGGTGTTGGGAGACTGCCCTTTGGGAACCAAGTTGGTATTCCAGGTTAGCGGAAACGTGATCGTGGCAACGGTCACCAGGTAGGGGCCATCAACTACTTGCTGGCTTGCACCCAAGCCAACCCAGTCTACTTGCCTCAGGAGTTTATCAGTGACTAGCGGCTGAACAAAATTGACTCCGGTCAGCCCCACGTCAGCGCCGGCAGTACCCGCCTTGCTCTCCATGGTAATTCGAGTCGCTGCCGCGCTGGCACCCAACATAGCATGCTCAAATTCAATGAAGGGATATTTTTTCTTGAATGCGCCATGGATTTTTTCTGCCTGTGGGGTATCATAACTGGCGTAGACGACCAGTTTTCCTTCTTTCTTTGCCCCTTCAAGGATGCTGTCTAACGCAGACTGGGACGGCGCTTTGGGCGCGACAGCCGGGGCTTGAGTGGGTGCCGGGGCAGACGTGGCGCAGGCGACGAGGAAACAACCTAACACCACGAGAACGAACAACATTGTGCGTTTCATCGGGAATCTCCTTTTTGAACCTACTGGACAGAGATAAATGTCTCTATCCAAATACATCTAACCAGCCAGGAACGGTTAGTGCTGATGTTACCTGTGCAGATGGTGTAATTCTCAAATGCCGTCGCTAACATCACCTCCTCCGGATTGGAAAGGCAGGTACATGCCCACCAGGTCTGGCAAACCCAGCGGGCATATCATTCCTACCTTGCCCAAAGACCCTGAACCAACCCAAGCATCCGCACCCGATAGCACTTATTTGGGGGCAGCGCAAGCAAAGTTCACCGTGTCGTTGATGTCGCCGCTCCCCTTGTACGTTTCGACCTGCGGGTACACGCACAGCGGACGCGTGAATACCGCCTTACCGTCTTTTACTTTGGACGCGGGAATCTGGGCGGGTGCGGTCCCTTTCTCAACCCACTGCTCCAACGCCGCGAGCCAATTGACCGTATCGGGCCCCGCGCCGCCAGAGCAGTGCCCCACGCCGGGCAACATGAAGAAGCGCAAGAATTCCTGCGTCTTTGCCTCGCTACCCTGGTCAGCGATCACGCTGTTGTAGTAGTTGATGCTGTTTCGTGGAGCAATGTTCTGGTCAGCCCATCCGTGGTACATGATGAGCTTGCCGCCCAACGCCTTGAACGCCATAAGATCTGGATCAATCGCGTCGAGGATCGGCGCGTACCTGGCATCAGCGTCAACAACGGCTGCAAAATCTTTGGGGCTGGCAAAGTCAAAGGACTTGTAGTCCCAGTCGGGATTGTTGGTTACCATCGCTTTAAAGTAACCAAGTGGGATAACGAACGGGTAGATATGACCGCTCCACTGATCCTCGCTACCGATCTCGTAGCCGGGCCAGAACTGCTCACCGGTGGTTGGATTCTTTAACCCGTCGTAGACCTTCTTGACCGTGTTAACCTCTGCTTGGGTGAGGCACTTGTTGGCGTCTGGGGGATTCGCCGGGCACAGGAGAGTCGCGGGATCAAACTTGCACTTGCGTGGATCGGTGATGAGCCCATCCTTGGCGCCGTCGAGCGTGTCACAGGCAGCAACCGCCGCTGCGTTGAGAGCCAACAACTTGGGGGTCGGCAATGGGGGACCTGGGGGACCTCCCAGGTTGAGTTGAGTACCCTCTTTAGCTGCCACCCACCCTGACCATGTTTCACCGGGCCACATGCGCGTAGGAAAGTTCGCGGGCGCGCCGGAGACAACGCCGTTATAGTCAGCGGGGTATTTCTGTGCTTCCGCCAATCCCTGCTGACCGCCGCCCGAGCACCCAGTAAAGTACGAGTACTTGGGTGCCTTGGTGTAGTAGGCTTCGATGATCGCCTTGGCGTTCCTAGTCATTACGTGAATGGCGCGATACCCAAAATCATCCCACAGTTCCGGGTGTCCCATCATCCAGGCACCATCCGTCGATGACCCGCTCTTGTGACCGCCATCGGTGCTGGCAGCAGCGTAACCGATTCTGAGAGAAGGTAGCATCGCCCCATAGTTGATTCCACCTGCCAGGGCACCATTCCCGACGCCATTGAGCTTGCCATTCCACTTGTCGGCCGGCGGCATCCAGACTTCAAATCCAATCGAGGGCGCTGCCACGCCTGCCACCCGACAGAATGGGACATCGACGGTGACCGCGCCGAAAGCCGAAGCCGGCGATGCCCACACGCCACGAATAATCAACCCAGGCGATTCTTGAATAGGGTTGACGTACTCGGCGGTCGTGATGGTCGTGTCCGGCAATTTGATGTTTTTGAGATTGGCGCATGCCGTCGCGTCGGGAGCCGGCGTTGCCTGCGCCAACGGTGCGGATTGCACCGGGGGGGTCGTCAGTGCGACGAAGGCGACGACCAACACACCTAGTGCCATGAAAGCGAACAACATCGTGCGTTTCATTTTGAATCTCCTTTTCATTGATTCAATCGTTTCGGTACACATTTTGACTTGATATATCAATGGCAGGCGCTCACCTCCTTTGCTCAAACCCGCGATTCTTGTTGACAACACCGATGGCGCGTGCTAAAATCAAAGTGAAGAATCGAAATGGAGAATAGTTAATTGCCTCAACCACCCACGCGCGCAGTAGATCGAGCCCTAGACATCCTGTTGTGCTTCAGCCAGAAAGAACCCACGCTGACGCTCACCCAGATTGCCGCGCGAGTCGGTATGCACAAGAGCACGGTGCATCGCTTGCTGGGAACGCTCGAGCGCAAGCGCTTTGTGCAACGCGTCGAAAAAAATGGCGCCTACCGTCTAGGGTTGGAACTGGTTGAACTAGGATTCTTGGTACTCAAGAACAACGATATTCACCGTCAGGCGACGCCTTACATGCAACGCCTCGCGATGGAATACCGCGAGAATGTAGACCTGGGAATCTTGGACGGGAACCATGTCCTTTACCTCCAAGTGATCGAGAGCCAGCAACGCGTGAAAATTTCCTCTGCTCCCGGTCAACGGTTGCCTGCTTTTTGTACCGCGACTGGCAAAGCATTCCTCGCTTTTCTGCCGGATGCGCGGGTACAAGAAATTCTCAAATCAGGTAGGCGCAAATACACTGAACACACGACGACTTCCAATCCAGAGATCTACAAGCAACTACGCCTAACGCGTGAACGCGGGTTTGCCATTTCGGAGCAAGAATACGAAGTCGGCATTAACGCGGTTGCCGCGCCGATCCTGGATGCCAATCAGCATCCCGTCGCCGCGATGGCAATTGTCGGGCCGGCGTTTCGATTGACCGCCGAGCGGTTGCTGGAACTGGGACGCCCCTTGCGCGCGACCACCGATGCGATTGCCCGGGATATTGGCTTGACATTGCAATTCTCGCGCTGAGCCGTACCGTTTTTGACAGTACTGACGGCACATGCTAAAATACAGGCGAGGAGCCAAAGGAGAAACACCCATGGCGCGCGCAAGCGCGATCACGGGACTCGGCATTTGCTCATCGTTCATTCACGCTTACGTTTGTAGCGGACGCGGTGAATGAACGATGTCTTTTGGCTCTTCCCATTTCAAGCAAATCCTGGTTACAGAACCACCTGCGCTGGATTCAGCGCCTTGTATTTGCCTTTGTTCGCCGTGATTTCAAACGCCTCCGGCAACTTGTCCAATCCGTGCAGCACGTGAGTAATCGTCGGCTCCGGTTTGACCCGTTTGGTGGCGACAAGTTGCACCGAATACTCCATCAGTTTTCGATTCGTCGGCGCAGGGAACAAATACTTGAGCGACTGCGCTCGAAGTTGGTTGAGGTCTAAATCGACTACGCCGTCGAAGAAGGCTACCTGCACCACTGTTCCTGCGTCTCGTGTGACCTTGAACGCTTGTTTCAAGGTTGCCGCGCCGGCAAGCCCCTGCTTGGTACTGCCTCCCGCCGATTCGAACACCACATCCGCGCCCTTGCCGCGCGTCGACTCAAGGACGCGTTTGACCGGATCCTCGGCCTTGGCATTGATCGCCATGTCGGCTCCAAATTTCTTGGACAATTCCAGAACATCGTCACGCACATCGATAGTAATCAACTTGCCGGCGCCGGCGGCTTTGGCAACCTGCATCACGGCTAGTCCCATCGCTCCCTGGCCAAAAATGACGACGCAATCACCCATTTGTATTTCGGCAGTGTGCACAGCATCCACACAACCGGTGAGGGCTTGGATACAAGCCCCTTCGGCATCGCTAACATTGGATGGCAATAGGACGAAGATTTCCGCCGGCGCGCTGACGTATTCGGCAAAACAGCCCGGGATTTGCCGGCCGACCGATGGTCCCTTGCGGCAAAAATCCGACTGCCCTGATAGGCACAGTTCGCACCGGTAGCAAGGCATTCGCGAGCGTCCGCTCGCCACTCGATCGCCCACTTTCAGGGTTGTCACACCTTCGCCTACTGCAACTACTGTGCCGGCAAACTCGTGACCCAGGAGTTGCACCGGGGCACGCTCGGAAATGGCTTGACGAACATAGTCGGCACCGACGGTCTCTTCGCCTCGCGCTCGGATCACTTCGGTCACACTGGGTTGGGTCACTGTTACCTTAACGACAACTCCGCCTGGTTGCACTTTGGCGTCTGGCACCACATCAAGGCGCATGTCATTAATGCCGTGGAATCGCCACGCTTTCATTGCTCGTCTCCCTAGAAATTGGTATTCTATCGAACACGTAGTATTTCTTGCCAATCCATATAGATTCTGCCCCTGGTCACAAACGGTTCCAAGTGTCTCACGAAATGCGCTTCCAGATTCGACGCGTATGCTTCTGGATTCGCGCGCAATAATGCCATCAGGTGATCGTAGAAACGCAAGCGACCATCCGCGCCGCGTGCCGTCAGCACCGAGCCGAAGGTCGCGTGCAAGATCTCGCGCGCGTCGAACTGATTGAGCAGCGCGGGCAGATCGGTATCTTTCACCGATTCGGGCAGGGGTGCGTGATCCAGGCTTGCTGAGAGAAGATAGGATGCCCGGTCGGTTTCGTAATGCTCACGCGCAAAGACATAGATGTCCCGGAAGAACGCCGGATCAATCGCCGTGATCGTGCGCAGCGCTTCCAGGTAACTCGTGCCCGCGGTTTTCAGGTGTACCAGACCGCGCGTCTGCTGCATGGTGATCGCGTAAATACTGAATTTGTCCGAACCCGTGTGGATGCTCAACTTGTACGGTCCCAGTGCGCGCGCGATTTCCGCGTGAATGGCAAAATCCTGTTCGAACGCCGCGAGGTCGCCGATGTAATCTGCACTTTTCTCAAAACGACCGATATATCGCGGCGCGAGGCTGACCCAGTGCACGCCTAGACGTTTGAGTTCGCTGACGACAAAGATGTGTTCTGCCTGCGTGGTCGGCGTCTCGGTCTCGTCCACCGAAACTTCGAGTTCAAACGGAATCCCTTTGGAAGCCAGGTGACGATACATCATCGCGATGTGGGCGATGGCGCCTCCGTACTTGGCGGCAGCTTTCAGCACAACCGCCTCGTCGAAGGTGATCGAGCGGCTTTCAAGTTTGACTTTCCGCCCCCCATAGTTCTTTTCCACATCGGCTTGCGTGGTCTCCAGATCTTTCCATGGCAGTGCGGCAACTTGGGCTTCAACGGCTGTCGGTGATGCTTCGTCCGCCGTGGTGTTCACATAGTCGCCGGGGTCAATCGTGTAAAACGAGAAACCCGCGGCGACGCAGGCGTCAATGTCAGCAGGCGTTTTAAGATGGTCGGCATCCGCACCAAGTTTGCCGCGCCAGCCGGCTTCGAACGCGCCCCAGGTCGCGTCGGTCATCACATCATCCGGCGTCCGGTTGGTGCGTCGCATCTCGCGGATAGACTGTTGCGCGAAAATTGGTAACAGGGTGCTGCCCGGCGCATCGCGCAAAACATGCCGGAAGGCGCGCACATGTCCCGGCGTGGCTAGTCCCACGCGATCTCCTGTTCCCGCCGACGTGTTCAGCCCCAACAAATCCGGCTTGAGCCATGGAAGCGTGTCACGGAGCGCCCGTGCGTTCGCGTGATTGGTCGGCGCGAATTTCAACGCGTAGCGAGATTTGAACTCGTGCTGCTCGCCTTGGAATCGTGACAAACGCTGGTCATCAGCCGGTGCCACAAGCACTAGTGACTTGATCGTACCCACAACGTCGAGCCAGAAAGCGGCAGCACCAAGCATGACGAAGGAACCTTGACGTAGCTCTGGAAACTGCTGCTGTAATTCTGATAATGAAAAAGGGAATGTGCTCACAGTCAATTACACTCCATTCACTTCTACACCTAGAGTTGTACTAGGCATTTAAGGGCTTGGGGATGCTAGTTCCCACTTTCGCTCCGCGTCTCGATAACATCGTCAACATATTCCATATCGAACCACCATTTGGCATCAGGATAATCTTTGCCCAACTCAAGAAGATACGCGGCTCTGATCGCGATGCGCTGAGCCAGACGGGAATTCATAACCATCGCGCGCACCAAATTGTGCGGCAAGGTCGGTGGATTTGTCCAGGGGCAACTCTTGACACAACGATTGCACATCGTACCTTTTTTGTTGGTAAAGTTGAAACTGGCACAACGCTTGACATCCAACTTCCAGGTCTCGTAACCGTTATACATCACCTTATCGCCCATCGAAATCGCTTTACTCGGACAATTCTCTCCACATATTTTGCAGTTCTGGCAGAAACTCTGCAAACCGAAATCAATCGGTTTGTCCGGAACCAAAGGCATATTGGTCAGGACGGCGGCGGCTTTGAAACCAAGTCCAAGGTATGGGTTCAGGATGATCCCCGCGCGGCTCACTTCCCCGATGCCTGCGGCGAGCAATAGCGGTGGCAACAATACGATGTATCTGTTGACAAATGATGGCCCATACTGTGGAGAAGCATCCCAGCCCAACCGCCTGATATAATTGGCGATGGTCTCGGCGACCATGCCAAGGTGCTGATATGCCTGGAAACTGATCGGATCGCCCATCCAATCTGAGCCGGTGGAAGCGAGCACCGCATTCCATTCCTTGCGCATCACAAGGACGACAGCATTTTCGTACTTGGCGCCAATCGGGTTCCCTTGTTTGTCGTGGCTATAATAGGCCGATTGGGGCACCTTGCAGGTTCCAACGACATCCGCTTTCAAAAAGTATCCTGCGGCTTTGATGTGACGAGCAAGAACTTGCAGGTCTTGAGGGATTGGCGCGATCTCCGAGGCGACCGGATTGGCTTCAAGCAGGGCTATGCAGTCAATCACATCTTTCTGCGCTGCCGAGAACGGATATTTTCCCGGAAGACTTTTTTGCACACCCTTCTGGACTACCGCGCCGTACTCGCCGCGCGCCGCCAAACCATAGGCGGTCTCGCGCAAATCAATCCGCTGGACTGCATTGGTAATGATGTTGGTCGGTTTGTCACCGTGTTTGATGCGATGCATTGGGAAAGGACCCAGCGGTTCCTGATTGTAAAGGATGCCTTTTTGAGATTCCATCAATCACTACCGCCATGCAATTTCCATCATCGGATAATTCTGGGAATGTGGCGATGGCGGACAATTTTGGCTGAGATGAAAAGCCGTTGCCACACTCCGTCTTGTGTCATTGCGAGGCGTGGTTTGCCGAAGCAATCCCCAATTCGCGATTTGGAGATTGCTTCACAAAAACCGCTCGCAACACTTGCACTTGCGGTTACGCAAGTGCAGGTGTCACACCTGTTTACCTCTTGTCAAATGGGGGAGCCGGGTATGCTAACTTGGCGGTGGCTTGGTCAAGGGGCCACACCAACTCCAGTTTGCCATTCTGCCATTGAACCATCGGATCCAATACTTTGGCTGTGCCATCTGCATTGAAGGTGACCGGACCAATCACCGTCGTCATATTGGTGGCGGCGATGGCATCTCGGATTTTGTCGCGATCCAATGTGCCGGCTTTCTCAATGGCGGCGGCAAGGATTTGCACACAGGCATACGCGGGCCCCGTCAACAGATCAGCGGGTCGCTTGAACTCCGCCTGATATGCGGCGTTGAGTTTGTCCACGCCCGGGAATCTCATCGCATTGTGCCAGCCCGGGAATATGGTCACATAGTCACCGTTCTTCCCGAGGTTTGTACCCCAGGTGACGTTTTCGGGTGCGCGGATGATCAGACTGAACTTGGGTGTCCAGCCGAGTTCGACCATCTGCTTGAACATTGCTTCGCCGCTCGGCTGATTGGGCAACGCGAGAAGGGTTTCTGCCCCAGCCGCCTTGGCTTTGGAGATCATGACCGCAAAGTCTGTGGTCCCCACGGCATACTCCTCAGCGTCCACTACCGTATACCCGTTCTTGGCGGCATTCTCTTTCCACAGTGCTCCCTGTTCGACGCCCCAATCAGATTTTTCCTGGAAAATGGCAACTTTAAGCGGTCGTTGCCCTTCAGGAATCAAGGCGTTGAGGATAGTGAATGTATCGGGACCTTGCTGGACCGATTTGGGGAACGGGGAGAATAGGTACTTGTAGCCCTTTTGGTGAATCGCATTGAGAGCGAAAGCGATACCCAGGTACGGGACTTTGTTCTTTTCCGCGATGGCGGTGGTCGCGACATGCATATCGCTCCCGGCGCCACCCAGGTACGCCACCACTTTTTGATCGGCGAAGAGAGTCTCCATCTTACTCACCGCCTTGGTGGGGTCTGATTCGTCGTCGTAGATGGTGAGACGTAGTGGAATCTTCTTGTCGAACTCTTTGACATAGATCCCACCGGCGGCATTGATATCTGCCACGGCATAGGCATATCCCGGCTTCACTTGGGTGCCGAGAGAACCGAATTTCCCGGTGAGGGGAACTGATGCACCGATATCAATGTACGCCGGTGCCGGCTTGGCTGTCGGTGCCGCTGTGGGTGGAACCGCCGTGGGCTTGGGAACCGCTGTGGCTGGAACCGGAGTGGGTGGAACCGCGGTGGCTGCCGGAACTGATGTTGCCGGCGGCAGGGGCGGCACAGTCGGTTTGGGTGCTTCGGTCGGCGCGGCGCATGCGACAATGATCGTCAAGAGTACTACGAGTCCGATCATCCGCAATGCCCAATTCAGATAACGTTCGTTCATCGCTCTTTCCTCCTCTTCATCAAAGATGGTTGACTTGATTGTTCGATTTTCGTTTTGTGGATTAGCCGATCAAAGTTTTCCGTCGCCTCCTTTCATAGTGGATCAGACTTGAGCTTCTCTCAGTCTTCACCGGCGGGCAAGCGCTTTTCGAGTCTTTTCCCAGACTCCGACAAAGCCGCCCGGTAGGAACAGGACCACGAGAATGAATAGGGTACCGAATACAATCAAATGCATTTCAGCCAGCTTCAGAGCCAAAAGCTCCCTGAGGATGACAAAGAACACCGCGCCGATGATAGGACCGACAATGGTGCCTACACCGCCAATGTAAGCCATCATCATTGAATCAAAAGTCCACTCAATTCCAAATGGAAGTTGCGGATAATAGCCGACGTGATAAAAGGCAAAGGCGCCGCCGGTCAAGCCGCCGAAGAAGGCACTGACACTCAGCGCCAAGAGTTTGTGTTTCAAGGCACTGACTCCCAGCGATTCCGCCGCATCTTCTTCTTCTCGAACAGCCATGATCCCCAGTCCCAATCTGGAATTGACCAGAACGTAGCCCGTCCCTGTCGTGAGAAGGGCAACACCCAGGAAGAGATAGTATCGGGGAGCAAGCTGATAGACCGCCAGATCTTGAGCCGGAATCGAAGAGATCATCGAGAACGTATTCCCGACGGTGATGTAGAGTATCTGCGATAGCGCCAGCGTACCGATAGCGAAGTACACTCCCCTGAGCCGAAAAGCGGGAATTCCAACCAGAAGGGCTAATGCCACAGCCAGGAGTCCTCCCGCCAGAAGACTAGGAAAGAGATTCCATCCCGACAGCCAGAGGAAGCGAGTTGCCAGGGTCCCTGCGCCAAAGAAAGCGGCATGTCCCAGGTTGGTCTGCCCGCTAAAGCCGCCCAAGATATTCCAACTCGAAGCCAGGGAAACGTACAAGAGAACGTAAACCGCAAGGTTAATGGTGCTGTCTGACTTGATCACCACCGGGAGGGCGGCTAGAATCGCGATGATGAGGAGGAGCAAGGCAATTTGTCTTCTATTCATCGGTTACCCCTCTTTTGTGCCGAATAAGCCCTGGGGCCTAAAAATCAAAACGAGGATGAAAAGCACAAGGCCGACTACCTCTTTATAGGTGAGGCTCAGAAAATAGCCGGTGGCTGACTCTGTAACCCCCAGGATGATGCCTCCGACAAAGGTCCCTGTGATGCTCCCCAACCCTCCCAGGACCATCACAACGAGGCTTTTGAGAGTCCAACCCATCCCCATCGTCGGATCGATGGAATAGCCAACGCTCACCAAGGCACCCGCCACACCTGCCAGAGCCGCGCCCATTACAAAAGACAGCAGGTAGACGCGCTGAATGTCAATCCCCATCAGGGTGGCGGCTTCCCAATTTTCCACGGTGGCGCGGAGGGCTTTGCCCGTATATGTCCTCCGCAGGAACAGTTGAAGGGCGACGACGGCGACAAAGGCGATGCCCATGCTCGCCAACCGCACGATAGGAAAGCGCACTCCCGCGAATGTGAACACCGCTCCGGAATAGAAGGTTGTAATACTCCTGGTGTCGGCAGTCCAAAAGCGGAGCGCCAGGTTCTGCAGAATCAGGGATAGTCCGAATCCAACAAGTAGAGTGTTCTGTATCTTTTCCGCTTCAGTGAGCTTCACCATGCGACCAAAGAGCAGTTTGTAAAAGACTGCCCCAAGCACGAGCAAGAAGACAATGGCCGCCGGGAGAGAAACAAAGGGGTCTACTTTCCAAAGGGTAAAGAGCCAGAAACTGGCATAGCCGCCAAACATCAAGAATTCTCCGTGGGCAACGTTGAGAAACTTGGTAACCCCGAAAACCAGGGAAAGCCCAACCGCCGCCAATCCGTACAAGGCACCCACCAAGATTCCATAAACTAGGTTTTGAGCCAGAGCATCAAACATTGAAATCTCCTTTTCGCTGTCTATGCCAGGTAGGCGCTTCGCACCGACTCGAAGGATACGAGATCCTTGGCGGTACCCTGTCCCGCAATGCGACCATTCTCGATCACGTAAGCCCGGTGCGCGAGTTCCAATGCCGCGCGGACGTTTTGCTCGACCAGTAGAACAGTAACTCCCTGCTTGTTGATCTCTTTGATCATCTCAAACATATGCTCCACCAGGATAGGCGCAAGACCAAAGGATGGTTCATCCAACAGCAAGAGCCGGGGTTTGGACATCAACGCCCTGCCGATGGCAAGCATCTGCCGCTCGCCGCCACTCAGAGTTCCCGCACGTTGACTCTTTCTTTCTTCAAGGCGCGGGAAGATTTGGTAAACCCACTTGAGACTTGCGTCTTTGACCTTCCTGGCTCGCCCGACGAACGCGCCTAGTTCCAGATTTTCAAGGACACTCATCCCGGTAAATATTTTTCCACCCTCAAGCACCTGGGAGATGCCCAACTCCACGATCTTGTGAGCAGATTCCTTACCCAGGTTGTGATCGTGGAAACGGATGTTGCCCGAGCCCGGTTTAAGTAATCCGCTAATTACTCTCAGGGTAGTCGTTTTTCCCGCACCGTTGGGTCCAATCAGCGCGACGAGTTCGCCTTCGTTGACCTGCATCGAGATACCCCAAAGGGATTGGAGGTCTCCATAGTAGGCGTCTATTTTTTCAATCGTAAGCATGCGCCCTCCCTAGATAGACTTCGATGACTTGCGGGTGATGAATGATCTCATCCGGGGTACCTTCCGCAATCTTCTCACCCATGTTGAGGACAACGATGCGATCAGAGAGCCCGCAGATCGCCTTAACGATGTGCTCCACTACCATGATCGTTATCTTCGAATCCCTAATCTGCTGGATCAAGCCACACGCCTCATCTGCCTCACCAGGGTTCAAGCCAGCCATCAATTCATCCAAGAGAAGTAATTGGGGCTTGGCGGCTAGGGCGCGCGCCAACTCCAACCGCTTGCGTTGCATCAGGGTGAGGTCTCTCGCCAAAACATCTGCCTTGTCCAGCAAGCCCACGCGTTCCAGACAGTCGCGCGATTCCTCTGCCGCCACCCTGAGATTCTTGGCTGGCGCCTTGCCGTATACGCTGCCGACCATCACGTTCTGCAAGGCGCTAAAACCGAGAAAGGGTTTAACCAACTGGAAAGTTCTGGCAACACCCTTTTGACACACCTGAGAACGAGGAAGACTCGCAATGTTCTCTCCCTTGAGCATGATCGTGCCAGTATTGGGTTTCAGAAATCCGGTGAGCAGATTCAAAATCGTGGTCTTGCCCGAACCATTGGGACCGATGATTCCAATGATCTCACCCTCCTCGACCTGGAAATCCACATTGTTGACTGCCCTCAAGCCCCCGAAGGATTTGGAGAGTCCTTCGACTTTCAAAAAACTCATGTTTCTCCTCCACTTGGATGATTCTCCGTCTCAGCCGGTTGTGCCTTCATCTCAGATTCTTCAACAAAGATGATGGCTTGCACCGGGCAGTTGCTCTCGCAGGTAGCACATTCGATACAGAGATTGACATCAATGTGGGACTGGGTTTCTCCTTCCGTAATCGCATGGCTTTCGCAACCAGCAACACACGCGCCACAGAGGATACATTCGGCTGTAACTACGTATGGCAATCTATTTTCTCCCTACATTTGAACAGGTCAGAGCCCTAGCCCATATACACGCCTTGCGGATCAATGACCTCACGAATCAGGCGCAATTGCTCCGCCGTAGGCGGCTCGGTAAATGGCACATTCGACGGAACCTGGGGCGCAAATCCCATGTTTTTCAGCACATCGTCCAACGTGTTGCCGGGATGAAGTGAGATAATACTCATTTGTTTTGTGACCGGATCGAATCCCAAGATCGCCTTGTCGGTGATCACGCGACTGGGACCACCCTGCAACCCGGCTTGCGCCCGACTGTTTCCGCCTGCGATAAATCCGGGACTCGTGATGAACGATACGGCTTGCTTGAGTTTCCGCGCTTCGTGGCGTATGATGATGATCGTTTTGCGCGCGCAGGACGCGATGTCATTCGCCCCGCCACTACCGACCATGTGTCGGAACCTGCCGCGCGGATCACCGAGCAAAGTCGTATTGATGTTTCCGTACTGATCTATTTCAAGTCCGCCGAGGAAACCAACATCCACGCGACCTTTGTGGAGGACGGTTCCCAAAATGTCAACGAAACTACTCAACACTTTAGCGCGGTACCACACACGCGGATCGGCAAGCCCTACGCCGGTTTCGCGCGGTTCTGGATCAATCACTCCCAACTCAAACAGCACAGTCATATTCGGTGCATGCGTTTGCTTGGCGAGAAATGTCGCGACAACAGGAAGTCCCAAGCCGACCGCGACCACTTGACAATCTTGCAATTCACGCGCGCCAGCAACTGCCATCACTTCAGAAGGTGAATAATCAAGACCCATTCCGTATTCTCTCCTCGTCAATATCCCAACGCCGGATCAGCGCACAGATCGTTCAGGCGCTTCATCCCGCCCACACGCTCCAAGTATTCCCAATGATCCTTGACGCCGTACACATAGCGATCGAGATAACCGCGCAGTTTTTCCGGCGTGCTCGTCGCTTCAACGTACGCTTCGATCTGTTCAGCATCATAATCATAAGAACGATAAACCGAAGTCGGGTGCGCGGCGAAGGGGAGTTGTACGACGTGCGAAACCAAAAAGCCGGGGATCACCGTCTGCTCTGGATTCTTGCGTGTGATCTCAGTTGAGACGACTTGCTCCGCGATGGTGATTGCGCGTTTGCTCGCCTTGACCTGATCCACATTGTCCCAGCGCGGACCCAGGATACACGCGTTGCCTTCCTCGTCCGCCACTTGCACCTGAACGATGGCAACATCAGGCAACAACGGTTTGAGCGCGAGCCATTGCTCACCCGTGAATGGATCGTTGATCATCGCGATTTGAGAAGCATCCTGCTCCTGCAAGCGCTTCAGCAGGTCCGATCCTTTGAGCGAGCGAATCGGGATGAAGGGCAGTCCCAGCGACCCAGCGAGATAACGAAACGCTACAGAAAGACTACTGTACTCTTCGGCGATGAGCGTCCCATTTTCGATGGCGCGGTTCACGCAAGCCAAGCGTCCGAATCGGTCGAGCGATCCACCGCCGTAGATGAGACGCTCCACTGCGCCCGCGCCCACTAACAGATCGCCATCCATCGCGCCGACACATTGCGAGATCGTCAGTCCTTTGATTCCTTGACGAATGACCTCGCGCGCAAACGCCATCGTGCAACGCGTAATCGCGAATCCGGATAACGCGAGATGCGAACCGGAGGGGATTGAGGCGACCGCTTCGGCAAGCGTTGTCACTTTGTTCACGGACGCCTCCTACCGCAACACAGGTCGCTGATCGAACAGGACCAACAATAAATTGCACGCGCCCTCTTCAACCTTGACCTCTGCTAATTCGACGGGGCGATCCAGTTTCTCTTCAATCGCGAACGCGACGAGATTGGCGGGGACGCAGGTAAATGGCGGAATTCCAAGTTTGCCCATCTGCTCTTCGATGACGCGATGTACGCAACCTTCCACGCGCACGCGCAACAGCCGACCATCTTCGGTCGCGGAGACACGGCTGACGATCCCTTCGCTTTGGAGGGCTTGTTGAATCGCCTGAACGAATTGTCCAATCTCGGTGGACTTGAGCAGGGGCAGCACCTTCGACTTGAAATGTTCGCGCCCGACGGACACCGTTCGAAAGCGCGCGCCCAGACCGCGTTCATCCCAAAATGCTTTTTCGAGATCGAACATCACATCGTTGGCATAATCCTGGGAAATTGTTTTCTCGTTCATGCTTGTCCCTCATCCGGTTTTTTGTAATAGGGTTCCCCAAATTTTTCTCTAAAGACCAACTCGTGAATAGGCAAGCGCGGACGCGGTCGGTGCGGTCGCACGGGATGCCCAACCGAAATGATGCTGATCGCTTTGTATCCTTCTGGAATAGTGAAGAGTTCTTTGACGCGTTCTTCATCGCGGATGTCAATGCACGGCGCGATTACCCAACACGCGCCCAAGCCCAGCGCCGTCACCATCAGCAGCATATTCTCGATTGCCGCGGATGTGTCGTACGGCATATCCCAAACATGCTTCTTGCCGCAGACGACGATATTGACCGGCGCTTCAGCCAAAAATGCCGAGACCTGACCCGAGGTCAATTTTTCAAACGCCGCTTTTTTCTTCGCCTCATCTTTCAGATTGGCGAAACGTTCTTGCATCTTTTGAGTGACGAATTCGGAGGTAAAGCGACGCCCACTTCCTCCACCGGCGACGGCGCCCAGTTTCTTGCGCGCTTCGGGATCTTTCACGATGATGAATCGCCAGGGTTGGGCATCCTCACCTGAAGGGGCTTGCCGACCCATTTCCAAGATCAAATCCAAGTCCGCGTCAGAAACGGGTTCTGGAGTATAATCCCGAATGCTGCGGCGATCCAAGAGGATTTTTTTTGCCGCCTCGACCAAAGTAAAAGTTTCAGTCATCTATTCCTCCTCAAGTTTGAGAACATGTCATTTCGAGCAACGTTTTGTGTTGCAAGAGATCTCGTTGTCCCAGCACTAGGATTTCTCGCTCCGCTCGAAATGCAAGCCCCTTGAATTCATCCCCCCGACACGGGCGCGAAAAAACAGAGACGACAAGTCGTCGGCACGGCAGCATCAAGTTCGCTTTGAACGCCATCAATCACGATCAGTCCAATCTCGTCCGGATTCAGTCCGATCGATGTAGCGACTTGACTGACCGTCAAAGGATGCTCCAGCGTCACGGTTTGACGTCGTGGAAGATCGGGACGAAGCGATCCAAAGATCTCAACATCAATTGCCAAGCGACCACCTATGCCATTGCAAGCGATTTGTGCCAAGCCGCCCAGTATCCTCTTCACGTGATGGGGATTGCTTCGGCAAAGTACGTCTCGCAATGAGACCTGCGTTTACAGCGTACTGAACACCGCGTCGAGTCCCGAATCAGGCACATCGAAGACGGCGTTGTGTGGAGCCAGTGGCTCTTCGCGCATATATTCGGGGATGCGATAATCGGCGGATGTGATACCAGCGCGACGATTGAACTCCAACTCGGTTCGCAGTACATCACGGTGCGCTCGATCGGCGTCTTCCTTCGTCCAGCCCCAACCGTAAATGCCATTGATCATATCCACCAATAATTGTGGGTCGGCAAGAACGGGAGGACGCGCAAACAAGCACAAGCCGGTACTGTCGAGCATTGCTGCAGTGATCTGCAATTTCAGTGAGAGTTCTTTTTGTCCTTGCACTGCCAGCGGGTTCACTTCTTTGCGCGCGCCAAACGCGTTGCCCGCCGTATGATCCGCGCCCTGCGGCGATGTCGCATAGGTGACGCCGTTGCCTTTCAAACTGCGCGGATCGTACCCGGGCATCGCCTGACCGAGCGTCGCCGGCACTCGGCGGATTCCCAGCACGCGTCCGGTCGTCACAGCGCCATTGCCAATGACGCGACCCAGCACGGTACCTTCGCCCACTTGCTTCAACAGCGCGATAATGCCTTCCACGTCGCCGAACTTCGCCAAGCCCGCCTCAAGCGCGATGCCGAGCGCCGCGCCGGTCTCGATGGTGTCGAGTCCGAAATCGTTGCACATATAATTGAGCAGCGCGACATCGTCGAGATTGCCAAGCCCAAGATTCGATCCGACCAACGCAATCGCTTCGTACTGAAGTGTGCCGACGATGGGCTTGCCTGCTTCGTCCACATATTGATTGCGACAAGCGATCACGCAACCGGGCATGCAATGCGTGCCGACCTTGCCGCCGCGCGCCAGAGCAACTTCGCGCAAGCGCTCGCCGCGCAGTTCAGACGAGTGTTCGAATGCGCCGCTGCTAAAATTTCGCGTGGGGAACGATCCAATCTCGTTGACTGCCGCAACAATCGAAGCGGTCCCGTACAAATGTTGCGAACCCTTTTGTCCGGTCTTGGGATCGTTGATCAGTTCCTGCGCGAATCGTTTGGACGTGGTGCGGAACAATTCGGCATCCGCCAGCGGGAGCGACTTGCGCGCATTGTCAATGACAATCGCTTTCAGTCCTTTGCTGCCCATCACCGCGCCGAGACCGCCGCGCGCCGCGTGATTGCTGCGTTGATCGCGTTCGCCGGTCGAAGCGATGCCCGCGCCGTGCATCAAGTATTCACCCGCCTGACCAATCGAGATGATCGTACTGTCTGCGCCAAATCGCTCTTGCAATTTGTCCGCCGTCGCATAGGTTCCCAAGCCGCGCACATCGTGGGCAGGTAGCAATTCCGCCGAGTCTTCTGTAACGTGCAACAGATACCATTCGCCCGGCTTGGCTTGTTTTTCGATGACGATTGCCTTGATGCCCATTTTCGCCAACGTATCGCCGCCCGTCCCGCCGGCATTCGCTTCTTTTGTGCCGCCGGTCAGCGGACTCTTCGCGCCAACGGACAATCGTCCAGCGGTCGTCACGTTCGCGCCGGCGAGCAAGCCGGGTGCAAAGATGAGTTTGTTATGCAATCCCAGCGCATCACGCGTCGGCGGCACTTCTTCGAGCAAAAGTTTCGCCGTCAGCGCGCGACCGCCCAGTCGCTCATACAGTGGCGGCACCGGTGCGAATTGCGCCCTCAGTTGGCTCATATCCACACGAACCAGATTCATCATTCCTCCAAAAATAGAGAACACGGAGCAACCGCAACGATTCTCTCATCGCGCGGCTCCGCGTTCTTGTTTCGATGTGTTATGCCTGACGACATTGTCATTCGAACCACTTGATTCTGTGTATGACATCCCGCTCGGTCTACGGGGGATAAGCGACCGTGTACAAGTGCTTGCCGCCGTTCAGCGGACCTTTCAGCAACGCGTCGATCTCTCCGGGATCGCGCATCGTTACCTTTTCGACTGGCGGAAGTTGTCCGGCTGGAAAGCGCGTCATGATGTCGTTGATCAACTTGACCATGTAATCCAACAAGACTTTGAGTCCCGGCTTGGCTTTATCGGCATTCGCCAGCGTCGGTCGTCCGATCACACCTTCAGGATACACCAGCACTTCGGTTCCGCCGAGTCCCACGTGTTCGTGTCCTTTGATCGGCGCGTGATAGACTTCGCCCCCTTTGTCCACGTGATCCGGTGGCAAAAAACCTTCCGGCTTGGTGTCTTCAGCCAGATTCATCTGCATGAACTCTGGGAACAGCGCGAGCGAGTACGACGCTTCCACTTCGCACGCATGTTGGAATGGCGTCTCGAACGGTCCACCGTGCGCCTTGTCCTTGAGATAATCGTGAATCACCGTGGGCCAATGAAGTGAAATCAAAACACAAGGCACCTGATATTTTTTCGCCCACTGGTGAAGCGCGAGCGGAATGACTTCTTCCTGACCATGACCATTGAGAAAGATCTGCTTTCGGAATCCTGTATTCCACAACCCCGCGATGATCGCGCGCAGGTTTGCCAGAAATGCATCTTCGGGGACAACAACAGTGCCAGGCATCCCCAGGTGATTGTACGGATGCGAACCGTACCACACCGGTTCCGCGACTGTACAACCGGTCTTGAGTGCTACTTGCTCAGCCATTCGCGTCACCAGAAAAGTATCTTCGCCGAGCGGTTGCGCCGCACCGTGACATTCCGTACTGCCGACCGGAATGATGATCAAGTCATTCTGCTTGAGCCGCGCGTTGATTTCGGTCATGTTCATGGTTTGATAGTACACACCGCTGGGGCGTTCCATGTGACCGCCCTCTGGCGGTATTTGCCAATCGCTCATCATCTCCTCCGTTGTGCGCGATACGTACCTGCGGATCGGTGTCGTGCTCGTCGCCAGATGCGATAAGCATGACACCGATCAGGCAGGATGCTCAATTCGCCTAGACGGCCGGGATGCGCATATCCGATGTGCGTTTGCCGGATTGCTTGGCTTCGGGATAGTACTTGGTGACCATCTCGACCACGATTGCCGCTTGCTCAGCCATGCGCTTGCCATCGTTCGCCGAGGTCATTTCGCCATGTCCGCCGACAACCGAGTTGCCAGTCTTGCAGTGCACGGGTGCCGCCACGCGCACGATTTCCGGCGCTTCGTAGACGCGGATAAAGCCCCCCGATCCCGGCGGATTGTCAGTGTGAACATCAATCGGCACTTTAACGGCTGCGCGCAACGCCGCGATCATCGGGATTTGCAGGTCACGCACCGGGTTGATGGTGTCAGCGCCCAGATTCTCCAACACCTTGAACGACGCCGGATTGCAATGTCCCAAATGCGCCGACGCCTTAAAGTGGATTTCTTTCGGCAACGCGCCATCCTTACGCATTTCGTTGACGACCCACAACATTCCTTCGTCGTAGAGCAAGAAGCCGCGAATACCAACATCATAGCCGCGCTTGATGTCTTCAATGCCGCGCAAGACTTGCTCCATCCCGCGCAAGCGATAACTGATGCGCACACCTTGGGGCGATAGAACCGTCGCGCCGGTATCGTACGTGGCACGCGGGCCAACCGACATCAGTAATTCCGCACCGTACTGATTGCACAGGTGGCAGTACTCTTTGAGTTCCTGGCGCGTGTGGCGGAACATACCGTAGGTTTCGGTCACGCGGTTGATCGCAATGCCCATTTTGGTCGAAGTGTCCAGCAACGCCGCGACCGCGTCCGCTGAGTTCACCGTGGGACATTCAATCCGATAAGCCGCACCGTCCGGAAAACGCGCCGTCGAGGTGGGCATGTCGAACAGGTCCCCCGGCGGCAGTCCTAACTTCTTAACGTACTTGCGAGTCTCTTCAAACACAGTTTGCTCCTTTCAGCAATGAGATTTTTTGACTCAACTCACGTGTTGTGGCAACGGCGGGCAATACACCCAGACGATCCTGAGTGGCTCGTTGCCGATATTTTCGACGCGGTGCTTTTTGCCAAGCGGAGAATAGAACGCTGTTTCCGGACCGATTTCCCATTCTCCCTCACCGTCGATCACGATTTTGGCGCGACCGCTGATGAGAAACAAAACCTCTTCCGATTCTTCGTGCACATGATCGGGGATCATACTGCCGACTTCGGTGATGTTCATCCCCATCGAGACGTTCTTCACCCCGCCAAACTTGGGGGCGAGCAGAAGTTTCGACGTGCGGGGTGGAATTCGATACTCACCTTCAACATCTGCGGCTTTGACGAAAGGTAGTTTGCTCATTGTGCTGTCCTTCCTACACCGAGTTATTTTTCTGCGGAGAATTGCATCCCCAGACCAATCTCCTGCGCGATCGCGTCAGCGGTTGTTTTGACCGATTCGCCCAACTCCGTCATTCGCTCACTGGAAAGCCGAAATGCGGGACCGACCATTGCGATCACCGCGAGGGGACGCTGGTTCGTATCGAGGATGGGCGCGGCAACCGCGTTGATGCCATCTTCGTACTCTTGCTCTGAGATGGCGAAACCTCGCTTGCGCGTGGCGCGTAAATCCTCATACAAGGCAGAGAGCGCCAGCTTCGTATGCTCGGTGTATTTGTGTACACCTTGCTTGAAAATCCTCTTCACTTCCTCGTCGGGCAAAAATGCGAGAAATGCTTTTCCTGTCGCAGTGCAAAATGCGGGAAGGTGTTCACCGGGCGCGGCGGCGATTTTCACGCGTTGTGGACTTTCGATGACTTGGAGATAGACCACATCCGGAGCTTCGAGAATCGCCAAGTCCACCGTCTCACGGTGTTCAGCCGATAGTCGGTGCATGTACGGTGTCGCCTGTTCGCTGATGTTCGTTGTCTTGAGAGCCGAAAATCCGAGTTCGATCATTCGAATGCCCAGACGATAAGACCCGTTGCCTTCATCGCGCTGCACGAAACGCTTGCTTTCCAAAGTCGCCAAAAGGCGATGTACCGTACTCTTGTGCAATTCAACGTGCTCGGCAATTTGCGTCAGCGTCAGATGCGGTTCATCCCGGCTGAAGCACGAAAGTATGTCGAGGGCTCTTTCCACCGCGCGGGTTGATTCAGCCATCGCAATTTATCCTCTTCCCTTGGACGAAAAGACACCTAGTACTCACGCACACAAACGCGTGAGACAGGTGTCTTGATCCGTCAGTTGGCTAAAACTCTTGGAATTGCGCGCCTGGCATTCTTTCGCTCACCATTGAACGGTGTCCCATACAACGAAACTCGGTTTCATCTAGCAGTATAGCATAATTCCTGGACTTTGTCAAGTGTTAGCAAGTACTTGCTAGCCCAAAGTAGAAATGTCCCCACCTCGCGCAAAGTAGAAATGTCACCCCGACGGCTTGGTGGATTGTTGTTTCGATTTGTTGCCCAGGCGGAAGCGTCGCCAGGGATGATCCGATGGCGGAATGTAGGGCTTGGACTTTTTCGTGGACTGGATCGCGGCCAGTCCGTCGAGTTTCAAGGTCAGTTGCTTGCTCGACACCACTTCGGCTTGGCGTGCTTGTTGATGATGGACGGTGTACAGCAACGCCTTGCCTTTGTATTCAAGCGCAATCTCACCGTGTCGATTCTCACGCACGATGACTTGGGCATTTCGTAGCGCATACGTGGGGCGTGGCGTTTGAATCTGATAAATCACTCTGTGATAGTTCAACGTCAAGTTCTTGGATAATACACGCGGTTCTTGGACTGTCAAGATGCGGCTCAAATCATCTTGGGGACGTAGTGGCCGGTGGGCATCTTGCGGAGCCCGCGCCTCCACGGCAAAGCGCGCGTTGAAGTCCGTGATGAACTCTGGCGCATAGGCATTCCCTTGGGTCATAGTGGAAATACCGCGCAAACGCATTTCTTTCGCCAGGCGGTCTTGCAAGGTTTGGTTCACGCGCTCCACGCGCCCTTTGGCTTGGGGCGAGTTGGCGCAGATGACCTCAATGTCGAGCTGATACATGGCGCGCGTGAATTGGGTCGTGCCGGTACCACTGAGATCGTTGGGGAGATTCACTCGAAAAACGCTCAATTTATCGCTGTATAATGCCAGCGGCTTGCCGTGGCGAAGCAGATAGTGCTCGGTGGCTTCAAAGTAACTGAACGTGGTTTCGGCTTCGGCGAACCATAGTTCCATCAAACGCCCCGTGGCGTCGTCAACGCACACCAGCAGGGTGCATGCAGGTGCGCGCCCTTCAAACCAAGCATACGGCGAGCCATCGATTTGTACCAACTCGCCCAAGCGCGCACGGCGTTCACGCAGTTGGTGAATCACAGGTTTCTTGGCGCGGCGGGGTTTCCACAACCCTTCCTGCATCATCAACCGGCGGACGGTCTCAACCGAGAGGTCTATGTGGTGTGCTTCGGTCAACTTCTCCTGCGCCAAGGT
>Ga0315285_10000907_pt1 | contig 30945 bp, 30 predicted proteins | sample YL17G09_36_MG_FD_203698 | JGI IMG/M metagenome (GOLD analysis project Ga0315285, IMG submission 203698) | Sediment microbial communities from Yellowstone Lake, YNP, Wyoming, USA - YL17G09_36 | ecosystem: Environmental > Aquatic > Freshwater > Lake > Sediment | place: USA: Wyoming | collected...
TCCTGATCCACTCCTGGGTGGTAGGACCTTCGGGAACTGACTCGGCCAGGGCAAGGGCCTCTTCCCGGGTATTGTAACTATAGCCGGTATTGGAAAGCTCAGGCAGTACCATGAGCTTTGCGCCCTGCTTTCCTGCCTTCTCAATCAGCTTAAGCCCTTCGTGCACGGAATGTTCCTTATCACCAATGTGGGGTTCGAACTGAAGGGCAGCAACCTTGATCAGGCTCTCCTTACCCTTCTCTCTCTTCCCCGGATAGGGGGGAATAGGAACTTTTTTTGAGGTGTGTGTTTTTGCTGTCATAGAAAGCTCCTTTCTGGGTTAGTTAGTTCAATGCTTAAACTTTACGTTTCTTTAACTTTTACTTAGTTATGCAAAAGTGGTTTCTACCACAATATAAATTAAAAGGCAAAAAAAATTTTTACAATTTTGAATGAGCGCTACCTATAGTGAGCGACTTAAATAAATTGACATAAGGAGTGTCATTACGAGCGGAGCGAAGTAATCTCATGAGATCGTCGTCCGGCATTATCAAGGACTCCTCGCAATGACAACTTTCTTTAGTCGTTTACTATAGTATATCATTATGAGATACGTATACAATGAGTGATAAAACTTGAGCAACTTCTTCCATCTGATTACGTACGCTTATTCCATTAATGAATAGTAAACATGCATCACCTTAATCGATGGTGAGTCCATAAAAAACTATACACTACTTTGCATATACTTCAGTTAAATCAGAGCATAAGAGGAAACCTAAAGATGAGGTATGCGTGAGGAATGACTATATGAACTGGTGTTTAATGGTATGAGTATATTGAATGAATTACTGTAATAGGTCAGCGCACGTAACTCTTTAACTATTGAACACTAAACAAGGTTAAAATATGTTTTCTTCACCCCCTCCAATAATAAGCCCCATCCACAGCACATCACCATCCTTAAGAGGGGTTTTAATACCGAGGGGGAAATCCTGTGCCCATTGAATTCTCGATTTATTGAGTAAAAGGTTAGGTGTAATAATCTTATTATCTGCAAACGCCGATTCAACAAAGAGTCCCTTTTCAAATTCCTTACCATATTTTTCCACGAGCATTTTGAGAGCTTCTTCAACAGTGGTACCTTTTTTAAACTCAATATCCTCCTGGGCCTTTTTGGTAGCAGCCGCTACCAAACCGTAATACCTCATATTTACCGTCATACCTTATAACCTCTTTTACGAGAGCGCCTCCCACTGAGGTGAGAGGCGCTCTCTATAAATCAGATGTTAAATCTTTACTTTGCCAAAGCATATACTAAGGAGGTGAACCCCTTCGCAATAGCGTCTTTGGCTTCTTTTACGGAGATGATTTTCTTCTTTTCCAGATTTAGAACCAGTTTCTCAAAACCTGTCAAAAGCATTACCCGGTGCTCCTGATTATTTATAATCCCCTTCTCCTTAAGCAAGTTGAGGAGATCAAGGAAGAAGTCGTTCATCTCTGCAAAATGTTTAGCCTGTTGTTTAGTCATTACTGCCATAGACATCACTCCTTTTCCTTGGGATTAGTAGTAATACTTCTTTTTCTTCTGCTCTGATTCGCTCATATATCTCTTCCTCAAAGGCCGTATATCGTCAGCAACATAATCAAGCCCTAGCTTCTTGAGCGTCCTCTCACTGGGGAATCCGGTACCTGGCTCATAATCCCTGTACTTATAGTATTTAGGCAGCATCTCATCAATGGGAAGGGTAGCACCCACATTGGTTTGATAGTCAACGTGCTGTGGCATAGGTTCTTTGGTAAATCTTTCCGGCACCACATCTTCCCGAGCGCCTGACATCAAGCGGGCCCAGTATGCCCTCTCCAGATTATATACACGCTCTCCTACCTCGAGGAATTCTTCCAGGGTCATGTCCATACCAGTACAGGCATTGAAGTAGTCTAACTGATCCTGGGTAAGAACCGCATAAGACCAGTGAGTGGTGAAACAGCACACGTTCAGGCAGTCAGTGACCGTTTTCTGATTCTCTTCATAGTATACCATGTATGGTTTCCCCACCGTGGTGGTCGGTTTTGCAGGCCTCTCATCACCCAAAATTTTAGTGTTGAGACCGGGATAGAGCGCACCTGAGAGTTCGAGGCAGCAGAGTGACCGGAGATGATCGCATCCGCCACGAGTACCCACGGCAAAGGAGAGTCCATAGCCGAAACCTAATCCTCGTGGGTCATCACCCGGTAGTGACATACCTCTGGTGGTAATAGTGTAGTAATGACCCTTGTCACCTAAGCCAAGCTTATCAGATGCCCTGTCTCCGCCATCCGCAAGGATATTTCCAAAACCACGCCTATAGGCTATATCCTGGATCAATTGGTCTACCACAGCTTCATCACCCCACTCCAGTTCTAATCCGCCAGTATCTTTCGCAGTAATGAGACCCCTCTGATACCACTCCATGGCGGCAGAAATAACTGCACCTGTCTCAATACCATCCATTCCCAAGTCATTGGTCAATCTGGCGTTGTGCCAAATGTCATTGGCATCTTCAATGATACCCACCCTGGGTCCGGTAGGAACAGCGTGTTCGTACTCAGGTCCGCCAAACTCTTCACCTGCCCACTTGCCTTCATTGATGTGGGTGAACCGTCCGCAGCAGATTGGACAGGCATAGCAGCCTTCGCGATGTTTGAGAACGGTTTTGCTATGGGTTTCGCCTGACATATTATTGGCCAGAGGTGTGCCACCATATTGTAAATTTTTCCAGGGGAGCCATCCGTCTCTATTGGCAAAATTAATCAGGCACAAGCTTCCATACTCATAGAGCCCCATTTTCATGGGATCGTTCTTGAACATCTGTCTTAGTCGATTACATACCGCAAAAAACTCCTTTGGTCGTGCAATTTTTACACTGCCGGAGCCTCTGGTTGCAATACCTTTGAGATTCTTTGAGCCGATAACCGCTCCGTGACCAGTTCTCCCCGCTGCTCTCCATATATCATTAAAGGTACAGGCAAAACGAACCAGATTTTCACCGGCAGGACCGATTGACATGATATGGATGTCTTCATCTTTAAGTTCCTGTTTAATTATGGTATCAGCGTCACGGGGGAACTTACCCCAAAGGTGAGAGGCATCCCGTATCTCAACCTTATCATCATCCATCCAGATATAGACTGGTTTTTTCGCTCTTCCCTGTATGATAATCTGGTCATAACCGGCATACTTTACCTCGGCTCCCCAGTGGCCACCCATGCTTGAGTCACCGAAACCACCGGTTAAGGGTGACTTGCAGCTAACCGTTACGCGCCCCGTTGAAGGTGCAGCCGTTCCACTGATGGGACCCATCCCAAAACACACCCTGGTTCTCGGATCAAAAGGATCCATATCTGGTGGTACTTCATTATAAATTACATCTGAATTAAAGCCCCGTCCACCTATCCATTTCCTGCGGTATTCAGAAGATAATGGTTCTTTGATAATGTTACCTTTCGTGAGATCAATTCTTAATCGTTGTCCAGCCCATCCGTACATATTAACTCACCTCCTTCGCCTTTGTAGCAGCATTGATTCTCTCTTGCAGTTTCACTCTCTTTTTCGTCTTAGCTGCTATCTCCGGGCTCACCCACGTAATAGCACCACTAGGACACCAATCGGCACATACTGGTCCTTCAGAACGTCCCTCACAGAGGTCACATTTGAATGACTTTTTATTAACGGGGTGAATGCCAATAGCCCCAAAAGGACAGTGAATCAAACATTCTCTACATCCAATACATTTATTTTGGTCGATCTTTGAAATCCCCATTTTGGGGTCGAGAGCACACGCCCCGGTGGGACACACTGCAGCGCAGGGAGGATCTGTACACAGATCACAACCGGCAACGAAACTTTCACCACTCCGCTCATTACGAACAACATTAATACGCGAAAGAATCTTGCTACACTCCCCCTCATGATAAAGAGAGCAGCCTACCACGCAGCTTCTGCATCCCGTACACTTCTCTTGATCATAGATTAGCACCTTTTCCATACGCAACTACCCCTTTCTTTAATTGTTAACCCGTTTTTACCCCATGCACTAAATATAATTAGTCTCACCTCCTTTTTATACTTTCGGGTACTTACCCAAATAGTAATTTGATTTTTATAAAAAAGCTGATTTTATATGTTTCTACTCTGGTACTTAAATCTTTTCCTTTGCATCAGACTATACTTTTTCCATGGATACTAGATTACCCATCGAAAAATCTAAAAAAGCATAAGATATATATCTTAATTACTTATATTTTGTCAAATTAAATATGAGTGTTTTTTTAAAAATATTTACACACCCTATCACGCTCTTTCACTACCACCGTGACGGTAGTGTAGCGACCTCAATTTTAATTTTTGACTTTACTAAAAATTGTAGGTATAATCAGCGACAAAAGTACTGTCATTTTTTAAATGTGGTAAGTATCTTTGTTTTCCCTCTACTCATAAAAAGCTAACTTATACCGCAGGCGGTATTCTATGAGCAATGAACTTGATTAATACGATAATTGAGTTCTTTTGAAAATATCATTTTAAATTAACCTGTTACAATAAAGCTGCGATTAAGTTCGTTGGAAGGTATGAACGAAAAAAAAGATAATAAAGTAACCATTAAAATCCCCAGACCTCTCTATAACAATTTAAGAGTCCTGATTGGAAACACAGGGTTTAATTCGGTAAATGACTTCATTGTATATATATTGCGAGACATCGTATCTAACAGTAACATAGATAAGGAAGATCATCTCAGCAAGGAAGAAATAGAAACCATTAAGGAACGGTTAAAGAATTTAGGATATTTAAGTTAAACCACAACAGTCTTAAAGAAAGGAGAAAAACGTGAAGAAGCTAATGTTGAATTGGATACTGTATCTGTGTGCTATTTCTCTATGCCTGGGATTGTGGGACCCTTCCCCATCCCTGTCGCAAAAGCAGCCTGCTGATTCAAAAACCCCACCGGTTAAGGCAAAGGAGCAACCTAAAGCGACTAGTGAAAAGCAGCCTGAAATGATCCTGGAAACTCCTGAGCACAACGCAGGGTTAGTGTATGAGGGAGCGGCAGTCGCCCACACCTTTATTGTGAAAAACAAGGGAAAAGCTGAGCTCCTCATTAATCAAGTCAAGCCTGGCTGAGGCTGCTCAGTGGCCAGTTTCGATAAGGCCGTTCCTCCTGGTCAGGAGGGCAAAATCACCCTTTCAGTTAAAACTGATAACATGAGCGGGAAATTTAACAAGTCAGCAACCATCCAATCAAACGACCCTAAAAACCCTACCATGAGCATTAAGCTCTCCGGAGAGATAAAGCAGTACATTGGCGTCACTCCCTCATCCCGTCTGTACCTGACTGGTTTTGAAGGTGAGGTCATCACTAAAAGTGTAAACATTACCAACAATGAGGATACCCCGCTTAAAATAACCAAAGTAACGTCCGACATAGATGAAAAAGTTGATTACGAACTCAAAACTCTCGTCAATGAAAAAGAGTACGAGCTCACAGTGAAAAATGCAAAGGACCTTCAAGGTATATCAAGAGGCACCATTACCTTAACTACCACTAGCGAAAAAAAGCCTACACTTGAAATTAAGGTGAGCATCAATTTAAGGGATGAGCTGGTAGTTTCACCCACTGCCATCTACTTTGGAAATATCAATCTCACACCTAAAGAAGAGAAGGCACCTCCTCTCATCCTTACTAAATACGTTACCGTGAGTAAGGAAAAAGGAGATGCCATCAAGATAAAAAAAGTAACATCAAGTAGTAAGTTCATTCAGACCAAGGTAGAAACAAAGGAAGAAGGGAAAAGATTCACCATTACTGTTTCTTTAGACAAGGATAAGCTTAAGGCAGGCTCTGCTATTAGCGAGAATATAGAAATCCACACCACCTACAAGAAGAAATCGGTGGTTAAAGTTGAGGTGAAGGGTAATGTCCTATAACAGTTACCTTTCTTACCAGTGGATTCCATATTTAAGATGAGCACCCCTCACTAAACCGAACGGTCCTGTGAGCATCATATTCCCATAGGGGGCAGCAAAACGAACATTCAACCTGCTGCCCCTTAACATCTCCCTTCGGGGACCCGTGACGATAATTTCACCTGCCTTTGATGTGGGTGGCTTAAGAATAATCACTCCATGACCACCATCATTTAAGATTTCCTTTGAAGTTACCGCCCCCTGTATAAATCTCACGATCAGACTTTCAAGCTTCTCTTTACCCAACATGCCGGTGTGATGCTCCATTAAGCCTTCAATCCTTCCCTCTTTAATTACCGCAACCAGGGTGTGGTTGTTTCCCACATTGACAAAAAATGGTGCAGTGGATTCCCCCCTACACCCAAGAATTGCGGCAAGTGCGGTGTCCATCACCACCACCTCAACGTTCATCTGATTTTTTGCAGCACTCGCTACTGCCCGCATCCTTTTAAAGCAGTCAGGAATTTCACCTGGTGAATAGATAAAACTCTCTGGTCTACTATCCTCCTTTAATCTTTGCTCTATGATCCTGAACCTCCATTCACGATTGGACATCCCTTCCAGAGGAACGCCATGGTCCTGCACCGCAATTGCTACCAGATCAGGAGATAACTCTTCCCCACAGCGTTTTAAAAAGTCCTTTAATAACCTGAGATCTATTTCCTGAAACCTCAGGGTGACTCCCTTAAAATTACTGATTGCCTCCCTGCCCTTAACCAGGTTAATCCCGCTCTGTTGTACTTCTTGTAGACTATTTCTCACAGTGTAGGCAGCTTCTTCAGTCATGTACACCCGATATCCTTTTTCAATATGTTTTTTAAGAAGTGCGGGTATCGATCCACCTCCAATGGCATTACCCTCAATGAAGAGGTCCTGTACACATTTCTCAATTTCATGCGCAAAGTACCTGGTAGGTGTGGGCAGTATCAGGGTAGTACAATTCTCTGGGTTACATGTGGCGTCATAGAGCAGGATATCTTGGGTTCCCGCACCGATGTCAATAGCTAAGATGCTCCGGAGAGATTTCATATCAATGAGGGGTCTGTGGTGAGGATTCAGGAGAGCGCATACTTATGAAAGCATTTCTTTCAAGTAGTGTTCAAGAGCGTGCACGTCTTCACTTTTACTCGCAAGGGGAGAAGCGAGATCAAGTGAAAAATAGTGTAGCTTCGGGTTGAGAGACCTTATGTTCTCAAGGGCTTCTTCTTTCACAGGAGCACCATTCTTTTGATTAATGATGCAGAGATCTGCTTTCTTGAGAGCATTGATACGGCTTGGCTTCATCTGGCCGGTGGCATCATCTATGACGAAAAAGGCTACGGTAGGGGTGATATGGTTTAAAATACTGTTCCCTTCAATAAGAAGCCCTCGTGGAGTACCAATCATCGACAGTGCTTCTTCCATTGCCCCCGGGAGAGAGTGCTCCGTTGTTTTCACCCACACCACCTTGTGAGCACCACTTTTTTTCATTCTGAAAGTATCTTTCCCGTCAACCATGATTTCCTTTTCTTCATCGGATACACTGGTATATAAATCATTAATGGTAATTTTAATGGCGGCAAATCCGGGAAGCCTCTGAAGGAGTAGTTCGGTGAGGGCGGTTTTCCCCACCCCCTTGTGGGCACCGGAAACGGTCACTACCTTCATCTCCCCGATCATATCAGCAATCCCCACCTTATCCTCCAATACTGATCATCTCACGTGCGCATTTTCTAAACGTTGGCTCAGCAATAGTATGTCCCTCTGGCTTATTAAAAATTGCAGAGTGGAGGAGCTCCTTGAGCTTCTGATCGCTTTCACCATTTCTCAGTGCCATCCTTATATCAATCTCGGCATCAGAAAAAAGGCATGGTCTCAACTTTCCATCGGCAGTGAGTCTCAGTCTATTGCAGGTAGCGCAGAAGTGGTTACTGATCGCATTTATAAAACCGATTGACCCTTGTGCGCCCTCTAACTGGCAGAGGACAGCGGGACCACTAGTGTTTTCCCGCATGACAAGAGGCATAAGCCTGTAATACTTTTCAATTGCATTTCTAATCTCTGTACAGCTTAAATACTTTTCCTGGTGCCATCCATTCTGAGTCCCCACCGGCATAAATTCAATGAATCTGATTTGAAAGTCAAAATTAAGTGTAAGTTTTGCAAACTCTAAAATCTCATCTTCGTTAAACCCCTTGATAACCACCACATTGATTTTAACTGGTTTCAATCCTGCCTCCGATGCAGCCACAATACCCTTCCACACTTTTGAGAGGTCCCCTCCCCTGGTAATCTCACCGAAAAGCTCAGGCTGCAAGGAATCCATACTCACGTTTACCCTCTTGAGACCTGCCTCTTTTAAGGGTCGGGCAAATTCAGACAAAAGTATCCCATTGGTGGTCATGGAAAGATCTTCTATCCCTTGTAGCTGGGATAACCAGCTGACTAAATTAACGACACCTTTCCTCACCAGTGGTTCGCCACCTGTAATTCTAATCCTGGTAATCCCTTCACTTACCGCAATCCTCGCTATTCTCACAATCTCCTCATATCTCAGAATGTCATCATGGATGAGTTGAGACACACCTTCGGGAGGCATGCAGTAGGTACACCTCAGGTTACACCGGTCAGTAATGGATATTCTCAGGTAAGTAATATGGCGCTGGTAAGGATCAATTAACTTATTCATTATTTCATTAACACCCTATCCGCTACTCCTAATAAAACAAAAATCCAACATCCGTATTTGGTGTTGGAAAAAAACAATTCGTTCTCTTAACGTCCCTTTCCAAATACGGGAGGCAAAGCCTTTTCAAGCTATACCCTATCGACCATTACCCGTGGAAATAGTTCTTTAGGATAGATGGTTCGGAGATGTTTAAACTGTATAATGATTAGAACATCTACCTGGAAATGTCAAGATATTTGCCTAGACCAAAAGAATACCTTGAAAAAACGAACGCATCCTGAGGCTATTCATTCCATCACCACTCTTGTCTTACCCCTTATCTTTCCCTTTCACCCTCAAATGAGAGAACGCTACCTGTACCTATCACACCAGGTATTATCTAATAGTAACCGCCGCCACTATTTATGAATAAATCAGCTATGTATTCAATTTTTTATTAAAGTTTTTTCTTTTTATTCCGTTTACTATTACTATAATCCCTCGCTCTATGCTTCACTCCTTAAAAACCTATGGTATTCAAATCGAAAACTATTAGGTAATCATGGGGAGATGGATAGGATTACTCTATCTTTTAAAAGAGGGATTATCACTAGACTCCGCTTGTTTATTGAGAAAAATCATTCCCTCTACCTTGAACGGCACTAAAGTGAAATGGTGTAGATGGGGTAGCACATCATAGCTAGAATAATTATCTAACAGTAGCGATTGATCTTCCTATGGAAAGACGTCAAAACTATCGGGTAAATGACATTTTACCGATCATTGTTACAAGGGTAGACAAGAACGAAAAAAAAATAAAGTCGAAAATTATTCTTGGATTCAGAGGATTATCTTTAGGGGATGTCCCCCATGAAGCTGAGAGTAGATTTGATCCAAAAGTGTGGCAGTTCCTAAGCGATATTAACAGCAAATTAGACTTAATTCTCGATAGCTTATCCATCGACCGAGAGGGGCTGTGTAACGCAACCAACAGATACGTAACCATTAGTGTGGGGGGGATCAGTTTCACCATCGAAGATACCTTTGAGGTCGGGGAGTGGACCGAGATCAAGATTCTTTTGCCAACTAACCCCGCGATGGGTATAGTAGTATACGGGGAAGTACTACGAGTTTCGGAACCTTCAAGCGGGGAGCATGAAATTTCTGTAGATTTCTTTGAGCTAGAAACCGAAGTCGAGAATGTACTGAGTCAGTATATTCTCCAACGTCAGCGCGAGATCTTAAGAAAGCGTCTGGAATTGTAAAGCTACCATCAGTCTAGGTAGTAATGGGGAAGCGTTGAAATAATGAATGCAATTGCCGGTATCTTTGTTGTTTTTGCAACTGTTATCGCAGGGTACCTACTTGATCATGGTAACCTCTCTGTTCTCTGGCAGCCTGCAGCGTTTATAATTATTTATGGTGCTGCAATAGGTGGATTCATCATCGGGTCGCCAGGAAACGTCCTCTCCTTAACCGTTAAGGATACTCTTAAAGTGTTCACCCATAAGAGTACCTCTAAAAAGTCTTACATGGAACTTTTAATGTTGCTGTATGAGTTATGTTCTAAGGCCCGAAGAGAAGGTATCATTGCCATTGAAAATGATATTGAGCATTTTGATAAAAGCGAGATATTTAATAGATATAAGGGGGCTGTCTCTGATAAACATACTGCCGAATTTATTCGCGACAATTTCAGGGCACTGGTTATGGGCATGCAATCTGAAGAGATATCAGAGTTATTGGAAATTGACATAGAATCAACTAAGAAAGAAGCAATGGTTTCATCACAAAGTATCGCAAAGGTCGCTGACTCTCTTCCAGGTCTTGGAATTGTTGCAGCGGTTCTGGGTGTGGTACTCACCATGGGTAAAATCAGTGAGCCCCCAGAAGTTTTGGGCGAAAGCATCGGGGCTGCCCTCGTGGGAACCTTTTTGGGAGTTCTCTCGTGCTACGGCTTTGTTGGTCCTATTGCGAGCAATCTTGAACACATCGCGAAAGAGCAGGAAATCTATTTCAACGTTATCAAAGTAGCTCTTCAGCGTTTTGATAGCACACCAACCTTGGTAATTGAAATGGCACGCAGAGAGATTCCGGTAGCAACACGTCCAAGTTTTAAAGAGATGGAGGATATGATCAAGCAATGGAAGGGCAAAAAATAGTAATCAAAAGGATTAAGAAGGTAGTACATGAAGGTGGTGGACATGGTGGGAGCAGTTGGAAAGTAGCGTATGCTGATTTTGTTACCGCGATGATGGCCTTTTTCCTTCTCCTCTGGCTCCTCTCCATGACCTCAGGAGAAAAAAGGGCACGACTTTCAGCTTATTTTAAAAACTTCAGTGTGTTCGAGAGCGGTGGTAGTGCCGTCCTGGATGCTTCCTCAAGGACCATTTCCGGTACCGCCATGATTCAACAACCTGTGGATGTAGGCAAGATAATAAAGGACCCCCCTAAAGATGTGCTGTGCGCAAGCGGGCCAGGGGAAAGCGTACCGCCAGGAAATGAGCAAGCGAGCAGAGAAGAGGTGATGCAGAAGATTATTGACGATGTGTCATCAAAGCTAAAAGATGTAAAAGACCAAGTACTCGTTGAAGCCATGGAGGGTGGAATCAGAATCCAGCTTGTTGACAAGGAATCAAGCCAAATGTTCGCCATCGGCAGCTCCGAACTTGCGCCGAAGGCAAAGGAAATTCTCAAAGTCATCTGTGATAATATAAGGAATCGTAACGCCAAATTTGCCATCGAAGGTCATACCGATGCGAGACCTTATCCATCGGATCACTATACCAACTGGGAGCTTTCAACTGAACGAGCATCGACAGCTCGCAAAGAGCTAGAACGCTACGGAATAACTGTAGACAGAATCTTAAAGATTACCGGATATGCGGATACTCAACCTCTCATCAAAGAAAATCCTTATGATACTAGAAATAGACGGATAAGTTTATTACTCATCGATACTAACCCAGCTGGTGTGTCTCCCCACTCCCCACAGGGCGCTCCCCCCTCTGAACAAACCCAACCTCCTCCCTCACCTTAAAACAGTAAAAAAATCTCTTTCTAGCCTTGATTGATCATAGTTCACCACAGGTTCCCTGAACAACACCTATCACTCATCCCAAAAGTGCTCCCTCTAAAGTTACCGAAAAGAACGCTCTGGACGAAATGCCGTTCTGGTGTGTTTAGCATATTTTTATTGCTGTTATTTTAATATTATACTATTAGTACTATTTATAATCCGACAACGAAAGGAATTAAAACCAGCTTAGGGTTAATCTCATTCACCATGACTTCTCAAGCTACAACCTTACGAGGGAGAGTTCAATGCCAGAGCGGCCACGAGTAGCGTACAACATTGAGGTAATACATGACTGCATCGTGAGAGACACCGCTATCTATAGGACGTTCAAATCAAAGAAAAAAAAACGTGCCTTGTATAGTAAAAAGAAAAATCTGCTGGATGCACATCCTGAAATAAAGAAGATGATTGACCCTGCCTTCGTCAGCTCTCTTAATCCGGAGAGAGGAAAGAACGTACGTAAGGTAAACTGGATGCCGCCTCAACTCATCATATCTGACCAGCGCATCAGGAACATGTGCCGCAACTTGTTTACCTACCCCAAAATGTATGTAGAAAAAACAGGGCTCCACTTTGGTCCCTGCCCGGGGCTTGAAACATTGTCTGCCTGTCCCATGTTTTCCCCCGAACCAAAAGAAACGAGAAAAAAACTGGACGAGGCCGATATCTTTATCGCTCTACAATCAGTCTATTTTATTGAGGGTCCTGAAATACGCGGGTGGCAGGATTTTCTCATTAGAAAACTGAAAAAAGAGGTTGAAAGGGTAGCGGGTAAAGGTTCTGTCACCGCTGCCTTTGGTGCTGGTCCCTGCCAGGTGTGCCACCCCAACCCTTGTCTCGGTGGAGGCGACTGCCGAGTACCTGAGGAACGGCTTTTTGCCCTGGAGTCAGCTGGCATACCTGTGGGGCAGTTTTGTAAAGATATGGCACTATTAACCGGCGATGAGGGCTGGAAAATCAAATGGAAAAAATATACTGGCACTCCGCATGAAACCCCAAAACGCTGGAAAACCACCGGCGGCATTGCGGTACGCCTTAGTGAAAGAAAAAATTTAAAAAAGCGAAAGGAACAGCCATGAATACACCTTCAACATCTCCTATCGATTATCCCGTGAAGGGAAGGCTCTGTAGCCTGTGCGGTCTGTGCATGGTCAAAACATGGTCTGCCAAAGAGAGCATTCAGGGATGTGTGTTCACCGTTGGCTGGCTTGGAACACATGAAGCCCGGGTATTGGGGCGGGAGCGTGCTCAGGACAACTCTGATGAAATGCTTTTTGGCATCAGCCGCGAGCATTTCATTGCGAGGATTACCCATCCCCTTCCCCGCATCCAGTTTACCGGAATTATCACCAGCATCGCCAAAAATGCACTTGAATCTGGTATGGTTGATGCAGTTGTTACTTTGCATCGAAGTAAGGAAGACTACTTCTTCCCTCTGCCGGTACTGGCTCAATCAACAGAAGACATTGTAGCCAGTGGTGGTAGCAAGCCCGTTCTTGCTCACACCCTGGTCTCCTTGGAAAAAGCCTGCCAGCAAGGGATTAAACGACTGCTGGTGATTGGCGCTTCCTGCCACGTTCATAATCTACGAGAATTCAAACACCGGTTCCCCTATCTCAAAGATATAGATATGTACGTCATAGGTTTTCCTTGCACTGATAACGTACACCCCAAAAACTTTCGCTACATTCTCAGCAAAATTTCCCGCTCCCATGAGACAGTGCGGCATTACGAATTCATGCAGGACTTTACCGTACACTTAAAGCATGTTGATGGTACCCTTGAACGAGTTCCCTTCTTCTGCCTTCCCAAAGACATTCAGCGAGCAGACCTCTTAACAGAATGCTGTCGTAGCTGCTTCGACTACCTAAACACCCTTGCTGATATTACGGTCGGATATGTGGCTGCTCCCCTTGATATCGAAAAAATGTATCAGTGGGTGTTAGTTCGCACGGACAAGGGCAAAGCGCTTCTCAACCTCATCTCCGATGAAATTGAAACATACCAGGAAACCTCACACGGCGACCGTACTGAACATGTGCAACGCTACGCTCATCAGACGATAGATCGATTGATGTACGGCAAGGAAACGGGGATGGGATCAGGAGCACCTATCTCTCGTGAGCAGGGTTTTCAGCTTGCCGAGAACCTCTACCACACTGGTCCCCAGGGGCTTGAGTTTGCCCGTTATGCAGTCGAAACTCATCTGATTAGGAACTACTACTTTCTAAAGTCTAAATATCCTGAGCTGCTCCCGACACTCGTTCCGCAACACGTGTATCGTGTTCTGGAAAAATATCATTTTAATCAGGAATGTTAATAATGCATTGTGACCCATGATCATTGACTTTCACACGCACCTCATTGCCCAGGGCTGGGTTCCCAGGAAAATCTTTCATGGCATCGCCCGCTTCGTTACTCACGAGTCTGCAAAGCAGGGTGTTCAGTTCTCACCTGAGAAAGTAATCAAACATCAATTATAGAAAATCTGGAGGGACAGATGAAAAAAATATTTAAGATCATAGGCGTAATAATTCTTCTCATTATTGTAGCCATAACTATAGTGATTATCACCTACCAACCGAAGAAGTATTCAGATTTCGATGTCTTTACTAATCTACAAAATCAAGTTCTCGTACTCTTACAAATGTATGGGGCACGGGAGAGAGCTGTCTCTCAGGATTTTAAAAATTTCTCATTACATCCATCGTTTCCCTATAGCAAGATATTTGGAAGTAGTGAGGTGGGTATTCCTCTACAATCCTTCCAGAATAGTAAAATTGCAGCTGCGACCGTTACCCATTTTGAAGTTCCCGCTCGCTCATCTTACTATCGCGATTTTACTCTCCACATTAGGCCACAATATGGATTAAAAGCTCCGGTGTTTCATATCGATTTCATGAAACCGATGCTGGGTACTCCCGGTCTCTGTATAGTAGACTTCTTCAACGTAGATAAAGAGAATATCTCCCTTGAGGAGTTTTTTGGAGAAGAGCTTGAAAATATTAAAAAAGCTCTCTCTTCCGTCGAAAAATATCAACGCAGTGAAAAGGAAGGAAGAGGAAAGATCACCGTGTATCTGGACCCCTATAAGAGTCCGTTTCGATATGAACTCAAGGAACCGGTAACAGATGACGAGACTATCCGAAAGGAATACTATCAGACGGTAGAAGAAGCCTTAAGGTTACTCTTTCCTGCCTACCTTAAAAGCCTCCATAAGCTTGAGCTCAAAGAAAGTTTTGCACAAAGGCATGAAGAAAAAACCAAAGAGCTAATGCATTTGATGTACAAGAACGATGTGGCGATCAATCTTGGCAAAAAGATTTTTAAAGAACACTTTAAGCACTACTGGCTCGATGGCTTCTGGAATGTTAAGATGGAATTACAAGATTAATGGCTTAATACCTTCACTCTTGTTTAAAAGGGACGGTTTTGTTTTTTAAATAGAATCCTCCCTTTTACCTACAAGTCGATAATTACCAGTTATATAGTTGCATAACCATGACACACGCATTGCCAAGAGAGTGGAGCAGCACAGGTATCAAAATCGAACCGCTCTTAAGAAAAGCCCATGCGAGAAAATATCCCGCTATAAAATTATCCGGTCTTGGTAATTGATAAACGAAATGAAGAGCCGCAAAAATAATACCTGATATGAAAATAGTCCAACGACTACTCACTAGAGCCACTAATGGGACACAAAGCACGACTCGATACAGGCACTCCTCAATGAGTGGAGCCTTGATACAGGCAATGATTGTCGAATCAAACAAAAAATAAGGTATGAGTTTAGGGATTGGTACAGTAAAACTGAAGACCCTTAACAATGCTGAGATGATCCCTGAAAAAATTGCAACCCCAAGACCGATGAAGAGAGTTGCTTTTATCCAGTAAAGAAAACCTTGGCGGGTTTGAAGAGTGGCTCCTAGTGAAGCTCGGTCCCATCTCGTCAAAAAAGCTAAAATAAGAATGGAGCAAAGGGCAATGATCGGTCTATGATAGCTAAAAAAACGGAGATATGGATTCCTTGAAATTAAGAAGTCAGCGGTAATAGTCAATGCAGCAAGCACGAGAGCGGCTATGGTACGTACCTGTGAATCCCTAAGTGTTTGACCGATGAAAGTATCCATTCGTAAATTTAATAAGGGACAGACTTGATTTATTTAGTTTTGATTATGGGTAATAGCTTTTGATAAGTCAACGTGATTCCCTCTTGCGAATTTTTTTGATGGCTTCATCAAAAAGAACGAGTTCTGAGGGTTTAAATTTTGCATTGTCGTAAGCTCTAATATCATCAAGTTCTTCTAGGGCTTCATTAATTTTGTGCCATTCTGAAAACCATTAGAAACCATTTGATATTTGACCTTTGATCTTTGGTTAAATTTCTTTTACTTGTTAGTACAGGTTGTGGTTTCAGGATACTGCGAAATTGCATCTAAAAGATTCTCAGGGATACTACCAAAAAGAGGGATTTTTCTGAAATCATCTGTTACCAGAAATGGAGGGGTTTTTTTGAAAGAATTTCTTAGCAACCCTCGGTTTATTTGTTGTGTATAAGCAATGAACTTTTTTGTAACATCTCCTGACTGATCGGCTTGAATATCCAAAACCTTAACAGGCGTTTTACAAGAAAAATCAAAAGATTTTAAATTAATATGACGATTTTTTTCATTTTCTAACGTGCGAAAATAGATACGAAGATTTTTTATGTCGTAAACAATACTCCATTCTGTTGTTATAGCCCCCACTGCTGCAACGTTTTTTAAAATGTCAAAAGCGTAATCGACTGCTGATTTTAAAGTTTTTGGATCATACTCCTTAAGCATATCTGCCACAGTAGCAAATCTTTCTACAGAACGGCCTAGGTTAGTGATCGGTAGCTTACCTTCCTTCCAAAATTCTATTAATTCTTTGTATGTAATGTTTGTTAGTGCTTTGACAGGCATTGTTTCATTGGTGTAATAAACCATTTTGCCTTCAAGGAACTCAATGATGGCACAATTCCTCTTTTTATCGCAGATTAAATAGTGAAGTTTAGGAACTGTACTACTAATTCTTATTTGTGAATCACTTGCAATTACTTCTTCAACTGAACTACAATTATCCAATTGATATTGTTTCCATTGCATCATATTAATATAAGGACGTGCATCAGGTGATGGACATTCAGTTTCCTCAAGTAGCATGGATTCGACAACCAACCCTACTTCATTCATTCCGCCAGTGGGGAATTCCCGCCCGTGCTGATTAAATGTTATACTACCGTACTTTGATGTCCACCTAGCAGGTTGCCCAATGTCTTTTGTATGATCTGTCAATGCAGTTTTCGTGACACCTCGTTTATTAATGATTACTAAGCAATCGTCTACCATCCAGTCAAAATTTCTCCCGAACAAGAGCTGATCACCCTTATCAAGACAGAAGGTTGTGCAGGGCTGACTAATTTTTGGTATCGCACATATGAATAAAGCACAGATGATCATGGATAGTATGAAATTTCTCATCATGCTTCCCCTTGTGATATTTAAATTGCTTTTGTTAATAATCGCTTTTTAACCTATCAAAATGCAATTATTAGTCTGTTATTAGAATGATTTAAAAGAAGATCAAAAATAATTGCCATTAGTTAGCGTGGTCCGACCCCGCTTCACCTTCTTATAAATCTCGGTTTGAATACTACAATAAAACTAGGCACTAAAAGAAGCCCACCAAGCATATTGAGCAATAGGACTATCGCCAGGAAGAACCCCATAGTGGCTTGAAACATTAAAGGGGAAAACACCCAGAAGATAATACCCACCGTCATTGCTATGGCAGTAAACACTACCGGTTCACCTACTGATACCATAGCAATTTCTACCGCGCTCTTGAGGTTTCCTGAGATCTTATATTCTTCCAAGATCCTGCCCAACATGTAGATACCATAATCTACTCCCAATCCTATCCCCACCGCAGCAATCGGTAACGTACTGGTGGTGATGGTAATGGGCATAGGAAGTACATAGAACATCCCTGTAGCCATCATAGTGTATGCAATGAGATTGGATACAACAAGGGGAATGGTAAGCATCAACGCTGCTACAATGGATCTGAACATTACCCAGCAGATAACAAATATGGCAAGCAAGGCCCACACAAATGTCCACACATGGTATTTTTCAATAACCTCATTGATAGCTGCCTGAACCCCAATGGCACCCCCAGCCAGTTTATATTGCAGAGGAGGTGGTAGCTTCGAATACTTCTCGAGGTACTCCTTAATCCTGGCCATCACCGTCTTTATAGTAGGTGCTGTCTTATCTCTACAATAGATTAGTATGTTGGCTGCTTTATCATCTCCATCAACGTAGCCGTCTGTACTTCCTGGTTCTCCCTGTAAGGTGAGGTATGTGTAGTTCCAAGTGATTTCTCTATCGGTTGTGGGAAAGAAATCCCAGTTAGGATCACCCTCATTCGAGAACGCACCAGTGCCGGAGAATCTGTTCACAATCGATTGGCTAAACATGACTAGTCTTCCTGGTGTTTCACGCATAAACTTCTCAAATCGATATATCTCTTTTAAATTCTCACCACACATCCTCCTTTGTTTTCCAGGGCAGGAGAGCAGATCATCTTGTTTTTCACCCTCTATTATTACATACAGGGGGCTCAAGATAGGCATACTGAAGGCAATCCTAATGCCATCCCGGTTGTACCTGTGCCGGGGCCAGAAGAGGGAAGAGCCAGGAATGGCATCTCCTACCTGGATGTTCCTCGCCCCAAAATATCCCAAGATAATCAATAGGGGCACCAGAGCAAAGACCATCAGGCTTCCCTTTCCTCCAATAAGGCTTCCCACCTTTCCTAAAACCCTATCCAGAATGCCCTTCCTCTGAAACTTATTTAAAAGACCGGGAGAAATCGGCAGATAGCTTGACACTATGGGTACCAGGATTAAAATAATAATAATCTGGGCGACACACCAGAAGGTGCAGACGATGCTGATCTTCTGGAGAATTTGGAGAGGGACTAAGACAATGATAATAATGCCCATGGCATCCGTGGTGATGGCGGTAAACCCTGGTATAAACATACTTTCGATCACCTTCTTACAGGCTTGTGTACCCTCGCCGCTGATCACGCACTCTTCCGTATAGCGTTTAATTACTTGAACCGCATGGCAGGCTGCCCGGGAGGCAACCAGAAAGGGAAAGATCAGCACGAGAGGATCCAGATTATACTTTAGCAGACTCATGAAGCCCAATCCCCATACCCCGCTTATAAGGGTTGCCATAAAAGGGAGAACAGTAGCCTGAACAGAGCGATACCAAAAGAACAATAGGAGGAGGAACACAAGCAAGGTGATAGTCATAATGCCCACAATTGCACCAACGCAAGATTCGAGATACCCGAGGTGCAGGGGCTCTCCATTTATGGCAAGGATATGATTGTCGTCCTCGTATTTCTCTTGAATCTTGATGAGTGCTCTAAAAACTTTGCTATAGTCAATCTCATCTTCAAAAAAATCCGCGGTGATAAAGGCCTTTTTACTATCAAAAGAGACAAAGCTACCGTAGAAAAAACTACCATAGATAGTTTCTCTTAATACTTCTGCCTCTTCTTGCGTTTTAGGTACCTCTGGCCACATCAGAGGTGTCATAAGGTAGCCGTCTGGGGTTATCTTTATATCCATCGCTCTTTTCTCTGCTATGGAAAATATCTTGAATCGGTCTACGGCGGGGATAAGGTATAGGGCATCGTTTATATCCCGTATCTTCTTGAGTGTTGTTGGAGTGAAGATGTCCCCATGCTTCACTTGGAGAACCATCACCACACTATTTGCTCCTCCAAATTGGACTCGGATCTTGTTATGCACCTTAATATAGTCATGCCCTTGAGGAAGCAGGTCAGCAAATTTAGTATATACTTTTAAATTTATTAGTTCATATCCGAAGAAAAGAGTAAGTACAATAATGGCAATAAGAATCCATATCCTCCTTTCAATGATAAAGTTTGAGAATTTTTTCATGGTCTTACCTTCTTAGAATTAGGATACAGCTTTAGCCCATGAGATAATTGGTTTGTTTCTCAGGTGTGTTAAAAGAAATCGAGATAAAAACACAGTAAGATGTGCTTGGTTTTTGGGATTTTTGGGGTCAAATCTTTTTTCTTGACAAATGCACCTGGCAAACTATCGCTCACCTATAAGAGACCTTTAATGAATAAACATACTGGTAGCTATTTTCACCTCACCTGCACACTGTATTTTAAGTTGTTATCAGAACCCACGTCCCCCCTTTTTTTACTTTTTCTTTTTAGGGCATAGGTTTAATAATCCAGATGCCTTTTTATCCCTCAGCGACTTGATATATTACAGGTCGATAGCGGGGAGCAGGTATAGGCTTCCCACTCTTCTTTGCTGCTTTAAGCCATGCTTCTTTGGCTTTCATTACTTCTTGCAGAGCCTCTTCAGGTGTTGTACCAAATGCAGAGCAGTGTTTTAAATCAGGAACATCGGCAATATATCCACCATCTTCTTTACTGTAAAAGATATTTATATGGTAATCTTTCATTTTATTATATGGTATGTTTCAATCCACGCGCCCGCATGGGGCGCGACCATGACCCCACAAGAAATATATCAGGCGTTAGAGTTTCAATCCACGCGCCCGCATGGGGCGCGACTTTTATATCTCCCATAAACTTACCCTCTCTTCGCGTTTCAATCCACGCGCCCGCATGGGGCGCGACCCTACCCTATGGTGTTATGGACTCATGGCTGTTTGTTTCAATCCACGCGCCCGCATGGGGCGCGACATAAGTTGAAGGGAAATGAGAGAAGTGTTATTGGGTTTCAATCCACGCGCCCGCATGGGGCGCGACGAGAAAATAGCGGGAGAATGGAGAGTTGAGCAATGTTTCAATCCACGCGCCCGCATGGGGCGCGACAAATCCTGGTGGTGGGTTATGGTTTGATTATGTCGTTTCAATCCACGCGCCCGCATGGGGCGCGACCGCTGCGGGTGGTGTTGCTCCCTTTTATGGAGGGTTTCAATCCACGCGCCCGCATGGGGCGCGACCTATAGGTTTAGAGACGGTGAGATATACTATATGGTTTCAATCCACGCGCCCGCATGGGGCGCGACTTTAATTTATCACGCTTGATCATGAAATCAAGTATGTTTCAATCCACGCGCCCGCATGGGGCGCGACAAAAACGAGAAGCTACAACAGTTACAGAGTCAATGTTTCAATCCACGCGCCCGCATGGGGCGCGACCCCCGTCGATAAGATGCTTAACCCGAAAGAGTTTGCGTTTCAATCCACGCGCCCGCATGGGGCGCGACGGGTTCTCTAAAATCTTTGCAACGTGGAACGATGCGTTTCAATCCACGCGCCCGCATGGGGCGCGACTGTCTACTTCTAACTTGTGGTAATTAACAAGTTAATTTGCTCTTTTCTGCGAACCATTTCTGCTCTCGATAATAACATAGAAAAAACGACCTTGAATCTTTATAAATTGAATGTATTTTCAAAGTATTACCTCGTGTGCGAACCCTCCAGCAAAAATCTGTGAGCTTATAGTTCGCGATAGGCGGTTTTACTAAACAATCAGCGGTCCTTTCTGATCAATTGCCTCCTTAGCGCCTATGTGCTCAACGCGCCGCTCCCAGTGAGAACCAAGGTAATAGAACCTCAGGCTATCTTTCTCCGGATCAATCTCATCAATAAGCCGCTGTTTTAAAACCGCCCACTGGGCAGGATCAACAATACATTCGAAAACGGAAAATTGCACACGCTGCCCATAGTCCTGACATGCTTTTGCCACCCTTCTAAGGCGGCGCTGCCCGCCTTGTTTCATAACACCGACATCATAGCTGACAAGGACAAACATCTTTTCCCCTTTCTATCTCAAGATAAACGGAGGATATCCATCAATATCACCTCGCAGATAGCGTGCCATCAATAAAGCCTGAACGTGAAAGAGCAGCCCGATGGTTACCTTCTCGTCTATAAAAGGATGCATCATCTCCTCCTGCTTTCTGTTCTGGTAGGCAACCAGCACCTCTTTGCGTGTTTCATCATCCATCAACACACCACCTGAATCCGCCTTTTTAAATCCTTTGTCCTGCACCTGCCTTAAGTTAATGAGAGAAAGAGTAATGCGCTCAGCAAGAAATGGTCTGAATTCCTCCATCAGGTCAAGGGCAAGCCCCGGCCTGCCCGGGCGATCACGGTGAAGAAACCCGACAGCAGGGTCAAGCCCCACTGCTTCAAGGGCTGAGCGCACATCATGCATGACCAGTGTGTACAGGAACGACAGCAGGCAATTTACATTGTCAAGGGGTGGTCGGCGACTCCGCTCATGAAAGAAAAAGAATTCCTTCTGTACAGTGATCAAATGGTCAAATACGCCGAAGTAGATGCGCGCTGCATCTCCCTCAAATCCGCGCACAACATCAAGTGACTGTTCAGTCCTGATGGAATCAAGACAGTCAGTAAGGCGTTTCACCGCCAACTCAACTTTATCAACCTCGATTTTCTCACCATGATCCCGAAGCGCCCGCTGCAAAACTGAGCGGCAGTTGGCAACCTTGCCGGTGAGTACTGCTTTTGCCACTTCAACGGAAACATTGTGATCATCGGCTTTGCGGTATTGCTCCCGACGAAGCAGCACATTGCCGGACACCGGCCCCTGCACCCGCGCAAGAAAACGGCCATGCTCGGACAGAAAGCTTATGCCCACATCATTTTCAGCACAAAATCCCATTAAATACGGGCTGCATGATACCTGCCCAAAGCAGACAATACCCCCGATTGTATGAATAGGCACACGGAGACGCACCTCTTTTTCTACATTAACCGCAACGGTCTCGCCTTCCTTTGAGAGGTATGCTCCCTGAGTTGTTACAAAAAGAGTGTTGAGATGCTTTTTCATGTTTTAGTTATACATTCCAGGCCATGTCACCCTGAGCCTCGCCTACCAGGAGCGAGGACGTCTGGATTAATTTTTTCCTGTTTCCCTAAGTAAATACTTTTGTACCGACCTTGTCTTTTCAATGGTCTTTGGAAGACAGCTTTCAAAAAGCGAACAACTGTCGCATTTCGATTGATACACAGGTCTTGGCGTAACACCCGATTCAATCAGTTTATGTACCTGCTCTGCTGTTTCTTCCGTTTCCTTCCGCAGAGCCTCATCAAACACAACATCATGCCGGTGTCTAGTCTTTCCATAAAATATGGCGCCTGAAGGTATCTCTACTTTCAACATTTCCTCAAGGCACAATGCCTGTGCACAAAGCTGCACCCTGTCGCAGTCATCAGGTTTTGGTTTGCCACGCTTGTATTCCACCGGAAACGGTTTCCAGCTTCTATCAAGTTGACAGTGAAACTCAACCACATCAGCCATGCCTGAAAGACCAAGTCTTAAGCTGCGCAATGGCACTCCACGCTCAATGCGCACATCGCCCCGTGACTCTCTGCCCTCCTCATGTACCCGCTCATGCATAATTCTGCCTTCGGCAGTAAAAAGATTTTCGCTCCAAGCCTGTTCAACGTGAATGAGGGCACACTGCCGGGGGCAGAATATATAATGCTGCAGAGCAGAAAGCTGAATTAGATCGTCTTCAGTGTATTTATAAGTCTTATAAGACATATAATGACCTATTTTGTCTTTTTGCGTATTTGCGTTCTTGTCCGATAGAGCCTCTCAGTAAAGCCGCCTTCTTCCAAAAACTCTTTTTCCAATGCGCGAAGTTGTTGATCGAGTAGGTAGTTTGTCTGGTGAACCAGGCAGATCATAGCATTTGCAGCAACTTCCGGAGGCGAAGCCTCCAAATAAGTCTTATAGGTCATATAGGACTTATTCTTGCTGTGCGCCAGCTGGCGCACAGCAAGCGCTTTTGGATGTTCCTTACCCCAAAGAGGTAGTCCCTGTTGACGAAGGTAGTCCTGAAAATCCAGCAGTAACTCCTCCAGACTCGCCCGCGCTACTCCGATGAGTTTGAGTTCAGTTTTTTTGGAGGTGCCGGAAGCCATGCTGCCTTCGGCAATGTTTTGCTTACCGCTTCGAGCCGCCTGCACCATCTGGTCATGGGTGCGGGAGCGGCGGTCGATGAAGCGGTTGCAAAAATTTACTGTGGCGTCATAGACGATTTCTGACATTTGATAGGATTGCAACTCCCGATACCCGCCGTGCGGCGGGATGAGCCGAGAGGATTCCTGACGGTCAGTCATTCTGTGCTGTCCCCTCTTTAGTTTTTCAGAATACATTCTCTTCTGGCCACTCTTTAATTTCAATTCCTAATGGAAGATTCTTCTCATCGACAGTAATCGTATAATCTTCTTTTCTTCGCGGCAGCTCCTCGTTTTTCGTTACTGTTACGCGTTCAAACAATCTGCCTGATAGTTCATTTCCTAAATGACTAGAATGTTTGAATATAACCAGCTTTCTTGGATTCATCTCACCTCTCGCAGCAGCGCGGTCATTTTCAAAAGCATTGATTAGCGATTTCCAGAGTAATTTAAGGTCTTCTTCGGAAAATTTTGTCTTCTTGGCATTAATGGCTGAAATAAAACCATGCATTCTATAAAGTGCATATGGGACGGTCGATTTTCTACCGAATGTTGATGCATGCTCTCTTTTTTCCTGTTTCTTGGCATCTTCTTCCGTCGTCACAGCACAACGTGTTATGGAATGCTCCGCCTGATATATGCGATCTTCTGAACGGGCAAAGGTAAACTGTACTGGACCTCGAACAGTTCCTGCACCTCGATCTCCTGTCGATAACACAGCTCCAAATGCTCTGATATCAAAATAGTTTTGACATAGCCCATCTTGCCGTTGCTGTATATTGTCACCCTCGGCTGCATCAATAATCTTATTCAAAACCTGCTCCTGTCGGATAAAAATGTCAAAGGGAGACTTAAGCTCTTTTTCTAACATGACATAATTCCTTACTTTTCTTTTAATGCACACATCTGTAACCAAGCCATGCTGGTCTTCTGCATCCGCTCTAGGTAAGTTTAATTGATCGGGATCACCATTTGGATTTCCGTCTTTCACATCGAAAAGAAATACAAAATCAAACCGATTTTTTATTACCTCGTTCATGTTACACCTCCTTTTTTTATTCTTTCGACTTAATGCCGCTAAATTGCGCCTGTTTTTGATGATAATAACCGATAGCAAATTGGCCTTGTTCCTCTAATTTAAATGTTGTCGGGAAGCTATTAATATCAACATTTTTACACAAATCCTGAAGCTCTTTGTCCAGAGTAATTGCAAGTCCGGGCTTTTCATTTTTGAGTTTCGTAAAATGCTTTGAATTTAAGTTGAACAACCGTCCGAATGCAGAAGCTGGCAATGTCATAGCGTATGTAAAATACCTCTCCCTAATTCCAGCGTTTCTGTCCCCTAATGCGGCATACTGGATACTCTCCAATTTTGCGAAAATCTGTCCGCAAATATAGGCTACAGGCCTATCACCCTTTTCGACCTTTTCGGTAATCATAAACTCACCTCCTTTGTTATTTCGGTTTAAAACCAGTTTAATCAAAGCCGCCCGTTCAGCTGTGACCCCGTATTTATCTAAACGCGCACGCTGAAGAGCCTTTGTTAATATCCACAACGGCGGAGAAGTATTATTTAGTGCCGAATTCCATAAATAAGTGGCAGTGCGCGAGAGAGCAACATCTTTATCATCTGCATCATACTGACAACTCCTAGCTAGGTTGTACAGTCCGGCATAATATGTTTTTAATTTCTGCAAATTGGTGTCATATTCGACAATAGAAATATCCTGAAACCACTTCGCTATTGATTTTCTAAAATCAAACAAGCTGGTCTCAATCCAGCCGCGTACCACTATACGCGCAGCAGAACCAGAAAGAGTACACGAATAAAACTGGTCTGGCTCAAGATAGCGGCTATCTCTTTCAGTACCCGACGTCACAGATTCAATCAGCCGCCCGACATCATCTGGATTTGGCGCTTCAAGCTGGTCGATTTCCGGCAAGTTTTCATTTTTGCGCGTCCAAAAAACCATAGCTGTATCTGAACCGAAATTTCTTCGATTTGTATAACGGTATGAGGTTTTTTCTTTCCCTTTTTTAGTTTTGATAATAATCTCGTTGCCTGCTGACAGAAGCCAATTCAAGCCCTCTACGTATGTTTTGGCACAATTTGTACAAATTGATGAGTTATCATTGCCCTTCAGTGTATATGACTCGAATGCAGGTTCGTTATATGAAACCAGTGCGCAACCGCTTTTTTTACCATCAGGCACTCTTTTGATCATACCATGCGGAATATCTTCCACAGGATACTTACTCTGTCCACAAATGGCACATTTCTTCTTTTTACCTGCCAATAATTCTTTTTGCATAGTTTCGTACTTTGTAATTATTTGCCTTAATACTTCAGGTTTCTCATGAATGCGATAACCTTCGGATTGAATACGAAACCCGATATTGCCTTTCCTGTTCTTTTCCTCAGGAATAGACGATTCAAAAGCCTGCAATGCCATTTCTACACCATTGTTCTTGTTACTCTTGTAAAAAGCCATAACCGAAGTCAATTCAGGTAAATCACGATACTCATCAAGTTTTCTCAAAAAGAGTTCGTGCTTATTCTTTGATGTTGCACCTCCATAGCACAGGACTTCTTCTGCTTTATCAACCAACAGACGCGCCTTTCCCTTTTTTGAAGTTAAGGACTCTGCAATAGTCTGTTTCTTTTCAATCAACTGTATGCTCTTAAAGCTACCATCCGCAGTAATGATTAGTTCAATAGTGATTGGTTCTGTTTTTAATGCATCATGAACCCATTCATTGTCGGGCTTCTGCGCCCGAAGCGTTTTCCCTAGTTCGCTCAACTCCTTGATCATAAGGCACCCTCCTTTTCTTCCTGTTGGTTAAACTCATAGATTAAGGTAGATGTTTCGCTGTCTATTGGAGGTTGTAAATGGCTGGACTGCATCATTTTGTCATTCTCCGGTACTTCACAGTTCAAAACGCCATTGCGTATTGCTACATCATGGAAGAATACTGGTTCCGGCTTGCCATTTGCATCATAGAATATGTCAAACAACATGCTCCCAATAGGTATTGTTTCTTTTATAGGCTGTTCCTTGCCATGCGGCTCCATGAACTCTGCGGCAAATTCCCGCGTGCCTAAATACGGCCTATGCCAGCATTGCCCTTTTTTGACACGACGAATGAATATCCCATCATGATCTGCGTCAATGCTTTTTCTGCCAATATACTTTTCAGGTTTATTTCTGTTAGATACCTGTTTCTGATAAATTGATGCTTCAATGATGTAAGCTACATCCCTTAAAACCACACTGTTTCGTTGTGCTCTTTTTTCTTCAATAACAATAGGACTTCGCCCCTGCTTAATATTTATCTCGTTTCTTTTGATCGTGGCAAATCTGATGGGATTTAAAACAATTATTCGTCGGACATACCATTGATACTCCGGCTTCCATAAAATTGAATCAAGAATTCCTCTCGCTGCTGACGGCGTCATGCATGGGTAAGTCATACGTTCAACTTTCAGGTCTGGCCTAGTAAAACAGGCAAAGCCCCCTGTTACTTTTACTCGTACGATTCGACTATCAAGCATATACACCTCCTGATTATATAACTAATTTATCCGCCTCTATGGGCGCTACTGAAATACCTGTTTGCTGATCGTAATTACCATACCAAACCATAAATCCTTGCAGCATTGTTTTGCACAGTGATCCGTTCTGAATGACAAAATGCTTGTAAACCGGCACTGTAAAGGCTTGCATCTTCCGGTAATCGTCTCTTGATAAAAACTCCTTATATTCGAGTGAATGCAATAACTGCCTGCTCATGTCGCTATAATTGTAGATATACAAACCTTCTGTCTTGGTACGAATTATGTGATAACTATCGTTTGCGGCTTCAAAATTAAAATGACTACGTGCTTCGCTTATGTTGTATTTATCCGGGTCAATATATAGCTGTATTATTTGGGCATAGTATTTATTGAATATCTTATGTCCATGCAATCGGTTTATGTTCTGTTTGATCAACTCCTCTGCATGACTTGCACAGGCAGCATATGTTGTGTCCGGCATACCTCCGTCTTTCAGTTTAAACAGGAAAACATTACCCACTTCCTGCTTCTTTTCACGATTACAGCGCCCAGCAGATTGAATAACCGCCTCAAGAGGTGCCATAGCGCGAAACACAACCGGAAAATCAAAATCAACACCTGTTTCAATAAGTTGAGTAGAAACGACCAATATTTTTCTCTTTGTTTTCAGATCATCTCTGATACTATTGATTACACTTTTCCGATGCGCCGGACACATCGTTGTTGAAAGATGATATTTCTTCTCCCAACAACCCTCATTTCGAGCAAGATTATAAAATTCCAGTGCTGCCTTCTTTGTATTAAAGATGACAAGCGCTACTCCACCGGACTCTGTTACAGCCTCAAGTAACCCGCCGTTATCTATTGGGTTTAAGTCATTCAATTGGTGATAGTCAACACGCTTTGTCTTTTCATAAAGCTCAGAAGGATTATCAATTAAAGGGCAAATTATTTCTATGCCGTCAAACCCCCGTCTTTTTTCAAAGGCAGGTTGTGTTGCCGTGCAGAATAAAAAAGAAACTTTCATAACAACTTGAACATCTTTAAGCATTTGGAGTGTAGGCATTATAATTTCTTTAGGAAGTGTCTGAACCTCGTCAAATATCACAACGGATTCCGCTATATTATGAATCTTGCGACAATGGGATGGTCTGTTGCTGAATAGCGATTCAAAAAACTGAACAGTAGTCGTTATAATAATAGGATAATCCCAATTTTCACACGCCAATTTCTTTCGTTCCTGTACAAAGGAACAACTCTCCGTCTCACCTTGACCATCGTGGTCGCCCTCATTGTAACTGGAATGGTGTTCAAGAACCCAATCTTCGCCAAAAATGCTTTTTAAAATCTGTGCCGTCTGGTCTATGATGTTTATGTAAGGCAGGACTATTATTATTCGTTTCAACTCATTCTTCTTTGCATGGCATAACGCCCACGCCATAGAAGTCAGTGTCTTTCCCATACCAGTTGGAAGGGTTAATGAATAAAATCCGCACGGCATATCCGCTTTCCGAATGGCCTGATTGCGGGCGTCATTTCTCAGTTGATTTATTTCACCATCTTTTGATTTCCTTAAGAATTCCTCTTCCAGTTTGCTTATCATTGATTCGGTCGATAAAGCGACCCCGACACGCATATTAAATTTATCCTGATCAAAATGCTCCTCCGTTGAAAGCCAATCACTGTCGGTAAGTGTGCTAAAAAGGTATCTGATAAAGATTTCACGTTGTGATTTGTCAGTAAAAGCCAATGCATCAAGATTTTTAATATCTGCTTCATTAACCTCTGCATCATTCAGAAAAATTTTCACAATATCATCAAAGTCAGAGACTTCTCCTCTTTTGAACGGTTCCGTATCACTCCTCCATGCCGAGTTGTCTGGTAAACCTTTATGATGTCCGTCAATCGCAATTGAAGCCTCAATGATTCTACGAAGTCGAGCATACCCAGCACCCCACGCTGCATGAGGAACGCTGCCACGCACTCCTCTGTTAGCAAGATAATTCTGAAATGCAGGCTGATACTTACCGATGTCATGCAATAAGCCTGTAATTTTAAAAATGTCTTTGTATTCTTCTTTACACGCAAAAGATTCCGCTAATTTTGCCGTTTGGTAAAGATGCTTCGACAAACTATGTTTTTCTTTAAGACTATTTTCTGAATGAGCAAAATATTCCATAAATCACATTTTGTCTTTAATCTTTAAATTTTCCTCATTTCCTTGAGCCGAATTCATCGACAAAAGATTTAAGATCATGCCAGAGACCAGCTACATAAGCCCAATCCCCAGAGTTGAAGTCCTTAGCAAAAGATTTTGCAAGCTCCGCGACATTTTTCAGGTGTTCTTCAAGCGGCTGCCACTTGTCAGGAGGTTCTCCAGGCACGCTATGCGCATAATACTTTTTAGTCATGATATTGGTTCTGCCTGTTGCTCTTTTTATAAAAGTTAAATTAGTATAGAAAGCTATTTCCGTTATGGTAATCAGTTGAAAGCTGGAAGCTTGCAACAACGAAATACATATATCACACTTAAGTGACACCTCTGGTCACAAAAGAAACAGGGATCAGGGTGGAGGGAACAGGGTTCAGAAAAACAATTACTAATTCCGAATTCATGCCTTAACGCTTACTTCTTTTCGCTGCATACACCGCTTGTTTTTCCCTTGCCGTAAAACCGATACGCTTACGCGGAGGATCGGGCAATGTCGGAGTATCGATCAAATCCATAACGCGCTGGAGAATACCCACAATCGCAACTTCATGAACATCGAGGCGTTCTTTAAGCTCCTTGTCAAGCGCTGCAAGCTGCCGGGCCAGTTCTCGTGTGTCGCCCAGCATCCCGCGCATCCTGACAAATGCCCTCACCACAAAAATGCTCATTTGCACTGCACGTGGGCTGTTGAGGACGTTAGCTGCCATGACTGCCCCATGTTCTGTAAATGCATAGGGTAAGTATTTAATATTGCTTCCTCGTTTCAAGGTCACAATTTGTGACCTTGATCGTAAAATATTTTCAGCTTCCTCCCCAGTTAACTGGAATACAAAATCGTCAGGAAAACGATCCATGTTACGTTTGACAGCTTGATTTAAAGCTTTGGTCTGGACACCATAAAGAGCTGCCAAATCTGAAGCAAGGATTACTCTTTGTCCCCGAATCGTCATAATCATTGATTGTACGCTTACCACATCGTACCGTGAAAGTTCTTTTGTCATGAATTTCCCCTTCCTTTTGATTTAAGATGCTGTTTCATCTCACTCATTCAACCACCTTCCACCGGCCGCCTTTGTAGAAGATAAGGGTCCCATCTTAATTATTAACTATTTACAGTTGGAATAGTCACAGTTGCGAGTTGATAGTTATAAATTGAATGAGTAAGAGCATTGAGAAGAGATATACGTGGGATAAGTTCTACTATTATAATAATTCCGGATTAGGAGTTTAGGAATTATCTATGGTCACAGGCGACAATTTTTACATCTACGGTAGGAAATATATTACTAATTTCAATATTATTATAACAGCAGGGTTTGTCAAGGAGTTTCAAGGCGTTTAGCATGGTGAAAGGAGTAAAGTTCTTATACATATTTAGCCTCAATTGCAGCACATAGAGATGGAGCAAAAA
>Ga0315285_10000908_pt1 | contig 30930 bp, 30 predicted proteins | sample YL17G09_36_MG_FD_203698 | JGI IMG/M metagenome (GOLD analysis project Ga0315285, IMG submission 203698) | Sediment microbial communities from Yellowstone Lake, YNP, Wyoming, USA - YL17G09_36 | ecosystem: Environmental > Aquatic > Freshwater > Lake > Sediment | place: USA: Wyoming | collected...
AATGGCTGTACTCTGAACTCCGAACTAAAAGCTACGTACTAAAAGCTACGAACTTCTTCAACTCATTTCAGAGACTCAGCAGGGCAAGCAGACCAAATACTGTGATGATCACGCCTGAGATTCTGTTTACCCACCGCAACCTGTGAGGGTCGACCTTTGTCGAAATCATGCCGACGACACTGCTCAAGATAAGCCACCATAGGGCTGAGCCAATAAATACACCCAGGACCAAAAATCCCGCAGAGACATAGTTGCCGCTTGCACTTCCCACCCCCAAACCGGCAAATATCCCCGTAAAAGATAGAATCGTCATTGGATTTGTGAGGGTCAGGAAAAACGTTGAGGCATAAGCGCCAAGGAGGCCATTTCCTTTAGCTGAAGCTGCCAGTTCTGCAGGTCTTGCCAGGAAGGTTTTGAGGCCCAGAAAGCAGAGAAATAAACCGCCTATAAGGCGAAACCATACTTGTTGGCGGATCAGGATACTTGAAATGAATGTGAGCCCGAATCCAGCAATGAAGCCATAGATGGCATCAGCGGTGGCAGCCCCCAGACCAGAGATAAGACCAGAGGCTTTGCCTTCGGCTAATGTACGACGTATGCACAGTACACCGATTGGTCCAACAGGCGCGGCAATTGAAAAGCCGATGATGAGCCCACGAAGCAAGAAATTAAGGTCCATAGAGTCAGTATGGAGTAAGTTAATACTTACCCTGTATATCAACCCACTGCAACAGACTAATTTCCAATCACCAAATCCCAAGCTCCAAATAATAACCGATCACCAAATTTCAATGTTAAGAATAAACACCAACAATTAAATCAATGATTGAGTTTGGGCATTGGTCATTGGAGTTTATTTGATTATTGGTGTTTGATATTTGGGATTTGAATAAAATGGCGATATTTGGGGAAAGGTTATTGTTTGAATGGAGAACCCCACTGGTTTATGTCTCGCCCAGATAGGCCTTTCGAACCATCTCGTTCTTACGCAAATTTTCGGCTGAATCACTAAGCACTACCGAACCTGTTTGCAGTACGTAGCCCCGGCTGCAAACCTGCAGTGCCATGCGCGCATTCTGTTCAACCAAGAGAATAGTCGTACCGTCAGCATGCAGTTGCCGAATCGTTTCAAAGATGCTATCCACCAATACCGGTGCCAAGCCCATTGAAGGTTCATCCATTAAAAGAATGCGGGGGTTAGCCATCAACGCTCGACCGGTAGCCAGCATCTGCTGTTCACCACCACTCAGCGTACCAGCTACTTGGGAACGGCGCTCTTTCAGTCTGGGGAAGAGAGTAAAGATCCTTTCCATGTTTGCACTGATTCGCTGGCGATCAGTAATGGCGAAAGCGCCCATCTCCAGATTCTCTGTCACCGTTAGCCGACCAAAGACGCGGCGTCCTTCAGGAACTTGCACCACCCCTTTACCCACAATCTCGTATGGAGGATAGCGGGTAAGGTCTTCACCGTCGAGGCGAATAAACCCCTGACGGGGCCGCAATAAACCACTCATGGTCTTGAGCGTAGTGCTCTTTCCCGCTCCATTGGCTCCAATCAGAGTGACGATCTCCCCTTTATCAACGGTGAGCGAGATACCTTTGAGGGCATGAATATTTCCATAGTAGGTATGCACATTTTCGATTTCAAGCATTGCCATGGTTAAAACCTGATTGCAGATTGCAGATTTAAGATTTAAAAATCTAAAATCTGAAATCTTAAATCTAAAATTATCCGGTGCGACTCACTTCGGAGGCACTTCCTCTCCCCAAGTAGGCTTCAATAACTTTAGGATCTTTCTGAATTTGGGCTGGGGTACCCTCTGCAATTTTTTTCCCATAGTCTAATACGGTCACTGTTTCGGAGATTCCCATCACAACCCGCATCTGGTGCTCGATAAGAAGAATCGTAATACTCAATTCATCACGCAAGTGCCGAATGAAATCCATTATTTCTTGTGTTTCTCGTGGGTTCATGCCAGCAGTAGGTTCATCAAGGAGCAACAATTTGGGGAGGGCGGCCAGGGCACGGCCGATTTCAAGCCTTCGCTGATCACCATAAGGAAGGTTCTTTGCCAAAAAATCACCCTTGCCGACTAAGTTGACAAATCTGAGGAGGCGCCGCGCCTCCTCAGCAGCTATTTTCTCTTCTTTCCGGGTAGCTGGTAACTCCAAAACAATACCAAAAAATCCTGATTTCAAGTGACTATGCAACCCCACTAGGATGTTCTCCATCGCTGTCAGGTTAGGAAAGAGACGAATATTCTGGTAGGTACGGGCAATCCCAAGACGGACAATTTGATCGGGGAGAAGACCAACCAGCGAGTGGCTGTTGAGGAGTATCTCTCCGACTTCAGGCCGGTAAAAGCCGGTCACACAGTTAAAGAAGGTCGTCTTGCCAGCTCCATTAGGTCCGATGATGCTGTGAATACTATACTCCTTGAGCTCTAAATCCAATTCATCCACGGCAATCAGCCCGCCGAATCGTTTAGTCGTTTTGCTCGCAGTGAGGATAGCCATAAAACCTTATTGAAAATTGTAAATTGCAAAATGAAAAATATAAATTTTAGAGAAGAAGTCTCAACAATTTTACAATTTGCATTTAAAATTTTGTATTTTGCATTGCAGTTTGGCCATCTATAAAAAATGGCTAAACTGTTATTAACCTTCCTACTTACTGGGTTTCGAGTCTGAGACCGATTTGGGTTCTGTTTCGACAGATTCTGCCCCGTGTAACTCGCGACGCCGTACTTCCTCTGGCCAGAGGCCCTCTGGCTTGAGAAGCATCATGGCCACCAGAGCAGCACCATAAACCAGAAGCCGGTACTCAGCAAACTCCCTCAACAGCTCAGGCAAACCAACGAGGGCAATAGATCCCACGATCACACCAGGAATACTTCCCATCCCCCCTACAATGATGAGACAGAGGACATTAATGGAAATCATGACATTAAAACTATGGGGATAGACTGAGCTGAGTTTGCTGGCAAAGATGGCACCGCTTAGAGCAGAGAAGGCAGCACCGGTAGCGAAGGCCAATAACTTAGTGGCGACGAGGTTTATCCCCATAGCCTGGGCCACATCCTCATCCTCACGCACTGCCATCCAGGCACGCCCCAACCGGGAATCTCTTAGTCGCAAGGAGACAAAGGCAACGAGCAAACAGCCGACAAGAATAAGATAGTAGATCTGTGGAGGGCCCGCAAACTCGAAGCCCCCGATGGATGCCTTAGGAATTTTACCAATACCCTGAGCTCCACCCAACCATGGCCTTAGAAAGTCGGATAGAACGAGAATACGGATGATTTCGCCAAAACCAAGCGTTGCAATAGCGAGATAGTCGCCACGCATTTTGAGGACAGGGACACCCAGGATAACTCCCGACATGACCCCCATGAAAATTGCAAAGGGGAGAGCTCCCCAGAACGACAGACTAAAGAAGCCCAGCTCAGGTGAGGTCAATACGGCCATCGTGTAGGCACCAATGGCGAAGAAGGCCACGTAGCCAAGGTCCAAGAGGCCAGCAAAGCCGACGACGATATTTAACCCCAAGCCCAAAAGAACATATAGACCCACGATGGTCAACACTTCACTCAGGAAGAGGCCAAGTACCTGCGGCAAAGCGAGCAAAATAATGATAAGAATAAGTAAACTCGTTATCTTTAATAAACGCTGACCTTTAGGTGGCAACCCTCGGAGGCCAGTTCGAATTGAACTTCCCCTTTTAGCCCAAAAATAGGAAAAAGCAGCAACCAAGATGAACAATCCAATGGCACCATGGAGGGTGAGTCCATTGGCGGTGAAGAGCCACTCGTTGATGACCGCCAGAGGACCCCAGAGGGCAAAGGTTGGATAAAGCAAATCTTGCAGCACACCTGCCATCACAATGCTCCCCAGGGAATTTATCAAGACCCGACGGGCAAGGGGGGGCGAGAAATAGAATAGACCTGCCAGAATACCACTCAGGGCTCCAGCACCAAGAAGCAGGAAAACGCCAATCTGTGTCCCTTGTTTAAAAGTAAGTAATTCGTAAAGGATAGGCATGGCATTGACGAAGACTTTTCGGAGATTGATCAGGCTCCCTACAATGACCAGAAGAGCCAGCAAACCCCCTATCATCAGCCCTGAAATAAAACTATTGACAAGAATCCATAGCGGCTCAGTCTGAGTGGTGCGTTTGGCTGCCAGGTAGCCCATGAACACTGCAACCAGGAGTAAAAGGGTATGGCCCATCGAAACGACATTGCTAATAATATCGCGTTGGCTAAAAGCCTCGACCATCCCGATGAGTGAAAGCAGTACTGCTACGATACCACCAATCAGTCCAACTCTTATTCCTTCCTGCCAAATAGGTCGAGCTTGCCGCATTACTCTTCCTTGATGAAGACTCCCTTTTGGACTATGCGATAATGGAATAGTGGAATAATGGAACATTGGGTACGGGAGGCTTTCGCCTCCTTTCAATTGCATTCCGATTTTGGTTGTTAACCCATTATTCCATCATTCCAATATTCCTTTTTTCACCTCAGGCTTTTTTTGTTGCCAGACGCTCTCCCAGAATGCCGGTAGGTCGAAAAATAAGCACGAGCACGAGCATGATAAAGGCAATCGCATCTTTTAACTGGTAAGGTGCCACAATTCCCAGACCGTCTAAGAAGAGGCTGGGACCTATGGATTCGACGAGACCGAGAAAAATTCCCCCCAGCATGGCTCCTGGTATATTACCGATTCCACCCAATACGGCCGCAGTAAAGGCCTTAATCCCTGGAATAAAACCCATGAAGAAGTGCACCTGTTTGAACATGAGAGCATAGAGAACACCAGCTGCTCCGGCTGCCATCCCACCAATAATGAATGTCGTCACAATCATCCTGTCAATGTTAATCCCCATCAGCAAGGAAGCCTCCTTATCTTCGGAGACTGCACGGATCGCCTTCCCAACACGTGTGCGCTGGACAAAGGAATAGAGAGCAGCCAACAGCAATGCAGCGGCCACAATCACCACTGCCTGAATCCGTAAAATTCGAAATTCACCGAAAACTATTTGACCTTCCATCATCTTCACCACTGGATAAGCCTGGAATCCTGAACCATAAAGCCCCCGAAAGGTATATTGAAGAAAGAAGGAGGCCCCAATAGCAGTAATGAGGGGAATCAAGCGGGGTGCGGTCCTAAGGGGACGGTAAGCAACCCGTTCGAGAAGAAAGGCGATCAAAGTTGAAGTAGCCATAGAGACTAGGAAAATAATGACCAAACAAAGGATAGGCTGGCGATCGAGAAAACCGGATGAGTAAAAAGCAGCCGCAACATAATATGCAGTGTAAGGCCCACTCATAAAGACTTCGCTATGGGCGAAATTGATCATCCGCAAAACTCCATAGACCAAGGTGTAACCCATGGCGATAAGGGCGTAGATGCTCCCCTGAGCCAAACCGAAGATGAGGAAATCAAACCAGTGGTAAAGGGTATATCGGCCTGTGGTTAAGGTGGCGGCAGAGCCCCAAATAATCACGGCTAAAATTATTCCTCCAATGAGCCACATGGCGATATCTGTGGGGGTAATCCTTTCTCTCCAACGTTTCAGCATAAGGGCCTCGACCCCATGAGAGATTTCTGAAAAAGTCCCGAAATCTCTGATTACATAGATTATGGAACGATTGCACAGATATGAAATGCATTGAAAAGTAAGAAAATCTGCTTAATCATTTTTTGAAATCTGTGCAATCTCGGATACGAGTCGTACCGACAAGAGAGCGTATGGTAGTTTTTCAGAGCTCTCCTTGAGATCACTTCACAAATTGAATTTTGATCTGTTCTACCTAATTTTTGACCTTCAAATTAGAGGTGAGCCGGGTACGAAAATCGTTCCCGGCTCACCCTTTCAGTTTCCAAGGACCCCGGTTTTTTAAAAATAAGGTTACTTTTTAACCGGAGTTTTTTCAACAGGAGTTTTTGGTGCTGCTTTAGCTGGAGCTTTAGCTGGTGCTGCAGGCGTCCAGAAAGGTTTATCCGGCATCACTAATTTCTTAACATTTTCTTCTGTCGTCTTATAGACTGCGATCCTCGGGTCTGCACAGTCTCCATATTTGTCGCAGGTAACATTTCCAGTCAAGCCCTTTAAGTTCTTGGTAGCGTAAAGAGCGTCCCGAAGTTTCTGACGGCCAATGTATAGTGTGCCGTCTGGAGCCTTTTTGGCCACTTTCTCGATAGCAGCAAAGATCATCAACGCCGCATCATAGCCATGTGCATGGAAGGGGGCTAATGGTTTTTCACCATATTTCTTTTGATGCTTCTCCAGGAAGCTCTTATAACCGGCAGCAAAAGCTGAGAAGTCAGGGCTCGAGTGATACATGCCAATCGCTGTGTCACCCGCAGCCTTGTAAAAGTCAGGAGAGAATATGCCGTCAGCACCCATCAGGCCGACCTTCTCCATGCCCCTTACCTCCTTCACCTGGCGTGTAATGTGTCCGCCTGCTGCAATAAAGATGGGGTAGTAGATGAATTCGGGCTTCCCTGTTGCGATCTTGGTTAGAACCGGTCGCATATCTGTGTCCGTTGGAGCAACTGCTTCCTGAGAGGTGATGGCCCCGCCCAGTTTCTTAAAGGTCTCGGCAAAGACAGCCTGAAGTTGCTCAGCATAGGGGCTTCCATCATGGATGGTCGCAGCCTTTTTGACTTTCAATTGTTTGATGGCGAATTCAGCTGCAACGGCTCCCTGCACCTTATCATTGTGGGCTGTTCGCAGATAACCGTCATATTCTGGCCCGCGTTTCGGGTCTGTTAGAAATGGTGCGGTATTTGAAGGTGATACCGTGGCGATGCCAGCCTTCCATAAAATCGGCGCACCAGGCTTGGCCTCGCTTGAACAGTTTGAGCCGATCGCCGCCACAATGGTCGGGTCGGCAGCAAGTTTGGTCGCAGCGGCTTGGCCACCTTCGGCGTTACAGCCCGTGTCTTGAACGCTCAACTTGATGGGGAAGCCAAGGATTTTTCCACCCTTGTCTCCAATAGCAATCTCGACGCCACGTTTGGTATCTGTACCTAATGAGGCGTCCGGTCCTGCGACGACCATCCAGCAGGCAATATGGATGGGTGCGCCGGGCTTGATCTTCACCACCCCAATCTTGTCTTCATAAACGAATGCTGCTGGTTTTGCCTTTTCCGCTGGTTTTGCCTTTTCAGGTGCAGCCGCCAGTACGGTGATCATACTCAGACCCATGATCATAACAAGAACGATGAACAAAGCGAATAAACGTTTCATAGTGACCTCCTTTTCTCTACTAAAATAAAATTAATGTTTAAGAAACCAAACCCCTCCTTTTCCCTTACGTTAAGGCATCACCTCCTTTCAAAGCCTTCTCATTGTGAGTGGAGCAATATTATTAAATGCATTTCTAATTGTCAAGTTATTCATTTATTCATTTATGTTTTAATGTATCGTCTAACTGCTTCCAGTCCTCTCCAAAGATGAGCTTCTTCATGAGGTTCGATGGTATAAATCGGATTCAATCCAAATTGTAAAAGGAGGTTAAAGAATCGATCGAAATCGAACCCTCCCTCACCCACTGGGAGATGTTCGTCCATCTCTCTATGATTGTCATGGAGATGAACCTCACGGAGATACCTTCCTAAGACTTCAAACCAGATGGGAAGAGGGGTTTTGCTGAAGAGATGATGATGGCCTGTATCGAAGCAGAATCGGAAATGGGGTGAATCGATCTCATTCAGGAGTGTCGCTAAAGAATCAGGAGTCTCTTCAAAGACATTTTCGATGGCAAGGGTCAACCCCGACTTTTCAGCCTCTTTGACCAAAGGCCTCCAGGTTTGGAGACTGCTCTCGAGCCAAAGCTTGACATTTCCATCGAACTTCCATTTCTCGTACCCAGGATGAAGGACGATCATCTTCGGCTTGAAGAAATTGGCCAATTCGATCGTCTTCAAGAACCGGTCTGATGTGACCTCTTTAATCTTTCGGTCAACTCCCCCAGGACTTAAATCCATAAAAGGGCCGTGTAAAGTCGTTTCCAACGCATTTCCCTGAAGGGTCTCAGCCAGATGTTTCACATCCTTCTCATGGTAGGCATCCAAGTCCTCCGCACTGAAATAGATCTCAGGGTAGATGCGGTTCTGGAGAACAAAATCGATCCGTTGAAGGAGCATCGAATAAGGAACATTGATATGAATAATGGTCATGATGGCTGATTTATATCATTCTCGCAGACAAAACTCAATCCCCTGTCGTCTCATCCCTTATTGCATTCGTAAGAAAAATTATGATATAAAACTTTTAAGGAGAATTTATGTTTAATATTGGATTGCCGGAATTATTGATCATCCTGGCGATTGCCTTGATCGTCTTTGGGCCGAATAAACTTCCAGAATTGGCCAAGGCCTTTGGCAGGGCGATGAGGGAGTTTAAAAAGGCCACCGAAGAGGTGAAGGAGAGCTTTGAGGCAGAGACCAAGGATCTGGAAGAGCTGAAGAGTACCTTAACGGAAGAGAAAGAGAACCTTATAGCTAATTTGGCCGAAGAGGTTTCAGGGGTTGCTGAAGAGGCCGCTACCCCTCCAGAGGCTACCACTGAGACACCGGCTCCTGCCAAGTCTCCCATCTCTACAGAGACTAAGCAAGGGACCTTACCACTGTTTTCCAGGCCTGCAGAGACCCCACCTCTCGAAGGGGCATCGAACCTTATCGAGGGGGAGCAGGTCAAGAAGGAAAAGAAGGAGGAGCCGGAAGGGGCGAAAGAAGAGGTCCCTTCCCATGGATGAGAAGAAGCTCCCCCTGACCGCTCACCTTCAAGAGCTGAGAAAGCGATTAATTCTTTCTTTTATCGCCATTGGGGTCAGTTTTTTTGTTTGCTACGCCTTTAAAGAGTCTCTCTTTGATATCCTTGCTGCACCTCTTCTGAAAGTAATGCCCACTGGAGGCTCTTTGATCTTCACCAGCGTGGCCGAAGCCTTTTTCACTTATATGAAAGTCGCTTTCATTGCAGGCCTGATCTTGGTCTCGCCCTTCGTCCTTTACCAGATTTGGGCCTTTGTTGCCCCGGGTCTGTATCAAAAAGAGAAGAGATATGTGGTCCCTTTTGTCCTCGGTGGTTCGATCTTTTTTGCCATGGGGATTCTCTTTGGATATTATGTTGCCATCCCCACCGGCTTTAAGTTCCTTCTTGGGTATGCGACCGACTTCATCAAGCCTATGCCGAGTATGAAGGAGTACCTCTCCTTCAGCATCAAATTTTTGCTGGCTTTCGGTCTGGTTTTCGAATTTCCCGTGGTCTTGGTACTTTTAGCAAGGATCGGGGTGGTCGATGCAAAGATGTTGGCCCGGCAAAGGAAATATGCCATTCTCCTGATCTTTGTATTTTCTGCTGTGATGACCCCACCCGACATCGTCTCCCAGGTGCTCATGGCTCTCCCCCTGATGGGTCTCTATGAGCTAAGTATCCTGCTCTCTAAACTTTTTGGGAAAAAGCCTGCACCCGTTCAATCCACGACTTAGGGAGCCATGGTCGAATCCCCCTACAAGATTACCCGATGGCCGAAGGAAGAGAGACCCAGGGAACGGCTCCTCCAGCATGGCCCTCAATACCTTACGGAAGCAGAGCTTTTAGGAATATTGATTGTAAAAGGGACAAAAAAGAAGACAGCCATTGACCTTGCCAGAGAACTCTTAGATCGATACGAGTCTCTCCAGAAACTCTTCTCTCGTTCACCTGCGGAATTGACCGCCATCAAGGGCATCGGATCTGCCAAAGCTGCCACCCTCTCTGCTGCCTTTGAGTTGGTGAGGCGCATTCAGTCCCAGAAGGATGCTGGCAAATCCTCTTTTAAGCGATCCTCGGATGTTGCAAACCATTATCTTCCGCTGATGAGGGACTTAAGGAAAGAGGTCTTCAAGGTCCTCCTTCTCAACCGGGCCAATCGGTTGATTAAGGAAGTCACTATCTCAGAAGGAACGCTCGATGCGAGCATCGTCCATCCCAGGGATGTTTTTCATGAAGCCCTTTTGGAAACTGCTGCAGGGGTCATCTTGATCCACAATCACCCGAGTGGAAATTCGAGCCCCAGTGAAGAAGATCTCCGGATCACCAAACAGTTGGTGGAGGCAGGTCGTCTTTTGGGGATCAAGGTTTATGATCATATCATCCTGGCGGGGGAGGATTATCGGAGCTTAGCAGATGATGGATTGATCTAAGGATTGCAAACGATTCGAGGATTCAAGCGGTCAAGGGTCATGACAATAAAGTCTTAGAGAGACTGACCGAAATGGAGATTGAAGAATTGATGAAGGTCAATACCTTAGGATACCCTGTCCTGTGGGCGGAGGGCTTCATTTGAAGAGTCTTCCAATGTGAAAAAAGCATAGAGAAAGGATGAGTTGGATGGGTAAAAACCTCATAGAAAAGATATTGGAAACCCACTTGGTATCCGGAAAGATTTATCCGGGAGAGACCATTGCCATTTCCGTTGATCAGACCTTAATCCATGATGCCACGGGGACGATGGCTGCGTTGCAATTTGAGGCCTTATCATTATCACGAGTCAAAACGAAACTCTCGGTTGCCTATATCGACCACAACACTCTACAAGTTGGGTTTGAAAACGCTGATGATCACTTATTTCTTCAGAGCTTCACAGCCAAATACGGACTCTATTTTTCACGCCCTGGTAATGGAATTTGTCATCAAGTCCATTTAGAGAGGTTTGCCGTCCCAGGGCAAATACTTTTAGGAGCGGATAGCCATACTCCAACCTGTGGGGGAATGGGTATGGTTGCAGTAGGATTGGGAGGTTTAGATATTGCCTTGGCTATGGCTGGTGAACCTTTCTATTTTAGAGTACCCAAGATGGTTCAAGTAAGACTTCTGGGCAAATTGCCTCCTTGGGTCGGCGCAAAAGATATCATTCTTGAAATGCTACGCCGATTCACTGTGGATGGGGGAGTGGGCAAGGCATTCGAATATGGTGGACCTGGAGTTAAAACATTAACGGTACCGGAGAGGGCGACCATCACCAACATGGGAGCTGAGCTTGGGGCAACCACTTCGATCTTCCCAAGCGATGAGGTAACCCGTGCATTTTTGAGGTCACAACAAAGAGAGAAGGATTGGATTCCATTGAGTCCTGACCCCAATGCGAAATACGATGAGGTTGTGGAAATTGACTTAGGGAGCTTGGAGCCGTTGATTGCTCAACCCCATAGTCCAGATCATGTTTGTCCTGTGAAGGAAATCGAAGGACTAAAGGTGGACCAAGTGACTATAGGGAGTTGCACAAATTCATCTTATCGGGATTTGATGACGGTCGCATCCATTCTGAAAGGGAAGACGGTTTCCCTGAATGTGAGCTTGGCCATTTCGCCGGGCTCAAGACAAGTTTTAAAAATGTTGGCTTCGAATGGAGCGCTTTCAGATCTGATCGAATCAGGGGCTCGGATTTTAGAAAGTGCCTGTGGTCCATGTATTGGAATGGGGCAAGCTCCCTGTACGAATGGAGTTTCCCTTAGAACCTTTAACCGGAATTTTCAAGGGCGTTCTGGGACCCAAAGCTCTCAAGTCTATTTGGTAAGCCCTGAAGTAGCAGTGGCTTCTGCAATCAAGGGAGTGGTCACCGATCCTCGAACGTTTGGAGAACCTCCTTCCATTGATGTACCAGAAATTTTCCCTGTAGAAGATAATATGATCATTTCTCCATTACCACCTGATCGTGCAGAGAAAATCGAGGTGATTCGGGGACCGAATATTAAACCTCTACCCTTGAAAGAACCTCTGCCTGACAAACTTACAGGTCGTGTTCTGATAAAATTAGCTGATAATATAACCACGGATGACATCATTCCGGGTGGGGCGAAAGTCCTCTCGCTAAGGTCCAATATTCCCGCGATTTCTGAATATGTCTTTGAAAGGTGGGATCCTTCTTTTGTCAAGAAAGCGAAAGAATCGGGTGGAGGATTCATTGTTGCGGGGAGTAATTATGGACAGGGATCGAGTCGGGAACATGCAGCAATAGGTCCAATGTTTCTGGGGATTAAGGCGGTCATTGCCAAATCGTTTGCCCGAATCCACCTGGCCAATCTTATAAACTTTGGAATTCTTCCTCTGACCTTCAGGGAAGAAGAGGATTACCAAAAGATAGAAAAGGGAGATGAAATTGAAATCAAAGTAGGAGATTTAGGAAACACGGTTACCTTGATCAATAAGACGATGAATAAAAAGATATTGCTGACCGTGTCTTTAGACGAGAGGGAAAAGGTGATGATTCGTTGCGGCGGTGCGTTACCGTTTGTCAGAGAGAAAAAATCTATACCATAACCATTTAAGGGAGAAAAGCGGTGCCTGATAAAATTGAGATTCGATCAGACGGAACTATTCATGTCCCAGAAGTTCCGATCATTCCCTATATTGAGGGAGATGGTGTAGGCCCGGATATCTGGAGGGCCTCGGTTCGTGTTTTCAATGCGGCTGTTGAGAAGTGCTATGGACACAAAAGGAGAGTTGAGTGGATAGAAATCTTTGCAGGAGAAAAGGCCTTCCAATCGAAAGGGGAATGGGCCCCGGAAGAGACGATCGAGACGATCCGAGAATATACGATAGGAATCAAAGGGCCCCTAACAACTCCAGTGGGAAAAGGGATTCGAAGCATCAATGTGCTATTGAGGCAGAGGCTCGATCTCTATGCCTGCATTCGGCCCGTCAAGTATATCCCAGGGATGCCGAGTCCCGTCAAGAACCCGGAAAAGGTGGATATGGTTGTTTTTCGGGAGAATACCGAGGATGTCTATGCAGGGATTGAGTGGAAGGAAGGGTCGAAAGAGGCAATGCGATTAAGAGAATTTCTTGAGAAAGAGATGGGTGTAAAGATTCGGGAGGATTCTGGAATCGGAATTAAGCCCATCAGCCGTTTTGGAACAAATCGCCTCGTCCGGATGGCCATCCAGTATGCACTCTCGCATGGACGAAAAAGTGTCACCTTGGTTCATAAAGGAAACATTATGAAATTTACCGAAGGTGCGTTCAGGGATTGGGGATACGAGATTGCTAAGAAAGAATTTGGAGAGAGGGTTCTGGTGGAGAGTGAATTGGTTGATAAGGGGGTAACGAATCTTCCCGAAGGGAAGATCGTTCTCAAAGACCGGATTGCAGATGCGATGTTTCAACAGATCCTCTTAAGACCTGAAGAATATGATGTATTGGCCATGCCCAATCTCAATGGAGACTATATGTCCGATGCACTGGCCGCCCAGGTAGGAGGCTTAGGCATGGCACCTGGAGGGAACATTGGGGATCAGGCCGCTGTCTTCGAGGCCACCCATGGAACAGCGCCCAAGTATGCCAATCAGGATCTGATCAATCCCGGCTCCCTCATCCTCTCTGGAACGATGATGTTCGATTACCTGGGCTGGAGTGAAGTGGGACAAAGAATCACAAAGGCCATGGAAAAGACCATTGCACAAAAAACCGTCACTTACGATCTTGCGCGTCAGATGGAGGGGGCTAAGAAAGTCAAATGTTCTGAATTCGCCTCTGCCCTCATCGAAAACCTTTGACAACCCTTCCGATTTCAGTTTAAATTATATTAGGAAAGAAAATTTATAAGCTGATAAGATAGGAGTTCACACCTTTCCATTTTGGGGACCTTTGATGGTAGAGACAAAGAAAAAAAAGGAAGAACCGAGGATCGATATCTTTAAGGCCTGGTGCAAGGGGTGCGGAATTTGTGTCGCTTTCTGTCCAACAGGGGTCTTGGCCAAAGATGAAGCGGGTTATCCTTATGTGAAGGATATCGAGAAATGTATCAATTGCGGATGGTGCGAAATTCGGTGTCCGGATTTTGCGATTACCGTAGAGAAAAAGACAAAGGAAAAGAAAAGGCCAGAGGAAAAGAGTGAGGAAGCGGAATCTGAAAGAAGTCTTGCTTCAGGGCAATGAGGCAGTGGTGGAGGGAGCCCTCCGGGCTGGTTGCCGATTCTTTGCGGGTTATCCCATTACCCCGGCGACGGAGATTTCTGAGCTCTTATCGGTTAGACTGCCTCAAGTGGATGGGACTTTCATTCAGATGGAGGATGAGATCGCCAGCCTGGGTGCGGTGATCGGTGCCTCTCTGGCAGGGGCGAAGTCGATGACAGCCACCAGTGGACCAGGATTTTCCCTGATGCAGGAAAATTTGGGCTTTGCGGTCATTGCCGAAGTTCCCTGCGTCATTGTCAATGTGATGCGGGGAGGGCCAAGCACAGGACTTCCTACTTTTCCCTCTCAGAGCGATGTGATGCAGGCCCGATGGGGAACCCATGGAGATCATCCCATCATCGTCCTCTCTGCCTCTACGGTTCGGGAATGTTATGACATTACCATCAAGGCTTTCAATTTATCTGAGAAATTTCGAAACCCGGTGATTGTTTTAATTGACGAAGTGGTTGCGCACATGCGTGAGAAGATGGTTCTGTCCGATAGGGAAGAAGTTGAGATTTTCGATCGGATCAAACCTACGGTGCCACCGGAGTGGTACATCCCCTATGAGGATACCCCAAGAGGAGTTCCGGCCATGGCCAACTTTGGGGAAGGTTATCGATATCACGTTACCGGCCTGACCCACGATATTCGGGGCTTTCCTACTTCGAGACCGGATGAGATCGGGCCTTTTATTGCCAGACTCTTTCGAAAAATCGACCAACATTTCTCAGAAATTCAGATGGCTGAATATTTCCAGACAGAGGATGCCGAGATGACGATCATTGCCTATGGCTGTGTCGCCCGATCGGCGAAGAGAGCGGTCCAGGAGGCCAGGGAGAAGGGGATCAAAGTGGGGCTTCTCAAACTGACCACCCTATGGCCCTTTATGCGGTCTGCGGTGGAGAAGGTGCTTCAAACCTCGAAGGTCTTGATCGTACCTGAAATGAATATGGGTCAGATCTCTCGGGAAGTGAAGCGGGTGAATCGAGATATCGCAAAGGTTTTCACCCTCAACAAAGTGGATGGGACGATCATCACCCCTCAAGAGATATTGAATCGAATCATGGAGGTATCCTGATGTCGGAGATCACCAAGTTGATCCATAAATATCTTCGACATGACAAGAAATTTCCGCACGTCTGGTGTCCAGGCTGCGGGATCGGAATCATGTTGGGCGCCCTTATCCGGGCCATCGATCGGATCGGTTATGAGAAGGACGAGATCGTCTTGGTCTCTGGGATTGGATGTTCAGGAAGGCTTCCGGTCTATGTGGACTTCAATACCCTTCATACGACTCATGGCCGTGCCCTCGTCTTTGCTACCGGGGTGAAGCTGGCTAAGCCCAGCCTCAAGGTAATTGTGATCATGGGCGATGGCGATGCCGTGGCGATCGGAGGGAATCACTTCATTCACGCGGCCCGAAGGAACATCGATGTCACTGCCATCATCGTGAACAACAGCATCTATGGGATGACCGGTGGACAATACTCCCCTACGACTCCTTATGGAATGAGATCAGCGACCACAGTCTATTCCAATATCGAACAGGACTTCAGGATCTCAGAGTTAGCGGTCACTGCAGGAGCGGTCTTTGTTGGAAGGGGAACCGTCTATCATGCCAAACTTTTAGATAGTCTGATGGAGAAGGCCTTTTTGAAACCTGGTTTTTCTGTGGTGGAGGTGATTGCCCACTGCCATACCCAGTATGGAAGGCAGAACCGTTTGGGTTCGGCCGTTGAGATGATGGAGTGGCAACGGGATCATGCCGTGCCTGTGGAGAAGGCCCTTAAGATGAAGTCGGAGGAGTTTAAGGATAAGATCCTGATCGGTGTGTTGGTAGATAAAGAACTTCCGGTTTATCAGGATGAGTACGAAAAGGTTCGGGAACGAGCCAAAGAAACAATAAGGAGATAGGGAGATAGGGAGAATGGTTTTTCTCCCTAACCCCTAATCTTCCCATCACCCCATCATGACTCAAAGGCCATATACTGATATCACGGTTTGGGAGTTGAAATGAGTTTTAGATATGAGATACGTCTGAGTGGTTCAGGGGGGCAGGGGTTGATCCTGATGGGGATTATTTTAGCGGAGGCGGTTGGAATTTATGATGGGAGATATGTTGCACAGACTCAGAGTTATGGGCCGGAGGCCAGAGGAGGTTCGAGCAAGTCAGAAGTGATCGTGAGCGATGAGGAGATCGACTATCCCAAGGCCATGAAGCTCGATCTCCTTTTGGCCATGAACCAAAGATCGTGTGATGATTTTTATCAAGACCTCAAGCCGGAGGGGCTCCTCATCGTTGATTCTACCTTTGTCACCCAGATTCCCACTTCGAAAGCCTTCCAGATCCCATTTACTCGAATTGCCCGAGAGAAGTTCAAAAAGGAAGTAGTAGCCAACATCATTGCCTTGGGAGCTCTCACCCAATTAACTCCGATTGTCTCTCCAAAAGCTATGGAATCTGCTGTCCTGGCACGTGTGCCCAAAGGCACGGAAAAATTGAATCAAGATGCCTTGAAGGCGGGGATAGCGGCTGCCAAACAGGCCAAGAGAGAATGGAAGAAAATGGAGGTGCCTCCAGAAGTTCCCAAAGAAGACCTGTTGGATTCGTACTAATATCGATCTTCCCCCTCACCCCCACCCTCTCCCGCAGGGGGAGAGGGGTTTCTCTTTTTTCCCCTCCCTTGACGGGAGGGGATGGAGGGGAGGGTGAATAACGCGGAATGATGGTGAGAAGAAATTCCTTTATCTACTCCGTGACCAGATGGATTGCCTATGTCGTTTTTTCCATCTTTTATCGGATTGAGACTGAGAAAGAGGAGGCTCTTCCCGATCAGGGGCCTGTGATCATTCTCCCCAAGCACCAATACTGGACCGATATTCCTATGATCAGCCTTGTCATCAGACCACTGCTTCACTTTGTGGCCAAGAAGGAACTTTTTGAATATCCACTGATTCGAGATTACCTTTCCCTCTTGGGAGGCATCCCTGTGGATCGTCAACAAACCATCCGCACCTTAAACTCTTTCAGATCTCTCCTTTCTTTATTGAGAGCCGGCGAGAAGATCGTCATCTTTCCAGAAGGAACCTATTTTCGAGATGGAGTGGGATCAGGTAAAAGCCGGCTGCTTCAGATGATCTTAAGTTTCCAAGCCGAATTGAAATACAGAATCCCTTTTGTCCCTGTAGGCATTCGATATGGAGAGAGAGTGGGATGGAGAAGGCGAGTGGAGATACGAATTGGTCATCCCCTCTTTGCTGAGAAGGAATCTGATGCCATTTCTCTCACTCATCGAGTGATGGAAGAGATCGGTCGCTTGTGTCGATTACCACGTTGTTCATACTAAATTGCGGAATGCGGATTGCGGAATTCGGAATTAAATTTGATATTTTTTTCTTTTCATTCCGCACTCTACATTCCGAAATCCGAATTTGAAGAAAAGGAGGAAACGATGCCGAGACGTGAAAGGGATTGGGAAATAGCGAGGAGGAGAAAAAGGAAAAAAGAGAGCAGGAAACTTCGGGCCAAAGGTCTTTTGGGACCGCCTTCAGAGAGCATGAGAGGGAGTGAAAAGAAAAAGCCAGAAAAGGCAGTCAAGAAGGAAGCTCCCCAAGAGGCACCCAAAGAGACACCCAAGCCAGAGGTACCTAAAGAAGGGAAAGAGCCATCTACTCCAGAAGGTTGATCGATTGCGGAATGCAGACTGCGGATTGCGGAATAAAAAATAAGAAGATTTTAGTTTTCGGACTCTAAAATCCGAAATCCCCACTCCGAAATCCGCATTCATTTGGATCTCATCGGTATAAAATACCATGTTCCCTTCTTCATCTGTTTAATCTCTCGGACCAATTGGGCGAAATCTTCTTCTCGGTTAACGAAATCGATCTCGCTTGTATTGACCACCAGAAGGGGAGTGTGATCATAGTGAAAGAAATAATAATTGTAGGCTTCCGTCAACATCTTAAGATATTCTAAATCCATCTCCTTCTCATAAGGAATATTTCTCGACTTGATCCGATGAAGTAATACCTCTGGTTTTGCCTGCAAGTAGATCACTAAGTCTGGAGAGGGGATCTGTCCGTGGAGGAGGTGGAAGATCTGCTCGTACAAGGCAAGCTCATGGTCATCTAAATTCAAGGAAGCGAATATCCGGTCTTTGGCAAAGAGGTAGTCACAAAGGGTGACTTGGTTGAACAGATCGAGTTGGGCAATCTCCTTCTGCTGTTGGAAACGGTTCAGTAAAAAGAAGATCTGGGTTTGAAAGGCATATTTTTTACGATCTTGATAGAAATGGGGAAGAAAAGGGTTCTCCTCAGATTTTTCTAAGATACATCGGGCATTGAACTCCTTTGCCAAAAGCTTTGTCAGACTCGTTTTGCCAACGCCAATTGGGCCCTCTATCACGATATACCGAAACATAACTCCTCACACATTCAAAATCCCCCCTCACCCCTCGGTTTCGAGTCGTACCGACTTTACTAAAGGGGGGTGAGGGGGATTATGGCATCGTGAATCGTTTTCGTCCATTTTATATTTATGCCAAGCATTAACACATCACCCTATAAATTTCTATAAAAATCTTTTATTTGTCAACTGTTTTTCTCCATTGACCCATTCGGCGGCGCCAAGACTTCGGCGTGAGCCTTCGGCCCGAGTTCAGGCCGAGGGCTCAGCCGAACGCTTCGCCCTAAAGGGCGGTGTGTAAAGCGCCGCTCAGAGCTTGCCCTGAGAGAAGTCGAAGGGGTCAACCCCTGCCTGCGGTAGACAGGGCAGGCAGGCTGAGCAAACCCCAGCATTTATGCTGGGAAGCCGAGGGGTTGACTTTTAGTAAAATATTGGGATAAATGTCCCTTAGATAACTCGTATTCAATCGGGAAAGTCAAAGTATCAGGAGGGACTGGCATGTTAAAGAATAGACAGGTTGGTTTAGTTGGAACGGGGAATATGGGAGAAGCCTTGATTCATGGGCTCTTACATGGTCATCTTTGTCGACCGGACCAAATCTTGTGTTCCGATGTGCGCCCTGAAAGACTGAAGGCAATACGAGAAAAGTACGGGGTGAAAGGAACCTCTCATAATACAGAGGTGGTGAAGCAATCCGACATTATCATCCTGGCCGTGAAGCCTCAGATCATGAAACAAGTGGTGGACGAGATTGCGAAATATCTCGATCTCTCAAAGTTGATTATCTCCATTGCTGCGGGGGTTCCATTGGAGGCAATTGAATCCTGTGCTAAAAAGGAACTTAAACTGATACGAGTCATGCCGAACATCTGTGTCTCTGTCCGCGAAGGTGTCTCCGCCATTGCTGGAGGGAAGCACATTCATAAGGAAGATTTGATGATTGCGAAAACCATCTTCGATTCAGTTGGGAAATCATTATTCATCGAAGAGTACCTTCTCGACGCAGTAACAGGTTTAAGCGGAAGTGGACCTGCTTATATCTTCCTCATCATCGATGCCTTAGCGGATGCAGGGGTAAAGGTAGGATTATCAAGAGATGATACGCTTATTCTTGCTTCTCAAACAGTTCTGGGTGCAGCCAAGATGTTGATCGAGACGGGCGAACATCCAGGAAAGCTGAAAGATTTGGTGACCTCTCCTGGAGGGACAGCCATTGCAGGGCTTCACACATTAGAAGAAGGTGGGCTGAGGACGACACTGATTAATGCTGTGGAAGTGGCGACCCAAAGGTCTAAGGTTTTGGGTGAGATGATGAAGAACAACCTGGCAAAGGATTAACTTAGCGTTCTGATATTTGAGTTATCTTGATGGTATAAGAAAATATGACAAACCGCACCTTTGACAAACGAACCTTTGATATCATCATTGTGGGCGGTGGTGTGATGGGGGCGAGCATTGCCTACAACCTGGCCAATGACGGTTTCAGTGGTCAAATTGCTGTTTTCGAAAAAGACCCTAACTACGAACGATCCTCCACGACCCTTAGTGTAGGCGGTATCCGAAGGCAATTCGGCACAGAGGTGAATGTTCGGTTATCTCAGTATAGCCTCTCCGTCTACCGGGAGTTTGGGGAACGGATGGAGGTGGGAGGAGAGCGGCCAGAGATTGACTTTAAACCCAGAGGGTACCTCTTCTTAGGTAACGAAAGGAACTGGCCTCTTCTTGTCAAGCATCAAGATTTCCAGAAATCCTTGGGGGTAGAAACCCAACTCCTCAATACGGCTGAAACGCTTCGAATCATCCCTGACCTCAACCCTGAAGGTATCGTGGGTTCCTCTTTTTCCTCCGAAGATGGGTATATGGATCCGTATAGTGTACTTCAGGGTTATGTCAAGAAAGCAAAGTGTCTTGGTGTCCAGTATATCTATCAGGAGGTTGTCGCTATTCTAAAGAAAGGGGATCGTGTTGAGGGGATTCACACCAAAGACGGAACGACATATCTTTCCTCCTGCATTGTTAATGCTGCCGGTCCCTATGCAGGAGAAGTGGGAAGAATGGCCGGTGTGGAGATTCCCGTTTTTCCTGTCCGGCGACTAGTCTATCTTTTTAAGCCACCCCGTCTCTTCGAATACGATCTCCCTCTGGTCATCGATACAACAGGGGTTTATTTTCTTCACGAATCGGGGCGTAATATACTCACGGGAAAGTCACGATTGGAGGAGCCCCCAGGATTCAATTACACTTGGGACCGTCATTATTTCAATGAGGTCATATGGCCTGAGATCGCTTTCCGCATTCCCCTATTCAATGAGCTAAAATTAATCCGGGGATGGGCAGGGCTCTATGAGATCAACCAATGGGATCATAATGCGATCATTGGGGAACATCCGGAGGTCCGGGGCTTCTATATGGCGGTCGGTTTCAGCGGTCACGGGTTCCAGCAGGCACCTGCTGTGGGCAAGGCCCTTTCGGAATGGATTCGTCTCGGCCGTTATGAGACCATTGATGTCAGTCCGCTGGGTTACGAACGAATCCTTGAAGGGAGGAAGGTGCTGGAGGAGGAGGTTATTTAAAGGTTGAGGTTGAGGTTGAGACTTTTCTTAATCTTAGCCTTAACCTATCTGGAGGCCTTATGTTAATTCTGAAAAAAAATGATCTGGGAGAACTCCTCACGATGGAGGAAGTATTAGATGCTCTTGAGATGGGTTTCCTGGAAGTGAAGGAGGGCCGTTCGGTTGTCCCCGTGCGGTTTCATCTGAATATCGAGGAATACCAGGGTCAATTTCTCTTCATGCCGGCCTACCTTTCGGGACTAAAACAATGCGGAATCAAAGTCGTCTCCGTCTTTCCACAAAATGCTTCTAAAGGGAAACCAACTATCTTTGCTTCTTATTTGTTGAGCGATCCCACCACCGGAGAATTACTGGCCCTTCTCGAAGGGGCCACGCTCACAGGCATCCGGACCGGAGGAGCCTCTGGCTTGGCCACACGCTACCTGGCACGGGAGGACGCAAAGGTTCTGGGCATTGTCGGAACAGGTTTTCAATCTTTCTTTCAGTTCAAAGCGATTCAAGCAGTTCGGCCTATTGAAGAGGTCTGGGCTTATGATTTGGATTCCAGGAGATTGGAAAGTTTCTACAAGAGATTATCTCCCCTGATTACGGTTCATCCTGCTTCGAACCCGGGTGAGGTGGTGAAACGAAGTGACATCCTGGTCACCTCGACGACTTCGAACATTCCTGTCTTTTCAGGGAAGGATCTGAAACCAGGAACCCACATTAATGCCATTGGCGCCTACCGTCCCGACATGCGGGAGGTGGATGATGAGACAGTGATGCGAGCCACGATTGTGGTGGATACATTTGAAGGCTGTATGGCTGAGGCAGGTGATCTCCTCATCCCGATCCGTGTAGGGAAGTTGGAAAAGGAGACGATTCACAGTGATCTGGGTGATCTCGTCACAGGAAAGAAGAGGGGGAGGAAATCTTCTGAAGAGATCACCCTTTTCAAGTCGGTTGGATTTGCCATGGAGGATGTGGTGGTAGCTCAAAGGGCTTATCAGAAGGCTATTCAAGAGGGCAAAGGGCAACAGATCGATATATTTTAATGCTAATTAGAGAGAATCACTTTTTAAGTCTGATTAAATAATGAAAGTATAATGAAAAAAATGGCTCGGATTCTTATGAACGCATTTATGCTTTATCGAACCCATCCTAAAACAGTTAACCTTTCGTCGTTTAAATCTTATATTTTTCCCTTCCTTTTAAACAAAAATTTGACATAAATCATTTCAGCTATCGGAAAATAGGGCAAAAGGGCAGTTATTGCTGGGCTTCATGCCTTAAAAGATCTAAACTTACAGAGTGTTCCTCCATTTGTGAAAACTTTCTCCTTGACAAAATTTTTAATATTATATAATGGTTTAACCATTCAACAATATGTTTAAACAAGCTAAACAAAATAGAGCATTCGAAGATGTTATTTCCCAAATTCAAGAGTCTATCCTTAAGGGACAACTTAAAGAAGGTGATAAACTGCCAAGTGAAAGACAACTTAGGGAAACCTTTAAAGTAAGCAGAGGAACTTTAAGAGAAGCACTTCGAGCCCTGGAACAAAAAGGGCTAATTACTATTAAGACTGGTGTGCAGGGCGGGGCCTTTATATGCCCAGTAAATAACAAGATGATGAGTGAGAGTCTCGATCTTTTGCTCCGGCAGCAGAAAATTACTTTGAAAGAGCTGGCCGAATTCAGGGAGGCAGTAGAAGGGTGCGTTGCTGCGAAGGCAGCCCGAAAGGCTAAAAAAGCTGATATAAAGCAGCTAAATAACCTTCTCGAATCAATAAAAAACCATTTGGATGCAAGTCCATTTGATTGGAAAGCAGTCATACTCAAGGACAGCGAGTTTCATCTAAGTCTGTCTCGAATTGCAGGAAATAGAGTTTTTGAATCCATTCTAGGTACAATCTACGAAAACATCTTTAAATACTTTGATCTTTTTTTATCAAAAAAGCGTAGGTTACAGGAAAAAAATTATCGGGATCTATGCAAAATTACGGAAGCTATTAGGAAACGAGACCCCCAAAAGGCTCAAGATCATGTGCAAGAGCATGTCAGATATTTCAACCGGATGATGAAGAAAGGAGAACAGGCGGCCAAGACAATAGGTTCAAGATGTTGTATACGTGGCAGATGTTTCCTACAATACCAGAGTCTACCTGGAATACCTAGAAGTAGGTTTGCCAGTCAGAGAGGGAAACCGGGGACGACTCCCCACTAAGCTTAAGGTATTGCAAGAGAAACCTCTTGAGGTAAGGCAATTGCTATCCTCCGATAAGATAATATGGCGTACCCTTAAGGTAAGAGATACTCAGAGAGGGGAGCTGTGGATTCGGTTTTCTGCCCTTAGGGTATGGCGAATAGAGGATGAGCTTCCCTGCGATCAACCAGTCTGGTTGCTTATCCGTCAAGAGCTGGATGGATCTGATACCAAATTCTCCTTTTCCAATGCAAAAGATTCTACTCCCATTGAAACTCTAACAGAGTGGCAGAGCAGACGCTATTTTGTAGAGCGTTCTTTACAAGATGCCAAAGGGTTGGCAGGGCTTGATGAATACCAGGTTACAGGCTGGAGGGGATGGCATCATCACACTGCAATGGTGCTTCTGGCTATGTTATTTTTGCTTCGCCTCAAACGAAAACTTGCTCCCAAGGCTCCAATGCTCACCTTAAAAGATTCGGTAGAGATTTTGAAGATCGTCATGCCAAAAAAGAAGCTTTCCTTTGAAGAGGCTGCAGAGTTAATTTACAAGAAACATCTTAACCGTTTTCGTTCTCGTAATTGTAGGTTACAAAAGAAGCAAATTTGGCTTAAAGAAAATGGTTTTCTTGCATGAACGATGTGGAGGTAAATCTCGAAAAAAATTCCTAAAATTTTGAAAAAAACTCTTGACTTTTTTTGGGGGGGGGTAACATTATTACCAAGAAGCCAGCGAAGGCCTATTAGAGGAGGTGATATTCATGGAAGTTTGAAGGGAAATGGTAGATTTTTAAGCTGAAATGTTCTTTTTAAACCTGTATGTGATTGAAAAATTCGTTTATTTTTTCAAATGTGACAATGTCAAGTTAACTCACTACTTAATGCACAAGGAGGAGAGCAATGAAAACGAAACGGTTCCTAAAGTACCTATACCTATTAGTCACTGTAACCTTGCTTGGTTTGATGGGCACGGGCATCGCCCCTGCCCCCGTATCTGCGGCGTCGCCGGTGCCACCGAACGAGGTCGTCTTTACTTACGGCGGCGTGGAGACCACGGCCACTATGGATCCAGCCAAGCACAGCGACGAGAATACCAGTTTCATTGTCCAGAACCTCTACGACCCACTTCTCTACCCGGTGAGGGGAGGGATGCCCAAGCCCCATCTGGCAGAATCCTGGACCGTATCGCCTGATGGTCGGACCTATACGTTCAAGCTTAAGAAAGGCGTGAAGTTCCACGACGGCACGGAGATGACCGCCGCCGACGTAGCCTTCAGCATGGACCGCGTCATTAGGATGGGCAAGGGCTTCGCCTGGCTGTGGAAGGGTATTCTCCCGGAGGGAAACAGCAAAGCCCTTGATCCCTACACGGTAGAGTTCAAGCTCTCCAAGCCCCACAGTCCTTTCCTGGCCTCCATGGTGCAGCTCCTCCCGGTAAACAAGAAGCTGCTCATGGCTAACAAGAAAGACGGTCCCTACGGCGAGTTCGGGGACTACGGTGAGAATTACTTGAACAAGATCGACGCCGGACAGGGGGCCTACAAGATTGAGGTCTACAAGCCGGGTGAGATAATTGTCTTCCGCAAGTTCGATGGTTACTGGCGCGGCTGGAAGCCCAACCAGGTAGACAAGGCCATCTTCCGCTTCGTCCCAGAGCAGGCCACTATTAAACTGATGATCCAGAAAGGCGAGCTCGACATGACTTCGCAATGGCTGGACCCGGTCATCTTTGGAGAGCTGAAGAAGTCGCCAGGCGTTGTCGTCCAGGAGGATCCAAACGTCCAGTTGTTCTTCGTGAGCTTGAATGCCCAGAAGCCGCCCCTGGACAACGTGGACGTGCGCCGTGCCATCTCCTACGCCTTTGACTACGACGCAGCCAACAAGAATATCTTCCTGGGCTCAGCCCAGGCCGTTGGCTCCGTGCCAGTGCTCCTGACCGGCCACAATGACAAAACTCCTGTGTATAAGCGGGATGTGGCTAAAGCCAAGGAATTGCTGAGCAAGGCCGGGGTCAAGACTGGCACCAAGCTTACCTACGTTTCCAACTCGGGCGTGGAAACCACGCGCAGGATTGGCCTGTTACTGCAGAGCAATCTCAAGGAGATTGGCTTTGAGGTGGAGATGCAAGAGCTGCCGTGGGCCCGCCTTGTAGAAAGTGTGGGCAAGCCAGAGACGGCTCCCCACATGACATCCATGTTCCACACGGCCAAGTACCCCTCGCCAGACAGCCACACCTTTCTGATGTTCCATCCCGACGCCTGGGGTACCTACATGTCGTCCAGCTACTACAAGAATGACCAGGCCTCCAAGCTGATGGAACAGGCACGGTCGCAAGCGGACCCTGGCATGTCCTTGGAGCTGTACAAGCAGGTCCAGCCTATCTTCGTGGATGAGGCGGCAGCCCTCTTTGTGTCCAACCCGGTGCACCGCATCGCCCACCGCGATTGGGTCAAGGGCTACGTGTTCTACGGGATCATGGGGTTTGACTTCTCGTGGTACAGCCTGACCATAGAAAAAAGGAAGTAGCAACAATCAGAGGAACTCGGAGGGACTCTGGGGAACCTGAAAGAACCTGCTCCCCTGAGTCCCGTAAAGTTCCCGAGAGGTTTCTTGTGCGTTACACTGACTACCTTGTCCGTCGCTTGTTGACCACTATCCCGGCCTTTATTGGCCTTTCTATTCTCATCTTCGTTGTCGCCCGCGTGATTCCAGGCGATGCTGCCCGTCTGGCCTTGGGACCGGAGGCTTCAAAGGGTCAGGTGGAGCAACTGCGCCGTGAGATGGGGCTGGACCTGCCGCTCCACGATCAGTACATACGCTATGTGGCAGGAATCTTCCAGGGCAGGCTTGGACGCTCGCTCTATACCCATCGGGATGTTGCCGAGGACCTGGCTGCTTACTTGCCCGCCACCCTGGAATTGACCAGCGTGGCCATGCTTTTAGCCGTGCTTCTGGGCGTGCCGCTAGGCGTGATCACGGCCATGCGCAAGGACAAATGGGAGGACCAACTGGGCCGGGTCTATGCTTTCTCTGGAGTATCCATGCCCCGCTTCTGGATCGGCATCTTATTGCAGCTTTTTCTGGCCTATCGCCTGGGGTGGCTCCCCACCACAGGGCGCTTTGATGCCAACCTGACGCCGCCGGTGCAGATTACGGGCTTCTACCTTGTAGACAGCCTGCTCTCTGCTGATTGGGCAGCGTTTGGGATTTCCATAAAGTACCTGCTCCTGCCCTCTTTTGTCCTGGCCCTCTCGCCCACTGCCCAGATCATGCGAGTGGTACGCGCCAGTATGATTGAACAGGCGCGCAAAGGCTACATCCTCAACGCTGCAGCCAACGGCATGCCCCAGAACCTTCAGGTCTACAAGTACACGCTCAAGAATGCCCTCATTGCTGCCGTTACCATCATTGGCCTCATGTACGGATTCTTCCTGGCCGGGGCCTTTGTGGTGGAGAGTGTCTTTGCTTGGCCGGGAATGGGCCGCTACGGCGTGCGCGCTCTGGTCTTCAAGGATTTCAATGCCATGGTTGGGGTGACTCTGGTCGTCGGCCTTGCTTATGCGGTCATCAATTTTGCCACTGACATCCTATATGGGTATCTGGACCCCCGAATCCGGCTAGGGTACAATAAGGAGAGGTAGAACATGGGCAACAGGAGGGGCCTCCTGCGGCACGACCAGCGCCTTCCTGACTGTCCGTTTCTTTGATTCCTATATGATATTCTTAATCGTAAAGAGGGCATTTTACCAATGACTGTTACTACTTTAGAAACAACCAGTTCCCGAGGATGGGCCAGCCGTTTTGAGGCGCAATGGGAGGATATCCGACGCACACTCCGTCGCCTGCGCAAGAGCATCCTCTCCATCTTGGGACTGTTCCTGGTCCTGGGACTGATCTTCATGGCCGTTTTCGCCGATCACCTGGCCCCGTACCCGGAGGACACCGCGGGCGTGCACTTCGACCGCAGCTTTGCGGCACCTAGTACTGAGCATCCTTTTGGTTGTGATGAAGTGGGAAGGGACGTTCTGAGCAGGGTGATCTTCGGTGCGCGAATCTCCCTAGTGATGGGGACAGCTGTGCTGGCCATCGCCATTGGCGTGGGTGTGCCACTGGGACTCATCGCAGGCTACGCAGGGGGTATGGCCGGTACCGTGATCATGCGGGTCACAGACATTTTTCTCTCCATCCCGCCCCTGGTATTGGCCATGGCCGTCAGTGCGATCCTGCCACCCACAATACAGAACAGCATCATTGCCATTTCTTTCGGTTGGTGGCCCTGGTACACCCGGCTGGTGCAGGGTATGGTGCTCTCGCTGAAGGAGGACCTCTACGTAGAGGCAGGACGCTCTTTTGGTGCCGGTACATTGTACATGGTCTTCAAGGAGATTCTGCCCAACCTGGTGGCGATTCTCATCGTCAAGGCTACCCTGGACATGGGCTACGCCATCCTTGTTGGGGCCGAGTTGGGCTTCCTGGGCCTGGGCGTTAGTCCGCCAACCCCGGAATGGGGCACAATGGCCAGCGAGGGGCGCTCTCTGTTACCAGAGAAATGGTGGATGACCACCTTCTCTGGTCTGGCCATCTTCGCTACCGTGATGGCCTTTAACCTTCTGGGTGATGGCCTGCGCGATGCCTTTGATGTGGAGCTAGAATAATGCTACTGGACCTTGAGAATCTCCACATTCACTTCTCCACCTTTGAGGGGATAGCCAAAGTTCTGAATGGCGTCAACCTCGCCATTCAGGAAGGAGAAAGGGTTGGTCTGGTTGGTGAGACCGGCTGCGGCAAATCCATCACCCTCAAAGCTGTGTTGCGCATTCTGCCCACGCCGCCGGGGCGGGTGGTGCAGGGACGCATCCTGTTCAAAGGGCGCGATCTGCTGCAATTGCCCTATGAGGAGTTGCATGCCTTGCGAGGCCATAACATCGCCCTCATTCCGCAGGAGCCTGTGGGATCGCTGAATCCCGTCTTCACCATAGCAGAGCAGATGACGGACCTCATCCTGTGGCAGGGCCGTGTCAACGTCAACTGGGGGGCCTATTTATTGACACCAGTTACCCACCGGGCGGAACTAAAAGCTGCTCGGGCCAAGGCCCTGGAGCTTCTGACCAAGGTCAACATTCCAGACCCAGAGCGGGTCCTACGGAGCTACCCCGTGGAACTGAGTGGTGGCATGTGCCAGCGCGTTCTCATCGCTATGGCCCTTGCGGGGCATCCTTCGCTCCTCATTGCCGATGAGCCGGGCACCGCTCTGGACGTAACAACCCAGGCGCAGATCCTCCGTCTGCTCAAAGAGCGGGTGCGCGAAGAGCAACTGGCCGTCCTCTATGTTACGCACAACCTGGGCGTGGCCCGAGAGATGTCCGAGCGCATCTACGTGATGTACGCGGGGGAGGTTGCGGAGACAGCGCCAACGGACCAACTCTTCTCCCTATCCAAACACCCTTATACCCAGGGGCTTCTGGCATCCATCCCCAAGCTTACTGGCGGCGAGTTGGAGGGGATTCCAGGCCGTATACCTGATTACGTCTCTCCTCCGCAGGGTTGTCGCTTTGAGCCACGCTGCAAGTGGGCCATGCCTCCCTGTGCGACGTTGCAACCCAAATTACGATTGGTGGCCGAGAGACACGAGGTGGCTTGCCATCTCTACGATCCTGCATTCTCACAAAGCATTACACAATCGTAAAACAAAGGAACGGGCGCATGAACAACGGACAGGTACTCCTGGAGGTACGTGGACTAAAGAAACACTTCCCCATCATGGCAGGGATCTTCAGTCGCCAGGGTGGCCTGGTCAGGGCTGTAGACGATCTATCGTTTTTCATCCGTACCGGTGAGACCTTTGCCATCGTAGGGGAGTCCGGTTCTGGGAAGACGACAGCCGGCCGGACGGTGGTCCGCATCCTCACGCCCACGGCGGGTGACATCATCTTCGAGGGAACGAATATCGCCGCCTTTCCTGAGAGAAGCTTGAAGCCCTGGCGAAGGCAAATGCAGATGGTCTTCCAGGACCCCGCAGCCGCCCTCAATCCGCGACGGCGCGTGGCCGACAGCATTGCCGCCCCGCTGGAGATCTACGGCGTGGGCACGACCCGGGAACGTCTCCAACGCGTCCGAGAACTGCTGGACCTGGTGGAAATCCCCACCGAATACATGTACCGCTATCCGCATGCCCTCAGTGGTGGGCAGAAACAGCGGGTGTGCGTCGCCCGGGCCCTGGCCCTGCATCCCAGACTCATCGTTTTGGACGAGCCTACTTCGGCCCTGGATGTTTCTGTACAGGCAAAGATACTAGCTCTGCTGATGGATCTGCAGAAGCGCCTGGGATTGACCTATCTCTTGATCTCCCACGATCTGAGCGTGGTAAAGACCGTCTCCAATCGCATTGCGGTGATGTATCTGGGCAAGATTGTGGAGATGGCCTCCGTGGATCGGCTCTTCACCCAGCCGCTGCATCCTTACACCCGCGCTCTCCTCTCTGCCATCCCCGTTATCTTGCCAGAAGAGCAGGCAATGATCCCCGAGGAGATCATATTGGAGGGCGAGATTCCCAGTCCATCACGGGTTCCGTCGGGATGTGTCTTTCAAACGCGCTGCTACGTGAAGGTGCCGCGCTGTGAGCAAGAGGAACCGCCGCTGCGTGAGATCAGCCCAGGCGATTGGCTGCGGTGTTTCCTCGTATAGTGCCACCAGGTTGAAAAAAGTGGAGAAGGCCTTCTATCGTGTTGGCAGCCCGGAAAGTCTGCCCCTCATCATAAGAGACGAAGAGGGCGCGAGCCTGAGAAGACCGGCTCGCAGAAGGAGTGGACGCATGGAAAAGAGCATTGGATTGGTTAACGTGGGACAAAGCCCGCGAGCGGATGGGCTCGCCAGGGAGATGTTGCAGGTACTGGGCGAGGGCTTTGAGATTGTGGAGGCAGGGGCCCTGGATGGGTTATCCAGCGCAGAAATCGCTGCGCTGGCTCCAGGCCATGGTGACTATGTGATAATCACTGTTCTTAGAGACGGGTCCTCTGTACGCCTGGCCAAAAGGCACCTGATTTCATTGCTGCAGAAGCGTATCGACGAACTCAACTCACGAGAAGTCGACATAATAGGCTTGACATGCGCTGGAGAGTTCCCCCAGTTCCGATCCAGCAGACCTGTGTTTCTGCCTCAGCCGATCCTGTACAACCTGGTGAAAGGGATTGCCCTGGATGGCAAGGTTGGTGTGATGACGCCTCTACCTGAGCAGATTGAGCAATCCAGGTCCGCATGGAACAAGGTTACTACGAATCTCGTGGTCACTCACGCCAACCCGTATGGAGATCCCGCCCTGTTGGAGCCTGCGTCAGCCCAGTTGGCTAAAGAACAGGTGGACGTGATAGCCATGGAGTGTTTTGGCTATACCCTTGCTATGAAAGACGTGGTGAAGCGATTGACAGGGAGGCCCGTGGTATTGGTTCGCTCCACTCTGGCCCGAGTGCTGGGCGAACTTGCAGAATAGAGGAGTTTGCACATGACCTGGATTGACAAGCAGCTGATTACAAAAGGCGTCACTGACATGCTCGGCGTTAACATGGGCGTACAAAGCGGGGAGAGGATTCTCGTCGCCACCGACGTCCTCAGAGCCGAGCGTTGGCCGACCTTCAACTCAGTCGGCCTGGGGGCTATCCTCCGGCGGTCATACCTGGCCCGCCTGGTGGCGGATATTGCCCAGGAGGCTTTCCCGGCCTGCCGGGTAGAGTTCTATGCCTTCGACGCCACCTGCCAGCCTGGAAAGGAGCCTCCAACTGAGGCCGCCACAAGGTTCAAAGAGACAGACGTGCTCATTGCCA
>Ga0315285_10000909_pt1 | contig 30929 bp, 24 predicted proteins | sample YL17G09_36_MG_FD_203698 | JGI IMG/M metagenome (GOLD analysis project Ga0315285, IMG submission 203698) | Sediment microbial communities from Yellowstone Lake, YNP, Wyoming, USA - YL17G09_36 | ecosystem: Environmental > Aquatic > Freshwater > Lake > Sediment | place: USA: Wyoming | collected...
GGGCCAACGGATGCATGGTTGAAATATTGTGGCACCGCCGGGAAACCAGGCGGCAAACGGAGAAAACAAACCTCAACCTGTAATATCGGGAGAAACCGGTCTACTCGACTCAATCCTATCGTATCGTGAGAAACCGGTCTACTCGACTCAGATCCCAATAGAGAGGAGAAAGGAATATGTTGGACACGGTAATAAAAGGCGGGAGGGTGGTCATTCCCGAGGGAATCGTTTTAGGAGGGGTCATCATCCACGGGGGAAAATTCGTTGGAGTAGAAACCGACTATAATTTGCCAGAGGCAAAGGAAGTCATTGATGCCCAGGGCAGCTGGATCTTACCGGGCTGTGTGGATAGTGAAAGCCATGTGATCAGCCGCTCCACAGAAATAGACGGCTTCTGGGACATCACGGATGAAAAAAAAGATGACCTGCAAAGGGAAACCGAAGCCGCGGCCTTTGGAGGGATTACCACCTGTTCCATTTGGCTTTTACTGCGGAATGATCCTTACAAGCCGCTCATCGAGTCCCTCGCCGATTGGGGCAACCGCAAAGCTTACGTGGATTTCGGATTTTACCCGGTGACCACCTGCCAAAAACATATCGCCGAGATGCCTGAGCTTTTCAGGATGGGCGTAACTCATCATAAAGCTTACATGGTGGGGGCTCCTGGTTCCGAAGGGGGCGAAGTCATTGGTGGGGGTGTGCACAATGGGGGCTTGTATCAAATGTTAGAAGAAATGGCCCAGTTCGGGTATCCGGCTTTATGCCAGCTTCATGCCGAGGATGCGTTTGTGGTGGAGTACCTGAGGGCCAAGTTTCAAAAACTGGGCCGCAATGATCTTCGGGCCAATACGGAGACCCGGCCGGCCTCTCAACTCGCTTATCAGGTGATCACCGCTGGCCTGATGGCCAAAGAAGTAGGGGCCACGATCCTCCCCGTCCATCTGACCTCCAAAGAAGAAGTGGAAGCCATCGAGTGGCTGAAAGATCAGCATGTCAAGGTATGGGGGCAGACGAATACCAGCAGAATCACCCGCACCTGTTTCGATGAGGAATATATTGCCCGGGATGTCGACCCCCGCCTGGCCGTGAACTGGACCGCCTTTCGGTATCCGGAGGATCATGGAAGAATGTGGCAGGGTCTGCGGGAGGGAATCCTGGATTGTGTGGGCACCGATCATGGTTGTAACACGGCGGCCGAAAAATTGAGAAGAGGGGAGGCAACTTTCTGGAATACCCGACTGCCGGGCAATGAATTTGACAGTCATCTGCCCGTTTTCTGGACAGAAGGGGTGGGCAAGGATCGGATCAGTGTGCAAAGGCTGGTGGAAGTATGCGCCACCAACCCGGCCAAGGCCCAGGGCTGGTACCCGAAAAAGGGGGCCATTATCAAAGGGGGAGATGCCGATGTGGTTCTGCTGGATGATCGCCGCCGCCATGTGATCACCCATGAGGATGTTCGGGGACGCTCGGATTACACAATTTATAAGAATTTAGAGGTCATCGGGGCACCTTTAAAGATGGTGATGTCCCGAGGAAAAATAGTATTGGTGGACGGGAAAACCGTCGGCCAATCCGGCCATGGCAAGTATGTTCCCTACTGCGGCTGGTGAAGAGAGAGGAGGGTGGGAGAATGATCAAAGGATATCTGGGAAAAATCTTGGAGGTGGATTTATCGAAGAAGAAGATCGAGGTCCGGGAACTTCCCGGGGAATCGGTTCTGCGCAAATTTAACGGGGGATATGGGCTGGGTCTGAAATATCTAATGGATCAGGTGAAACCCGGGATCGGCCCATTTGATCGCCTTTGTCCCCTGATCTTCTTTACCGGGCCTCTGACGGCCACTGCGGCTCCAGCAGCCACGAATCTGACAGCCGTATCGATCAATGGGGATAATCATTATACGGCTGGCCGATCCCATACGCATGGCTTTTTTGGCGTGAACCTGAAATGGGCCGGATATGACGGGATCATCCTGACGGGTCGCTGTGAAGAGGCCCCGCTTTATTTGCTCATTACAGAGGATAAAGCGGAATTGAAACCGGCCACTCACCTATGGGGAAGGGATACGTATGACACGCAGGACGCTTTGAGGGATGAAAATGGTTTGAAAAAGCATGGGGGAAGCAGCGTTCTGGCGATTGGCCCGGCTGGCGAAAATCTGGTCGGCGGGGCGATGATCTGCAATGATAAACATCACGCTTTCTCCCATAGCGCCATGGGCACGGTGATGGGATGGAAGAGGCTGAAAGCAATCGTCGTTTCCGGAAAACCGAGGCAGATGCCCCTCGCCGACCCGGAAAGATTTAAGAGAAACACGGAAAGATGGCGTTCCGTTGTCCTGGATGGGTCTGTTGCCGCCGTGGTGGCCGGGGGGGCTATCCCGAAATCGGAAATGCAAGGGCTGAAGGACATGGGCCTCTTAACCCATAACAATTTCAGCGGAGAGCCGTTTCCGGAATATGCCCTGGGGATGTCCCAAAACGAAATTAAGTCCCAGCCCTGCTGGGGATGCCCCATCGGCTGCGCTTACCAAATCAAGATTCTTCAGGGTCCGGAAAAGGGTGCTGTCGCTTACCCCTGCGGCGGGGCAGAGAACCTCGAAGGGGTCGGCTCCAACCTGGGAATCGCCGATCCGGGTTCAAACTATTTCCTCCTGGACCTGTGTGACCGGTATGGCCTGGAGTCCAGCCACGTGGGGTGCGCTATCGGAGTGGCCATTGAGGCGTTCCAAAAAGGAATCCTGAAAGAAAAAGACACGGATGGTCTGGTGTTAGAATTCGGAAATGCCGAGACCATGAAAAAGCTGATCAAGAAAATTGCCTACCGGGAAGGCATCGGTGAGCTCCTGGGAAAAGGGTCAAAAACATTGGCTGAGATTCTCGGCATCCCCGGATCCGCCGTTCACATCAAGGGGTCCAGCATGAACTGCCATGATTGGAGGTCGGGATGGGGGACTTTACTCGGGCAAGCCGTGGGAACCGGCTCCGGCTGGCTCTCCGGGGGGTGCGATACATTTGGGGCTGAACCTTCCGTCGGATATCCAGAAAAATTGCCCCCTGATAACTGGAGGGATCAACCGGCGTCTATTAAAGCCACTTCGGATTATAAAATTTGGGCCGCCGACTCCACGGGGATGTGCTGGTTTGGGGTTTGGGGAGTGAAAGGCGGCGGCGACCTGGTGGCCGAAGCGATCGCGGCAGCGACGGGATGGGATTTTACGAAAAAAGAAGGCCTGAAAGTAGGGGCCAGGGTCATCACGATGGAGAGGGTTTTTGCTCTCCAGCGAGGATTGAAGCCTGAGGATGATTATCTCCTTTCCGAGAGGCTCTTTGAACCCCCCAAATACGGGCCGCTCAAAGGAAAATCCATTAAACCTTATTTAGAAGGAATGGTTAGAGAGTATTATGAGCTGCGGGCTTGGGACCGCAAGACGGGTAAACCGTGGAGGTCCACACTGGAGGATCTCGGTCTGGGAGACCTGAGCGAAAGCATCTGGGGGGAATAGGCTAAGTTGCTCTTGGCAGATAGAACGGTCGTTCTATTATATGGTGGCCTGAATACCTATAAACTTACCCTTTTTGGTTTGTCAAATATAATTATGAGGTTGATCCCCTTACCTGCCCGAAATGCCAGGGCCAGATGCGAATCATCACTTTCATCGAAGAGGAGGAGGTGTTCGAGAAGATCCTCAAGCATCTTGGGTGTGGGATTAGAAGGCCAGACTCCCTCCCGAATTGAAGGCGCTCCCTTTGAAGATTCAAATGGATTATTCAGATTCTCAGATTTCCTCCTCTGATTCTTTCTACGCTGACCCTGATTACCTGATGGATCCCTATGTGAGCTTACAGGTCCACCGAGTCATCTATTCAACCTTTCAATCAGTAATCCTCAGTTTCCAGTCCGACCTAAAAATGAAAAAGATCTATTACCTGTGCGAGGGAGTGATCATGGGATTGTGGCGTGCTCGAACAAGTGGATTCGAACCGTACACACCCCAGCAGGCGCTGGACGCCATCAAGGACTGTAAATATTTGGAACTCGATCCGAGCAAGACCCCCGAGGACATGGATCCCAAATTATACAAGGCGGCGGTTGAGGAGTATCATGCGGAAGTCAAACAAAACCCTGAGGGGTTCAAAGCTATGCTTCAATACAAAGGTTATTAATACGAACGCATTTAATCTCTTGACAATTGTCCCCTCACCCCATCCCTCTCCCCCGCTGGGGAAGAGGGATGGGGTGAGCAACTGTGTTTTCATGTCAAGCTTTTTCTGCCTGGGGAGCGCGCCAGGGAGTATTGTTTTTCACCATGGCATTTAAGATCGTCAGAAGCTTTCTCATGCAAGCAGGGAAGAGGGGGTCAGACTTCGTTATTTCTTTATTTTGGTTTTGGGGCCCCCGACCAAATTCTTTTTCAACCAATTATATGATAAAGTGCCCCGGGAAGTGAACTCTTGTCTTCCTCGCCAAAACGGCAGATTACCCAGAAAGAGGCGGCGAGTCAATACCTAAATACCTAAGCCATACACATTCCCATAAAAGAGACGTCCCTGTTTCCCCGGCAATTTGTCAGCATAGACGGGAGCACGAAGGGCGAACGTGATATTGTCAAGATTCAGTTCTGGGCGATCGCCTTGCACTCCTCGACGGTGTAGGCCATGGCTTCGAGGTTCGCCCGCTCGCTTTCTCCTGATCCCCACCCCATGATCTGCTCGGCCAGGGCCCGGTCAACCCCCAGTTCGCAGTAAGAAACGCGGTCGGCCTCTTTTCGGTCCAACGCCAGTCTGACTCTTTCCCTGGGAATCATCTTCTTTCCCCTCCTAAGACCTCCCCTTGACTTATTTGCCCATGACGAGGTTCGGCAACCAGGTGACCAGCGGGGGGAAGAAGGTGATCAGGGCCAGCACCACAAGGAGCGGAATGATAAACGGTGCGGTGGCCCGGACGACCCGCTCGAAGGGCAGGCCCGAGACCCCGGCCATGACGAAGAGGACCACGCCGAAGGGTGGGGTCAGGAGGCCGATCATCAGATTGAGCACCATGACCAGGCCGAAATGGAGCGGATCGATGCCCACTTTGGCGATGATCGGCATGAGCATGGGAGTGATGATCAGGATGGCCACCACGGTTTCCATGAAGCAGCCGATGATCAACAGGAAGACGTTGATGACGATGAGCAGGAGGATGGGATCGCTGGTCAGTCCGCTGATGCCGGCGGTGGCCTTGATGGTCAGGCCGGTGCGCAAGAGCAGCCAGCCGAAGAAGTTGGCCGCGCAGATGATGATGCCGATGGCGGCCGTCTCTTTGGCCGTGGCGACGAAGATTTGGCCCAGGTCCTTCAAACCAATTTCCCGGTAAATGACCACTCCCAGCACCAAGGCGTAGGCCACGGCCACGGCTGCCGCCTCGGTGGGGGTGAACTGGCCGGACCAGATGCCGCCCAGCAGGATGATGGGGGTGAGTATGGGCAGAAAAGCACGGGAGAACCCTTTGATGATTTCCCGGAAACCCGGGAAGGGAATGCGGGGATAATTCTTGCGCCGGGCGTAGATGGCCACCATGATCATCAGGGCAACGGTCATCACCAGGCCGGGGACCACCCCGCCCAGGAAGAGCCGGCCCACGGAGACCTCGGCCACCAGCCCGAAGATGACCATGGGGATGCTGGGCGGGAAGATGGGGCCGATGGTCGAGGAGGCAGCGGTGATGGCGACGCTGAAGTCGTCGTCGTAGCCTTCGTCCCTCATGGCCTTGAGCTCCACCTGGCCGAGTCCCGCGGCGTCAGCCACGGCCGCGCCGGACATGCCGGCGAAGATCAGGCTGGCCACGGTGTTGGCGTGACCCAGACCGCCGGGCAAGAAGCCGACCAGCAGCCGGGCGAAGTTGAAGAGCCGGGTGGTAATGCCGGCTGTATTCATCAGCTTGGCGGCCAGGATGAACAGAGGGATGGCCAGGAGAAGGAAGTTATTGACTCCGTATTGCATCCGCTGGGCCAGCATGGGGATGTTCACCCGGCTGCCCATTTCGTTGAGGTAGGCCAGCAGGCCGGCCACGCCCAACGAGTAGCCCACAGGTATGCCCAGTATGAAGAGGATGATCATCCCGGCGGTGACGATAAAGGTGGTCATAGGGTCAATTTCCGGTCAATTGGCCCGGCTGACACTGAAGCGGCCGGGGAAAAGGCTACGGGCCATGTTGAGCAGAAGGTAAAAGAGAGTCAGGAGGCCGCTGATAACCAGGCCCAGGTAGAGGTAGGCCAGCCGAAACCAGGGCATACTTGGGGCGTAGAACTCCCAGCTGTTGAGGACATTGAGCCAGGAACTCCAGACGAAGATCGCCCCGAAGGCGGCCAAGACCAGATGGACGAACAGCCTGTGCCACCGGGCCAGAAAGGCGGGAAGGCGGTCGGAAAGAATGGCGATGCGAATGTGTCCTTCATTTTCCATCAGGGTCGCCGAACCTATAAAGACGATGTAGACGAAGAGGAACTTGGCCAGTTCCTCAGTCCACATGGCGGTGGTGAACAAAACGTTTCTGGCCAGGACCTGGTAGAACGTGGACAGAAACATCAGGGCGAGCAAAGTCCCGTTGAAGCGGTCAACCCACTTTTTCATGCCATTTTCTCCGGAAACGGCCCCGTCCGGTTAAAAAACCGGGACGGGGCTGTTTCCTCATCTTGTTAGGGAGCAGGGGGTTACTTGATGCTGCGGACTTGCTTGAGCAGACCAGGTTCGAACAGTTCCTTGTCCAGCTTTTCCATGGCCGGCTCCACCGCCTTCGCAAAAGCCGCCTTGTCCACCTCAATCAGGGTCATGCCGCCTTCCTTCTGGAGTTTGGCGGTATAATCCTTGTCAGCGGCCACGGCCATTTCGTTGGCGTACTTGGCGGCGTCTTCCCATGCCTTGATGATGAGGTCCTGGGTTTCTTTGTTCAGGGTGTTAAACCATTTCATGGAGATCTGGTACTTGCAGGCCGAATAGATGTGCTCGGTCCTCATAATGTATTTCTGGGCCTCATAGAACTTGAGGGACCAGATAGACTCCGGTGGGTTCTCCTGGGCTTCCACGACGCCGGTCTTCAGGGCCATGTAGACTTCCTGAAAGGGGACGGGGGTAGGCAGAGCGCCCAGCGATTTCCAGACCTCCATCCAGGGTTTGATCTCCGGCAGGCGGAGCTTGAGGCCCTTGACCTCGGCCGGGGTCTTGACGGGCCGGTTGGCGGTCAGGAGGCGGGGGCCGCGGTAGACGATGGCCACGGTCTTGACGCCCTTCTGCTTCAGCGGCACGTCGTTAACGATCTTGCCCACCGGGCCGTTCCAGAACTTCCAGAAGTGGTCATAGTCCCTCAGGACATAGGGCACCTCGAAAACCAGGTACTTGGGGAAGAAAATCGAGATGTCGCCCGAGCCCATGGCGCCCATCTCCAGGCCGCCCGTGCTCATAGCTTCGAAGACGTCCCTCTCACCGCCCATGGCGCCGAGGGGATGGATGAAGACTTCGATCTCGCCCTTGGAGCGCTGTTCTACCAGCTCCTTAAACTTTTCCTGGCCCTTGTAGACCGGTGCGCCGGGGCCGAAGGTTGAACCAACATTGATTTTCATCTTCGCCCCCGCCCCCGAAGGAATCGACAGCACCAGCCCCAGGATTGCTGCCGCAGCCACGACCAACGCGATTTTCCCTCTCATGATCTTCCTCCAATCTTTTGGATTTTTGGGATTACCCCCTTATGGGGAAAATAGTTTAACGAAGAGGGATCCTTGTGTCAATAGAATTAAAATGGGCAAAAAAGCATGAAATTATTTAAGAAAATATGCGAGCGTTCCCTTGATTTCAAGGGCTGCGGCCTTTTTCGGATTTCAGACTCCAGAGAGGGCCGTTTGGATCATCATCCTTTATGTTCTCCGGGATCACATCGGGAGAAATACCTCTGGACTGGCCATTTGAGTTATCTGGGGAAGGGAAAATATCCCCTGGTTGATTCAGCATTCGTTTTGCGTCAATTCGGTAGAAGCAAGTCTCAGGCTCGATGGTGCGATCAAATTCACTGAGTTCTGGGAATCGCCCGGGAATAACAGCCATGGAAAGTACGAGTCTTATTACCCAGGGGATGGGAGTGGAGATTTTCCCCGGCTACGAAACCAGCCTTTCTTGAGAACCCATGTTGGATGGCAATATAGACGAATTAAGCAGAGAAACTACTCCTTTTTTCCAAACGTCGGGAACGAAATTTATCCTTTATGCTCGCCTGGAATTTATCCAGGTAAATGTAGATGACGGGAGTAATATAGAGGGTGATGAATTGCGAGAAAAGCAGCCCCCCGACTACTGCCAAGCCCAATGGACGGCGGGCTTCGGCTCCCGCTCCGAAACCGATGGCAATCGGCAAGGTCCCCAGAAGGGCGCACATGGTGGTCATCATAATGGGGCGGAAACGGATCAGGCAGCCCTGATAGATTGCTTCGGCGGGGCTCTTCCCTTCCTTTCGCTCGGCCTCCAGGGCGAAGTCGATCATCATAATGGCGTTCTTTTTTACCAGCCCGATCAGCATGATGATCCCCACAAAACCATAAATATCCAGTTCGGCGTTGAAGAGGAGCAGCATCAGCAGCGCTCCGACCCCCGCGGAAGGCAGGCCGGAGAGAATGGTCAACGGGTGGATGAAGCTTTCGTAGAGAATACCCAGCACGATGTAAATGACCAGGATGGCCATCAGCAAAAGAATCCCCAGGCCCTTGATGGAAGATTGGAAGGCCTGCGCGGTGCCCTGGAAGCTGGTGGTGAGGGTAGGCGGCAGCATGGCCCGCGCGGCCCCCTGAACCGCAGACACCGCTTCCCCCAGAGAGACCCCCGGGCGGAGACTGAAAGAAAGGGTCACCGCCGGAAGCTGGCCCTGATGGTTCACGGTCAGAGGGCCCACATTGGTGCTCACCTTCGCCACCGCATTCAGCGGAACCAGGGCGCCTTTGGATGAACGGATATAGAGCATGGCGAGTGCCGACGGATCCATCTGATGCTGGGGTTCCAGCTCCAGGATCACCTGGAACGAATTGTTGGGGGCGTAGATCGTCGAGATCTGCCGGGAGGAATAGGCGCTGGAGAGGGCGTCTTCAATCTGCTGGGCGGTAACCCCGAGAAGAGAAGCCTTATCCCGGTTGATCTCGATATTGACTTGAGGGTTCTTGATTTGCAGGTCGGAAGTCACGTCCTGCAGCCCGGGGATCTGCTTGAGCCTTGACTCCAGGAGCGGGGCATAGCGATAGAGGGCGTCCAGATCGGTGCCCTGCAGGGTGATTTGATACTGGCTCTTGGTCAGGCGCCCGCCGATGCGCACGGGGGGCGGGTTTTGCAGAAAAACTTGGATCCCCGGGATGGTAGATAATTTCGGCCGGAGTTCCTGAATGATTTCGTCCACGGTCCGATCCCGTTCGCTTCTCGACTTCAGGCGGATGTTGAGCCGTCCGGTGTTGGAAGCCGGGCTGGAGCCGGTTGGCCCGATCGAGGACATGAATGCCTCTACATTGGGATCTTCGGAGATGACGGCCGCAACCTCTTTTTGACGCTTTTCCATCGCGGCGAAAGAAATCCCCTGGCTCGCCTCCGTGAAGCCGATGATCTGATTGGTATCTTCGCTCGGGAGGAATCCCTTGGGGACGATGATGAACAGGTATACCGTCGCCACGAGAATCAAGGCGGAGAGGATTAGGGTAGCCGGGCCATGATCCAGGGTCTTTTTGAGGCTCCAGTCGTAAGCCTCCAGCATGCGCTTGAAGGTTCGTTCCGAGAGCTGGTAAAGCCGTCCATGGCGTATGGCCCCCGGAGGGCGCAGGAACCGGCTGCAGAGCATGGGGGTCAGGGTCAACGATACCACTCCGGAAATCAGGACCGCCAGGCTGATGGTCATGGCGAATTCATGGAGGAGGCGTCCCAGGATCCCGCCCATGAAGAGCACCGGGATAAATACGACCACGAGAGAAAGGGTCATGGATACAATCGTGAACCCAATCTCCTTGGAACCGTTAAGCGCCGCTTCCAGAATTCCTTCCCCCTGCTCCATGTGGCGGACGATGTTCTCCAGCATGACGATAGCGTCGTCCACCACGAATCCCACCGATAGGATGAGGGCCATCAGGGAAAGGTTGTCGAGGCTGTAGTCCAGGAGATACATGGCGGCAAAGGTGCCCACGATCGAGAAAGGGAGGGCCAGGCTGGGGATGATCGTCGCTGAAAGGTTGCGCAGAAAGAGGAAGATGACCAGAATGACCAGGCAAATGGCCAGAAAAAGGGTGAATTTGATGTCCGCCACGGAATCCCGAATCGATACCGACCGATCGTAGAGCAGGTCCAGGCTGACGGAGGCGGGAATCTCCGCCCGCAATTTTTTGATCAATTCCTTGACGGCGTCGACCACTTCCACCGTGTTGGTCCCGGGTTGACGTTGTATGGCCAGGGTGATCGCCCGGACCTGGTTATACCAGGCTGCGATTTTGTCGTTCTCGACGCTGTCGATGACCCGTCCGAGATCTTCCAGACGGACCGGAAAGCCGTTCCGGCTGGCCGCGATGATGGACCGGTATGCCGATGCTTCCATCAATTGACCGGTGGCCTGCACGGTAAAGGCGCTGTGGGTTCCCCACAGGGTGCCCGTGGGCAGATTCACATTGGCGTTCATGACGGCATTAGCGACCTCGTCAATTCCGATCTGCCGCATGGCCAAGGCTTGGGGATTCACCTGCACCCGAACGGCGTACTTCTGACCGCCGTAAACCTGGACCTGGGCTACCCCGTTTACCATGGATATTCGCTGAGCCAGCAGAGTCTCCGCATATTCGTGGACGGCGGAAAGAGGGAGGGTCGGAGAGCTCAGGGCCAGGTACAGAACGGGTTGATCCGCAGGATTCACCTTCTGATAAGAAGGAGGACTGGGCATGTTGGGCGGAAGGATCCTGGCCGCCCGGGCAATCGCCGCCTGGACATCCTGGGCAGCCGCGTCCATATCCCGGCTCAGGCTGAACTGCAGGGTGATCTGCGAGATGCCCACGCCGTTGGTGGAGGTCATGGAATCCAGACCGGCGATGGTAGAGAATTGGCGTTCCAGGGGAGTGGCCACTGCCGAGGCCATCGTGTCCGGGCTGGCCCCGGGCAGCCGGGCCGAGACCTGGATCGTGGGGAAATCCACGTTGGGGAGGTCGCTCACCGGCAGTTGGCGATATCCGATGATGCCGAAGAGGAGGATGGCCAGCATGAGGAGTGTAGTGGTAATGGGACGGCGAATAAAGAGGGCGGCGATGTTCACGGGAGTTTTCCTCGCTCGCCGGGTTCCTTCTTTATTTCAACTTTCCCACCCGTGACGAGCCGGAGCTGGCCGTTGGTCACCACCGTTTCCCCGGGCTGGAGTCCTTTGGTCACGACGGTCAGCCCATCAAGGGAACGGTCCACGGCTACGGGGCGGGACTCCACGGTGAGATCGGGTTTGACCACAAAAACGTATAGACCTTCCTGTCCGGTCTGAATCGCCTGCGACGGAACCAGGATGGCGTTGGGCCAAATGGTTAAGGTCAGGACGACATTGACAAACTGCCCCGGCCAGAGCCGCTTCGCTTGATTCTCAAAGGTCCCTTTAAGCTTGATCGTTCCCGTGGCGGTGTCCACGGCATTATCGATAAAAGTCAGGATGCCTGGCTCCGGGGGCTTCTCATCACCCGGGATGACGGCCTCCACTTTGACGTCTCCGGCAGCCATGTGTTTTTTGATCTCGGGCAGATTTTGTTCGGGAAGGGAAAAAGTGACGTAAATGGGGCTGATCTGGTTAATCACGACGATGGGGACATCGCTTGCCTTAATGATATTTCCCTGCTGAACCAGAAGGCTCCCCGTGCGTCCGCTGATGGGGGCGCGGATGGAACAATAACCGAGCTGAATTTGGGCGGTTTCCACGGCGGCCCTGGACCCCCGAACGACTGCCCTGACGTTTTCCAGGGCGGCTTTGTCGGCCCGCAGAGCGGCTTGGGCATTTTCAATCGCGGCCCTGTCCGCCTGAACCGTCGCCGCAAGGGACTCCGAGTTGGTGCGGACCTGCTCGTACTGTTCTTTGGCCACATACCCTTTCTCAACAAGGAAGACGTAACGTTTTGCCTGCTCTTCGGCATTCTTGGCTTGGGCCAAATTCTTAGCCAGGTTGGCTTCAGCCTGGGTTATCTGCGCGAGGTCTCTCGTCAGGTTGGCTCCAGCCTGCTGCACCAAGGCTTGGTCCCTTTCCAGATTCGCTTCGGCCTGTCTGAGGGCAGCTTCGAAGGGTCGAGGGTCGATGGACAAAAGCAGGTTATCTTTTTGTACATCCTGCCCTTCTTTAAAGTAAACCTTCCACAGCTCCCCTTCGACCAAGGCCCTAATGGATACCGCAGAGTAAGCTTCCACTCTTCCGATGACCCGCAGTTGCACCGGAACATCTTTCTGGATTACCGTCGCTACGCTAACGGGGGCACCGGGGGGCCTTTTCTCTTGCACCTTGCTTTCGGTGGTACAAGATATCAGTATGATAATTGAAAGAAATCCTATTCCCAGAGCTGCAAAGGGAGGAAGGAAAAAAAATCCCTTTCTTCGCGATTTGCTGCACTGATGAGGAGATATCATTAAAATTCCTTCCAGTCTATTTAAGTATCCAAATGTATTATTAGACAAAACCGCTGATAATGTCAGCGGTGGGACGTGAGGGCGGGGAGAGTTTATTGTTGTTCACTCTTTCTTCCCCCGCAGTGTCACGAGCAGGATCTCACTGGCACGCCAAAGACGCATGCGCGGTCCCCGTGGGACTCATGGTTGCCAGGGACGGCCCAGACGCCTAGCGGTGCAGAGAGACGGCCCAGAACTGGAAGAAGCTGGGCATGGGGCCGACCGTGTCCTTCGAAGACATCGCCGAGCAAGACCACGAGATCTGGCCGCAGCGCCTGGACTTGGGCGACCCGTCCCCCCAACCATTGCTTACCGAGAAGCGAGCCGAGGTGCAAGTCGGACATGGCGGCGAGCACCAGGCCATCCATCTCATTGGGAAGGCCGGCAATGCCCACCTCATATTTTTCCACTACTGGCGGCCTCAGGCCCTGAATGAGCGCGATCACACAAAACACCCCACCGGCAACCAGAGCCCAGCCTCGCAGCGAGGGCGTTAGCCGAGGGAGGAAAAAACCGAAGCCCGTTAGAAGGTCCATCGCAAGAAGAGAGACGGAGGCCAGGAACAGCGCGGCCATCCAAGTCATGCCGAATAATTCCACCGCTGCGGCCAAGCCTCCTGTCCCGCCATGACCGAAAACGCGGGCGGACAAAAAACCTCCCCAGAGGACTACGCCTATCCCGATTAGAAACTTTCGGGGAACAAGGTGGTTCACAAATGGCACCGAGGAAGCGCGCCAGATGACGTAAATGTGCATCAATGTGCCTACGGAAAGGAGAATGCTTCCGAACATGATCCCTCCTGCGAGAGAGTCCGTTATCCCCGCAGAACCCAATATGCAACGGATCTTGAAAAATTGTTATTTCACGACTAGCTCAGGAAAATGGGAAGGCTTAAATCAAAAAATATAAATCGTGAATCGAATATCGTCTGTCTTCATAACCTACGCCACTTCCTCCTGAAAAGCTATCAAGTTTTCGCCACCTAACCCGACTTGGCGGATTCGGCCCGCTTTATAATTTGTTAATGGGGGACGCCCTTAAAAAATTCAATATCTCATTGAATAAGCTGATAACCATTCTCCTGAGCAATGGCCTCTCCCCTTTGTACGGCATAGCCAATTCCCGCTGGGCTCATTCCTAGGCGTATGGCCAGGGAAGCAAGGGAATTTCCCATTTCCCGCACCGCCCAGAAACAAAATAGACTCCGTGCACTGACCCGCCGCTGCTGGCGACCCCTCGCGAAAACCTCCCCCACCTTTATCCCATAAATCTCCGCAACTCTTTCCGCAATTTTCTCCTGGTCATACCCCCTCCTTCTCAACGCGCATTGCCGCGTATAAGGCTCCTCCGCCTGCGCAAGGACCGAATCCACAAAATCCGAATCCCCCAATATCCGCTCATCGCTCTTAATATGGTCTTGCCCCCTCAACCTCAATTTCTCCGCTTCTGCCCAGCCGCCAAGACTGCGAACCAACCCCCCTCCAACGAGGTCCCGACGACGCCCTCGCTCAACCCCCGCCTCAATATATAAAAAATATTCTTTCGTGGCACCACCGACCCTTTTACCGAAGCAACGCAGAACATAGTTTACATTCTGCCAAGGCCGTTTCCTCTTGCCCATCAAGCCGCTATGCCCGCAATAGGGATAGCTGTTCAGAGCGACCAATTCAGGAACAACTCCGGCCCTGAGTGGATTCAGGTGGATATAGCGAACCAGCTCCTGTAGATAGGTCTCTTCTTGGCATACGATTGATTTATACCGGTTTTGCAGCAGATGCCCATGGGCTTGTGACGGCGGTTGAAACTGATCACATACCCGGTCAGCAATCTCCTCATGACAGTTGCCAGCGGAACTTCGCCTGTACGCAAAAGAAAGTGAGCATGATTCTGAAGAAATGCCCAGGCATAGCATCCCGTCTTTGTTTCCAGAAGAAGCGTTCCCAACCGTTCAAGAAAATTCTCCCGATCGCGATTATCCCGAAAGATCTTTCGGCGTTCAATGCCCCTGATGAAAATATGATGAATAACTCCCGGAGCGTCCAGGCGAGCTAATCTCGGCATAGCCCCTTCTTTAACAAACAATCTCTTTTCATGTCAACTGAATTATTTAAGGGCGTCCCCCTTCCCATTTTCAAAGAGCGATGTGCCACCCTTTGGGGTCGGTTACAGCGATTTATAGCCCCAATGGGTACCTACGAAAATTTCGAACCCATTTTTGCTCGCTGACTTTTTACGAGACCATCAAATCTGTATGCAATTATATTTAAGATGTAAGAGACCTTGGACCTGAAACGGAGCTTTCTGCATACTTCGGAAAGTTGATGTTAAGGATGAATATAGTTCCTCGAGAGTCGCGAAGTAACGGTTGTGCGTGGCATCCATCCGCGTATAATGCCAGACTCTTTCTAACGCATTGAGTTCTGGCGAGTAGGTCGGCAGATTGTAAACCTCGATGTTCTTGCGATGTCCAGAAAAACAATCCCAAACCTCTCCGTCCTTGTGATAGGAGGCGTTGTCCTGGATCAGATAGATTTTGCGGGGAAAGTAGCTTCGAACCAGCCTCTCCAGGTACACGATATAGGTCGAAGCATTGAAGACTTGTTGAAAATGGTAAAGGAAACGGGCCGCATAGAGCTCGATCGTGCCAAAGACTTTTAAAGACTTCCTCTGCCCGGTGGTGGGAATTTCGGGCTGGCACCCTACCCTCGCCCAGGTTTGATAGAGAGTGGGGTCCTGCCGGAAAGTTGCTTCGTCCTCGAAGAGGAGGGCGGCGCCTTCGCTTTTGGCTTTTTTTTAATGTCAGGATAGCGATACCGTACCCACCGAGATTGAGCTTGCTTGTCCGCACGGGCCAGGACCTTCCTGGGGCGCTGGACGGAGAACTCCAATTGGTGGAGGATACGGGAGACATGGGCTGGATGGTAGGGAACCGAGAAATCTTCCTCAATAACCCTGGAGACCATCGGGCAGGTCCAAACGCCGGAATTGAATCCATAGGCAACAGGGCCACTGTCCAAAATGTCCGCCAAAGTCTGCAGTTGCTGATTGGAGAGTTCTTTGGGGCGGCCAGGCCGGTGTCCCTCCCAAATCCCTTCCATTCCCCATTGTTGCCAATGGTGCAACCAGATGGAGACTTTGGACCGATGCACTTTGAGGAGACTGGCAATTTCAGGGGCTGTTCGTCCTTCCATATTGAGCACCACCGCATGCAGTCTCCGCGCCACCCGGTAGGCCCCTTCCTGGGCAGCTTGTTTGCACAATCGGATGAGTCTTTTAATCGTCCTTTTTGTTCCATGAATCTTTTTGGCGTTCATGGTATCGTCCTCCTGATACCATGATATTACATGTCGCTTTATTTATGCAAGCCTATATAACTGCCGTCTACTGTCTGAATTGCAGGAGTTCTTATCAATAAATTTGCTTTTCAAGCCATGACATATTACAATTCATAGGCCCAGGAAAAGTGGGGAAAGGTTATCCCCTGCGCCACCATTTATTTTGGGGGAGGAAGGAATGGAAGTCAAAAAAGTTGCGCTTAAAGGTTTGCGAGTCATTGAATTGGGAAATTTGATTGGGGCTCCTTTCTGCGGAACCCTGATGGCCGAATTTGGGGCAGAAGTGATCAAAGTCGAAGAACCCGAGGGCGGGGATGTCGGGAGGTACACCGGTCAAGTGGTGGATGGGACGAGCCTATATTTTGCCTTCCTGGCCCGAAACAAGAAGTGTATCACCCTGGACCTGCGAGTGCCCAAGGGACAGGAAATCTTCAAGAAGCTGGCTTCTCATGCGGACGTGATGATTGAAAATTTTCGCCCCGGAACCCTGAAGAAATGGAATATCGACTATGCTGAACTTTCGAAGATCAACCGCCGCTTGATCTTGGCCCATGTATCGGGGTTCGGGCAGTATGGGCCCTACCGGGACCGAGTCTCGTTCGACCGGATCGCTACCGCTTTTGCCGGACAGGATTACATCACGGGATTCCCGGATAAGCCTCCAGCCCATGTCGGTGGTTCGGTCGCCGACTATCTGACCGGATTATTCTGCACAGTCGGAGTTATGTTCGCCGCTTATCATCGCGATGTCAACGGTGGCCAGGGGCAGGAGATCGACGTGGCTCTGTACGAAGGGATGTTTCGAGTTATGAATCAGGTGGAGGAGTATGGCCAATTCGCAACAATCCCCATCCGGACGGGAAATACCAATCCCCAATTTGTCCCTGCCGAAACCTTCATGGCCAAGGATGGTCAATGGGTGGTCGTTCACGCGGGAACGGAAAATATCTGGAAGCGGCTCATCAAGCTTATGGGCCGTGAGGATCTGGCCGAGGACCCCAAGTTCCGTGACCCGAGAAGCCGCAATGAGAACCGGGATGAACTCCATGGCATCGTCCGGGAATGGGTGAAGGGTTTTGAGAGCAAACCTCTCCTTGATTCGCTCTGGGGGGCCGGTATTCCCTCCACCAAAATCAACAACATTGCCGATATCTTTCAAGACCCGCAATTCCAGGTCCGGGAAAATATCATCGAGGCCATGCTCTCCTCGGGGAGAAAAATTAAAACCATGGGGGTCATTCCCAAGCTCTCCATGACCCCGGGCCGTGTGGATTTCGTGGCCCCTCCCATGGGCGCGCATAATGAAGAGATCTACCGGGGGCTGCTCAAGCTTTCCGCCGAGGAATATGACGGCCTCAAAAAGCAAGGAGTCATTTAACCCAGATCGCCGGTTGCCGAGTTTGTGCCGGAAGCAGGATAATTTTGCTGATAAAACCCAGGATATGGCTCCGCTGCTTTCCTGACCCAAATGCCTTACCCCTGCTGGATGAACAGCACCATCCCCCGGGCTTTCCCCCATAGGGGTCCCGAAGGTACGTTGGATGAAGTAGATTCAGAAAGGAAAGAACGTGGAACAGGATCGTTCAATTCCCTTATTTCTCTTGATCATCGGTTTTGGCTTTCTCTTCTATTCCGGTAAATATACCATCGGGAGCCTAACCAACCCGGGCGTAGGTTTTTTCCCCATACTGATCGCCGCCGGACTGGTTGGATTGGCCGGGGTTTTTCTCTGGCAAACGCATCGTTCCCTGGCATTCCTTCGCCGCTCGCCGCCCAAGAGGGCGGCTGCGGAGGAATCGATCTGGGGCGGCAAGGCTTATGGGGTAATCGCCACGTTAATCGCGTTTGCCGCCCTGCACGCAGTCCTGGGCTTTTGGGTATCGGTCTCGGGGGCAATGGCCGCCCTGCTGCGGATCGCCGGTGTACCCAGCTGGAAGCGGGCGTTATTGGGAGGCGGGATCACGGCGGTGATCAGCTATCTGGTCTTTGAATACTATCTGGGCGCCATCTTTCCGGAAGGATTCCTCCGCTAGATTCATCAAGGGACTGGCATGGGAGTTTTTGACAATCTTTTGGCAGGCTTTGTCCAGGCTTTGAATCCCGGAAACCTGCTCTTTGCTTTCCTGGGGGTCACCCTCGGAAGTCTGGTGGGCGTTCTTCCCGGGATCGGCCCGCTCGGAGCGATGTCCTTGCTCCTGGGCACGACCTTTGGTATGTCCCCCACTCATTCGTTAATTCTTTTTGCCGGCATCTACTACGGCTCTATGTATGGCGGTTCGACAACTTCCATCCTGCTCAACGTGCCCGGAGAGTCCACCTCCGTCGTCACCTGCATCGACGGATATAAGATGACCCTCAAGGGCCGGGCCGGAGCGGCCCTTTTTATCGCGGCGGCCGGTTCCTTTGTTGCCGGTACTCTCAGTGTGCTGGGGCTGATGCTTTTTGCCCCTCCCCTGGCGGACCTTGCCCTGAAATTTGGGCCCCCGGAATACTTCAGCCTGACGGCCGTTGGCCTCATCATTTTGACGACCATATCGTCTGGCTCCAAGGTAAAAGCCGTCCTCATGGTCCTGCTCGGGGTTTTGATCTCCACCATTGGCATGGACCCGGTCACCGGTGATCAGCGCTTTACCTTTGGCATATTATCGTTATCGCAAGGAATTGACTTTATCCCCATGGCGATGGGGCTCTTCGGGATTACCGAGGTGCTCAATATCATTTCCCAAAAATCAGACGCTGCCTCGGTGCATTCGGTTCGCCTGCGCGAAATGCTGCCCACCCGCGAAGAGATCCGGCGATCTATCGGGCCAACTTTCCGGGGCTCCATCGTGGGTTTCTTTATCGGCCTCATCCCCGGACCCGCCGCCGTCATCGCCTCTTTTACTTCTTATGCGATCGAGAAAAGGCTTTCGAAACACCCGGAGGAATTCGGGCATGGAGCCGTCGAGGGAGTCGCCGGGCCTGAGTCGGCCAATAACGCTGCCGCCGGGGGCGCCTTTTTACCGCTCATCGCCCTGGGCATTCCTTTTGCACCGCCCATGGCCTTGGTCCTGGCCGCTCTGCTCATTGGTAAGATCATGCCCGGCCCCACTTTTATCCAGGAACACCCGGATATGTTCTGGACCTTCATCGCCAGCATGTATATCGGCAACGTGATGCTCCTGGCCCTGAATTTACCCCTGGTCGGCCTCTTTGTATCCGTTCTGCGGACGCCGGCGAGGATTCTGATGCCCATTGTGGCCATCCTTTGCCTCATCGGGGTATATGCCGTAAACAGCAGCTCGGTCGATGTATGGGTCTTGGCTCTCTCCGGGATCGGCGGTTATGTATTGCGCGCCAAAGGTTACGATTTTGCTCCTCTGGTGTTGGCGGTTGTCCTGGGACCCAAGGTGGAGGTCTACTTCCGCCAGTCGCTGTTCATGTCCGCCGGGGACTTGTCGATCTTTTTCAGCCGCCCCATTTCCCTGGCAATCCTGCTCATTCCAGTCGCATTGATAACCGTGAGACTGCTGGTTTCCGGTATCCGCAAACTGAAACCTTTGGGGGGATGAGGCGCAGATGATGGGGCCATGAAAAAGCATATCCGGGCAACCCAGGAGCCGACATGATTCCTCTGCCCGGGTATTTTTAAAAACAAAGCAAAAAGGAGTCGATTATGAAAGTCAAATTTTTCTCAGGTCTGTTGGCTTTAACCTTTTTTATGGTTTCCACCCTTACCCTCCTCGGTTCCGCATGGGCGGCCAAGGATTATCCCCGAAAACCGATTACCGTGTTTGTCGCCTGGCCCGCAGGTTCGGCGACGGGGATTGTGGGGCAGAAGATCGTGAACATCATTTCCCAGAACAAGTATTTTCCCCAGGCGATGCAGCTGCTTTATAAACCCGGAGCGTCGGGAACCATCGGCCTGGCTGAAGCCCTGCAGGCGAAGCCCGACGGGTACACCATCGCCTACAACCCCAGCGCCCCGATTCTCGTCCAGCCGCTGGTGAAAGAGCTTCCGTATACCCATAAAACTCTGGTCCCGATCATTCAAACGGTTAAATTCCCCTGGCTCCTGGCGGTGAAAACCGATGCTCCTTGGAAAACCATCCAGGAATTTTTAGCCTACGCCAAACAGCATTCGGGCGAGGTTATGGTGGGCACGGCGGGTGACTACACTTGGGGCCACCTGGCTCTATTGCAGATGACCCAGGCCACGGGGATAAAATTTCGCCATGTTCCCTTCCAGGGGGCGGCCCCCAATGTAACGGCTCTGCTGGGAGGGCATGTACCCGTTTCCCTGGTTGTTACCGGGGACGTAGCGGCGCAGATATCGGGGGGCAAGGTTCGTTTTCTTGCCAGCGTGGAAACGGAACGTTCCCCCTTCGCCCCCGATACACCGACTTTGAAGGAACTTGGCTACGATGTCCGGGGCACAATGCATACTCATATCATCGTCGCCCCGAAGGGCACGCCGGATGATATCGTGGAGGCCCTTCATAGAGTGTTCAAGAAGGCCATCGATACCGACGACTACAAAGCCTTCCTGAAGGAAATCGGCGGGGATCCCGGCTATATCGGTTACAAGGAACTGCCGGCAGCTTTGGACGCGGCGGTCAAAGAGGCCACTCAGCTTCTGGAAGGAGTCGGAACCAAAGTAAAAAAGGGTCAATAAGGTGGAAACGGAATACATGGAAATTCTTTGAGCGAGGATTGGAGGATATGAAACCAGCCGAATGCCCAACAGGCTTTTCCTTTACAGGCCCGGAAGGGGGCTCGATGATGAAAACGAAAGAACTTTCCCGTCTACTGGGTTATTCCCTCATTCTGCTCATGGGATTACTGATTTTCGCCCCCGCCGAGGCGGCGAAGGAATTCCCGCGCAAACCCATCACCGTTGTCGTTTCTTTTCCGGCCGGTTCGTCAACGGGGGTGGCAGCCCAAAAGCTGGTGAACATCATTATGCAGAAGAAATACCTGCCCCAGCCCCTGCAGGTTATATATAAGCCCGGAGGGGCAGGGACGATCGGGCTGGCCGAAGTGCTCCAGGGAAAAGCCGATGGGTATACGGCTGCCTACAATCCCAGCGCTCCGATCCTCGTGCAACCCCTGGTAAAGGAGCTGCCCTATAGCCACCGCACTTTGATCCCGGTCATCCCGGTCATCAAATTCCCCTGGCTCCTGGCCGTGAAGGGTGATGCTCCCTGGAAAACGATTCAGGATTTTCTGGAATATGCCAAGCAGCATTCCGGGGAGGTAACCGTGGGTACGGCAGGAGATTATACCTGGGGCCATGTGGCCCTCATCCAGATTACGAAGGCGAGCGGGATAAAGTTCCGGCACGTCCCCTTCCAGGGTTCGGTACCCAACGCAACCGCTTTGCTCGGGGGACATATCAACGCTTCCCTGGTCATATCCGGAGACGTGATGGCCCAGGTATCGGCCGGGAAAATTCGGATCCTCGCCAGTGTGGAACCGGAGCGGACCCCCTTTGCCCCGGATGCCCCCACTTTCAAAGAGATTGGGTATGATATCAGGGGCACGATGCATACCAATATCCTGGTTGTGCCCAAGGGAACGCCGGAAGAGGTTGTCGAAACCCTTCATGAAGCCTTTAAAAAAGCCGTGGATACGGATGACTTCAAAGAATTCACCAAAGAGGCAGGGGGTTCTCCCGGATATATTGGATATCAGGGATTGCCCTCAATCCTGGATGAGACGGTGAAAGAAGTCGCCCAATCCCTGGAAAAAATCGGGGTAAAAGTCCGCAAGTTCCAGTAGAATAAATCTAATTGCGGGCTGGGCCGCAGTCCGGCCCCGGCCCGTTCAAGACAGAGCGAAAAATGGACTATACACTGCCAGAAAATGTTCGCCTCATGAGAGAAACGGTGCGGCGGTTTGTCAAGAATGACCTGGAGCCCCTGTCCCAACAGGTTGAGGAACAGGATAAGATTCCCGAAGCCATCGTCCAGAAAATGCGGGAGCTGGGCCTGTTTGGGTTATCCATCCCGGAAGAATATGGGGGACTGGGAATATCCACTCTGGGGGAATGCGTCCTGATGGAAGAATTCGGCCCGGTCAATATTTCTTTCCGGACCCGAATTGCCACCAATAACGGTATCGGGTCCCAGGGAATCCTGATCGACGGGACCCCGGAACAAGAGCAGAAGTACCTTCCCCGCCTGGCGAGCGGTGAATGGACGGGTGCTTTTGCCTTGACCGAACCCGAGGCAGGCTCCGACGCCGCCAACATCCAGACCCAGGCCGTCAAAGGGGGGGATATCTATTATCTGAATGGCTTGAAACACTACATTACCAACGGCGATGTTGCCAATGTAATAACCGTGATGGCCGTGACGGATAAAGCCAAAGGCGCGCGGGGGGTCACTGCTTTCATCGTGGAAAAGACTTTCCCCGGTTTTTCCGTGGGCCGGATCGACCGCAGGATGGGCTTCCGGGGGATCAATACCTGCGAACTCGTCTTCAAGGATTGCCAGGTTCCTGCCAAGAACATCATCGGCGGTGAAGAAGGGAAAGGCTTTGCAACGGCGATGAAGGTCCTAGACAAGGGAAGGATTACCATCGCTGCCATCTGTGTTGGCACGGCTCAGTATGTCCTGGATCTCAGCACGGCCTATTCCAAGCAGAGGGTCCAATTCGGCAAGCCCATTTCCGCCAACCAGGCCATCCAGTGGATGCTGGCCGACATGGCCATTTCGGTCTATGCCGGCCGGCAGATGGTTCATCATGTCGCCCGGTGCCGGGACCAGAAGCAGAGAGTGACCCAGCAGGCGGCCATGGTCAAGGTGTTCTGTACGGAAATGGTCAATCGGGCCGCTGACTCGGCCTTGCAAATCCACGGGGGCATGGGGTATATGAAAGAATCCCCCATTGAGCGTGTATACCGAGATGTGCGCCTGACCCGCATCTTCGAGGGCACCTCCGAGGTCCAACGGATGATCATCGCAAGGGAACTTTTAAAAGACTAAAAAAGGTTCAAGAGTTTAAGAGTTCAAGGGTTCAAGGTTAAAGGATGAAACGGGGAAACGGCGAAAAGAGGGTGAGGGTGAGTAGGAAAAATTTCATGCTCCAAGGAGAATTTCCTGCTTTTGACTCGTCACTCGTCACCCATCACCCGTCACCGCTTTTTTTAATTTTAGGCACTTTCATGCACTTTAAGCACTTTCAGAAATAAGGAGGATGTTATGGCCAAATTACCCAAGAAGGCATTGATTATTGGTTGGGACTCCGCCCAGCCTTCGCGGCTGGAAAAGCATGTCAAGGATGGCAAGCTGCCTACGATCAAGAAGATAATGGATGGTGGCGTCTTCGCGGAGAACTGCTTGGTCCCTTACCCCACGGTCACTCCCCCCAACTGGACGACCATCGTAACCGGCGCTTGGGCCGGAACCCATGGGGTTACGGATTTTCACGTCCATAAACCCGGGGACCCCCTCGACAAAGTCCACCAGGGGTTCACGACCGAGGATTGCCAGGCGGAATACATCTGGGAGTCCGCCGAGAAGGCTGGGAAAAAGGTTATCGTGATCAACTATCCCTGTTCCTGGCCCCCACGGGTGAAGGAAGGGATCGTCATCGCCGGCGCGGGCCTTTCTCCCAATGAATGGCGCATCGGGGAGGATCTGCCCGGCCTCAAAGCCAAGGTGGGACTCTGCACCGAGCAGATCGTCACGACCCAGGTTCTCCCCCTTTCGCGCAAGGTAAAGTTCCAGAGCGCGGAAGGGTGGCAGAATGTACCCAAGTCAAATGGCGAAGAAGATTTGGAGGCCCTGTTCCGGTTACGAATGGGCAGCGGAAAATACAATGCCGAACCGATCAACTGGTATCTTCTCGCCCAGGACTCCCAGGGGAAAGGATACGATAAGCTGACCCTCTCACCCACCAAGAATTACCAGGATGCTTTTTTTACCCTTGCCAAGGGAGAGTGGAGCAAGAAGATCTACACCGATGTCAAGCTGACCAACGGGGATGTGAAGAAAGTCCACTTCCGGGGTAAACTGATCGAGCTATCCGACGATGTCGATAATTTCAAGCTTTATCTTTCGGCCATGGGGATTGAGGACGATGAGTATGTCTACCCCCGGGCGCTGGGGAAAGAGATTCATTCCGAGGAAGGACTCATGGCTTTTACCGGAGGGTATATGGCTTATTCGCTGGACCTGATCGATATGGATACCTACATGGAGATCCAGCATTTTCACGACATCTGGCTGGCCGATCTGGCCACCTATCTGCTCAAGAACAAGCCCTGGGATCTCTTGACCATGCATTTTCACGCCCCCGACTGGTTCTACCACGCCGCCATGACGGATCTCGACCCGAAAACGCAGCCGGATGAGAAACGGAGGCAGTGGGCGGAAGCTGCCGAGGGGCGCATGTACGCCAGCCTGGATGAAATGCTCGGCAGGATCATGGAAGCCGCCGGGAAGGAGGCCATTACCTTTTTGGTTTCCGACCATGGAGCGGTGGCGGATGGCCCGCCCTTCAACCCCTACGATGCGCTGGTCCCCGCCGGTCTTGCGGTTTTGGAAAAAGGGACCCGGGAGTGGGATGTGGGCGGGGTGCTCGCCGACCATGCCAAGTACATTGTCAATTGGGAAAAGAGCAAAGCCGTTCCTCAGCGGGATCTTTATATCTATGTCAATTTGAAGGGACGGGACCCCAATGGGATCGTCGAACCAGCGGATTATGAGAAGGTCCAGCGGCAGATCATCGATGCTCTCTATGACTACCGCGACCCGAAGAACGGCAAACGGGTGATCTCCTTGGCCTTGACCAAAAACGATGCCCGGATCCTCGGCCTCTTCGGAGACCGGGTCGGGGACGTGGTGTATGCCTTGGACCCCGAATACGGCGCCCAGCACGGCCAGCAGCTTCCAGCCTCGGAACTGGGGTCGGGCAATCAGCGCTCCATCATGTTGATGTACGGCCCCGGATTCAAGAAGGGATACCGCTTGCAGAGAACGATGTGGCTCACCGATATCGTTCCCACGGCCTGCCATCTTCTCAACTGGCCTGTGCCGAAGGATGTGGAGGGAGCAGTTGTTTACCAGGCCTTCAAAGACCCGAACATCATCCAGGGCCACGTTGAAAATCTGCAGAAGAGCCTGGAGAGCATGGAGAAGGCCTTGGCCCGGGGAGAAAGAAACCCCTGGGATAAACACGACTGTGCCTGATCAAACCAAGCAATTTAGCTCATGGCTCGTAGCTCATAGTAGATCATTTTCTGCTATCAGCTATGAGCCAAATAATATGAGCTATCAGAGAGGAATCACGATGGCTGAAGAGAAAGAAATTGTTGTCGAGTATCGCCGCGAGGGTGACGACAAGCATGTCTTGTCCTTGGATTCCAAGGCCGTTCCCGAGATCCGGATTGACTACACAGGAACTCCCAAGGATGCCCGGGCGGGCACAGCGCAAAAACTGCTCTGTGCTTCCGCATTGTATTGTTTTGCTTCCACGCTGGGGGCAGCCCTGGCCGCGAGAGGAGTTACGATCAAGTCTCTCACCGGACGGGCGGTTTCGGAGAAAGACAAGGATGAATACTACCGGACCAAGGTGAGCAACATCCAGATCGAAGTGGAGGTCGACGTGAACGACGGCGACCTGCCGACCCTGGAGAAATGCGAGAAGATCATGGAAAACGGCTGCCTGATCACCTACTCGCTCAACCAGGGAATCGAGGTAGAGCACACCATTAAAAGGACTGGTAAGTAAAGCGTCCACCTTCCACAGTCGACGGTCCACATAAAAAAGATGCCTAAAACAAATTTCGTTTATCGCTCACGTCCTAAGGTACAGGCACAGGGTTTAAAGTTGTTGACGCTTTGCACTCTGCAGTCTTTGCTGCGGACTATGGACCATGGACTGTGGGCGCAATCACCGACTTTGGGTCGGTGATTGCAGGGCAACCCCTTTGTCCAACATGGCCCCCATACCTGCGAGTAACATGGGGCAAGTGGGCCCGGCGATCACCCGGGTAAAATCCGCAACCCTTATATGCTTTAGCGGTAGCCACGCCTCAGAACCATTGAACATGGATGTCTCCCGAGCGATCGGCCCTCTTCATTTTAATAATAAATTGGGTAGGAAAAGCGTCAATTCCGGAATGTAGGTAATCAGCAACAGGACAATGATCAGGGGAATATAAAAAGGCCAAATGGCCTTACAAACATCGCTAAAGGAAATCTTGGCGATATCGATGACCACATAGAGAGCCAAACCGACGGGAGGAGTCAATAAGCCGATCAGGACATTGAGGACCATCACAACTCCAAAATGAATCACCTTAATGTGAAAGGTGTGGAGAATGGGGATAATCACCGGTGCGGTGATTGAAAGGAGAGGAGTTGGATCGAGAAAACAACCGGCAATCAAAAGAAAAATATTGAGAATCAGGAGAACCACCCAGGTTTCCGCAGTAACCGAGCTCATCCATTGTACGGCCATTTGGGGAAGGTTTTCGATGGTCAAAATATAGGAAAAGATGGCGGCATTGGTAAAAATCCAAAGAATGACTCCCGTATTGATCCCGGATCGCTTCAGGTTCTCATAGGTGTCCCGCAGCGAAAGGTCCCGATAAATTAGCCCGAGAAAAAAAGCATAAAAAACCACCACGACCGCCGCTTCGGTGGGAGTAAAAATTCCCCCAATGATTCCTCCCATGATAATCACTGGCGTCATCAACGGGGGAAATGCTTTCACAAACGAGCTCCACAGCCTTCCGATCCCCAACCACTGGGAACGAGGATAGTTCCTCTTTTTGGCGATGAAATACACCAGAATCATCAGGCTCACCCCCATTAATACGCCGGGGATAGCGCCCGCCACGAAAAGTTTCGCCACCGATTCCTCGGCGACGATCCCATAGAGGATCATCAGAATGCTGGGTGGGATCACCGGCCCAATCGTACAGGAAGCAGCCGTGATTGCCGCGCTGAACTGGGGATCATAGCCATCCTCCAACATCGCCTTGATCTCGATCCGCCCCAGGCCGGCTGCATCGGCCAGAGCCGAGCCGGACATGCCGGCGAAAATCATGCTGGCCAAGACGTTCACGTGTCCCAGCCCTCCGGGGATAAAGCCAATCAAATGCTTGGCAAAGTCAAATAGCCGGTCGGTGATTTTCGACTGATTCATGAGGTCGGCCGCCAGAATATACAGGGGGACAGCCAGTATGGGGAAACTTTCCAGCGACTTTATCATCCTTTGCCCTTCGATTAACAACGGGACATTGGAAAGAAACAACAGGTAAAACATGGAGGCCATTCCCATAGAATGGCCCACGGGGACCCGGATCAGGATCAGGGTCACAAACAGGATGACCATGATAATCCCATTTATTCCAGCCATCTTTGCCCTTCCTTGCCTCTGTAAATCCACAATCCCCGGATATGCTTGGCCGTATAAACCGCCATCATTGCCGAACATACCGGCAGGGGGAGGCTAAAGAAACTGACCGGCATTTCGAAAGAGGCGCTTCGGAATACCTTTGTTCAGGTCTACGAGGAGCGGTTCGAAAGGCCGCACGGATTTTGGCGGCCTTACCTCCAGAAGGTCATTGACCGCTACCTGGACTGTGGCGACCTGCACCACGGCTTTGCCCGGGTAAAGTGCCAGGATTGCCACCATGAATATCTTCTGGCTTCTCCTGCAAGCGCCGTCACCCCCGTTTTCACGAGGGCAAGCTTCTGCCCCTCCTGCCATCAGAAGCGGGTGGTGGAATTCGGGGAATGGCTCTGTTCCCACGTGCTCAGGAAGGTTCCCCACCGACATGTCGTCTTCAGCATCCCGAAAATCCTCCGCCGTTACTTTCTCGGAGCCTGTCCTCGACCTGATCGGGGAACCGGAATCTTCTTTCCGATCTGAGTCGCTGCGCCTGGGAATCCCTGAAGCTCTTTCTTCAGGAGGCGGTTGCCGGAGAAGAATCCCATCCCCGGCGCCGTCATCGCCATCCAGACCTTCGGCGACTTCCTCGGATTCAATCCCCACTGCCATGTCCTGGTGACGGACGGATGCTTCTACGGGAAGGGCATGTTCCGGGTCGCTCCTTCCCTGGAGATGAAAAAGCTGGGGGCGATCTTCCGACACAAAGTATTCAAGATGCTCCTGGTCAGAGGGAGAATTACAAAAGACCTGATCGCCATGCTTTCCAGCTGGCGTCATTCCGGATTCCAGGTCTTCTGCGGTCAGCGGATATTTCCCCAGGATGAGACCGCCATGGAAAACCTGGCCCGGTACATAATCCGGGCTTCCTTCTCCCAGGAACGGATGCAGTATCTCGCAGAACCGTCAAAGGTTGTTTACCGGGCGAAAGACGGAATCGAGCAAAAGGTCTTCGATGCCCCCGTATCAAGTACGGGGCAGGCTCTGGAGTGGCTGGCCGCCAAGCAGGATCTTCTCCAATGGCTTTCTTGTGGCCATAATTATTGCCTCCTTATTTAGTATTGGAATTTTAGTTGATTTTTATAAAGAAAAGACAATTCAAGGGAGGCAGAAAAGAAAAGCTCCAAAGGGAAAATCTGAATCCCTATGGAGCTTTTGTATTGGCATCTTCCAGATCGTTTTTTCCGTATTTCCTCCCAGATAGGATTGAGTCTATTCCCAATCAAGAGCAGCAAGGAAAGCGGAAATAAATCACTGGAAAATATATATCAGAAAAGCGATTACAGATTGATTACAGACTCGATAAATTCTTATTGAAAAGGAATTTTCTTAGAAAGGGTTGAAAATCATGAAGTTATGAGATCGTGCCAATCTCCGCACTTCGTCAAAATTTCCGAGATAAAAAGTATATCCAAGCCCTTAATGATTATGGATAGAAACCTACACCCTTTGACAGAAACTGTCAATCATTTAGTACAGGAAGGACTCCCTAGATTACCAGGGAAAAAATCCACCTTCTCTTGAATGCAAATCTTCACCTACGAGTCATCAGCCCAACGTAGGGTTTAAAGTTGGCAATTACTGATACAGATAGGCGTAATTGAAGGAAGCCCGGGTCGGCAGACTATGATTACCAACTCTTTCCGCAGTGAACCCAAGGGAAGAGCCCCTGAAATGTCAATGTTGCGACATTTTTTTGTCAGTCGGCAGCGGATTCTTACTATCCGAGTTTCGTTTCGCGGCGACGACCGGCGGAGAAGCGCGCAACAATCTGGCCGATGCCCCGATCAATCTTCGTGACGGTGCCACGGCAACGCAAAGCGGGAATCTCTTGACCGCCACCTCGAGCCTGTTCGTCAATCCTGCGGCAGGAGATCTCCACCTGCTTTCCTCGGCCACCGCCGCCATCGACAAAGCGCCGACTCTCTCAGCGGTCACCAATGACTTCGACGGAAATAGCCGCCCACAGGGAGCCGGGTATGATATCGGTGCGGATGAGTATGTGAGCAGCACTCCACCTCCCGCCGCCACCCCGCCCGCGCCACCGGCAAATTTGAGAACTCGATAAGCTGTTATGATCGATGCCGGCTGCCCCCCCTTACTATTTTTCTATACGCTCTCTGGTTTTAGGCAATTGGAGGCTACCCCTCCTTATGGCCTATCAGCCACAAGGAGGGGAGGGGGAGAAAGGAAGTTACACCAAACGGGTCACATCTTCGGCAACCTTCGGGAAGTCATTGAGCATGATCACATCATGACCCGGGAAGATCAGGTCGATCGAGGATGCCTTGGCTCGCAGCTTCTCATACGACCCCAACCAGCCGACCAGGTCCATGATCAGGCAGCTCGGGTTGTCTTCCTTAAAGCTCCGGGCGATGTGGGCACAATCAGAGGCTAGAATCGCCGTGCCCTTGGCCGTATTCACGGCCACCGACTGCAGGCCGAGGGTGTGGCCCGGAGTCAGGAGAAGCTCGATCCCGGGCAGGATGATTTGGTCCCCTTCGGCGGGATTATTTCTTATCCTCATCCCAGAACCCCCATGGCTTCAGGCCGAGATCCTCTGGTTTTGTGGCTGGAGGAACCAGGGAATTGTGAACCTGTTTGGCCAGGGCCTGACATCGGGTATACGCTCTTAGGGTCTTGCTCCACATATACACTCCCTGGTTTCCTTCGGCCCGACCCCCTTCAACCCGATCTTCGTAGTACAGGCCTTTATGCCATTCTATGGCCGCCTCATTGAAGATCTTGTCCAGAGGGGCATAGGCATGATCCGAGTAGCTCAGTTTTCTTAGCTCCTGATTGGCGTAATAGAGTTCGTACTGCGCCCGATCCTTGGCGGCTTTGCTAACCTCCTGCGGATTGGGAGCGAGCTTCAGCTGGTAGTACGAATAGGTGGGAGCAATACGGTAGTAATGCCCATAGGGAAGCAGAGGATAGGCGATCCGTGCCGGGCACCCATGGGATACGTAGTACAACCCCTCATTTCCGTTGTGAGGCAGCATGATTCCGACCAGGGCATTTTCCAGGTCACACATCTTGGTATCCCAACCCTTGCCTTGCGTCTTGTAGTACGCCGCATCCGCTTCTTCCAGAGTTGGATAAGCCGGGGGCTTGCCGGGAAAGCGCGAAACCATTTTGACGAAAGCGAGATCGACTCGACCATGATAATTATGGAGCATGTTCCAGAGACCCAAATTCCGGGGCACACTGCTGATGGTAGCACCGGTTCCCAGCCATCCTCCATGGGGAACATAGACATTTCCTTGGGGCGGCGGGTTCTGACAGCGGGCTAACTCCTTGCAGAGAGCGTTATTGGTGGAATAGATGAAATCCCGCTCGCCGTAGTCTCCGGGTCGCCTGACGGCCCTCGGGTTTTCTCTGCTTTCGATGATGTAGGCATTCCCTTGGATATCTGCCCAAAAACCGCCCGCAAACCCATCCCCGCTGGGGTAGGCCAACTGCATATCCTTCGCTGCCGCAGCATTATTGGCAAAGCGCAGGGTATGCAGGTTGGCAAGGCCCTCGGTGATCCCTTCGGTCC
>Ga0315285_10000911_pt1 | contig 30863 bp, 27 predicted proteins | sample YL17G09_36_MG_FD_203698 | JGI IMG/M metagenome (GOLD analysis project Ga0315285, IMG submission 203698) | Sediment microbial communities from Yellowstone Lake, YNP, Wyoming, USA - YL17G09_36 | ecosystem: Environmental > Aquatic > Freshwater > Lake > Sediment | place: USA: Wyoming | collected...
CTTGGATTTTTTCCGGTCGAGGAATCCCCAGTTCATCCCAGCCGTTATATTCATAGTAGTCTGAGAGAAGCTTTCCCAGTGGCGGCAGGTGAACCTCTGTAATGCCAGGACCGACCCTCTTGTGCGTCAGAAATCGCAGCGGAAGGGTATCATCCTTACGGCTTACCCCCCACCTGACATTGATCAATCGTTTGAGATTAAACAGGCGCTCTCCGGTCTTGAAGAATTCAGGAAGATCCATGTCCCAGCCGGTAACTTGATTAAACCATTTGAGGCCGTGACTGAGCTTGATCCCACCGAAGGCTATAAACTTGCAGAGTTTCATGGAATCATACATTCCCATCATGTATTGGCAATCGGCCACGAATTTCGCCTTTCCTTCTACCTCCCAACGGGTAACCCGGCCATCCGCTCCGACCTCGGGCATGGTCAGGCCCCTCTCAAAACCCATTGTCCAGGCGGATAGGTGGCAGGCACCGCGGGCAGAGGTGGCGAACGCCAACGCCGCCCCAAAATAGGCACGGGGGTCATGTGCCGGTAGCTCAAGCCCTTTCACATGCATGGCGAACTCGGGGGCTATCCCTCCAATCTCCTGGGATGCCTTCCTTACTCCTTTGCCCAAAAGCTCTCCAATTCCTTCTCTTTTCCCAATCTTTTTTACCACTGCCACCAAGGCTTCATGGTTTCCCCAGGTGAGGTCAATCCCATCAGCGTCCTTCTTGTTGAGCAACCCATTCTCGTAGCACTCCATGGCGAAGGCGATGACGCCCCCGACGGAGATCGTATCGAGGCCATAGCGGTTGCAGAGTTCATTCGCCATGGCAATGGCTTCCAGGTTGTCCACCAAACACATGCCCCCAAGGGTCCCCATCGTCTCGTATTCTGGTCCTGCTCCCTCTACTCCAGCATAGAGACCTTTATCAACCTTTACCTCACGGCCGCAGCCGATAGGACATTGCCGGCAGTGATATTTCCTCACCAAGATCGTCTCAGCCATGGCCGCACCGCTAATCTTCTTTGCTCCCTCTTCCCAGCGGCCCAGCCTCCAGTTCTGGAGAGGAAAATTGCCCATGCTTTCATGGGTAGGCACTCCGCCAGAGGTTCCCAGATTTCCAAAGGTCTTGGAGGATTCGAGAATGGTGGGCAGCAAATCTTTCACACTGGCCGCCAACTCCTCAGGGCGGGCGACCGAAGTCTTATTCGATCCTTGCACCACAATGGCTTTCAAATTCTTGGACCCCATTACTGCCCCTAAGCCGCATCGTCCTGCGATTCGGGCATCCCTTCCATCATGCACAATGCCAGCCAAAAGGGTGAGTTTCTCCCCAGCGGGACCAATCGCAGCAACGGTGGCGGTCTTCTGAGTCTCCGATTTCAGGATGGGATCGATCTCATAGGTGTCTTTGCCCCAAATATGGGAGGCATCACGGAACTCCACCTTTCCATCTTGGATCCAAAGGTAGGTCGGGGTCTGCGCCTTGCCCGTGAGGACAATTCCATCGAATCCCGCCTGTTTCAATTTCGCTCCCCAGGTGCCGCCCGCGTCGGATTCCCCGAAGACCCCAGTCAAGGGGGAACGGGAAACCACTGCATGACGGCCCGAGGTGGGAATCAAGGTATTGGCTGTGGGGCCAGCCATAAAGATGAGGGGGTTTTCGGGACTAAAGGGATCTGTCCCGGAGTTGGTCTCATCATAGAGGATCTTAGCCCCCAGTCCGCTGCCTCCGATGAACTTGCGGCAGATCTCTTCACTAAAGGATTGCTCTTCTGTCTTCTTTCGGGAAAGATCTATTCTAAGAACCTTTCCCATGTAACCACCTGCCATTATTTTTCCTCCTTTGTTCTGCGGAACACCGTTCAATTGAGAGGAACCTGCTTCACCTTCAAAGACCGAGCTGCCCTTAAGGGATCAAAAGGCGGGAGGATCCCTTGTCCTCCCGCAATTGGGGCCATAATCTGAATCGTCGCACCGCCCTCCACCAGATCATCAAGGCGCAACACCCGGTCGTGATGCAGAATGACCATATGAGTGGCTATCTGCTCATCGGTTCCTTTTTCTGCGTAATACCTGAATCCCGGGTATTTATCCGAAATCATTCTCAGAATTTCCTTTACCTTCGTAGGGGAATCCAGGTCCAACTCTACCTCCTCCTTCCCCACCAACTTCCGATAAGGAAAGGCCAAACGGACTTTCAAGGACATCTTTCTCTCTCCTCTCCTAAACGGAAAACGAGGCAAACTCGGCGTTCGACCCGGGAGGACAGCGCTTTCTCACTCATAAAACAACGCAGAATCATGCCCCGGCGGTCAAGGCACAACCAGATCGAGAGAATCCAGAGAGAGAAGGATAATAGCTCCCTCTCTCTCTGGAAATGGCAGGATTGTGTCTTAGAAGGCCCTGCGGCAGATCTCGATCATATCTTCCACGACCGGCTTTCTGGGGTTCACAGCGATGTTTCCGCTTTTCATAGATTCTTCAGCAATGCCCTCAAACCACTCTTCCTTAATGCCAACTTCTTTTAGGCTCTTGGGTATGCCAATATCCTCCGAAAGCCTCCTAACCGCCTCCACTGCCTGGTAGGCGGCGTCGATGGCAGAAAGCCCGTCCACACACTCCCCCATTGCCTTTGCGACCTGGACAAACTTCGGAATATTCCCCATGAGATTGAATTCCATCACCGCTGGCAGCATAATGGCGTTGGCCACGCCGTGCGCCAGGTTGCAGGGCGCACTGCCCAACGGCATAGCAAAGGCATGGGCAAGGCCCAACCGCGTGCTGCTGAAGCCTAAGGCCGCCAAAAGGCTGCCTAAAAGCATCCAATAGCGTGCCTCCAGGTTATCTCCCTTGGCCACTGCCGGACGGAGCCATTCGCCTATCAGCTCTATGCCCTTCGAGGTCAGGCAATCGGAGATGGGCTGGGTGTTCAGGTTGGTAAAGGATTCCAAGGCATGGGCCAGGGCATCCATACCCGTAGAAGCCGTAACGGCAGGAGGAACGCTCAAGGTAAGCTCGGGATCGCAGATTGCGACCTTGGGACAAAGGTAGGAAGATCCGGCCACCGTCTTGAGGTGTTTCTTGTCGTCGGTGATCACCGAGAATATGGTTACTTCGCTTCCGGTTCCGGAGGTAGTGGGAAGCGCAATTACCGGGAGCCCGGGATTCTTGATCTTATGCATCCCCTCATAATCCCCGAACTCCCCTGGATTTCCGGCCATCACCGCCACCGCCTTAGCCGTATCCAGGGAACTGCCTCCTCCCACCCCGACCACCACCTCGGCCTTGCTTTCCTTCATAAGCTTGACTGCCTCATTGACGAGGCTGAGGCCGGAGTTGGGGACGATCTTATCGTAGGTCACCGCCTCGATGCCTGCGCCCTTCAGACTCTTTTCCACATCGACCATCAAACCTGCCCCCACTACTCCTGGGTCAGTAATAATCAGGACTCGTTTGGCCCCGAACTCTTTGACCTTCTCTGCCGTCTTGAACCGCGACCCGATGCCAAAATGGATAGTAGTTGGAACAGGCAAAAAGGTGAAAATCTTGGTCATGTCCATTAATGACTCCCCTCTTTCAAAATAGGCTTGCACTTCACAACTTAGGATGCTCCCAAAACCGTCAAGCGAGGGCACCATCTCAGGAAACGCGAACTCACTTTTTAGCTCCCTTTTCCCTGATCCGATAAGACGCCAGGCCTTTATCGATTAAACGTATTGCCCTGGTACATTTCGCGAAATTCCAGATCAGGAAACATCCCAGCCCAAGACAGACAAAGGCAAATAGCAGCGCCAGGGTGCTGGACCGACGAAGAAGGATGGCGGAACTCACAATTGAAAGTGAGACCATCCATAGCCAGATTCGCCTCTGATGTCGGTAGGCCTCCCGAATTCCCACCAGCTCTTCAAGCTTTTTCTGCCTCTCTGGATCTTGGGATCTGTAAGAAGCGACCAGGCTTGGCCTCCCTCCCTTCATCATTTCTCGGCATTGGGGGAAGAACAACTTTAGATCAGGCTTCGGCTGTCACCCCCTTCTTCCGGTAGTAGCTGTTAATCATCGCAGTGATGATCATAGAGAGGACGACCATGCCCACCAGGAAGATATAACCAGTCCAGCCTCCATGTAGCTTGTCCACCCCATAGTCCCACCAGGCCTTGAGGCCCATGCCCGTCATGCTGATGCCGGCGATCACATTCAGGAACACCAGCCAGCCCCGCATCTGATAGGGCTTGGGCAGGAATTTCCGATCGGTCCAGATCATGGCGAAGCACCAGAGGCCGCAGGTCATCACCCCCCCGATGATCCCTGCCGGGGTGGGAAGATCGATCAACTTCACCTTGGGCAGGAGCCGGGTCATCCACATGAGGAGCATACCGGCCACGCCCACATAGAGGCAGACCCAGGGCCGGACCTGTTTCACCGTAATCTTGCGCAATCCCGGGAAGACAGTGCGCAGGCACTCGAATGCCGTCCGGGTATACACCTCATACGCCCCATACACAGTCCCCGCGATCGCCAGGAAAACGCCTATATCATAGACCGGAAGCAACCAGCGGTGGATCCGGGTGAGGAATTGGGCCTGGTACTCTAAGAGCTTCAGTCCAGAGGGGATCAGCTGCTCGGTGTGGAGCAGCCGCGCTCCACCGATCATGAATCCGGCGGCAAAGATGATCACCGAGGCAAAGGAGACGATGGAGTCGATGGCCGGGGCCTTGGTCCAGGCCAGGGCGGTCTTCACATCCTCTTCCTCTTCGGAGAGGGGAATCCGTTCCCCCTTCTCTTCCACCTCATGGATCCGCTGCTGGACCTCGGCCAGATTCGGAAGACCTAACATTCCCCAATCCTTCTCCCGGAGCATGCCAATATAGCCGATGTAATCGTAGGTCCCTCCGCCGATCGCCCCGATATATACGGTTGCCTCTACCCAGGGGGGTCGGGCGGCCACCTCCGGGTATTTGTCAAAAATCCAGGGGGCGTAGTCCGGGATGCGAGGCACGACGGATCCCGTCAGGGCGGCTAACCAATCCGGCTTGAAGTAGAAGGCGGAGAAGAGGATCGCCACCAGCATCACGGTAATGATCGCCAACTGTACCTTCTCGAGGGCATTATATCCTCCCAGAAGGGTCAGGGTGATAAAGAAGAGGATCCAGAAGGTTCCCCACCAGAGGTGATCCCCGAAGTGGAACATCCACTTGCACAGGGTGCCCAGCAGCGAGGGCAGGAAGGAAAGCCAGAAAGGAAAGCACATGATACTGAGGATGCCCAGCAGGAGGGGAAACCACCCCTTGGGGCCGGGGAAATGGGCCCAGCGGTCAATGGGATGCTCGCCGGTGAGGGTTATGTAGCGCATGGCGGTGTAGCATTGAACCCATTTGAAGAAGCATCCCAGGACGAAGGTCCACATGATGGCGTAGCCGAAGACCGCCCCGCCCCGGGCCGCGAAGAAGGTCTCACCCGATCCAATGGTCAGGGAGGCCATGATCGCACCCGGGCCGAAAAACTTCAGCATATCCCCCAACTTCGTGGACTTGATGGCATCAGACAATGGGGGGGCCTTGATCTTAACTTGAGCCATTATTTTCCACCTCCTCAAGGTTTCTTCTCGTTGACCAGTGTCGGAAAAGGAAAAAAAGTTCTGGATCTATCAACCTCCTTTCCTTCAATCCAGAATTAGCCCAGCATAAGGACTTCCATCTCCGAAGGGACCTGGCTGGCACTATCCACCGAAAGGGAGATGTACTACCATAGGCCAAGAACCTGGTCCTTTCCAGGACTTGGCTGGCTTCTCGCAGCGCCTCTCCTGCCTCGAAAGCCCATTTTACCTCTCGATGACATCCTCCCGCTGCAGGAGCTTACCCAGGCCCAGGATATCATAGATGATCTCCCCTTTCCGGATCCGCTCCCGCATCTTTTGTTCTTTTTCCACTATGGTTCGACCCTTCTCCAACACCTCTTGCATCCGGGCCTTGGGGACCACCACCACCCCATCCGTGTCGCCCACGATGAGATCGCCGGGGATGACCGGCATCCCCCCACAGTGGATGGGCACATTGATGGACCCGGGTGAGTCCTTCAGTGGTCCGACAGGGATAACCCCTTTGGCAAAAACGGGAAAATTCAGGTCTCGAATGCCCTCGATATCCCGAACGCCCCCGTCCAGGACAATCCCTTCGATTCCCTTGGTCTTACATACGAGACAGAGCAGGTCTCCCAGAATCGCCATATCGGGAAACCCACCGGCATCTACCACCAAAACATCCCCCGCCTTGGCGACCTCAGTGGCCTTATGCAACATCAGATTATCCGCCGGATAGATCTTGACGGTGATCGCCGGGCCTACCATCTTGCATTGCTCCAAGACTGGCTTGATAGAGGCAGACATTCCTCCATACCGGCCCATGGCATCGCAGATGTTGCCGGTCGCCAATTCCCGGAATCCCTCGATCATTTCTCTCTTCGGCCTTTCAATCTCCCTGACGATCAGATACATGAAGGTCCTCTCCTCGCTCAACCCATGAAAATGCCGCCATTGACACTAATGGTCTGGCCAGTGATGTATTTCGATTCCTGGGAGGCCAAGAAGAGAACGGAATCCGCCACATCCTGTGGCTCTCCCAACTTTTTCAAGGGGATCGTCTTGATCATCTCCTCCCTCGGGAAAGGCTGGGTCATCTCCGTGTCTATGACCCCGGGGGCGATACAGTTCACATTGATACCGAATGGTGCCAATTCCTTGGCGAGCGACTTGGTGAAGCAGATCACACCCGCCTTGGAGACAGAGTAATTGGCCCCCACCACCAATCCACCCACCTGGCCAGCCAGAGAACCTAAGTTGATGATCTTCCCTGATTTCTTTTGCTTGAGGATGGGCATCACTTCGCGGGCACAGAGAAAGGTCCCCTTCAAATTGACATCCAGGACCTTATCCCAGATCTCTTCAGGCATCTCCGCCACCGAGCCCTGGTAGCAGATACCGGCATTATTGACCAATATATCGATCGTCCCCAAGGCCTCGATCGTCTTGGCTACCATGGCTTTGACCTCGCTCTCCATTGAGACATCGGCCTTGATGGCAATTGACTTCCTTCCCATCTGCTTGATGACATTAGCCACCCTCTCCGCATCCGCAATACGGATATCGCTCACCGCGATGTGAGCGCCCTCCCGGGCCAGGGTGCGACAAATGGCCTCTCCCAAACCCCGGCCTCCCCCGGTAACTAGCGCGACCTTCCCTTCGAGGCGCATATGTTCCTCCTGTTTCTTGGAAATCAATGGAAAAAACCTTGGGGACGCTATCATAGAAAGGCGATAAAGTCAATCATTGGATGTATCTTTTTTGGGCGGGGGGGGTTGAGCCACCAGCTTCCTCAGTCGGTCTATTTCTTTTGCCTTCAGCCTGCGCCACCTGCCCGAAGGCAACTCCCCCAATTTGATTGGGCCGAACGCAACCCGTTTGAGCTTCAACACGGGGTGCCCGATCTTCTTGCACATTCGATGGACTTGGTGGTACTTCCCCTGGCGGATCTCAATCAGGAGCCACGCGTTCTTCGAGCCCTTTCGTATGATCGCGGCCTGGCTAGCCGACATCTCTTCGCCTTTGTCCTTTATCCCCTCACAAAGAAGCCTCAGACTGAAAGGCCTGGGGACTCCCTTTACCTTCGCCTCATAGCTCTTGGGCATGTGAAACCTAGGGTGAAGCAGGGATTGGGTCAGAGGGCCGTCATTGGTGAGGAGCAAGAGGCCCTCCGTGTGAAAATCCAGTCTTCCCACCGGATAGAGGCGGGGAAGTCCCTTGGGAAGCAGATCTAAGACTGTGGGACGTCCTTGCGGATCAGCAGTGGAGGAGATGAAGCCATCCGGCTTGTGAAGGAGGATGTAGACCCTTTCCTCCAGGGAAGGCAATCGCTGTCCATCGATTCTCAAGTCTGGGCATTGGTCGAGGCGGATCCTAACGCCTGGAGTGGTGATCGGCTGCCCACCCAGTGTTACTCTCCCTTTCTGGATCAGCCGCCCAGAGGCGCGGCGCGAGGCTACCCCTGCTTGGGCCAGGATCTGTTGGATCCGCATCGTCCCTGGCGAAGACACTGCCTAAGATTCCTCCTCGATTCCCATTTCTTTTAGCTCCTCCAGGCTCGGCAGAGAGGTCAGATCCTTGAGCCCGAAACGCTGAAGGAATTTCCTGGTGGTCCCATAGAGTAGGGGTCGCCCTGCCTCGTCTTTTCTCCCCATCACTCGAATCAGACCCTTTTCCAGCAGGTTTCTGATCGCCTTTTGGGAGTCAACTCCTCGAATCGAATCAATCTCCGACTTGGAGGTCGGCTGATGATAGGCAACGATGGCGAGCGTTTCCAACGAGGCCCGCGATAGCCTTGCCGGTCTATTTTCCATCAGCTTTCGGATCCAGGGGGCAATTTCTGGACGGGTATATAATTGGTACCCCCCGGCGATTTCTCTCACCTGCAGAGCCCCTTTCCTCTCCTCGTAAAGCAGTTGGAGCTTCTGCAGATTATCCTTGATTTCCTGCACCGTCAACGGGTCCAAGATCTCCTTGAGCTTAGGGAGGGTCAAGGGATCAGGGGAAACAAAGAGGAGCCCCTCGATGATATTCATCCAATCCGCTATCAATTCAACCACTCTTCTTCCTCTATCCCGAGCGATAAATCCGAATCTCGCCAAAGTTCTGGTATTGCCTTACCTTGAGGATGCCCCCTCGTATGAGCTCCAATAAACCGAGGAAGGTTACGATCATCTGGAGGCGGGATCGTCCCTTCCCCAGCAAGGCCCTGAGGGTCAGAGATTCCTTTTCGGCAATACGGTCCAAGATCTCCACCATGCTCTGACGGATATCTAGTTCCTCTCGATTGATCAGAAAGGGAGGTTCCTGGTCGGTCTTCCTCAGGAGGTCATAGAAAACCGAAAGCAATCGAAAAAGGTTAGCCTCGGGGTCTAGGACTTCTGGCCCTTCGGGGATCGCTTGGGGTTGACTGGTGAGCTGCAGCCGGAACTCATCTTCCTTGCGCTCCAGCAAAAGGGCGGCCTCCTTATATTTCTTGTATTCAACCAACCGCTCTACCAGTCCTTGCCGGGGGTCTTCCGGGGTAGCTTCCTCTTCCGGGGATGGGGGCTGAGGGAGGAGCATTTTAGACTTGATATAGATGAGAGTTGCCGCCATTAAAAGAAACTCCCCGGCCAGCTCCAGATTTAGCTCCTGCATCCTCATCAAGTGATCCAGGTATTGGTCGGTGATCTGGGCGATCGGGATGTCATAAATATCCACCTCGTTTTTCTGTATGAGGTGGAGCAGCAGGTCAAGCGGCCCCTCAAAATCTTGGAGCTTCACTTCATAACTCATCTCTCCTTTCCTCGCACTTGAATCCAGGGCTTAAGGCGCTCGTACCGCTTCTCTCCTATTCCGGAAACCTCCTGGATCTCTGAGATCTCGGTGAACCCTCCCCTTTCCCCTCGATAACGCACGATACGCTCCGCCAAAACCGGACCGATGCCGGGAAGATGCGTCAGCTCCTGTTGGGTCGCCTTATTAATATCCAAGGGGATTGAGGGAGGGCTTTTCTTTACATAAGGAATCCCGATGGCCTCACTGAGGGATCTTGCCTTATGAGAGGCAACGCCTGGTTTCCAATCGAGCTGCCGGGAGGTATTCGCAGGGACAAGGGGTCCGACGAAAAAGCTCATGGCCCGAAGGCCTAACAAGGAAGCTAGCAACAGGAGAAGCAAAGCCTGCTGTCCCCAAAAGGTTTCTCTTCCGGCAGTGACATCTCGTCTAAAGGGTTGGGTCAACCTTTTCCCCCCTTTATGCGCCTTATCTTCTCCCGCATGAGCTCAGCCTTCTCCAGATACTCCTTCGCCCTTTTGTGGCCTGAGTCGAGCGTCAGAACCTGCCGCCAAACAGAGATAGCCGCATCCAACTCCTCTTCCTGAAAGTAGCGAATCCCTTTCTGAAACAGGGTATCCACCTTTTCTCGAAAGCGAGCCTCGGCGAATGCCAGAAGATCTTTAGTCTCAGCATCATGTGGATCAATCTCCAGAAGAGACTTCGCTTCCTTCCGGGCCTGCTCCCAATCGCCTCTGGCAATGAGTTCGTGTACCTTTATCCGACGCTCTTTCAATCCCAGATTCAAGGGCGGGGAACCCTTGCCTCCCAATTTCTTTTCTTCCTGAAGGGCCTTATCGATTGCCTCCCGGTATCTCTTTCCTCCTTCATGGTCCGGTTTAAGGGAAAGCACGGCTTCCATCGCCTGCCCGGCGGCAGGATAGCTGCCTTGTTGAAAGTAATTCAGCCCGGCTTCATAACGCGAGTTCACCTCCAATTCGATGCGCTCGCGAATCTGGACTGACCTCTCCTGGGCCTCTCGATTGTCGGGATCGAAGACCTGCACTAATCTCAATTCATTCAAGGCCTCCGGGAGTTGTCCGTTTTCCTCCAGCCCCTGGGCCAGATTTAGATGATATCTCACCAGTGGGGAAATGATATCCTGAACCTTTTGGATTCGCTCTTCCGCGTCCCTTCGTCGAGAATCAAGCAAAAACGCCCTCTGATATTCCTGGAGGGCCTCTGACAGCCTTCCCTCTTTTTCCAGGTTGGATCCGTAAAGAAGGTGCACGGTCACCAATTCATTGAGGATGCCATTGGCCACCCTAATCATCTCCTGCGCTTGTTGGTAACGGGAGTGCCCTGCCGAAACCCTTTCCCATTCTTGGATGGCAGCCAGTAGTTCGCCCTTTTGATAGTTAGAAAACCCTTCTTCATAATGGGAAGGGACAGGGTGGGTAGCGAGTTGGGAAGCACAGGAAAACCAGGAGGGAAGGAGGATAAGGAGCACCAGGGTGTACCACCGGTGATGATAGTATAGGAAAGGTCTCGTCGAAGTTCTCGCCCTCGAGGCGGGGGGAAGCTTCCAAACCAGGGTTTTCGTAATCATTCTCTTGGCTCGCTAACCCAAAAGCTCGGTGGGCGGTTGGCGCTCACGTTGTTCTTTCAACGAGTGCTTCAAGTAATCCACTCACCTCATAGATCTGAAGAGGTTTTTCCCTTCCCTTTAGACGAATGGGATCAAGGGGCTTTACCATGACCACGTTAGCCACTTCCTCATAGATGCTCTGACTGATCAGGATCTGCCCCTCGGCTGCCAAGCCTTCCAAACGGGCCGCGATATTGACATTATCGCCGATGACCGTGTATTCCATGCGCTCTTCGAAGCCAATGTTGCCGGTCACCACCTCGCCGGCGTTGATCCCAATACCAATTTCCACCTTCTCGAGCCCTCTCGCTTCTCGCTTCAGGTTGAGGGCTCCTATTTCCCTCCGAATATCCAGCGCCGCCAGAATGGCGCGAAGCGGGTGGTCGGGGAAAAAGATGGGCGCCCCAAAGACGGCCATGATGGCATCTCCCATGAACTTATCCAGGATACCATCCCGCTTGAAAACGACTTTGGTCATCAGGGTGAGATAGTCGTTCAGCGTGCGGACGACCTCTTCGGGTTCGAGCCTCTCCGCAAGGCTCGTGAAACCTCGGATATCCGCAAACAGGACGCTGACCTCTTGTCTCTTGCCAACCAGGCTAATTCGCTCAGGATGCTGCAGGATCTCATCTGCGACTTGCTTGGTCACATAACGACCAAAAGCCTCCTCGATCAGTTTTTTCTTGCGCAGGCTTTCCGTCATCATATTGAAGGACCGGGTGAGCTCCCCTAATTCGTCGGAGGTGGTCACCTTGACCTGGTAGTGTAGGTTTCCCGACCCGATTGCCCTTACCCCTTCCATAAGCCGTTGAATGGGATAGGAGAGATAGGTAGCTAATAGGACCGAGCCGATAATCCCCGACAGCAAACTGAGGAAGGTTATCAGGAGGATCCGACCCACCGCCTTCATCACTGTTTCGGAAATGAGTTGGGTAGAGATACCGAGCCGCGCCGTGCCAATTTCCATTCCTCTATAGGTGATTGGCTCGGCAAAATCGAGAACGAACTCTCCCTCGTCTTTGATCTGGGAAATAACCAGGAGACCCCTCTGTTGGATCTTCACCCCGGATGTTCCGGGAAACGCCTGGCCTACGCGGGAAAAATCGCTGTGGGCTCGGACTCTCCCTTGTTCATCGCAGATCATGGCGTAGACCACTGCCTCCGATTTCTTTACTTCCGACACAAACTTGTGCAAGAGAAGGTCATCATCAGAGAGCAGGGGCTCTTTGCTGTTCTCGGCCAAGACATGCAACATGGCCGCTCCCCTCTTTTGCACTTCTTCGGTGAGGGTGTTTCTCTCGTGATACAAGAGGGAAACGCTGGTGAGCGCCATGGTCAGCAAAATAAGGAGGGTAATGAGGAGGGCCAATTTTACCCTGATGGGGAACCGCAACGCCTTATCCTTTGCCATGATTGCGAAAATGGATAACCATCACGAACAGGGAAAATTGGAAAGCGAGCCGGCCGCTCGCTTAACATTCTCAGTATCCTGAGTTGATCAGAGTTTCTTCCATGCAACCTGAGGAAGGTCCCGTGCGCCCCTTCCCTCGATCGCCCCGTTCAACCCTATGGTGTCCTTTCAATATCCTTCAAAAGTTTGTATTCAAGACTGTCCACAAGCGCCTCCCAGCTAGCCTCAATGATGTTCGACGATACCCCCACCGTCCCCCACTCCTTCTCCCCGTCGCCAGATTGGATGAGGACTCTCGTCTTCGAGGCGGTTCCTTCATGTTCATCGAGGATCCTGACTTTATAATCCAAGAGGGTAATATCCTTGAGGCAAGGGTAGAACTCCTCCAAGGCCTTTCGCAATGCATTATCCAGGGCGTTGACCGGGCCTTCCCCTTCCGCAGCAGTGTGCTCCACTATTCCTTTCACTAGGACCTTGATTGTGGCTTCGCAGTAAGGAGGATTGTATCCCTTCTTTTCCACGATCACCCGAAAGCCCTCCAGGTCGAAGAATCGTTGATATCGTCCCAAGGCCTTTTTCATTAGAAGTTCGAAGGAGCCCTCTGCTCCCTCGAATTGATATCCTTGGTCCTCCATCTCCTTGACCCGATTCAGGACCTCTTGGACAGCACCGCGGTCTCCTTCGTCCCGCAGAGATAATTGTTCGGCTTTGATCAAAATGTTACTTCTCCCAGCAAGCTCCGAAATCAAAATCCTCTGCCTGTTGCCGACCAGTTCCGGTGCAATGTGCTCATAGGTATTGGAGTTCTTCTGCACAGCGCTGACGTGAATTCCCCCCTTATGGGCAAAGGCGCTGTCTCCCACAAAAGGCTGATGGGTCCAAGGCGGGAGATTCGCAAGCTCGCTGACGAAACGAGATAACTCCTTCAGCTTCCTTAGCTGCTCCTCAGAGATGCAATTCGCTCCCATCTTCAATTGCAGGTTGGGAATCACCGAACAGAGATTGGCATTACCGCAACGCTCTCCATACCCGTTGATGGTTCCTTGCACCTGGCTTGCTCCCAATTCCACTGCCACCAGGGAATTGGCAACTGCTACCTCAGAGTCATTGTGAGTGTGAATCCCCCAGGGAACGGTTATGGCAGGCTTGACCTTTTCTATGATAGAGGCCATCTCATTTGGGAGCGTCCCTCCATTTGTATCACAGAGTACGACCATATCCGCCCCTGCCTCTTGGGCAGCAGACAAGGCCTTGGGGGCGTATTCCGGATTTCCTCGATACCCGTCGAAGAAATGCTCGGCGTCAAAGATCACCTCGGGAACGCGCTGCTTCAGGAAGGAGACCGAATCATAGATCATATCCAGATTCTGCTCCAACGACACCCGGAGGGCATTCCCAATATGAAAATCCCAGCTCTTGCCGAAGATGGTTACCACTTCCGTACCGGCCTCGAGGAGAGCCAAAATATTCGGATCCTTTTCCACAGAGAGCTTTGCGCGGCGAGTGCTTCCAAAGGCGGCAATCTTTGCCCGATCAAGCTGATATTCCTTGGCCCGCCTAAAGAACTTGATGTCCTTGGGATTCGATCCAGGCCATCCTCCCTCGATATAATGAATACCGAATTCATCCAATTTTCTTGCAATTCGCAGCTTGTCCTCCAGGGTGAATGAGATCCCCTCCCCTTGGGCTCCGTCTCTAAGGGTGGTATCGTAGAGAGTCAGCATTGAGTGGCTCCTTGGCGAACAAAGTTTTCAGCGCAACCGCTCCCTTTCATTAGGATTCCTCGCTCGTCCCCCCTTCCCCCAATTTGAAGACATCGTGGAGAGCACGAACCGCCAACTCGGTATATTTCGAATCAATGATGCAAGAGATTTTGATCTCGGAGGTACTAATCATCTGAATGTTGATGCCTTCTTTCCCCAAGCAGGTAAACATGGCCGAAGCTACTCCCGAATGACTTCGCATCCCCACTCCCACGATTGATACCTTGGAAATCTTTTCGTCGGATATGACCCGCTCGGCCCCAATCTCTCCTGTAATCTCATTGACGATCTCCAGAGTCCTTCTCAAGTCCGGCTTGGGCACGGTGAAGGAGATGTCCGTGTGGCCATCCTGGCTGATGTTCTGGATGATCATGTCCACCACGATATGATCCTCAGCCACCTTGCCGAAGAGTTGGGCGGCGATACCGGGTTTATCGGGGACCCCCAAGATGGAAATCTTCGCCTCATTCTTGTTGTAAGTTACGCCGGACACGACAACACGCTCCATATCCGCATCCTCCTTGACGACCATGGTCCCCGGATTGTTGTTGAAGCTGGAGCGCACATGAATGGGCACCCCGTGATTCTTCGCAAATTCCACCGAACGGGATTGCAGTACCTTCGCCCCAAGGCTTGCCATCTCCAGCATCTCGTCATAGGAGATTTTGGAGAGTTTCCTGGCCTCTGGTACAAGATTGGGATCTGCGGTGTAAACCCCGTCTACATCCGTGTAAATCTCACAGACATCAGCCTGGAGAGCCAGGGCCATCGCCACCCCAGTCAGATCCGACCCCCCCCTACCCAGGGTGGTAACATCCTCCTCTTCGGTAATCCCCTGAAATCCTGCTACAATGGCAATTGCTTCCTGCTTCAACGCTTGCTCGACCCTTTGGGCGTTAATGCTCGTAATTCGCGCCTTGGTATGGGCATTGTCAGTCTGGATCCCCACCTGAAAACCGGTGAAGGAAATGGCCTTGTGTCCCATTTCTTGTATCGCAAGCGATAGCAGGCCTATGGAGACCTGTTCACCGGTCGCAAGGATCACGTCTAATTCCCGTTCATTGGGCGTCTTGGAGACCTGATGGGCCAGGCTTAAGAGGCGGTCAGTCTCCCCCGCCATGGCCGAGACGACAACAACTACCTGATTTCCTTTTTCCTTGGTCTCAATGACCCGGCGCGCTACGTTCCTTATCCTTTCGATGTCCCCCACCGAGGTGCCGCCGTACTTTTGAACAATTAAGCCCACGCTGTATCCCCCTTCCCGGTTCATGGAAGTAGAGCCCTTCGCCGCGGAAACAGCCAGCTACGCTAAACCCTATTGAGGTTACAGTCCCAAATCCAGGGCAACTTCCCGGATCAGTTCAGGCTCGATGGTCTCCTTTTTGAGGAGAAAACCCTCCAATAGGGCGTTATCGCAGATGGTGTTAATGAGGCGGGGAATACCCCGGGAGAAGTGGTGAACCAACTCGATGACCGCATCGCTGAAAATACTTCGCTTGCTTCCTGCAACCTTCATCCGGTGGAGAATATAGGCCTTGGTGGTGTCCAGCTTGAGAGAGGTAAGACGGCATTTTAGTGCAATACGTTGCGCCAATGGTTCATCCAAAGCCAAGTAACCTTCCAGCTCAGGAAGTCCCAACAAGACAAAGGTAATGAGCTTGCTCCCCGGCACTTCCAAGTTCAAAAAGCCTCGCAACTCTTCCATGATGGCTTTATTCTGAAGCATATTGGCTTCATCGATGATGACGACTGCCTTCCTCCCTTCCTCGAAGATCTGCTCTAATTTCCCCAAGATCCTCCCCAATAGCATCACCTTGTCGTCCGGTACATTCTCAAGTCCTAATTGCAGTCCAATCTTGCGAAGCAACCACTCTGGAGTAATAGAGGAATGGATAACCACCAGAAGGGCCGCTTCATACCTGGTATTATCTAAGCCCTCATATAATCTCCGTGCCAGAGTGGTTTTCCCGGTGCCCAAATCCCCAATAACCACCGCCAGACCTTTCATGGAGTCAATAGCGTACATCAGCCTGTTGATGGTGTCGGAGTGTTGGATCGTATCGAAATAGAAGCGAGGGTCCGGGGTGTTGGAAAATGGCTGTTCGCAAAGCTCGTAGTATTGCTCAAAGCTCATATGGCTCTCTCCTATATATAGTCAATCTTGCGTTGCCGGGGCTTTGGCGAGGGGGGAGCTTTCTCCTCTGTTGGCTTTTTCTCTTCCCGAGACTCGGGCCCCTCTTCCGCCACTTGACCTTCCTTTCCTTTTTCGGAAGACTGAGAACGGGGCATGCTTAACCGCTTCAGCTTCGCACCCACCTCCCGAAAATTTGGATCCTCCTGGAAGATGTCAGAAAAAAGGTCGAGGGCATTCTTAAGGTTCTCAGCTGCTTCATAGGCCAAGGCGAGCTCGTATTTCAGACCTCGATATTGTTCCGGAAGCTGATTGGGAATAGATAATCCCTTGAGGAATTCTTCAATCGCCGAATTTACATCACCCATTTTCATGTAACAAAGGCCAATTAATTGACTCGAATTGAGGGCAAGAGATGGGTCTTTTGATGCCAATTTGAATTCCTCTATCGCCTCCTCCAAGAGATCCATATCCTTATAGGCAATGCCCAGGTCATAATGGGTGTCGAAGTCCTTTTCCTCCAGGGATTTCCGGACGCCCTTTTGAAATTCCTGCAAGATTTCACTCAGGGTGGGAGGAGTAACCTCGCTGCCAGCCAGCTCCTCCAGGGCCTTTTGTTGGGCTTCTGCGTCCTTCTCCAACTCCTTTTCCAACTCTGCAGCGAAATCAACGAAACCGTCATCCGTAGTGGTGGGTGTGGGAGGGGCAACCGTGAAAACAGGAGTTACCTCTTTAGACAGTTGAACTTCAGAGGAGGACGAGATCTCAGTCGGCAATTCCTCATGGGAAGTGACCTCTTCGGCGGGGGTCTGAATCGCTGCCTCGAATGCGGTGGGCGCAACTAAAGAGACTTCCCCGGAAACCTTCTCAGGCTCTGATATTTCCAGCGCCTCCTCCCCCGTGACCTCCCAGAAAGATGTCTCAGGCTTTGTGGTTTCCTCCATGGAAACGGCCTCAGACTCCAATTGAGAAAGCCTCTCCTGGGCCGTCTGGTTGCTCGGATCAGCCTCCAAGATCCGGCGATAAACCGTCCTGGCTTCCTCAAGCATCTCGTGCTGCAAGTAGAAGTCGGCCTCGGCCAAATCCTCCTCAACTCCAACGGGCGATTCTGGCTTCGTCTCCACCAAAATAGGCTGTCCTGGCTCTTCCTCTTTTTCCTCTTCCAAGCTTTCAAGAAAGCTCTCAAATCCCTCCGGGAGCTCCTCCTCCTGGATTGGCTCTTGACCGACGACCGCGGCCGCTTCTGCCTCAGCCCCCTCAATCTCTCCTAAGGCGGTCACTATCTCCAATGGGGTCTCCAGGCTAATCCGCTCTTCGCCCATCGGTTCGGATGGGGGAAGTTGTTCCAAAGCCGGGGCCGGGGCCTCATCACCCTCTGGAGGGGAGACCTTGATAGTCATCTCCTGCAATTTGCTTTTCGCTACTGCGTGATCAGGATCAAGGCCGAGGATTATTTCGATCTCCGCGATCGCTTCGGACATTTTTTCCTGTTTTTCAAAAATGTCAGCTAGCACCAGGGACTCTTCAATTGCTGCTTCCCAGTTCTTCTCATCCAGATAGATTCCCTTCAATCTCTGATGGGCTTGTACACTCCGAGGAAAAACCTCCAATATGCTCTTCAAATGCTCTACCGCTTTATCGATAATGTCATACTTGAGATAGATCTCCGCCTCGATCAGGTGATCTTGCACTTCCTTTCCCAAGACGTTCTCAACTTCTTCTTTCGCTTCTGCCGGGGGCGTGGGTTTCAATTCCTCCGACAGGCTGTCCGCCAATGACAGATCGGTTGAGATGACTTCCTGCTCCGGTTCTAACTGGGCCAAATCGGGAAGGCCTTCGGAAACCTCCTCCACAGAGAGGGCCTCGGCTTGTGGAAACGGGGGCACCTCGGGCAATACACTGGGCTCAGGTTCCGGCTCCTTGAAATGCGCCTCGATCTCCTCGATTCTACTCCGCACCTCTTCATGATCCGGCTGGGCTTGCAGAATAGCACGATACGCGTTTCTTGCCTCTTCCCACTCATTACGCTGGAAGAAGATGTCCGCGATCTCCTTGTTCTCCTGTTGAGCCTCCGTCTCATTTCCGATCTTGTGGTAAAGATCTGCTAACCTTCTGCGAACCTTGAGGAAACTGGGATCGGCCTTTTTTACCTCCTTCAACAGATCCAGTCCAGGGCCAACCTCGTTTTCTCGAAGATAGCCCTCCGCAATTTCCTCCAAGAGGAGATATCCATCCGCGATATTTCCCATTGCCAGCCTGAGCCTTCCAAGGAAAAGTTTGGCATCACGGTGCTGTGGATTTCCCCTCAGAATCCGGACCAGCACCCCCTCTGCCTTTTCCAACTGGTGGTTCTTCTTATGGGACTCGGCTAGAGTTATCATGAGCTTATCATCTACCTGCCCGGGCTCGAAGGCGTAGCGGCCCAGATGTTCGACGGCGTTGGGAAAGTCATTCAATCGATAATAGAGCTGACCCAGGCCTATGCAAGCCTCTTTTGAATCCGCTTGAATCTGGAGTACCCTCTTGAAGAATTTCTCCGCTTCCGGCAATTGCCCAATTTGCATGCATCCAGTGGCAACCTTCAAGAACTCATCTACAGCCTCCTTCTGAAGTCCTTCCTTAAGCAGCATTTCTGCGAGCTTGACCCTAATAGTCAGGTTGGAGGGGTCGAGATCGGCCAGCTTCTGGTAAACGCCAAGTGCCTGCTTAGTCAATCCCTCCTTTCCAAAGGAGTCAGCCGCGGTAAGATATTGAATGCGGGCCTCCACCACCAACCCCTGCTCCGCGTATAGATCTCCGCAGGCAAGATAAGAGGGAATGTTCGTCGGATCCAACTTGATGATCTTCTTGTAGACGGCAATCGCCTTAACCGAGAGTCCGTCTGCTCGATACAACTCTCCCAATTTCAGGTAATAGGAAATGGCTTCATCTTTGTTGCCGATTCGGGCATATATATCCCCCAACATATTGTAGACACTCAGATCGGAAGGGTCTGCTTTCAATATGGCCTGATATTCGTTTATTGCCCTATCCCATCGACCCTGTTGGGTATAGGCGAGGGCGGTCTGCAGTGTCTTTCTCTTGTCAAAAGCCATAATATGCTCCCTGCCTAAGTTTCAGACATACTATACAATTCCAAAGGCCTTCTCCGCCAAGGCCAAACCTTCTCAGCAACCGTCCCTGACTCATCTCGCATTGAGCCGGACTTACCCTTTGTTTCCTTCCAAGAACCTCTCATATCCCTCTGCGGACATCAAGGTATCTGTCTCTTCCGGCTTAGCAAGTCTTATTTTGATCATCCAGCCCTCATGGTAAGGATCGCTATTGATAAGTTGCGGCGAGTCGGCCAGGGCGTGGTTTGCCTCGATAACTTCACCCGTAAAAGGAGAGAAAAGATCGGAGACTGCTTTTACCGATTCCACCGCCCCAAAGACCTCTCCCTGCGCCAAGGTGCGGCTTACTGCAGGCAATTCCACGAAAACCACATCCCCTAATTGCTTCTGGGCATAGTCGGTGATCCCAACCACTGCGGTCCCCTCTTGAACTGCTGCCCACTCGTGATCCTTGGTGAATCTTAGCCCCTCGAGACTCATTAAACTTCCTCCTTGGCCAGAACGCTACTATTCTTCGTCGCCGAATTTGCTCATCACCAGTTGACTGAGGGAATCAACGGCCTCCACTGCGTCATCTCCCCTAGCCGTGATGAGGATGCGAGAATTCTTTGAGGCAGCGAGCATGAGCAAACCCATGATGCTTTTCCCATTGACTCTCTTGCCGTTTGCTTCGACGGTCACACCCGAACCGAACTGATTGGCCAAACGGACGAAGGCGGCGGAAGCCTTCGCGTGAAGGCCAAGCTCGTTCATTATCGTCACCTCGCGGGATTGCAGTACCACTCCGTAGCCCTCAGAAGCCTTCTTGATCCCCGATGCAAAGGCGAATACCCAAGTTCCATCTTCCCCAGCGGGGGAGCTCCAATCTCCAGTGGGGAAGCAGCGACGAACCCTGGTAAATCTTCTCAAATCCGCGTTCTGATTGCGAGACAGTGTAAATGGGGAACCTCCATAGACAGGCAGGGATTTCCCAGTGGAGAAGGACAGAGATCCCTGTCGTCTCATCAACCAATTCTACTCGGTTCACTTCATCTGACTCTCCCTGACTTCCCAGGCGAGAATCGTCCGGTTTCCTGCCATTGATCTTATAATAGCGATCGGGCTCGGATTCTGCCAAAAGATTGAAGTTAAATTCCGTTCCAAACACAGTTTGGATATCGGCTGATTGCATATTCTCTATGCTGTACTGAATGAATATCTCTCTTCCGTCTCCCCGCAGTAGGATCTTCTTCTCCACCCTAATCGGAATCGCTGCCTGGGGGAACCAGATGCGGCCGTCTCTCCGCAGAGAGAGGTGGATTTCTTCCTTTCCCCTTTGTACCTCTAAGTCATATTTCTGATTAACAAAATCCCCGAATTCTGAATATTGACAACGGCTGAAGCCGACAATCGTTGTATCCGGTCCCAAAAAATGGTCCAAGAGGCAAGCCTTAGCATACCAATCATAACACAACAGGCCTTCCATATCTACTTGATCTTGCGTTGGTTCCATCTCGTGGATGGTCTTGATTCCCTGAGAAGACGCAGGGCCTTCCCCCATCTCCTTCCCTATCTTGAGGTGGTAGGCCTCTGGTCTTCGCGTCATCGTGTTTATGAGGTTGATCTCTTTGGGGCGATAATCTAATTCCCATAAGGAGCCACCTCGATGCATGTCGAAAAAGAGGGCCAGGGATGGCGTGGTTACTAAGAGGTCTTGGAACCCGTCTCCGTCAAGATCAACCGGGCTCCATTCCGCCCACGATCGCCTTTCGTGAGTCAAGCCGTCGATCAGCGATTCCGATCGAATGAGGTGCTTGTACGCCGCATGGCGTAAGTGGGGAAGGTAAATGCCTCCAAAGATCCCATGCCAATAAACGTCATTACACTGGCCGCGGTAAAGCTCCTCCCGAGCCCTCACCTGAATTTCATTATTAGCGATCTGACCCTTTCCTCCCTCTTCGGGGGACAGGGCTTTCAGTCGAGTGATTCCTTCCTCCTCGACCTTTCTTATCTTCTTGCTTATCCCTAACATCCTCTTGTGTAGATGGTTGCTCTCCGGGTACTTGACCAGAAAATTCCTCCAGAACCCGCCCTTTAGAAAGGGGGCAATCTGATCTGGAGAATCGATCGTCTTTATCCTCTGCAGGGCGGCCTCAAAACTCACGCGAGCCTCAAAGGGAAGGGCCCACTCCATCATCTCTTCGTAGGAGCCCGAAGGCAGATAGATTCTGCCAACCGGCGCCTGGCTGGCAAGGAAGTCGGAAAAGGTGACCGCCTGTATCCAATCCTGATTCTCTTCTATCGACCTAAGGAATCTCTGAAGCCACCCTTTTTCGTAGACCCAGGCGTGCGTTCCCGGCCAAACTCCAAACTTCTCCCCATCATCTACGATCACCGCAGCCCCTGAATTTCCTGCCCGGTATAATTCTCGCAGGTACTCCAGGACCTTCTGCGTCTCGGCAAAGGGAATCAGGTACCGGAGCTTTTTGCTGATGGGGAAGACTTTCAGGAAAGAGCCTTGTTCTTCAGTCACATAATAGCCAGAGAGTTCGCTTTCCTTTAGCCCGGCAAAACGAAAAAGCGAATCATCCAGAACGGTGAATTCCACTTTCGCCTCGGCCAAGGATTTGGCTAAATGAGGCTCCCAGACCCTCTCTGCCACCCAAGCCCCTTTTGGCACAAAATCGAAGCGCCTCTGGATGTAGGACGATAATTTCGCGATCTGGCCCAATTTATCCGCGTCGGGCAAGACGGACAGGATCGGCTCATAGTAGCCTCCTGTCAAGAGCTCTACCTGTCCTTTATCCGTTAGTCGTTTGATTCCATCTAAGAAATCAGGATGGTGCGATTCCAGCCAATCAAAGAGCACCCCCGAGAAGTGCAGAGAAAAGGCGATAGATGGATGCTCTCGGACAACCTCTAAGAATGGAAGGTACGCCTGCTCAAAGGCATTCTGAAATACAAAGTCAAAATTCCCCACTGGCTGGTGGGAATGAACCCCAAAAATTAGGCTGAGCCTGTCCATCGTTCTTCCCCATCACCCCACGGACCTTCTATTGGGTTCCGCTGTTGGTAGAGGCGCCCCTCTTGGCTAGGAAATCGGAAGCCGCCAGAATGTTCTTCTGGCCTACCCGACAAAGTCGCTGGGCTACATCTTTGAGTGATCCCTCTTGCCGGAGGGAGGGCAGCTTAATGAGCATGGGAAGGTTGATCCCGGTAATGACCTCCAGTGTCTCCTTTTCTAAGAAGGAAAGGCCCAAGTTAGAAGGCGTTCCCCCAAACATGTCCGTAAAAATCAGGACTCCAGATCCGCTATCTACAGCCTTGATTGCCGTTTCGATCTTGCCTCTGGCCTTATCTATCTTCTCGCTGGCCTGAATCGATACCGCCTCCACCGCGGGAAGTTTTCCTACGATCTCTTCAGCGGTGCGCAAGAACTCCTCTCCGAGATTGCCATGTGTTACAATGACCACTCCGATCAAATCCAGCTGCCTCCCATTACTTATCGATGTCACGGTGATGGAGGTAAATTGAGTATCCCATGTCACGAAGCTGCTTGGCCATGTACTCTGCCAGAGTGACCGATCGGTGTCTTCCCCCGGTGCAACCTAGACAGATGGTGAGATAAGATTTCCCTTCCCTGATATGAAGGGGGAGGCAGAAATCAAGGAAGTCGAACAGCCTTTTCGTGTATGAGGAGGCCTCGGGGTCACTGAGAATGAAATCAATGACCGGCTGATCCTTTCCAGTCAAGGGCTGCAACTCCTCAACGAAATGAGGATTGGGAAGAAACCTGAGGTCAAAGATGATATCGGCATAATTGGGCAACCCATACTTGTAGCCGAAAGAAACCAATGAGATGCGAGTCGTCTCTTGGGTTTTCCATCCTTGGAACGCGTCAAAGAGGAATTTTCTGAACTCATGGACGGTGTAATCAGAGGTATCAATAACTAGGTCAGCCTCTCTTTGCAGGCGCAACAACGCCTGCCTTTCGGCTCTGATCCCCGCGACCAAGGATCCATCAACTGCGAGAGGGTGAGGTCTCCGAGTTTCGCTGAAGCGCCTGACCAGCGAATCCTCTCTCGCATTAAGGAACACAATCATTACCCGATGGCCCTCCTTGCGCAGACTATCGAGGATATCAAAGAGGTTCTCCAGGAATCTCCCTTCGCGTACATCGATGACCAGAGCGATCTTGTGCGTCTTATCATCCGCCCGAACGCAGAGCTCGGCAAACTCGGGTATCAGCGTGGGAGGGAGGTTATCGACACAGAAGAAACCAATGTCCTCCAAAAGATTGGCCGCCTGGGTTTTGCCCGCGCCGGACATGCCAGTAATAATCACAAAGGCCAATTTTTTCACTGAGTTCCTTCTTCTCCCCCTGTGCTCCCCTCGGTGATCCTTCGGACCAAGCGCTTGGAGAAGTCTCGGGCTGAATGAACTCCCATGAGCTTCAGGAGATGGTTGCGGGCGGCGACTTCGATGAGGATGGCAATATTCCTCCCTGCGGTGACCGGAATAGTCACCATGGGGATCTCCAATCCAAGCAAGGTAAAACTGCGATTATCGATCCCAAGTCGGTCATACTCTTTCTTTGTGTCCCACTCCTCCAGTTTTACTACCAGTTCAACCCTCTTGCGGTGGCGAATGGCTGAAACCCCGTAGAGATCTGCAATATTAATAATTCCCAAACCTCGGATTTCCATGTGATGTCGAAGAGATGCATCTCCTTCTCCCACCAATATCTTCTGGCCCTCCTTTCGAATATGGATCACATCATCTGCCACGAGACGGTGACCCCGAACCACCAGGTCAAGGGCACATTCGCTTTTCCCGGTTCCGCTTTCTCCGAGGATTAACACTCCAATCTCGAAAACGTCCACTAAATTGCCATGAACGGTCATTTTCCGGGTCGGTGATCTCCTGCGACATCTCTCTTCCATCATCGGACTCAACGGTTAGGCTCACGGAATAGGTTCAATCAGTCCATAGTTTCCATCTTTCCTTCGATAGAGGACATTGATTTCGTCGCTGTCGGCATTACGAAAGACATAGAAGCTGTGTCCCAGCAACTCCATTTGCAGGATGGCTTCATCCATATGCTGTGGCTTGATGGAAAACCGTTTGGTGCGCAGAATCTTGCCTGTCTCTCCTTCTGCCTCTTCTTCGGTCAAGGCAGAGGTGCGGATGACAGTGCCCACTCTGCTCCCTTTTCGCGAACCATGGGCGACGATCTTTTCCTTGTATCTTCGAACTTGCCTCTCAATCTTGTCGATCACCAGGTCCAAGGAGGTGTACATATCCTCGCTCGTCTCTTCAGCCCGGATCGTAATCCCGTCGGCATGAAGGGTAATCTCCGCAATATGCAGGTACTTCTGCAAGGAGAGGGTCACATGGGCGTCTGAGATACTTTCCAGATACTTTTGCATCCGGGTGAGCTTCTCTTGCGCATATTGCCTTATAGCGGGAGTAATCTCCATGTTCTTCCCAGTAATATTGATCTGCATAGTCTGCCCTCTCTTTCTCGCACAAGGGGTAGGCCTATATTCTCTTTCGCCTGTTCGATGAAGGGATTTTCAACTGAGCCCGATACTTGGAAATGGTCCTTCGGGAGATGTTAATCCCCCTCTCTTTTAGGGCTTGAGCCAACCTCTGGTCGCTGATTGGCTTCTCCCCACCCTCTTCATGGATGATCTTTCTGAGTTGCTCTTTAACATTCACTGAGGAGATGATTCCGCCATCCTCGGAGGAAAGACCACGATGGAAAAAGTATTTGAGGCCAAATACCCCTTGGGGGGTGTATACATATTTGTTGGTGGTTACCCGGCTGACGGTTGATTCGTGCATGGAGATATCCTCAGCCACCTCTTTTAAGGTCAAAGGCCGCAATAAATCGATGCCATCATCCAAAAAACGGCTTTGGAACTTTACCAGACTCTCGGCGACCTTGTAGAGGGTACGCTCCCTCTGTTCAATGCTCCGGATCAACCAGATTGCCTGTCGCATCTTTTCCTCGATGTAGTTCCGGGTTTCAGTGGTGTCCCAACGCTTCTCTGAAAAAATCCGGCGATAGTAGGGGCTTATCCGCAGCCGGGGCAACCCGTCATCATTGAGGGTAATGATGTACTCGCCCTCGATCTTAGAGATGAAGACATCGGGCATGATATATTGGGGGTCCTCGGTGCTGAATGAGCGTCCCGGCTTGGGATCCAATCTCCCGAGCTGTTGGATGGCATCTTTGACCGCATCCATGGAAACATTGAGTCGTTCCGCAATCTCATTCCATCGTTTCTCTCCCAGTTCCTTCATATGATGGGCAACGATCTTTGCCACCAGGCTCTCCCCTTGTTGGAGACCTCTAAGCTGTAGGATTAAGCATTCCTTCAGATCCCTGGCGGCAATGCCTGAAGGATCAAAGCCTTGGATTAGGAAAAGGGCCGTTTCCGCCTCTTCTAATGATACCTGGGTCTCCTTTGCCACCTCGTCCAAGGAAACCTGCAAATAACCGTTGTCACTGAGATTGCCAATGATATAAGCTCCCGCCTCCAGGAGCCCCTCATCTCCTGTCGAGACATGGAGTTGCAATAGGAGATGCTCGGAGAGCGACCTTGGTTTGTAGAGAAGGCCCTCCAGAGAACTGGGTCCCTTTTCCTCCCTGGAAATCGGCGAATAAGAATCCGATGCACTCTCCATGTAACTCTCCCAGTCTATCTCGGATTTCTCAAGCCTTCCCTCCAGTATATTATCTTCTCTAAGAACATCCACGCCATTTTCCGGGGGCTCTTCCGCAGTAATCGTCAACTCTTCCTCAAGCAGCGGATTCTCCATGACATGCTGGTTAAGAACCTGCAAAAGCTCCAGTCGTGATAGCTGGAGAAGCTTGATGGCCGCCTGCAACATGGGGGTGATCGCCAATCGCTGTGTCTGTCGCAGGCTTAATCCAATTTCGATGCCCATGACCTTAACCCTTCACCAATACAGGAATGGACAGCTGAAGCTTCTGCTTCCGTTCCAATGCGCCCAAAGATAGTTAGAGCGAAAACTCATCTCCCAGATAGAGTTCCCTGGCCTGATCGTTACTCGCCAAGTCCTCGGCGCTGCCATCGAAGAAAATCTTGCCCCCAAAAATCAAGTAGGCTCGATCAACGGTGGTCAGGGTCTCCCGCACATTATGATCCGTCACTAGGACACCGATGCCCTTCCTCTTCAGTTCGGATATGATCGCCTGGATGTCGAGAATTGCCAAGGGATCCAATCCGGCGAAGGGCTCGTCCAGCAGAATAAAGGAAGGGGAACTGGCCAGGGAGCGAGCGATTTCCACCCTCCGCCTCTCTCCCCCAGATAGCGTATAGGCCTTGGCTTTCGCCAGATGGGAAATGTTCAACTCTGCCAAGAGCCTCTCCGCCATTTCTCCCTGTTCCCGTTCTTTCAATCCTTTGATCTCCATAATGGCGAGCAAGTTCTCTTCCACCGTCAGTTTCCGGAATACGGAGGGTTCTTGAGGCAAATAGCCAACGCCTTTCCTGGCTCGAAGATAAACTGGCAGGTGGGTCACGTCTTCCTCGTCAATGAAGACCTTTCCACCGTTTGGCCGGAGTAGCCCGAGGATCATGTAGAAGGTGGTCGTCTTCCCTGCCCCATTGGGACCTAACAGGCCCACTACTTCTCCTGCCCCGAGCTGTAAGCTCACACCGCCGACGACCTCTTTTTTGAAAAAGGCCTTCCTCAGGCCCTCTGCTCTAATCGAAGGACTCATCAATTACCCTTGCTCCTTGAGGATTTCTCTTGGTTGGCCTTGCTCTTCGGCAGCATCCCCCCCTTGGAGCCCTCCCCTTCCTTGCTCGGATAAAAGATGGAAATCACTCTCTCTTTTCCATCCCCCTCCACAATGCTTCGGTCTTCCTTTCGCAGGAGGGTCATCTTGCTACCGACAATGACATTATCTCCTTGCCAGATCTTGGGATTTCCGGTGAGGATCAGCACATCTTGATCGTTCAAATAAACCGCCTTATCGGCAGTTGCCGTCTTTTCAGGATCCACCATACGAACGTCACCTTCCGCTGTAATCTTCTGGATCTCTTCCATCTTTTCATCAAATAGAAATTCCATTCTGCGAGCATAGATGGTGAAGTCATCTTTCCTGACAATTACATTGTCGAGGTAGTTGACAACGTGGAGTTTTCGGTTCGCCTCCATTCGATTTGCAGTAATCGTGATCGGCTTGGGGGGCTCTGCCTTTTTCTTGTCCATCTCTTTGCTGGTCGGAGCCGGTTTAGCTGGTTCTGCCCTTCTTTTTTCGGTCTCCCCCGAAGCCGCCCCAAAGAAAGAGAGCAGAAGAAAAAGTGCCAAAAGAAGACGACGAGTTCTTCTTTTCACGGGTTCCTCCCCAATCGGCTCGGGCTAAATTGCGCATTGGATGGGTCGAAACTCGAAGTAATGTGAGACAGAATCTTCACTTCTTCTAATGCGAGATCCGCTTCCATTCCCAACCCCTGAACAATTAAGCCTTCTCGTTTGATGGTTACCTGCTTGTCAGTCGAGAGCTTCTTGCTCTGAGGAGACCAAAGGACCGAATCGGTCCAAACGGTGGTGCCTTCGCGGGATTGAGCCATCAAATTACCCTGGAGGTTGACCTCTTTGCTCTGATTGTCTATCTCTCCTTCATCTGCATAGCAGGTTAGGGCATTTTCATCTTCGTACAAGACTAATTTAATCTGTCTCTGCATTTTTGATATCCGAGTGATGTTGCTCTGTTCGAAGATCTGGACTTGATCCGCGTTGGCCTCCCACATCCGCTGATCACCCCGCATCTCTACCAAGTGGATATCCTTGAGTCTTGCCTGAGGGGTCTCCCGGAAGGATTCCCTGGTTGAGGAAGGAATATCGTCCCCCGGCCGGAAGGATAGAAGCCAGAATCCACAGGCAACGATGAGAATAATGGAGATGATGCAGATCCACGCCCAGCCCTTCATGAAAGGCCAATACTCCGAAGGCTGAATAACCAACGACTACAAAAGTCCGCCGAATCACGATCCTCCATGATTAAAACCTATCAGATCAAGAGACCTTTTTCAAGGTTTTTTTGGATTGTTACCCGCCCCCTCCCTCAACCGAAAACACCTTGGGCTAAGGCTCGGCTTGGGATCTGGCCCAGGAGGCGTAAAACGATAAACGGCCTTCAATAAAGGAGTTTATCAATATTATCTATTGACAAATGTGAGGGAGAAAGCTAACATCGCCAATTAAGGAATTGGGCTCCTTGGGGGGGCAACTGAGCCTCCGAGGGTGGCCTCGAAATTGGTTTCTCCATGGCAGTGGCCCATCGCATCTATGCTCGGCGGACTCAGGCCATTTGGTGCCGGTCCTCTACGGAGAAGGAGGAGGAAAGCCTTTCACAACCAGGAAACTCCCCTGGCAAAGGGAGAGAATTCCCTGCCGCTGGCTGGGAACCAATTCACAGCCCCTTTCCGTCCAACCCGTTCCAGACGAAGGAGCGCCCGTTCAATATTTCCAACCAGCAGGATGACCTCTTCTTTTCGCCGAGAATGACACCTGAGGACTTCGCCCCTTGGTCGGCGTGTCTTTTCTCTCAATTTTCCGAGCTGCGGATGAGTCCGACCGCTGTATTTTCATTACCTACGCTTAGTCTACCATCATGAAACTCATCCAAGACGACCTTATTGAGATAGAAAGGCTCCTTTGTCAATCAGAGTTGGTGCCAGGTCTCTTCCACGAGGTGAACAATGCGCTCACTGCAGTCCTCGGCTACACTCAACTACTGATGAGTTCCCAGGCCGGCAGGGAACAGGAAAGGGCCGACTTAAAAGCAATGGAAGGGGAAATGCTACGATCCAGGAGGATGATTCAATCCTTCTTGGCCCTTTTTCAGTCTTGTCAAGTAGTGGAAGGCCCCCTGGAGATGAATTCCCTCTTAGATCTCCTGCTATGTCCTCTTCAGGATCAACGAAGATTCACGGACATCGTTTTCATGAGGGACCTCTCGCCGGACAATCTCTTTTTCCGGGGAACGTTCCCTGAATGGCGTGTTATTCTAATCGGCCTCCTGCTTCGAGCCGCTCGTGCAACAAACAAGGGAGGAGTTGTGCAAGTAACGACGGCGAAGAGGAAAAAGGGTGAATGCTTTGAATTAGTCATTAAGAGCCTGAACCCGGGGAAGGAACGGGACGCGCTTGCTTGTTCTCTGGCCTCCTTTCGCTTTCACCGGGGAAAGGAGGTGGATCTGGGAATTTACCTCGCGCGCAGAACTGCCAGACAATCGGGCGGTTCATTGAGAGTCGCGGAGGCCCCTGATGGTGCCCAGGTCATTCGCCTTTGCCTCCCCCCACTCACCGAGGAATGAGAGATCTCATGCCCGAAGCAAGTGCCTTGGTGGCAGATGATGAAATGGTGGTCAGAAGGCTCTGCAGCCGTATTTTGGAAGCCCTCAATTATCGAACGGTGACGGCATCTCATGGACTAGAAGCCCTCAAGGCAATTGAAGAACAGCCCTTTGAGGTCGTCATCGCCGATCTCCGCATGCCCGATTTGGATGGAATTCAGCTTCTGAAGTCCATCAAGAGAATTAGTCCGAAGACCGATGTCATCGTGATTACCGGATATGCCACGCTGGAAAACGCCATTGAGGCCATGAAAGAGGGGGCGGTCGATTATCTCCGCAAGCCCTTTAGTGCAGAGGAGCTCCAGATGGCAATCCAGAAATGCCAGGCCAAGCGGAGGTTGACCGAGGAAAAGACAGAATTGCCGGAAATGATGGGAATCTACGAGCTAAGTACCGCCCTGAGTTCAACCATGTTGCTGGAAGAAATCATGGGCCTCTTCTTGGACCTGACAACCCGTCTCCTCCGAAGTCCGAAGGCCTTGCTGTTTCTTGTCGATAGCCACCGCGCAGACCTCTATCTTGAACGAAGTAAAGGCCTTCCGGAAAGCCGTTACCGAGGATTGCGCCTTGGCCTTGGGGAAAGCAAGTTTGGCCAGGCCCTCAATCGGGAAAAGATATCCCTCCTGGAGAGCCAGATGGAGGATGTCCTCTTCAGGCAATTCTCTGAAAACGGGGAGAACCCTAAGAGTTTGCTTTGTGCCCCCTTGCTGGCCAGGGGAAAAATCGTCGGAGGTCTTCTACTCTATCCGAAGGACGGTGGAGAGCCCTTCACTCCAGGCAACGAAAAGGCCATTTCCATCATCGCAAACCAGGCCGCAATTGCCATCGAGAATGCTCGCCTCCTTGAAGCCCATCAGAAGCGTATTGCGGAGTTGACGAAGATCAACGGCCTGGCCAAGACTCTTGAATCCCATTCCAGCGATGTGTCCTTCTTCCCCTCGCTCGTGCGGTCGCTGGAAGGATTATCCCTACAACGCCACTTGAGTGAGGAAGTGCTTGCACTGCGCTACATAATCTGCTATAGGTGGTTAAAACCACTGATGAAGGAGGCAGATTATGTTGCCCAGATGCCGGACAGAGGGGGATACATATG
>Ga0315285_10000913_pt1 | contig 30841 bp, 32 predicted proteins | sample YL17G09_36_MG_FD_203698 | JGI IMG/M metagenome (GOLD analysis project Ga0315285, IMG submission 203698) | Sediment microbial communities from Yellowstone Lake, YNP, Wyoming, USA - YL17G09_36 | ecosystem: Environmental > Aquatic > Freshwater > Lake > Sediment | place: USA: Wyoming | collected...
AACGTTGCAGGTGTGTCTCGCCATTGTCTCTAGATTGCGTGTGTCCTCTTCATTGTATCTCTTCAAAAGATTCAGAGCGTTCCTTTTCCCTTTGTTGCGCCACAGATTCCAGAGGTAGACCGCCTCCTCGCCGGTGACGTATTCGATCTCCATAGGGCGTCTTATGCCGATCGATCGTTCGATGTGTTTCAATCCCCCGTTCAGACCGATCCGCCTACAAGCGTGCCTCAGGTCCATGTGGGGGACCTGCGGCACTGCGAACGGGAAGTGATATTGGATTATTGGAAGGTCGAAAGACCCACCGTTGAAGGTCACGAGCATCTTTACATCCCTGAGCTCCGAAGCCAGACTCTGAGATGTGAGATTCTCACCGTGAACCAATGTCCTCGTTCTACCATCTCTGTGGATGCCGATGACTGTCACCTGAGAGTCCAATCTCAATCCATCCGTCTCAATGTCGACGTAGGCGACATCCTTCTCGACATCGTTGAACAGCCTCCAGTGTTCACGGCCGGGAAGTATCCTCGTGAAGTATTGGGTCTGGCCGCCCTCCAGGAATCTCGCGGCCTCCTCTATGAGACCGTCCAGTCTTTCCTTGCGTCTGGTCGAGAAACCATGAATCGATCTGGTCGATAGGAAATCATCCCAATTCGTCACTCCTTTCATCCATAGGAGTCTCTCGGTTCTCGATCCGACAGTGGGCAGCATGAGGAAAGTTCTGCGAATCATCTACCCCTTTCATCACGCCATATCTGATAGCGGTTTCGTAGGGTATGGCGAAAGTACGTCTGAGATAGACACGCTCTTCATTAGATGAATCACACAAATCCCTTCGACCACAGGTTTAGAATAGTCGCTCCTAGTTGACTGAATCTCTAGAGAGATGTGAATATTGATGGACTCTGTAGAGGTTCTCCCCGGCATCTCGATATTCAATGATCTCTGTCTGTATCTGGAAAGTGATGGACTCTTGGCCATGGCCGACCTTCATGTTGGCTATGAAGCTGCTTTGGAGGAGGAAGGCGTTCACCTTCCACGTTTCCAGACGGCTACTATCCAGGATGCTATCGTCGAGATCATGGACAAGCACGAACCAGAAGCCGTGCTCATCAACGGGGATATCAAACACGAGTTCAGCAGGAACCTGGGACAGGAGTGGAGCGACGTCAAGTCCATCTTGTCGCTTCTACGCGAACGAGCCAAGGTAATACTCATCCGTGGAAATCATGACAACTATCTGAAGAACATCGCTTCGAGACTGGATATCGAAATTCTTGACACTGGACGCTTCGGCGGGATGACGTTTGTCCATGGGCATTCTCAATGTTCAGAGCGTCCTCTAATAATGGCCCATGAGCATCCATCAGTGAGGATCGTGGATCGTGTCAGCGCCGCGGTGAAGCTGCCCTGCTTTGTCCATTTCAGGAATGACGATGTGATCGTCATGCCAGCGTTTAGCCCCCTCGCGGCGGGAACGAACATTGCAGGGGTCGAGCCCTCCGAGTTCCTATCTCCGATCTTGAGGGAATGTGATGTGACACAGACTAGCGTGTATGGGTGCAGCGAGATAGGAATTCTAAACCTTGGATCAATACCATTCTTGGGCGAGATGAAAGTGTGATCCGATGTCTTTCTGAATCATCCACGCTTCAGTCCGTTTGGGCTTCTTAGCTCATACAACTCACTTCCGGTTGCTTGGGAAATCTATTAATCGTATCGAATCATACTGAAGACCAGAGGGATGAGATTGCCAGAATGCATCGTTTGCGGGTATGTTTTGGAGAAGAACCAAGAGAAGTGTCCCGCTTGTGGGGCATCACAGTTCGAAGAGGATGACTATTGAAATCTGATGACCTGACATCCAGATGCACTGCTGCCAGATGGTGGCATGAAGAAGGATCGAAGATTCGTTGCGAACTCTGCCCCCATCGTTGTCTTATCTCAGACGGAGGTCTGGGAATCTGCGGGGTCCGTCGGAACGAGGAAGGCGCCTTGTTCTCGACAAACTACGGGAAGGTGTGCGTTTCTACCGTGGACCCGATCGAGAAAAAGCCAATATTTCACTATAGGCCAGGTGCGCGACTTCATTCCCTCGGAACATTCGGGTGCAACATGGACTGTCTGAACTGTCAGAATTTTACCCTGGCAAGATCAAATGGTCACGATCTGCCTTACGTCGAGATGAAGGCAGAGGACGTGGTGTCAGAGGCGATCAACAAGGGCGCTCATGGCATCGGTTGGACGTTCAACGAGCCTATCGTATGGTCTGAGTTCGTTCTCGAAGTCTCCAAGGAAGCGAACAGGAGAGGCATCTTCTCTATGCTCAACACGAACGGCTTCATCGAACCATACCCGAGGAGTGAGCTTCTTGAGTTCACGCAGGTCATGAACATCGATGTAAAAGGTTTCTCCGAAGAATTCTATAAGAAGAACTGCGGCGCCGAACTCCGTCCGGTCTTGGACACCTGTGTCGCTGCTAAGAGGTCAGGCGTCCACGTCGAGCTGACGTACCTTCTGATACCTGATCTCAACGATTCAACGGAGGAGATACGAAGCTTCTGCGAATGGGCGATGAATGACATGGGATCCGACACTCCGGTACACTTCTTCAGGTTCCGTCCTTTCTACAAATTATCTGATCTCCCAGAACAGACGATTGAGAAGCTGAATGAAGCATATTTGATCGCCAAGGAGGTCGGATTGAAATTCCCCTATCACGCAGGAGTCGTCGGCGATCAGAGGCAGAACACATACTGCCCCAGATGTGGTGAACTTGTCATCAGAAGGGCGAGCGAGGAAGTGAGCGAGAAGATATGCGTGAAAAAGATGGAGATCAGCCGGTTCTGCCCGACGTTCTCTGACGTCGAGGTCAGACTAGTCGATCGTGCATGTCCTAGATGTGGCGAATGCATCCCTGTCGTGGTCAGTCAAATCAAAAGGTCTTCACAATAGATACAGATTCAGTGGATGGTGCATCCATCCATAAAAGGGTTTATAATCATTGATTTTAATCCAATGGATAACAGTTGGCTAATAGGAGGGAGCATAGCATGAGTGAGCAAATTTTGGCAACGCTAGCTGAGGTCGTTGTAAAAGGTAAGATTAAGGAGGCCAAGCCGCTAGCCGAACAAGCACTGAGTCAGGGAATCTCTGCGCAGACGATAATCTTCGATGGCCTGAGCAAGGGCATGGAGGTCGTCGGTCAGAAGTACGAGAAGAAGGAGTACTACCTGCCTCAGGTCTTGCTTTCGGCTCAGACTATGTACGCGGCCCTCGATGTCGTTCTTCCCAAGTTGAAGGTCGGGGAAGCGGGCGCATCTGGCAGGATCGTAATCGGTGTCGTCGAGGGAGATGTCCATGACATTGGAAAGAACATCGTAAAGGCGATGCTGACCGGTGCCGGGTTGCAGATATTCGACATGGGAAGGGACGTGCCGCTGAAGAAATACATCGAGAAAGTAGAGGCTGAGAAAGCCAACATACTTGCTACATCAACCCTTATGACTCCGACACTCGCTGGAATGAAAGAGCTTGAGAAGATGTTGAAGGAGAAGAACCTGAAGGGACCAGTCAAGACAATGATTGGTGGTGGAGCGACCTCAAAGGAGTTCTGCGCCCAGATTGGAGCGGACGCCTGGGGATACGATGCAATCGAAGCCGTCAAGATAGCAGCAAATCTCCTTAAGAAGTAAACCCATTTTGCGAGAGCGATGCTCTCGCCTGAAATATTTTTATCCCATTCTCTCATATCGGCTTGAGTCAAAGTAAGTGGAAAGAGGCGTCACCATGAACCCAAAGCCGTCGACACAGGACCATCCGCACGGACTCGGGATCGACACAGGGGGCACATATACCGACGCTGTCATCGTCGACCTTAGAGACAATAGCGTACTGGCCAAGGCAAAGGTTCCGACGACTTACCATGATCTTTCAGTTGGGATCCGCGAAGCCGTCGACGAGGTGTTACGAGCAGGCAAATTTGACAACGAGGGCATCAGACTGGTTTGCATGTCGACGACGATCGCGACGAATTCCATCTTGCAGGGCAAGGGCGGCAGAGTCGGACTGATAGGGATCGGCTGGAAGCCTCAAGGAGATTGGGTTCTGGGATCCGACAAGGCGAGTTTCGTCCGCGGCTGTCACGATTCGTTTGGCAGCCAAATTGAACCGCTTGATGAAGCCGGTCTCGTCGACTCGATCCGACAGGTCGTCGATGGGGTCGATTCGATAGTTGTCTCCAGCCTATTCAGCGTATACAATCCGACGTTTGAGCTGCAGGCGAAACGGATGATCTTGGAAAGGACCTCGGTCCCTATAGTGCTTTGTCACACCCTCACAGCCGAACTCGGTATCCTGGAAAGGACCGTCACCGGCGTGCTCAACGCAAGATTGATCCCGATCATGGGCGACTTCATGAACGCCGTTGACAAGTCGCTGAAGTCAAAGGGGATCGGTGCTCCTATCATGGTCTTCAAAGGCGACGGGGGGCTCATGTCGGTCGAAATCGCCAGAGAGAGACCAATCGAGACCATACTCTCTGGCCCTGCTGCCAGCTTGATGGGAGGGAGCGTGCTCTCTGGTATCGATCACTGCATAGTGGTCGATATCGGCGGCACGTCGACAGACATCGCCTTCATGGACAGAGGGTTTCCACGATTGAACGTACAAGGAGCAATGGTTGGGGGTTGGAGAACGAGGGTCAAGGCCATCGATATTTGGACAACAGGTCTAGGTGGCGACTCCATCGTGTTCCTGGACGACAAAGGTGATATCCGCGTAGGTCCGGAGAGAGTGATTCCTCTGGCGACAGCATCCAGGTTGAATGCCTCCTTCAAAAGCAAAATGGAGTCTCACTCAGATACCGGACTTTATGTCGCGTGCAGAGGTGAGACGGCCAACTTGACCGAGAATGAGACGAAGGTGCTCCGATTCCTCGGCTCTTCCGGCCCTTCCACATTCTATGAGGTCATGGACGGGGTGCCCGATGTGGTCCTAACGAAGGACGTTCTTCTCTCGCTCAAGAGCCATGGCTTCGTCGTTCAGACGGGCCTGACTCCTACGGACCTCATGCACGTCACTGGCACCTGCTCCATCGGAGACGCCGATAGTTCTCGGATCGGTGTACGAATCGTGGCGGCAAAGTCGGACATGTCTCCGGACGAGCTCGTCGAGAAAGCAATGGATCGCGTGATCACCCGAATGGGGGAGGAGATCATTCGCAAGATGATATTGGATCAGGTCGGGGACCTATCCCGTTCGGACGCTTTCGACTTCCTTCTCAGAGCTAGCGTGGGAGAAAGCACGGTCGGCGACATGAGCGTGACGGTGAAGATCGATCGCCCAATCGTGGCCATAGGGGCTCCCGCCAGAATGCTGGTGAAACCACTTGAGGAGAGGATGGACGCGAAGATCATCGTTCCTGACAATTTTGAAGTGGGAAATGCAGTGGGCGCGGTGTGCAGTCTCATATCCGAGTCGGTGTGCGTCCAAATCTATCCAAAAGACTACAAGTACGTCGTTTTCGCTCCTGGGTCGACACCAATCGAGTTCTCACATGTGGACGAGGCTATTGGGTCAGCGAAAACATCCGCAACGAGGCATGCCCAGGAGAGGGTCGAGGCCTCCGGGGCGAAAGAAGTGAGGGTGAAGCTTGACGTATTGGAACATAGGTTCAGTGACGGGTATGGCAAGGAGATGAGATTCATCAACTGGATCGAAGTGACCGCGGTCGCAACGGGGAGACCCGCTCTGAAAGATAAATGAAGCTCATCCTAGAGAGGCCGTGGTCGAATCGCGTGGAACATTGTTGCGAGACTCGCGCTCTCCCAGGAAGTGAAAACAATCGTTTACGAAACATTGAAGTAGGTTTGTAAGGATAAATGAGAAGAACGTATGGCATGTTCAAGGAGGAAGATTCTGTGGATAATGGAATGAAACCTAGGGATCGGGTTCTCGCGGCACTCGCCTGCAAGAAGCTTGACAGACCTCCAGTGGTCTGCTTCACACAAAGCGCGACTGTTGACCAGATGGATGCTGTCGGTGTGCACTGGCCGGATGCCCACACGGACCCTGACAAGATGGCCACGCTCGCGCTGGCCTCCAACAAAGTGTTCGGATTTGAGTCTGCAAGATTGCCGTTCTGCTTGACAGTTGAAGCGGAGATAATGGGCTGCACGGTCGACCTTGGGAAGATCGATCGAACTCCAATGGTCAAGAAGCATGTGTTCGAGTCATCAAGCGAGGTCGATGTTCCGAAGGATCTCTCACAGCTTGGAAGGGCGAAGATCGTCGTCGAGGCCACGAAACTGCTGAAGAAGCGATCTGGTGGTGAGCTGCCTGTAGTGGTCGGTACTACCGGCCCGTTCACGATCGCCGGTCACCTCGTCGGCACCGAGAATCTGCTATTGTGGATCGTAACGGAACCAGAAAGTGTTCACAAGTTTGTGAAGATCGCCGCTCAGATCGAACACAATTACCTGAAGGCGATCGCGGCTGCCGGTGCGGACGTCATAGTGATGAGCGACCCCTCAGCATCCACGGACATGCTGTCCGGCGAGATGTTCGACGAATTCGCTGCGCCGTACATTAAGCAGTCCTTCTCAGGTATCGAGAGCACAAAGAACGTCCTCCACATCTGTGGCGACACGACATTGCTGTTGCATCACATGATGGCGACAGGGGTTCACGGTCTCAGCATCGAGGAGAAGGTGCAGCCGGAGAAGGCGGTTGAAATCGTCCAAAACAAGGCCGCGCTCATCGGAAATATCGGCGTTGTGAAGCCTTTGTTGCAGGGGACCCCTGAGGACGTGAAGAGAGAAACGACTCGGGTGGTAAAATCGGGATTCAACCTCGTTGCTCCGGGTTGCGGTCTAGCTGCAAGAGTTCCAAAGGACAACATCCAAGCGCTTGTCCACGCTGTGAAACAACACTAGAAGGTCCGAGGAAGTACGCTTCCTCACCTCAGATTTTTTCTTCTTTTTTCTATCTCTCTCTCATTTTCATATAGCGGTTCCGTTCATTCGAATTTCCCCGCCGATCACCCTTGGCAGTCATCGGATGAAACGGTCATATGATCGACATAGAAACGAAAAATCTGCGATTGCCAGAATTCGCGCAATCCCTCCAATCAAGTGATTGGATTCTTGACTCTATTTTTAAATAGAGGAACAATATTAACCTGCGGTATTTCCCATGGCATTTGGCATTGCTCTCGATCTAGGGACGAGCGGATATCGTACGCACCTGGTCGATCTTTCGAAACGGGGAAGGATAATATCTACCGCGATCACAATGAGGCATCCGCTGCCTGGCGCGAACATCATGGATCACCTTCATTTCTGGCTCGAGAACGGCGCCCAGGTCGGTCACAAGATCGTTCTGGAGACCGTCGACAAGTTGATCTCACTGCACGGCGCCGACTGCAAGAAGATCGAGCGAATGGCAGTCTGCGGTAACCCTGCACAGCTCTCCATGTTCGAAGGCATCGAGATTAGGGACCTTGCATATGCCGGAGTCTCCATGCTCAAGCGGCTACATGTTGAGAGCCCCAACCGAAGAGGTCATACGACGACGGCAGGAACGATCGGACTGGCATCAGTGAGTCCTGAGGTCTTGATATCCATTCCGCCAGCGATCAGGCACGAAGTCGGAGCGGACGCTCTGGCAATGATAATAAAATCGGGGCTCCTGGAAAAGAAGGAAACATGTATGGTCACCGACTATGGCACTAATGCCGAGATGGGCCTCTATCATGAGGGAGAGCTGTACAGCGGCAGTTCCGCTGCTGGACCTGCAATGGAAGGTCAGCACATATCTTTTGGAATGCTAGCCGCGCCTCACGCCATATCGGATCTGAATCTCGCGGAGGACGGATACTGGGTAAACGATGTCCTTGACGAGAGATTGGGCCCCCATCATAGCGCGTCAGTCGACCCAACGACCGGAAAGACAAGAAAGCTAGATGGGCTAAAGGCGCGGGGAATCACCGGTACCGGAGTGGTTGCGGCAGTGGCACTAGGCATCGAATCGGGTCTCATCAAGCTTCCGAATATCGCCACCCCAGACAAGACCATCCATCTCCAGGATGGTATCGTCTTCAACGGAACGGATCTGAAAGAAGCCGGAAAGGCCATGGGCGCGATCAGGGCGGGTCACAAGACGCTCATCGAGGAGATTGGGATAGATGACACTGAGGTGAAGACGATGTACTTGGCAGGTGCGTCAGGTACTTATGTCGATCCACTGAAGGCGCAAACGTGCGGGCTCGTACCGAGAGTCGTCGAGAGGACGGTCCAGATAGGGAACACGTCGTTGATGATGGCGTACGATCTTCTTGTCGATCCTGGCGTCCTCGACACGATGCAGAGCGTCGCGGATTCCATCGCTTCTAAGCACATCATGTTCGCCACATCGAAGATATTCGAGGAACTTTACATCAATGAGGTCGCCTACTGGCTCGAAGGAATGCCGCTGGAGACCTACAATGAGTTCATCAAGGCCTATGGTCTGAAGCCAATGCCCGACATCATCAGGCCGAAGGAGACGCTGAGGATAGTCGATAGGGACATTCCCAACGTAGGTTCCAAAGGACTCAAGACGTTAGAGAATGTCGGAGTCTATCTGATCGGAAAGTTCAATGGGTGCACGGGGTGCAAGAAATGCGAATTGGAGTGCCCAGAGAAGGCCCTTAAGGTCGAACGGGTCGGAAAGAAGGACTTCAAAATAACCATAGCGACGGAGTACTGCCTTGGAACGGCCTGCAAGAGCTGCGAACAGGTATGCCCCCAGGACTCATTTCGATTCAACGAACTGAAAGTAGTCAAACGTGAGGATGTGAGTGGTAAGTGCGAATAATCTCAGTCGTGGACAACATATCTTCGCCCCCATATTCACCTTCGGGGCTGGTCAAGATGCTCGACAGTCCAGAAAGACATTTCCTGTCTGAACACGGTTTCTCGCTCCTAGTAGAGAATGAAAAGGGTCAGAGGGTCTTGATCGACGCCGGTGCTTCCGAGCAGGTATTGATGCACAACCTGGGACTGCTGGATCTCAAACCCGAGAGCATCAGTGCGGTCTTCATTTCTCACGGCCACTACGATCACGTCGGCGGGCTCGTCCCATTGATAAAAGCAGGCGTGCCGATTTTCGCACATCCAAGAACGTTCGGGGGGAAGCGGTACATCCTCCAAGGAACGAAGAGAACGGACCTTTCCGTTCCCATACCGGTTGTCGAGGCGCTGAAGGACGCGAAACTGAACCTTTCCACGTCAAGCATCGAGCTCGCTGAGGGCATCAAGACATCAGGCGAGGTACCTCGTCAGTACCCTTTCGAAGGGCCGGGCACCTTCATCAGGGAAGAGGACGACAAGGTCGTGGAGGACAACAACATCGACGATCAGGCTGTCTATGTCTCTACAAAAAAGGGACTCATCGTCATTGCTGGATGCGGTCATGCGGGCATCGTGAATATCGTTCAGCAAGCCAAGAAATCCACTGGAACAAAGGTGTTCATGGCAATGGGAGGGTTCCACCTCTACAGTGGTGACACCGACAGACTGCTGAAGACGATGGACAATCTGAAGAATCTTGGGGTAGATCACATCGCCCCGATGCACTGCACCGGATTCGAAGCGATGAAACTACTCTCAGATAGATTCGTCGGCTTCGAGCTGATGTCCGTCGGCTGCGAGATGAGTATCCAGTGATGTGTCGTGGATGTGTTCAAACATTCTTCTATGACTTCTTTTACTATTCCAGGACTGATTGCTTCACAAGCTCGTCCGCGAATGCTGCGGTGAGGAAGACGCGTCTTGCGTACTCGATCGGCCCGTACATGACAAAATCCGCTCCTGCCATGATCGGAATGGCGGCTGACGATGTGTCGACGTATCTGAAAAGCTGTTTGTCCTTCTCCCTGGCCCTGATAGCTGGTGGCCAAGATTCCACTGCGTTGTGGAGAGCACATCCAGATGGATACCCCCACTTCGCCTTAGCCACGATAAGTGCTTTCAGGGCGGAACCCGCCATCTGTTCGACCGACATCACAGCGAGGTCGATCAGGGGCTTCTCGATCCCGTGTCTCATAGCCATATCAATAAGACCTTCCTTGAATATTCCTCCGCCGTCATCTAGAATGTAGATTTTGCCCTTGACTCCGAAGTCCTTCGGATTGAATGCAAGAAGCACGGCGGATTTGATTTTCGAATCATGAAGCTTCGCGAGTTCCTCAGGGGATGTGCCTGCATTGAGAGAGTTGTAGACGATTCTGTCCCCTAATCCCATTTCCCCTGCCGCCACAGCGCCAGAGATCCTGACGTCAGGACTAGGCGAGTCGATGAAGAGCGGCAGATCGGAGAGTCCTGCTACCTTCTCAAGGTATGAAGCCATGGCCTCCTTTGTCTCAGCGTAGATCATCAGCGAAGCCGGACTACTAGTCTCAATCATCGCATCATGGAGATCATCGAGAACCCTTCTGAGCGATTCCTTCTTGACCCCTCCCTTCAACCTGTCCTCCACAATACTATGACCCGGATAGAATAAGGATCCGACGAGAACCGTTCTCCTCTCACCTGGCTGGCCCCCGTACGATACTCCCCCCAATCTGTAAACGTGCTGAATGTTCTGGAACTTGAACATCCTGTCATCCTCCCGACAAGTACGTCTTGATTCTCATCGCAAGCTCTACCGATGGTACCTCCACGATCTCCGAGTCGATCGGATCGAGGACTATTGAGAATAAGTTGGAAACAACGACCAAAGACGCCGACGTGGAGAGCCTCTGGCTAGGCATCCTGAGCATTTGAGAAGCGAATCTGTCGGATGCTTTGTTCAGCTCCTTGCCGATCATTCCACCTTCTCCCATGATAGCGCCCGTGCTCACAATAATCGGATCACCATCGAATCGTCCAGGATCTCTTTCCAAACAGTTCCTCACCGCATCAATGAGCTCCTCGGATCTTTCCTCATCAAAATGGTAGGCGGGATCATAGGCTACGATCTCATCCACATTCTTCGGATGGAGTAGGTCGATTATCTCTACCTGAGCGAGTAGTCGATCGACCGCTTCACGAGGGATGTTGCAGAGATATGGAATTGCTGACCTCGATCCCTTGATGCGCATATTTTCGTCCACGCCGTTCTTACCGGCGTTCAGCATTGCATCTCCGGGATAGTGACCGAACTCGTCCTTTCCGCAAACAATGAGGAACCGTATTCTGGGATTGCTTATTATGTTGACGATAATCTTCTCAATCCCTATGTTCTCCGTCTTGACGGTACCCTTGATTGAATAGAGTTCCGAAGGGATATGCACAACCCCCCTCCCAACGACTGCAATTGCAATCGGAGAATCCACGGAACCGACTTCCCGGTCCCCGGGCGCTATCGGCCAGTCATCGACAGCGTGTGCCTGATTCATATCATTGGAACGGCTATGGCACCTTAAAAGGATTTTCGACCGCGGAGTCTGCGACCGATCATCTGTGTTCGAGGTTCTAATTCTTGACATCTGGATCATGATTCGTACACGACAGAGAAAATCAACGCCTCCTCGACTACTTTGAATGCCGCAAGACCTCCGATGTCGGTCCAGAGGAAATGCTTGTCGGGATTCCGAGGGTCAGATTGAGAGCGGTGGTAGCAGTCTTGGAGAAGATCGTGGCGGGACCGATTCCGAGGTCTCGAACGGAGCAATGTCATGTTGAAGAAGCATTTATCGCGAATCAAGTCGCCGACGACAACGATTTATATCTCTCCGGGCAATAATTGAAACGTTGTAGCAGATAGGAGGCCGATCGCCTCCTTGAAAGAAACATTGTTGCGCAGGAGGGGTTGAATGGACCAAATCGATTTCAAGATTCTGAAGAGACTCCGAGCAAATGCCAGGGAGAGCTTCGGGAACATCGCGAAGGATCTTCTGATATCGAAGGCGACCGTAAGTCGCAGGATATCGAAGTTGGAGTCAGAAGGATATATTGATGGTTACACCGCTGTTACCGTCCCTTCCAAGATCGGGTTGATGAGAGCCTTGATCAGTCTTGAGGTCGTGGGCTCTGCAATAGGTTTGATCATAGACGAGCTGAAGAAGTTCGAGGAGATCGAGTCCACGTACAAGGTGTTCGGCGATCACAGCCTGGTGTGCGAGGTGTACACCAAGAGCGTGGATAACCTCTACCAGCTCATCCAGGGGAGAATCTTGGGAATCCCGAACATCAGCAATGTCGAGGTGGACATTCTGATCGAACGCATCGTTCTCAACCCGGATGCTGATCTGAATATGATCGCGCCTCAGACGACCTGAGATCAAATGTGGTCGCCTTATCGATAATGAATGATCATGCCGGGTGAGATCAAGGGTCAGGCGAAGGAGTATAGAACATCTTTATTAGTAGTGTTGAGCATCGACGATTCGTGATGCTAGGCCCAGCTCCGAAGAAGTACACTAAGGACGGACATAGGATAATGGACCCAGCCTCCACTCTGAGGAAGGTGGAGCCGCTTTGCAGAGTGGCCGGGATCACAAGGGTTGCCGACATAACCGGTCTCGACAGGGTCGGCATACCTGTCTTTTCTAGCATAAGACCAGAGGCAGAGACCGGATCGATCACCGTATACAATGGCAAGGGTGCCACAAAAGATCAGGCGAAAGTATCCGCAATCATGGAAGGTCTTGAGCGATACTGCGCAGAAGTAAGCGGCATGCGGATGCTGCGCGATTCTGTCGAGAACGTCTTGGCATCGACCTTCGCTGTCGACCCGAGGAGCCTGATTCTACCTAGAAGGACGGAATTGCATTTGATGTATCAGCCGATCGCATGGATCGGGGGAGTGGATCTTGTCGAAATGGAGGAGATACTCGTTCCAGCAAGCGCGGTCTTCCACCCATATTCACAGCCAGAGGACCTCCCGCTCTTTCGAACGAATACGAACGGTCTGGCTTCCGGTAATTCGATGGAGGAAGCCGTACTGCATGGCATCTGCGAGGTGATCGAGAGAGATGCCTGGTCGATATGTGAAGCGGGAAAGAAGGCGAAGGCCGATCTGGCCCTCGGAGATGACACAGTTTTGTCATCCGAACTCCTGGCAAGATTCACGATGAACGGAGTTGAGATACACCTAAAGGACCTCACCAGCGACATTGGCGTACCTACATTCGGGGCGGCCTCGGATGACATTGAGACGCGCGACCCGAGTCTTCTGACGATGGGAATGGGGTCCCACCTGAGTCCGGAGATCGCTGTCGTCAGGGCGCTTACAGAAGTTGCTCAGAGCAGATTGACCCAGATACATGGGGCAAGAGAAGATACCGTGGATGCAAAGGGCAGGCAACAGCTTGGATACGATCGGGTTAAGAGGATCAACAGGATGTGGTTCGACAGCAGCGGGACAGAAAGGAACGTCGGGTCGATAGTCGCGTTGGATACACCCGACATCTATGACGACATTCAAGTATTATTATCACAACTGAACGAACGTGGTTTCAAGAAAGTGATCGCGGTCGATCTGACCCGGAAGGAGCTTGGAATACCAGTGGTGAGGATCATTATCCCAGGAATGGAGGTATTCGCGATGGATGAAGAGAGGGTCGGCCCGAGATTGATCGGAGGTCTGGTTTGAAGCCCGTGATCTTCCTCGGTCCGAGTCTTTCGCATTCCGAGGCCAGGACAATTCTCGAAGCCGACTATCGGCCTCCTGTGAGACGTGGCGATCTTATGTCATTGGAATCTGGGTCTCGAATCATCGGGATCATTGATGGAGTCTTCATGACCGATGCGGCCGTCGGCCACCGAGAGATACTGTCACTTCTGCGGAATGGCATCAAGGTAGTTGGTGGAAGCAGCATGGGAGCGCTCCGGGCAGCAGAACTGTCCGCCTTCGGGATGGTGGGCGTTGGAGAGATATACAAGATGTATTCGAGCGGCCTGATTGATGGGGACGATGAGGTGGCGCTAGTGTTCAATCCCGAGACCTTGGAACCAATGTCCGAGGCTCTTGTGAATCTACGTTTCAATGTTTCTCGTGCCGTCGAAAGGAATATCATTTCAGTGACCGAGGCCGATGTGCTGATAGATGAGATCAAGCGGACCTATTTTCCCAAGCGTTCTTATGATCTTCTGCTGAGCATTGCGCACGATAAGTTCGGTAAGGATAAAAGCAACGGACTGAGAGCTTTCCTTAGAAATCAGGTAAAGGACTTGAAGAAATCCGATGCACTAATGGTCATCGCAACCATCAAAACATTAATAAAATGATAATTATATTAAATCCACGTTAAGCATGAGAATATTAAGACTCTGGCATTTTCACAAACTTAATCAATCGTTTAGTACGGATGGACTCTCCATCCATGGTCAAGCTTATATTCCCGAGCGCTCTAACGAAGTACTGCAAGGGGAGCTGATTCTCGTCGAGTGAGTGCTTTCTCAATTGATGGGAATCAGGTTGAGCAAAGGAGGTATTAGATGGCGAAATACAAGGACAAAATAGACTTGTATGACGACAGAGGCAAGCTGATTGAAAAGAACGTGCCGCTGGAAGCCATAAGTCCTCTATATAACCCTGCGATAAAGCGAACCGTCTCCTTGGCCAAGAGGACGATTGCCGTTGACTTGGCCGGAATTGAGAAGAGTCTCAAGACCGGGAAGCTTGGCGGAGGCCATATCAAAGGAAAGGAGATAGACGCTCCGGTCGTTGCGAACGCCGAGAAAATTGCGAAGAGAGTCAAAGAGATGATAAAGGTCTCGAAGGACGACGACACGGAGGTCAGGGTTCTTGCGGAAGGAAAGAGAATGATCGTCGTGGTCCCAGGGCTGAGGCTCGAGGCCGGTGTAGAATATACCACTGGCTTCACTGCAACAGCTGCTGCGGTCACCCAGACGCTAATCGACATTTTCGACGTCGATATGTTCAGGGCGAACATGGTGAAGGGCGCTGTTTGGGGAAGGTACCCACAGACAATGAACTTCCTTGGTTCGAACTTGAAGTCCATTCTTGAGGTTCCGCAAAACAACGAAGGTGCGGGGTATGCGTTGAGGAACATTATGGCCAACCACGTAGTGGCTTTGACCGGCAGGAACGCTATGAACGCAGCTGCTCTATCGTCGATTCTCGAACAGACAGCGATGTTCGAGATGGGAGATGCGATAGGACCATTCGAGCGGATGCATCTGTTGGGACTGGCATATCAAGGATTGAACGCCAACAACATGGTGTACGACATTGTGAAGGACAACGGAAAAACCGGCACGGTCGGTACTGTCGTCCAATCCCTTGTCGGTAGGGCGATCGAGGACAAGGTCATAAAGGTAAAGGAGAAACTGCCATCTGGCTACAAGGTGTACACAACTAACGATATTCCTTTGTGGAACGCCTACGCTGCTGCAGGAATGCTATGCGCGATCATGGTGAACTGCGGCGCAGCCAGGGCTGCTCAAGGTGTGCCGTCGACGATTCTATACTACAACGACCTGATTGAGCACGAGACCGCCTTACCGGGAGTGGACTTCGGACGAGCTATGGGTACTTCCGTGGGAATGTCCTTCTTCTCGCACTCGATCTACGGCGGAGGCGGACCCGGTCTGTTCCACGGCAACCACGTTGTGACCAAACACTCGAAGGGATTCGTCATACCCGTCATAGCGGCGGGATGTGCACTCGATGCGGGTACGCAGCATTTCTCAGTGGAAGCTACGTCTGGATTGATGAAAGAGGTATTCGGTGACATACCTGAATTTAAGTCACCCATAAAAGCTGTTGGTAAAGAGGCCAAGAAGCTGAAGGGGAAGGTGTAGCGATGCCTAAGACCCCAATTCCAGAGTCAGTACCTCTGCCCGAAGTAATGGTCGTCCCTGCACGGTTGCTTTCGGCGAGCACGACCGAGAATCTTGTGAACAAGATCCGAAAGGTGAGGCACGTCAGGCAGATAACCGTCAGTGGGGAGGATCTTCCCTCCAAGGTCAGCTGGGGCCCCGGGAAGGGTCTCAGAATCGATCATGATGAGCGGCGCGAGATCAATTATGGTGGGCGAGAGATGGAGCTTACGGTGCAGGTTGGAAGGATATTCGCCGAGATCGACGACATCGATAAAGTGCAGAAAGCGGTGAAGGAGATCGAAGCGATCTGTGAGGAATCCCTGCCGTTCGGGTTCCAACTGGAAGTGGGAAGGTATTCGAAATACAGGCCAACCGTTACCGACTACAAAAAAAGGATGAGGTGATTTAAAATGTCATATCAAAGGCAGTTCTATCCCGGCGCATCGTTGCCGGCGAAGAACAGGCGTCGATTCATGGATCCGAGCGTGAAGCTGGACAAGCTTCGCGAGGTCGCCATGGAGGACGTTGTGAAGATTCTTGGTCACCGCCAGCCAGGTGAGGAGTACAAGAGCATTCACCCGCCACTGGAAGAGGGTACCGAGCCAGATTGCCCGATCAGGCAGCTTGTGACCCCCCTTCCAGGCGCGAAGGCGGGGGATAGAATCCGTTACGTCCAGTTCACGGACTCTGTATACTTCGCTCCGATCATACCTTACGTCAGGGCCTGGATGAACGTCTCTAGATTCAGGGGCGTTGACACGGGTACCCTGTCCGGTAGGCAGATAATCGAGATGAGGGAGCGAGACCTCGAGAAGTGCGCGAAGGAGCTCATCGAGAATGAGACCTTTGACCCAGCGAGGACAGGTATCAGAGGCGCGACCGTTCACGGTCACGCATGCCGCTTGGACGAGAACGGATTGATGTTCGATGCCTGGCAGAGATACAGGTGGAACGCCAAGAAAGGCGTGGTTGAATACGTGAAAGACCAGGTCGCCATTCCCCTCGACAAGCCGATATCCGTCGGCAAACCGCTGCCGGAGTCGGAACTGAAGAAGCGGACCACGATGTTCCGCGTCGACGGGGTCGATATGAGGGACGACAAGGAAGTCATGAACGTCAACCTGCGGATACACAGAATGAGAACGCTTGCGGGCTACCAGCCCTTTGCGGTGCAGGAGTGAGGGGGGAACAAAAATGGCAGAGAAAGAGAAGCTATTCCTAAAGGCATGCAAGAGGAAGTTCAGGGAAGACCCCACTGATGTCCACACCAGCTACTACACGTTCGGAGGCTGGAGGCAGTCCAAGAGGAAGAGGGAGTGGGTCGAGCAGGCGAACAAGATCGCCAAGAGCAGAGGCATACCGATGATGAATCAGGACATCGGTGTTCCTCTCGGTCAGAGAGTGTTGATGCCCTATCAGCTCTCCCACACGGACATATTCGTGGAAGCAGATGACCTGCACTTCATCAACAATGCGGCGATGCAGCAATGTTGGGACGACATCAGAAGGACCGTGATTGTGGGACTTGACACCGCTCACCAAGTGATCGAGAAGAGGCTTGGCAAGGAGGTCACGCCCGAGACGATCAACCACTACCTCGAGACCGTGAACCACACAATGCCAGGTGGTGCGGTAGTGCAGGAGCACATGGCCGAATGCAGCCCTGCTTTGACCGCGGACTGCTATGTCAAGGTCTTCGGCGGGAACGACGAGATCATTGATGAGATAGACAAGTGCTATGTCATCGACATCAACAAGGAGTTCCCTGCGAACCAGGCGAAGCAGCTGAAGGAAGCCGTCGGAAACACCCTATGGCAGGTCGTGCGCTGTCCAACGATGGTCGGTCGCGTCTGCGATGGTGCGACGATGTCAAGGTGGAGCGCGATGCAGATCAGCATGGCATTCATCAGCTCCTACAAGCTGGCAGCAGGTGAGGCGGCGATCGCGGACTTTGCCTATGCGGCGAAGCACGCATCGGTCATCGAAATGGGGACAATGATGCCCGCCAGGAGAGCGCGTGGTCCGAACGAACCGGGAGGTATCCCATTCGGTTTCCTGGCAGACATGACACAGTCGTTCCGCAAGTATCCTGACGACCCGGCCAGAGCGGCCCTTGAATCAGTAGCGCTCGGTGCTGTGATCCTCGACCAGATCTATCTCGGATCGTACATGTCCGGCGGTGTCGGCTTCACTCAGTACTCAACGGCCGCATACACCGACAACATACTCGAGGACTACACATACTGGGCGGTCGACAGGATCAAGAGCAAGTATGGCGGCTTCGTCAAGATGAAGCCCTCGATGGCGAACATCGAGCAGCTTGTGAACGAGGTCAACTCATATGCGCTGGAGATGTATGAGAGGTATCCGGCCGCGATGGAAGCTCACTTTGGTGGCTCCCAGAGGGCGACCGTTGCTGCCGCGGCGAGCGGTATCGCGGTCGCGATGGCGACCGGGAACGCCGACTGCGGCGTTAACGGATGGTACCTATCGATGATCCAGCACAAGGAGCGCCTCGGTAGGCTGGGCTTCTACGGATACGACCTACAGGACCAGTGCGGTGCTTCGAACAGCTTCGCATACAGAAGCGACGAGGGTCTTCCCTTCGAGCTGAGAGGTCCGAACTACCCGAACTACGCGATGAACGTCGGTCACCTAAGCGGATACACTGGAATCGCCAACGCTGCACATGCTGCGCGTGGCGACGCGTTCGCCTGCAACCCGCTGATCAAGGTGGCCTTTGCGGACAAGAACCTTCCGTTCGACTTCGCGAACATCACAAGAGAGTTTGGCCGCGGCGGTCTGAGGGAGTTCAGGCCCGCTGGTGAGAGAACCTTGATCATACCACCGGAGTGATCTCTTGAACAAAGGCGACTTTGCAAGGTACAGGAACACCGGAACAGTTGGCAAGGTGGCAGACGTGACAGTGGAAGGAGGAGTGGCGTGGGTTCTCCTTGACACGTACGACCTCTACTACGATGCGTCCGCCCTTGAGCCTGCGAGCCCGGAGCAGTACCACCAGGTCGCCCACAAAGAGAAGACTCTGGAAGAGAGCCTTGAGGACGTCGAGAGGATGAAGCAATCCCTGGAGGAAGCGGAGAAGACGATAGGTCGGATCACGCCCTCCGGGACTTAAACATTTTCCAGTTTTTATATTATTACTTCTATACGAAACTATCCGCCGGGAGGCGATTATCGAGGATCTCTCTTCGCTCGTCCTACATCGAAGCCGATCAGAACGCTCGCCAACTTAGAGTCGTCCTCGAGTCCATGGGAGGTCCTCACGAGGACATCCCCTAATGCAGTCGGACTGCACGATACCACATTCTTTATCCCGGGTATCCTCTCGATCTCTGGGAAGCTGATCGGGGGCATCAGGAAGAACTCATGTCTCGTAGGTTTCCTGTCCGTGTAGATCACGAAATCGTCCGAAAGGAAGATCAGGTCCGGTTTCCCCTCGAAGTTGCATCTTTGACCCGGAAGGATCTCTTCGCCCAGCACTGAATCGTTGTCACCCATCAAAAGGACGGTCGGTGATGGCGGAGGGCGAAAACTCTTGTCCTTGATGATTCCGACGACATGCTCCCTCCGAAGACACTCCTCCAAACCATTGTTCCTGACCTCGATGTCTAACGTCGCTTTTACGCCGCTTTCGATGTTCTTCAACTGTTTTCTCGTCTCGGCCTTCAAGGCGAACGCCTCGATGACGCCCTCGAGGCTTCGAAGGATCTCAATGACCTCATCCAATTTCCTATTCGCCACGCGTCAAGAAATGACCTACTATATGATATAGATGGCGTAACATTGCTTTTTCATGAGCCTAGAGCTTTTAGCCAAGCAGGAGCCAAAGATAATTCAAGCCCTGTATCGACTGAAGAGTGAGGTCTTCAAGGATGGGGCTCTCACCACGAAGGAGAAGGAGCTCATTGCCACTGCCCTGTCATGTATGCTCAAATGTGACATTTGTCTTGAGGTTCATGCACAGGGAGCAACGGAAGCTGGTGCGACAAAGGAGGAGCTCCGAGAGGCCATGACCGTCGCGATGTATATGGCAGGGCCATCCACCGTGATCTGGACACCGAAGATCGATGAAATCATAAAATAGCGTATGATCACTTCTCATACTCGATCTTCACGTTCTTCTTGAGAGCCAATCCGATCGAGGCCTCTATGCACTTCAGAATGGCTATCGGTATCGGACAGGTCGCGTGTCTGAGCAGAATTCCAGATTTCCGAAAGATGGGATTTTCCTCATAGGGCATCTTCAAAGACTCGAAAGCGTCGACGCTGTTCAGGCTCTCTGCGAGTTCCTGGACACATGGGCAACCACTTTCGATTTTTAATAGTACAGTCTTGCCATTTGGTCTGCCTGTGATTCGGCCTTTGAACATGCAGGCGCCAGGATCCACGTGCACAGTGACAGCGCAGGTTCCATCATCTTCCTTCTTTCTTTCCTGCATCGCTACCTAGGAACAATCAACTCTCATTTAACGCTTTCCAGGAACGATCTCACGTCTCTGTTGCGGCTGTTCAAAGGCGTTCCTTCCTGATCCTGTTGAGGATCTCGAAAACCGCCCCCTTGCTGATGTCGACGACGCCGATGACCGCGAGCGCTTCCTTCTTCCTGAGGATTGGAACAGCCACAATAGGCACGCCTCGGTAGGGTCCGGTGGGGGAAATCTTCCTTATTATCTGGTTCTTCCTAAGAGACTCCTCAAGGACCGGCCCGGTGTAGTTCCCGTCTATGACCTCACCATCCTCGCATCTTACGCCGTACTGGTTCTTGCTCCTCATCGTCAAAGGAAGTCTTCCAACAAGCTCGTGAATCGCCAAAGCGATGGCTTTGAGATCCTCTGCCTCGGTATCCTGGGAAATCAGACTTGCGCCTTCGTGCCATGTAAGTCCAGACTTCTCGCTCATGCACAACGCAGCTGACACAGCTCCTCTCTCAGCGGCTTCTCTTGTAAGCGCTGAGCCGACTATGACAACATCGTCGTCCTCGACCGCGAACACTCCTCGCAAGGGCGCGACGACCTTCTGGTCCGGATATTTGTCATCTCCTGGGAATAGAAGCCTTCCATTCTTGCATACGAGGGTGGTTGCCCCAATCGCTCCGGCCCTAACCGCTTCATCCCGTTGTTCGCTCCCGGCCGTTATCTTGCTTGCCGTCCCTTTGATCAGGACCGCACAATTGTACTTGCTGACCGTCAATCCGTCTAGATTGACCTCTTCGAGATGAATGCCGGAATCGCTTAGCTTGTCCTTGCCACGCTCCGTGAGCACTGCACCTCGGTTGGTGTTCTCTGCGCTTCCTTCCCTTATCATCGTGTCCAGAATAGTGCGGGTGCTGCCTTCCCCGATCTTCAATTCATTTGACAGGGCCTTTCTCCCTATTGGCCCTTTCTCACTGACTATGCGATAGGCTTTCCAGACATGGTATGGAGAGAATTTGGGAGTAGGTCCTCCTGCGCTATAAGAATAGAACTTGGCTCCCATAGAGGGATGGATATACCATCCATCCTAATAAAGTTTGTTCGTTCTGGGAATAAACAATTGTAACCATCTGGGAAAACATTTATAGTGCGTGCCACCGTTCGCCACATCATATGCCTGAACAGTCTGAGCCATTCGTAATAATCGACAACGTGACGAAGAGGTTCGACGGGGCTCAGGTGCTGAGGGACATTAGCGCCATAATACGTCCCGGAGAGGTTCTTGGACTGATAGGGCGCAGTGGGTCTGGCAAGTCCGTTTTGATAAACATGTTGAGAGGCAGCTCTGAGTACAGACCTGATTCAGGGAGTGTGATCTACAGGGTAAATCACTGCCCTTCATGTGGATGGATAGACCCTCCCGTGCCTGGAGAGAAGTGCACGAGATGTGGTGCCACGGCCCGCATTGAGGAAATCGATTTTTGGAAGCTAAGTGAGCGCGATCCATTGAGGGTCGCTATGCGAGAGCGGATCGCCATCATGATGCAGAGGACGTTCGCATTGTACGGAGATCTTACGGTCGTCGAGAATATTTTCGAGGCGTTGGGCGACAAATATAGTGAGAAGAGAAAGGTCGAGAAAGCAGTTGACCTTTTGAAGATGGTCAACCTGCAGCACAGAGTAACTCATATCGCCCGCGATCTGTCCGGCGGTGAGAAGCAGAGATGCGTTCTTGCCAGACAGCTCGCCAGAGATCCTCTCCTCCTGTTGGCCGACGAACCAACCGGAACACTAGACCCTCAGACTGCCGAAATTGTTCACAAATCCCTTGTGTTCGCGGTCAAGAACAATGGCATGACCATGGTGGTGACTTCCCACTGGCCGAAGGCGATCAACAGGCTAGCCGACAAGGCGATTTGGTTAGAGGCCGGAGAAATGATGAAGAGAGGGCCTCCTGAGGAGGTCACCAAGGAGTTCATGATAGGCTTTGGACCGAGGGAGGTGGAGGAAGTTCCAATCGGCCAGCCCGTGGTGAAGGTCGAGAACGCCAAGAAGTATTTCTATTCGATCGTTCGAGGCGTCGTAAGGGCCGTTGACGACGTCACATTTGAAGTCGGCGAAAAGGAGATTTTCGGACTGGTGGGACTCAGTGGTGCGGGCAAGACCACTTTGTCCAGGATGATAGCGGGGATCACTCCTGCCACCGGCGGCAAGGTCACTATTCGAATTGGAGATGAATGGGTGGACATGTCCGAAATGGGGCCTACTGGACGTGGGAGAGCGACCCCTTACATAGGTGTGCTGCATCAAGAATACTGCCTTTACCCGTTCGACACTGTTCTGCAGAACCTGACGGTCTGCATAGGCATGACAATGCCGGCCGAGCTGGCAAAGATGAAAGCTGTTCAGGTCTTGGCGGGAGTTGGATTCAATAGCACAGAGATAGAGCGTCTCATCCATGCTTATCCGGAATCATTATCGGTGGGGGAGAAGCAGCGTATCGCATTGGCCCAGGTTCTCATAAAAGAGCCGAGGCTCGTCATTCTCGATGAACCAACAGGGACAATGGACCCGATTACAAAACTGTCTGTCGCAAAATCGGTCCTGACTGCTCGCAAAGAACTCGGTGAGACATTCATCATCGTCAGTCACGACATGGATTTCGTCATCAACTGCTGCGACAGAGCGGCCTTGATGAAGAATGGGAAGATCGTCGCCCTCGGAGATCCAAAGGAGATTGTCGCCAGTTTGGATGGCGCTGAGGAAGAGACAATGCTTCGAGGTGGGGTCGAGGCTTGAAAGATCGAATCGGCAGGCACACGCGTTTCGTTGAATGTCGTGAATCCAGAGGACTGGGCGTCGGAGGAGGCCTGGCACAAAGGGCGACGATTTCGGAGAGCGGAAGGGACGTCGTGGCGATCGCAATGGGTCCTGGAAAGAGGCACATCACGAAACCCGTTTGCGAGATTACCTATGCGCTAAGGGAAGAGGGCATAGATACGAGCGTGATCGTGGTCAACGCAGGGTCGGGTGTTCCAGCGGACGCACCGGATGTTAGCACCGGGTCGATATTCGGACTGGACCAGATCGAGATCGACAGGATTCAGCAGTTCAAGCTGGGCTTGATCCACCTGGGCAACGTGAGGAACCACATCATCTACAAGGCCCGATTGATCTTGAGAAATGTCGATCTACCGACCTTGATCGTTTGCCAGGCCCCGGTGGACTTCGAGGATTTCGCTCGGATAGGAGTCAGGACCCGAATGGTGATGCCTAAGGGAGAGAACATCGCGACCAAGGGCAGGATCGTCGACGTAGTCACTGGGGTTATTCGAGGAGTCACCTGTCCGCAATCGAAGTTGGATGAGATCCTATCCAAAGTGAAAAGGAACCTTTGAGCGATTTCTCACATCTCATTCGGTGTTTGTTCAGACTCCACCACCGTCCTCACCCTCGACAAAATCGAAGCCCACCAAGTGAGTCCAGAGTCTTTTTCGGGTGTGACCCATGAGGCTTCTGATCAGGTAATCCGATGGGGTTGAAATGCTGGCAGACGTGACCCTTGAGACGCCCTTGACATCGTCGAGTCCGTGGAACTCGATCTCGGGCACGAGGAAATATGGTTCTCCGTGTATCTCCAGGCCTGAGTAGAGCACGAAGTCTTCGCTCAGGAAGTAAATGTCCTCCCGAGATTTCATCTCGCGCCGTCTGCTCTCGTCAAGAAATTCACCCACGATCTGTCCCTTCTGGTCCAAGATATATATCACATGGTTCGGAATGACGAATGGCACCTCTTGCGAGCCCAGGACAATGACGAAACAATTCTCTCTTCTCAGGGTCTCCCAGACTCCCTTATTGACGAAAGGCATGAGACCTCCTGCTGCGCCGCCTTCTTCCGTCTGGCGCTCAAGGCATGCGACCTTATCCTTCAGATCGTCATCCAGGTACCTCATGTCCACGACACCCGGTATGCTCCTTATCCTCTCCTCCACATCTTTGAGGATCTGACCCCTATCCATACCTCCAACCCAACCAGCTCGTGAATATTAATATCTTAACATTTCGGAGGGCGATCATCGATTTTCCCGGACGGACTGTGGTGGCATTTCCCTTTTGACGTTTGTTCATCAGAAATCGAAGACGCCGTTTCGAACTGAACTCTGGCAATTGTGAAAAAGTATTTAACGCCGCTAGTAATGACAATCGATGACCAGATGTTCATAAAAATCAACGGAGAAACCCTCGAGGCGAAGGAGGGCTCTTCGCTTGGGGATGTCCTCAAGGGTCGGCCGTATCGGAAGAGCTCGTTTGTGGCGATGATCAGATCGGGAGAGCTGGTTTCTAGGCCGACGAATGAGTTTGAATTATCGACGTCAAAGGGCTCAATGACAATTCGCCTGAATGATTCGCCTTTCTCGGAGGTCTTCAGGAGTGTCGTTCGGCAGATGCCGAATCGAAGAGTGCGATGGCGCACTTCCAAGGTCATTGCGATTGGCGCGTTCTCGACCGATATCGCAACCGACAGAGATGTTCATCACTATTCCAGGTACGAGTGCTTCTTTGCCCTTGGCGGGTTCGACAACCGCACAACTTACTTGATGGTCGCGAGGACCGACCACGATAGCGCCTATGGGGTCAAGGATGGCGTTATCGGAAGAATCACAGTAGGTCGTCACTTGCTCGACGATCTGGAGGAGGGGGACGAAGTCCTGACGGTCAAACCGATCGTCCTTGAGACGAGCGATAAGGATGCCTTCGTGACCAAAGATATGAGGACCAGACTTGAAGACGGGATGTCTATCGAAAGTTACATTGGTGTCAAGCTCAATGAAAGATCCCCCGTCAACTGTGAGCACTTGCTCGTCCTCACCGAAGGAGGTTTGCTGCCAGTCACCGATAGGACCGAGACCTATATCGCATGCTCATCTAGCATGGATGTCTCCCTCGTACCGGAAGATATTCTGGTCAGGGATGAGAACTCGGTCACGATCAGACACGATGGAATTGGCATGGGCCGAGTCCATTTGTATAAGGTCCGAAGGCAGGTGTCATCCTCTCACAGCAACGTCGGGACTGTGACCGCAGGGAAGGAGCTCTTGAGACTCGTTCCCAGTGACTGTGCACTGACCCTGGTCACTGATCCTCTCAGGATCATGTCGATAGGGATGACCCAGAGCTCCGCTCAGAAATTCCTCAAGAGCAAGGGTCTCTCCCAGACGAGGCAAGGAGAGAAGAGTGACGATGCGATAGTCGTCGAACAAGAACCTGAGCTCACGCTCGAGGCTCTGGCGGCGAAAGAAGTGGACACATTCGGTATCTCACCGAAGAAGGTGAACGGACTTACGCTCGAGGATGGGAGATCTCCGAGGACCGCTCACTACATACGCAAGATGACTGGACTTGATCACAAACCGATAGGGACTATGAAGGTCCACTTCACGTATCCCGATATGCCATTGGTGACATTCGAAGGAAATCCGAAGGAAGCCGCCGACCTCGTCCCCGAGCGTACCTTCGAGAAGTTCTCTAGCAGGGGCGAAATCGCGGTGACGAACATGTCCCGACCGAACAGGGGGCTGATCGGTCTCAGACTTCAGAATAGCGAGGATTTCGGTCCGACTGGAGAAGAGAGGTACGGCACTAACGTCGTAGGGTATGTGGTCAGCGACATGGATGAGCTCGTGAGGGACCTCCATGACGGCGATGTCGTCTACGTTCGGGAGGTCAGTCAGGCCGTCAGATTGAAGGGGGCTAAGCGTGGAAAGCGAAAATGAGACGAGGATGATAGTCATTGCACCGACCTCAGAGGTCACGCCGGACCAGATGGTTCGATTCGTGCACTCTCTCGCACGTCCGTTGACCATCAAGGAGACATGCTACGGTGCGATGATCGAGGGGAAGAAGGATGACGTGATGTTTGTCCTCAGGGAAGTAAGAAAGCTCGACCCGAATCGAATATTCTCCAAGATCAGGGGCTTTCCGATCGGGGACACGAGGCGTTGTCGCGCTCACCATGGTTCCCGTCCAGGGTTCACTCAGTTGGAGAAGGAGTGGAAGGATCTCTCCCTCGTTGAAAAAGGATTGTCATCTTTGGAGAGGGGTGAGAGAGCCTCAGAGCCAAAGAAGAAAGGAAGAATTCCAGTCAATAGATTGAAGAAGATCGTCGACGAGGTGAAGAAATGAAGGTATTCATTGTCCCCCCCAACAGCCTGATACTCTACGACCTAGTGGAGCGCTTCGGGCACGAGCCGCTGAGCGTCATGAAGGCGATAAGGGAGAGGGTCACAGGACTTGAGATCGATTCTCCCCCTCTGAATGTGACCCCCGAGGATGTGAAGAAGGGTCTGAAGTACGCAGGGGTGGAGGTCCCTTCCGGCATACGAGGCAGGCTTGCGGTCTGGGGACCTTTGATCGACCAGGCGGAGGCGGCGATAGTCATGGAGGACCCACCATATTCGTTCGGTTGCGTTGGATGCAGTAGGACGAACGAGATGGTAAAGTACCTTCTCAGGAAGAAAGGCATCCCGATGCTTGAAGTGGCGTATCCGCAAGATGAAGAGGACGCGAAGCGGATGGTCTCGAAGGTCAAAGATTTCCTGGTGGGATTGAAATGATCAGGATTGCGCAGCTTTCCTGCGGCACGGAATACAGCGGGGTTCAGGGGGAGATCGAGAGAGCAGCGGCCGCAGTCGGTGCGAAGATGGTCTCGCCCGACATCGATTTGGAGGAAGTCGACAGGGCCGTGGAGCTTTTCGGTTTTTCGCCCTCCAGCCCGCAGCTAAGGATCCTGATCGCCAGAGCGATCGCACTTGCACAGGGTCGCTACGATGCTGATGCCGTTTTCATCGCAAGCTGCTTTAGGTGCGCGGAGGGCGCTCTCGTCAGGAACGAGATCAGAAGATACATACAGAACCATACGCGCCTACCAGTTGTCACATATTCCTTCACCGAGCGCACGAAATCCGGCCAGATGCTAACGAGAATGGAGGCTTTGGTGACGATCGTTTCCCGCAAAGAGCTTCTTGCAAGAGAAAGACAGGTCGGGCTTACTCTTGGGATAGATTCCGGATCTTCTACGACCAAGGCAATGGTCCTACGGGACAACGTGATAATCGGCAAGTACTGGCATCCGACCGGAGAAGTCGTCAAATCCGCAGAGGAAGCGGTCCAGATGGCGCTGGTCGAAGCGGGGGTCAGAATGCAGGAGATCGAAGGTGTCGGCGTCACTGGTTATGGGAGGTACATCATCGGCAAGAAGATGGGCGCGAAGCTCATCCAGGAGGAGCTGACCGTCAACTCGAAAGGGGCGGTCTGGCTCGCGAACAGGCAGAAGGGCGAGGCAACGATAATAGACATCGGGGGAATGGACAACAAGGCCATAACGGTGAGGGACGGGATCCCGGACAATTTCACGATGGGCGGGATCTGCGCTGGTGCATCAGGTCGATTCCTGGAGCTCGTCGCGAAAAGGCTCAAGATCGAGATTACCGAGCTCGGCCAACTTGCTGACAAAGGGGACTACAGGAAGGTTAACATGAACTCATATTGCTCGGTGTTCGGCATCCAAGATCTCGTCACATCACTTGCGGAGGGGATGTCCGTCGAAGACGTCGCTTCGGCCGCGTGTCATAGCGTGGCCGAGCAGGTTTTCGAGCAACAGCTGCAGGAGATCGACATCAGGCAGCCGGTCATTCAAGTAGGAGGGACCTCGCTGATAAGCGGGATGGTGACGGCAATGGCGGACGTCCTGGGACAGAGACCCATCGTGCCGGACAAATCCCAGTATATCGGGGCGGTCGGGGCCGCGCTACTGGCATCAGGATTCATAGAGGGTGGAAGATGAAGGTCGAGGTGGAGGGCACCGATAAATTCGGAACTGATAGTTATGTCGCCCTTTTCAACGGCATACTTCTGGATGTTGGACTAACGAGGATGGTCGAGGCGGTCAAGTTCATCGTCAGGCCCTCCGACCCACTCTTCCTGATATCGGTCCGAACCAGAAAGTCAATGAGTCTGGTGAAGATCTCAGAGATCGCGGATGTGTCCAGGACCGAGAGTGGAACGATGGTGACGATTCGGGACGAAAACTACGCTCCTAGACTCTTGACGTTTCTCTGGAGGAAGTACGGCAGGGATATGATCGAACAACTCTCGAGGCTCGAGATATTCTGCAGGGGGGTCCCGGAGCATGATATCTCAGCGCTCGAACTCGATCCTGGGGAGGAATTGAGGAGCAAGGTGCTCGACGCGATCTGGCGTCTACTGCCTGAGGGATTCAAGATTCGTCACAACATATCTTCCGAGAACATCACGACCGTGGCAGCGACGGAGCATGATATGAAGAAGGAGTGGATCGAGCTCGCTAGTAGGGTCCACTCCGAGATGGGAGGTCATGATGCATAAGGTGATGATGTTCGATGGCGGAGTGTACAGAATAGTTGAGCTGTACGAGCTCGTGGAAGATGTTGGCGGGTTCGTTATCCAGAAGACGCAGATCCAAGTTGGAATCGTCGTGACCCTTGTCGTCCCTGAGGAGGAGATTCCAGCTATCGAGAAGAAGACTCAAGAGCTGGGTGGCAAGCTGACCGATGTTCCCCTAGGAGGAACGGAGATCGCTGTCGTGGCGCCAACGCTCGGACGACACCACATGCCTCATCCGGTGTGCGACATAGCCGAGCAACTCAGGCGGTATGGGGCGATAACCGTTGTGATGGGATTGGCAAGGGGCAAGGGCAGGCAGACCGCTCAGATTTCAGCCGACGAGAAGGCGACGATCGAGGAGTACGATGCGGCCGTGTTTGTCCTGGGCAACTTCGAAGATTGCATCGTGAAGGAGAAGATCCGTCTCTTCGAGAGCATCGAGATCCCTGTCTTGGTGGTTTGCGGCCCCGAGATCGATGGGCTTCCGAACTGTGAAGGATTGGTCACGGGGGTTCCTAGAAAGGCCGAGAGGATGAGGCGTGCGGAGGAGATCGAAAAGTTGGAGGAGGTCGCCGAGTCCCTCGGCCGAATCATTACGACGAGGCGTAGGGAAAAGGATGAGGATCCACTGTTCGTTCATCCAGCTGAGATCAGGCAGCGAATCGAGTCGATGGACGTTGTGAAGAAGAGCTTGAGACCCGCACCGATCGTCCTACATCTCGATGGTCTTAGGATCAAAATACCCTTCGAGGAATGGAGGGACTCGCTCGCCGACATCGAGGTCTTTGGTCGGAGACTTGAGGAGGTGGCAACCATCTCTGGGGCGAGGATCGGGGGTAGCACCCTGATCAGAATCCTATCGAGGAGTGAGGTCCAGGCAAGGGACGCGAGAAGATCCACAGCAGCTGCGTAGAAGCACATCTCTGCTCGAGGCGGTTCCAAAAGGCTAACTATTGGATCGCTACATAGGCGAGATTCGTGGATTACAATGGGATCAAGATCAGGACGGGAGGTTGATGGATGGAGATTCCAGAGCCAATAAGGGAATCGCTTGAGGAAATCGGCGGTATTGAAAGTATTATTTCTTCCTTACCGCCCGAGGAGAACATGAAAGGACTGGGAAGACTGTTCCAAGCTCTTTCGGATCCTTTGCGAGTGAGGATTCTATTCATTCTAGGGCGTCATCCTCTCTGCGTTTGTCTGATAAAGGAGATCACCTCGGTTCCAGACTCGAAGCTTTCGTATCATCTGAACATATTGAAATCGGCTGGACTGATCACGGGCGAGCAGGAAGGCAATTGGATCATATACCGGACGACGGACCTCGCGGTCAAGATACTGGGCATGTGTTCCGAGAACGTCGTTTTGGAATCAGGTCAGTAGGTTCTCCGGATGCGCTCCACTCGGAAGGGTGCATACGTCCTGTTTCTCAGAATTCCCAAGCGCAGCAAGATTCGGATAGGGAAGTTGGGTACCTTTCGCTTTCCAAAGGGAGGATACGCTTACGTGGGGTCTGGAATGAAAGGCATGGAGGCAAGGGTCTTGCGACACTTTTCTGAGGACAAGAAACTTCACTGGCACATTGACTATCTCCTCGAGGCTGGTGAGGTTATCGGGTTCACTCTCTTTCCATGCGAGGAAAGAATCGAATGTGTTCTGAACGATTTCGTGAGCAGATTGCCTGGTTCGATCGATCCAGTCAAGGGGTTTGGATCGTCGGACTGCGACTGCTTCTCTCACCTTCACCTACTATCCTCGGATGCGACGGGATGCCTGCAGGGGCTCATTGGCCTGCGATATGGTTCATATTGCAACATGGATTGACTGGGCAAGACCTCTGGGCATGCGCACCAATCTATCAGTCTATACGATCTCATAAAAGGGATGCGTGTTTATGCCTGCGCCCGCGACGCTATGATTAATATTCGTAGCGAGAATATCTCTTAGCGGCAGAGAGTCAAATCAATTGTGGGACTAGGCGAATGCAATGTTCGGTCCGAAATTGGAGCGACTCGAGAGGAAAATCAAGGAGATCAATGCGATCAAGGGCTCTTACAGAGGAGAGGTAGAAGAAGCCACGCACAAACTGAAGGATAGAAGGATCTCCCAGGATGAATTCGAAAGGATTCGACTTAGAAACGAGGGGCGGATGGAACGACTCAACGAGAAAATAAGGGA
>Ga0315285_10000914_pt1 | contig 30825 bp, 31 predicted proteins | sample YL17G09_36_MG_FD_203698 | JGI IMG/M metagenome (GOLD analysis project Ga0315285, IMG submission 203698) | Sediment microbial communities from Yellowstone Lake, YNP, Wyoming, USA - YL17G09_36 | ecosystem: Environmental > Aquatic > Freshwater > Lake > Sediment | place: USA: Wyoming | collected...
ATACCTGGCGTATCGGCCTACGGGCGGTCCGCGACGGCGAGCAAGCAAAAAGCGTCGCAGTAACCACTCTGATGACCGGCAAAAAGACCCCGCACGACACTGGACGCCGGTCGTTGAACGCGGCGCGCGCGGTGCGGTCGCTCGACTTGCAGCCCGAAGCGATCCGGGGCCGCTACAGCCTGGACCTGCACGGGCAAGGGCGCCAGGCGGTTTTGATCCTGAATCTGATGGAGGCCCGGAACAAAACTAGCAAGGACGCGAAGTGACGCAGACCGCGGACAGTTCGGGAAACAAGAGGGCGGCCGGTGTGCGACCACCAGCCGCCGCGCCGGCTCACGATTTGGGTCGTGTGCCGACAACTCGATTGTCGCGATTTACTAGGACTTGGGCAATGGGAAAAAGGAATGTGCGCAGGAATCGGTCCGGGACACGGGGGCAGTTATCGGAGCCGGCATGCGCGGCGCCGGCGGGATCGGAGGCTGGGTTGAACGGCGACGGCGTCGAGCCCTACACGCTCACGCTCTCGGTTTGGGACGGCGACGCCGCGCTCGACTTTCCGGTGCTCGTCGCGAACGGCGACCTGGGGGTGTTGAAGGAGCACCTCGTGCGACTGGGCACGATGATTACGACGGCAGCGATGTCGCACATCCGGCGCGATGTCGGTCTCGCGGACCAAGAGGCTGCCGGTATGGGTCAAGCGAAGCGGTCGCTGGCGGAGCCGGTCGGGGTGAAGGGGGGTGCGCGATGATTACGGCCGAAATCGAGCGCGTCGCTGGGAATTTGATGTTTGGGGAGAGCCCTGGAGATATCGCGGCGGCCCGGGACAGGTTTGGCCAGCAGCTCGCGGACCGCGACTACGTCTACGTCGAGGTCTCCGTCCCCCATGCTAGCGAAGGGTTGGGGGAGCAATTCGAGGGAGTCTTTCAGCGGACGGTCATCGCTCCGCGCGGAAGTATCGAGCGGGCGGTGGTCGCGATCGCGGCCGTATGCGACGAGTTGGACCCCGGCGGACGCGACGCCGAGGCCTGGGAGCCGGACGAATCACCAGCCCCCGTAGTGCCAGGCCAGCCGGTGCCGGCGGAAGCGGAAGAGGACGGCCCGCTTTTGCCCATGGAAGGCGCGCCCACAGCCGACGCCGACACCGCGGAGCCCAGCGAGAAAGCAGATGGTGCAGGCCAGGATTGCGGCGACGACACGGCGGAAGCTTCGGCGACGCCCGCGGCAGATGACGAGGACGGGGAGCCGGGGGCTCTGCCGTCGTTGCGCGAGTTGATGAAAGACTTGCCGCTCGACCGCGATCCGTGGACCAGAGGCATCGTGGACGTGCCCAAGTCGGAGGCCGTAGTCCAGGCGTTCCTGGTCCACTTTCGGCGGGTGCTCCAGCGATGCGAGACTGTGCGGCAGTTCGTGGGTCAGCTCCCGGTCCCCGATGAGGCCGGTCTGTACTACGGCGGGAGCATAGCTGAGAGGGAAGCTGTCCGGCTGGAACTGAGCGACCTGGCCGAGTTGCTGGACACACTGCGCGAGGACTTGTTCGTCTACCTGGAGCACACGGGGGCTGGGCGCTTGGTCGAACTCGACGATGCGGCGCTGGCCGCGGCCCGCAACCTGGCCCGCTTGGTCCCCCTGCATCGATGCCGGATGGACCTCATTGTGAACGCCGCGGTCCAGTGCTTGGCGGAACTGCCGAACCGCGGCGGACTTTTGGCAGACGCCGAACAGCGCAGGTTCCAGGCGTGGGACGAGGAGCACCATCAGAAGCCGCGGCCTGACGATCGCCACGGCTGGCCGTGGATGGATGAAAGCGGTCGGCCTCTTAGGGCCGCGTCGGAGTATGAGCCCAGCGGCGAGTTGGCGGAGCCGCCGAAGCCGCGGGCGCAGACGACTTGAGGAGAAACAGAGCCGGCGCCGCGAGTCTGAAGGTTCGCGGCGCCGGTCACAACTGAGGAGCTGAGCGTGGAGAGCGTTGCGGAACTGCTGGCCACTTTGGACACGTCCTACTGTATTTGGAATTCGGCCGTCGATTGCACGGGCTGCGGCGACTGTGGGCGCGCGGTCAACCCGAGGCCGCGGCGACCGATCATAAGCGAAGGAGCAAGGCAGATGAGCAGTACAGCACCGAGAGGACTGGGCCGACGCTGCCTACCGAACGGCGGCGGCGGCGAATGTGTGGGCTGTGGCAAGTGTGGGACCGCGGGGGGTGGGGATGCTGCCGTGGCGGCGCTCAGGCGCGAATGGTCGCTCAACGAGGCGAATGCGGGGGGCGTGGCGCTGCAACAGGAATTCGGCGACGAGGCAGCCTTCGTCGCGTTCCGCACGCACGAGCTGGCCGGCCACGTCACGATCTGCGGCGACAAGCGGCACAAGGTAACTCCGTTGGCCGCCCCATCGCTGGCGGCGGGGGTCGGCGGCCTGGATGCGGAATGGGCCGATCCGGCTACGCAACGGGAATTCGGCGGCGACAAGGCAGCCTTCGTCGCGTTCCGCACGCACGAGCTGGCCGGCCACGTCACGATCTGCGGCGGCAAGCGACGAGCCTCCTAATTTGCCTGGGTGGGCATGCGGTCGGTCAGAAGGCCGCATGCCCAACCCGTCCGCCGGTGAACGATCGCCGGGGTACGGCTGAAGGGCCGGAGTCGATCCGATGATGACAGAGAGCTGCAAGGCGACCACGCAGCGGCGGGTGAGTCCGGACCAGGCGTGCGCACTGTGGGGTCTGCTGGAAGTTGCTGCCGAGCTTGATCCCGACCATATCGCGGCGCTGTGCGAGGGGCTCCGTCGGCGGCGCAACTGGCAGGTGTCAAGCGAGCGCGCGGCCCTCTTGCACGAACTGCTCGAAGGTATCGCGGACCTGAACGTTGGTGTCCTGCGCGGGCTGAACGTCGCGGTCAAATTCCTGCGGGCGGTGGGCTTCACGACGCCCTGTGTGCGGACGGAGGAATAACCTTGCCCGATGAACAACACGAGATCGTCAAGTACGAGTTCCAGGCGGACATTCAAGACTTGGAGCTGAAGTCGCGCCGCGCCGCCGAGCTCGCGACCGGCGTCGATCGAGCCGGCCGATTCACAACGCCCCTGGTGCGCGATCAAGGCTTGGCGCAGGCCGCTCGCGAACAGCAAGGGCAGGATCAACTCGCATTCGAGGCTTGGCGGGAGAAGGCGAGGGCCTCGGAAGAAGTGGAGAAGAGCGCCGGTAGGACGACCGCGGACCTCGTCGCGCACAAACGGCAACTCGCAAACGCCGTGAGCCTGCTGGGGCAGAATTTCGGCGGGGCGACTGGCCAGATCATTGGACTGGTCGGGGCACTCGGGAGCGCAACGCCTGCCATGCTCGCGTTCCTGACGGCCGCCGCCGGGCTCGCGGCCGTCAAGCACGAGTGGGACGACATCCAGGAGGCCGCCACGAAAGCCGCCGCGGCTCAACGCGCCTGCAACGATGCGATTGCGGAAGGCCAGAAGGCCAAGATGGGGACCGTGGCGACGCTCGCCGAGCGACTAGAAAGCTACGGCATGCGCACCCCGGAGGCGCTGGCGGCCGGGGAGGAACTCAGGCAAAAGCTTCGGGAAACTTACGGGGTCGAGCCGGGACGTGCGACGCAGGCGGCCGCGTTGGCGGCGGGGGGTGGTATGGACGTGGAAGATGCAGCCCGCCTGGCGGCGGGGGTCGGCGCAGGAGGGCGGATCGGAGACGTGGCAGATGCGCGGCGCTTCCTGACCACGGCGCAGAAGGGAGGTTACTACGATTCGCTTTTGCAACAGGCGCAGGCCGCGGCAAACGACGAGGCTGGCAAGGCCGAACGCATCCGCGCAAAAGCGCCGATGGCCGGGGGCAAGGCGGGACTGGACCCATTGCGGGAGGCGTTTGAAGGACTCAGAGGGCAGGAAGGCGGCCTGCGGGCGAGCGGATTACCCGAGACCCTCACCTTCGACCAGTTCCGCGCGGCGAGCGAGGGGAATTTGCTCGCGACGATGCGCAGCCTCTATCGCGACGAAAAACAATACTACGACGTTGCCCGGCGTGAGGCAACGGCCCTGCAGCGCGCTGTCGCACCCTTGAAGGGTTACATTCAACAAACGCGGGACATCGCGGCGGGCCGAACTGACTTCGGCTCGACAGAGACGCTCAATCCGCCGATTGAGCCGATGAGCGCACGAGACCTGACGCTCATTGGGCTGGGCTTTTCCCCCGAGTACGCGGGCCAGCCGGGACAGGCGGTCAAGACCGTCGTGAATAATTTTAGCAACGTGCAGAACATCGCCGTCCAGCACGCCGACCGCGAACACGGGGCGTTGCTGAGGGACCAGGGGTCGCACTTCAACTTGGACACCGTGGACGTTAAGGCGAGGCATTGACAACGCGCGCCGACGCCGCGGGCCGGCGGCGGCGCTGATGGGCAGAGCATGAGAGCTTCGGCACTCCTGGAACGATACTTGTTCGCCGCTGACGACGGCGCGGCCGCGGCTCGTTTGCCTCCCTGTGTGTGTGGGGCCAGGTCGCCGGTCAGACGGTCGACCTGGCCCCCGTCCCGGACCAAGCCGATGGGCGACTTGGCACGCACGGTGCGCGTCGGTCGGATTGAGACTCGGCACATGACACTGGCGATCGAATATGGGCTGTTCGGCGGCGACGGTGAGTCCGCGCGCCAATTGCCGCCGCCGCGCCGTCGGGGCCGCGGCGCCACGCCCGTGCGTGAGCACAGCATCGACTTCACAAAGCCGAACCCCGCCGGCCAGTACAGATTGACTTTCCGTTTCCGCCCGCTGAAGCACTGGACCGATCAGCGGCTGGCGGTGGTCCGCGACTTGCTCGTGCTGTACTTCGGGTGCATCGGCGGATTCTGGCGCGCCGGGAACGCGACGGTCGGCGCTTGGCACGACGCATTGGTAAACGGCACGTTCACCGCCGACGAATTGCGCTGGGGGATCGAAGTCAAGGCCGCCAGTTTGATCGGCTCGTCGCCTGAAGACAGGCGCGATCGTCGCCGCTACGCGGCGCACCCGCGGCGGTTTGTGCGGGTCGCGGGGTACTGGCTCTCACAGAGCGCGGAGTATCGCGCCGGCCAGCAAGCGCAGCGGGCGGCTGACGGGCGACGGCTCAGACTGGCGCTCTCGGGAGTGGGGCGGGTCCGTCGCTCCGGCCCTGGGCGGCTGTTGGCTGGCGCGGCTTGTGGACCGGACCAGGGCGTCGCAGAGCGTGCGGCTGAGGCCCGGCGAACGGCCTTCTGGATGGACCTGCGCCCGGTGCAACGGATGGTGGCGCTGGCGGCCGTCCGGCCGATGTACACGGCGCGCTGTGAGCAGTGGAACGAGAGCCCGGACGATCCGAAGTTGACGCCGGTGCTGCTCGGCATGGCAACGGAATGGGCCGGGCGGAAGTGGCCGCCGGCCGCCGCGTCGACGTCCGATTTGTTCGGATTCGGCCCTAACACGAGCCGACTTTGATGGACGTTTAACGGGCGTTCGAAACGCCCGCCTTTTTTTGATCTTCGGCACGTCCCAGGGGAGTCCCTAGGCTGTTTTTCGATGCGCGCACGTGTCCCGCAGTACGCTATTTTTTGTCGCGGAACACCCGTCAGTGGGGCACGGGGATCTGTGCGACGGGTGACGTCCGATAAGGGATATTATGTTGCGTTACCCTCCGCTCACTGTCCCACCTCTTGATGGACGCCGCGCGTTGTTGGTTGTCTGTGTCCGCAGACAAATATTAGCGTAGTGACGGACATGCCCGTGCATCGAAAAACAGCGTAGGAACTCCCCTGGGACGTGCCGAAGATCAAAAAAAGGCGGGCGTCTCGAACGCCCGTTAAACGTCCATCAAAGTCGGCTCGTGTTAGGCTCGAAACCGAACAAATCGGACGTCGACGCGGCGGCCGGCGGCCACTTCCGCCCGGCCCACTCCGTTGCCATGCCGAGCAGCACCGGTGTCAACTTCGGATCGTCGGGGTTCTCGCCCCACTGTTCACAGCGCGCCGTGTACATGGGCCGGACGGCCGCCAGGGCGACCACCCGTTGCACCGGGCGCAGGTCCATCCAGAAGGCTGTTCGCCGGACCTCAGCCGCACGCTCTGCGGCGGCCGGGGCCGATGCCCCCGCCCCACCAGCCAAGAGCCCCTCAGGCCCGGAGCGACGTGCCCGCCGCACTTCCGCCAGCAGCAATCTGAGCCGTTGCCCTTCAGCCGCCCGCTGCGCTTGCTGGCGAGCGTGATACTCCGCGCTCTGAGAAAGCCAGTAGCCGGCGGCCCCGGTCGCGATGAATCTGCGCGGGTGCGCCGCGTAGCGGCGACGATCGCGCGTGTCCTCAGGCGACGAGCCGATCAAACTGGCGGCCTTGACTTCGATCCCCCAGCGCAACTCGTCGGCGGTGAACGTGCCGTTTACCAATGCGTCGTGCCAAGCGCCGACCGTCGCGTTCCCGGCGCGCCAGAATCCGCCGATGCACCCGAAGTACAGCACGAGCAGCTCGCGGACGGCCGCCAGCCGCTGCTCAGTCCAGGTCAGCAGCGGCCGGTATTCAAATGTCACCGTCCGGCGGCCGGCCGGGTTCGGCGCGGCCAGCGTCACAACATGCCGCTGTACTGTCACAGCGCCGCGGCCCCGACGGCGCGGCGGCGGTTGGCTCGCGGTCTCACCGCCGCTGCCGAACAGCCCAGGTTGGATCATCGCCAATGTCACACCCGCGCTCTCACTCCGTTGCGCATCGTGCGTGCCAGCCCGACGACGGCTTGGTCTGGACGTGGGCCGGGCTGTGTCTGACCACGGCCCGGTCCCACAAAAGCAGGAGGCAAACGACTGGATAGCCCCCAGACGATTGCGGCTTGTCGCTGTCCCCGCGGCCGCGTCGGCGTCAGTGGCGAACAAGTATCGTTCCGGGAGTGCCGAAGCTGTCACTCGCTGCTCTCTGGTCACTTTCGCCAGGGCCGGCGCCGAGCCGGCCGCGGCGGCGTCAGTGCTGCGCCTTTATGTCGATCTGGTCCAGGTTGAAGTGCGACCGCTGGTCCCTCAGCAACGCCCCGTGTTCGCGGTCGGCGTGCTGGACGGCGATGTTCGTGACCTCGTTGTAGTTGTTCACGACAGTCTTGACCGCCTGCCCGGGCTGGCCCGCGTACTCGGGCGAAAAACCCAGCCCAACGAGCGTCAGGTCTCGTGCGCTCATCGGCTGAGCCGGCGGGTTGAGCGTCTCTGTCGAGCCGAAGTCAGTTCGCCCCCCCGCGATCTCCCGCGTTTGTTGAATGTAACCCTTCAACGGTGCGACAGCGCGCTGCAGGCTCTTCGCCTCACGCCTGGCCACGTCGTAGTATTGTTTTTCGTCGGGATAGAGGGCGCGTATCGTATCGAGCAAATTCCCCTCGCTCGCCGCGCGGAACTGGTCGAAGGTGAGGGTCTCGGATAATCCGCTCGCCCCCAAGCCGCCCTCCTGCGCTCTGAGTCCTTCAAACACCTCCCGCAACGGGTCGAGTCCAGCCCGTCCGCTCGCCGCTGGTGCCTTTGCGCGGATCCGTTCGGCCTTGCCGGCCAAGTCGCCCGCCGAGGCCTGCGCCTGTTGCAAAAGCGAATCGTAGTAACCTTCCTTTTGCGCCGTGGTCAAGAAACGCCGCGCACCTGCGACGTCTCCGATCTGCGCTCCTGCGCCGATCCCCGTCGCCAGGCGGGCTGTATCTTCCAGGCCAAAACCGCCCGCCGCCCCCAGCGCGGCCGCCTGCGTCGCACGTCCCGGCTCGACCCCGTAAGTTTCCCGAAGCTTTTGCCTGAGTTCCTCCCCGGCCGCCAGCGCCTCCGGGGTGCGCATGCCGTAGCTTTCTAGTCGCTCGGCGAGCGTCGCCACGGTCCCCATCTTGGCCTTCTGGCCTTCCGCAATCGCATCGTTGCAGGCGCGTTGAGCCGCGGCGGCTTTCGTGGCGGCCTCCTGGATGTCGTCCCACTCGTGCTTGACGGCCGCGAGCCCGGCGGCGGCCGTCAGGAACGCGAGCATGGCAGGCGTTGCGCTCCCGAGTGCCCCGACCAGTCCAATGATCTGGCCAGTCGCCCCGCCGAAATTCTGCCCCAGCAGGCTCACGGCGTTTGCGAGTTGCCGTTTGTGCGCGACGAGGTCCGCGGTCGTCCTACCGGCGCTCTTCTCCACTTCTTCCGAGGCCCTCGCCTTCTCCCGCCAAGCCTCGAATGCGAGTTGATCCTGCCCTTGCTGTTCGCGAGCGGCCTGCGCCAAGCCTTGATCGCGCACCAGGGGCGTTGTGAATCGGCCGGCTCGATCGACGCCGGTCGCGAGCTCGGCGGCGCGGCGCGACTTCGCCTCCAGGTCGCCGATGTCCGCCTGGAACTCGTACCTTATGATCTCTCTTTGTTCATCGGACATCGTGCATCATCCTCTACTTGCCCCTCCCGGCGGGCGCTGCCGTGAGGCCCAGCGCCCGCAGGAATTTGACCGCGATGTTCAGCTCGCGCAGGCAGTCGACGTCGAGCTCCGCGACGCCTTCAAGCACCTCGTGCAAGAGGGCCGCCCTCTTGGCCGACACCTGCCAGTTGCGCCGCCGGCGGAGCCCCGCGCACAGCGCCGTGATATGGTCGGGATCAAGTTCGCTGGCAACTTCGAGCAGGCCCCACAGCGCGCACGCCTGGTCCAGACTCACCTGTCGCGCCGCCGGCGCCCTGCAACTCTGTATCGTCATCGAACCGACTCCGTCGCTCTCAGGCAGGCCCCGGCGATTGTTCACCGAAGCTGGAGAGAGCCGGGCGGCCTTCTGACCGGCCGCCCGGCACCCAGGCAAACATGGAGGTTCATCCTTTAATGACACCGGGCGAAGGGCACGCCATCCGAACGCCGCCGCGAGCGACGGCCCGACAATAGGCACAGTACGCCTCAAAATCACCGCCAAATTCCGTTTGGGGTCGCACTCCCAGCGCGTCGGGGGCGTTCTGATCCCATTCCGAACGCAACACCGCCGTGCTGAGCACGGCCGACAAGGCAGTGTCGGCCCGCGACTGGCAGCGCGAGTCTTTGCGCTCCAGGATGGTCACGTACCCCGCGTCGCGGTGCCGCGCGTAGGCCGCGAAGACCTCGAAATCCCCCTCGAATTCGTCTTGCAGCGTCACGCCATGCTCGTTCACCTTGTTCAGCGCCCACTCGCGCTTGAGCGCCGCCACGGCGGCATCGCCAGTGGTCACATGCCGCCGGCGCCGGATAGAGTTGGCGTGGTCGCCTGCGCCGCCGGTAACGGCCGCATCAGCAACACTCAGGCCGCGGAGATTGCGAAAATCATCGCGCGCGACCCGCGCCCGCTCGGTCGCTGGGACGGCCGGAACCCGATCGCCGGCACTCCTGCCACACGCCCCGCAACCGCGGCACGGGATTGCTCCCGCCCGGGCCAGGCAGTCAGGTTTCAGTACCGTTTTCAGTACGCTCATCGCATCCATGCTCGCTCCTTCATTCGTGGGCCGGGCACCCGGCCGACATCGTCACCCGACAAAACCCTGTTTCACGGCGGCCCCGTAGCGCTCCGCCCACCTGACCGCGATGGCTCGCAGCTCGGCGACCAGTTCAAGCCGATTTTCGGGCAGGACCAGCAGCGGGACATCGAGTAGGCTGTGGCCGCCCGGCAGATACAACTCCAGCAGTAGCGGCGCGACTGCCGTACCGGTGAAGTCACGCGCTGCCGACTTCATGATCAACTGCGCGAATTCCGCGTCGGCCTCGTCACCGCCTTCGTCGATCGCCGCGCCGGCCGGCTCGCTTATGGCAGTTCCGTCCGCGGGACCGGTTGGCACGGCGCTGGGTTCGACCGCCGGCGTGTCCGCGGCCGACTCTGCCGGCACCGGGGTTACGGTCGCCTCGCCGGTGGACTCGTACTCCGACTCCGCCGTCAGCGGCCGGCCCGCCTTATCCGCCCAGGGCCAGCCGCTCGATTCGTGGCGCGGCTTCCGATGGCACTCCTCGTCCCACGCCTGGAGTCTGCGCTGTTCGGCGTCTGCCAAAAGTCCGTCGCGGTTCGGCAGCGTCGCCAAGCACTGGACCGCGGCGTTCACAATCAAGCCCGTCCGCCATCGATACCGGGGGACCGAGCGGGCCAGCTTGTGGACCGCGGCCAGCGCCAGATCGTCGAGTTCGACCAGGCGGCCGGTGCCTGTGTGATTCAGGTAAACGAACGTGTCCTCGCGCAGGTCAACCAGCAGCTCGTCAAGCTCGCCCAGTTCCAGCTTGGCGGCTTCCTTCTCGGCTGCGCTGCCACCATAATCCAAGCCGGCCTCATCCGGGACCGGAAGTTCATCGACGAACTGCCGCAGACCCTCTAATCGCCGGAGCACCCGCCGAAACTGGACCAGGAACGCCTGCACTACGAGCTCCGACTTGGGCATGGCCACGATGCCTCGGGTCATCGGATCGCAATCGAGCGGCAAGTCGCCCACCAGTTCGCGCAGCGAAGGCAGACCCCGTCGTTTTTCGTTCTCGTCGCCCGCCGCCGCCGTCACCGAACCTTCCGGCGCGTCGTCGCCGTATTCCCGGCCCGCGTCGTCCGCTTTTTCGCTGGGCTTCGCGGTGTCGGCTTCGACCGCGGGCGCCCCTTCAGCGGGCGAAAGCGGCCTATGCTCTTCCGCTTCCGCCGACTCCGGCTCGGTTTCGCCGCCCGGCGCCCGATTGTCCGTAGACTCGCCGTCGAGCGCCCCGGCCGGGTCAATTTGATCGCAGAGCATGTCCACCCGAAGCACGAGGTCCTCAATCATGCCCCCCGGGCCGGTAAGTTGGCGCGCGTACAGGTCCTCCACGTCTTGTGTCGCCTCTCCGTCGCGCACCGTCGGGATCCAGACGCGCACTTCACAATGGTCGTGCCTACTTCCAAAGCCGGTTGCGGAGCGCAAGTTCGCCAGGTGCTCTTTCGCGTCCTCGTCGAACAGTAAGCACTCGAATGCGCGGCGGGCGGCCTGTCCGTCGCGCTTGGCCGATGTTGCCTTTCCCATCGTGCCCGGCGCTGGTTGCGCCGCTGGCCGTCCCCGTGCCCGTGACCGATTTCTGCGCGCACCCTTTGTCTTGCCCATTGCTGAACTCCCAGCACATTGCGACAATCGAGTTGCCGGCACTCGACGCACGTCGTGAGCCGGCGCGGCGGCTGGTGGTCGCACACCGGCCGCCCTCTTGTTTCCCAAACTGTCGGCGGTGCGCGTCACTTGCCGCCCTTTTCCTTCGCGATCTGCGCGGCCCGCTTTTGCCGCGCCGCCTCTCGAACGCGGTCGCCCATGCTCATGTCCGTAAACACCACAAAGAGCATGGCATCGACGCTCATCAGCGGGTAGCGGCCGGCGATTTCGCGCGGCTCGATACCCAGGCGCGCGATCGCCGGGGCACAATTAATGTGTCTGCGGCCCGAATCCTTGCCGCGCTTGCTGCGGAGCGTCAGAACGCTGAATGCGAAGTCGCTCTCTTCCTCGGTCGGGCGGCGGATCCCGATTCGCATAAGCTCGACGTCCGCCAAAGCGATGCACCGGTCGGTAACGCCGATCATCGCCAGCGGTCCGAGCCGCAGTGTGGCCATCCCCGAGCACTGTATAGAAATCATGTCTTCGGGCAGCGGTTCCCGCAGTGTGAAAGCCTTTTTTTTTCACCACCTCAAACGCCACGATCAGCTCCTTGCCGCTTGGTCCGCGGAAGTCCGGTGCCGTGGCGCGGGTTTCGAGCCCGCGCCGCGGCTCGGCCGATCGTCGAGGGTGCTCACGGCGTTGACCACTAACGATTCCGAACGGTCGGCCCCGGACCGGGTTGCGGCGTCTCGGGTCGCCCCGCCGCCGCGGCCAGCCGCCGGCGCGCTCCCATAGGTTTGCGCGCCGTGATTCCGGCCAGCCCCCGGAGAAGCTTGTTTCGGATGCAGCGTGAGCAAACGAAACGGCGCGGTCCACTGCTGCAAAGTCCGCAACGCCGGACAAGGCCAGCCGCGCGCTTTCAGGGCTGCGCGCAAGCTCGGCAGCATGTTTCGCGCCGACCGCCCCGCGGCCAGGCCGCGCAGCACGGCCCGCCATGCGGCGCGCGGCAGCTGCGCCCCGCCCGGTCCTGGTTTTCGCCCCCGGTAGTCCACCAAGGCGTCGGGGCCGCCGTCCGCGTAGCGTCGCCGCCAGCGGCGGAGCGAGCCGGCCGAGATCCGGCCCTTGACCCGTGCGACGCGCGGCCGAAAGGCCCGCAAGAAACCCGCCTGTGTCGGCCGCGCCGGCGGTCGCATGCCGCTCAGTACGCCATGCACGGCGCCCCAAGCCGCCAGCCGGGCCAGGCCCCGCGCCACATAGGCGTAGCTGGCGAATACTCCGATCAATCGCAGGGCTGCCAAATCAGTTCGGCGCGGCGTCAAATGGGGATGCGCTCGCCGGTAGTGGCTCAGGGCTTGTGGCCAGCTCGGCGCCCGGATTTCGGCGGCTCGGTGCTGGAGGGCTTCCACGTTTTCGAGCGCCCGCTGGGAGCGCCGCCGGTTTTCCCGTTGGTAGGCACGCAGGCACGCTCCGCGGCGGTTGCACACGCCCAACGGCGATTTCGTCGCTCCGCCGCACAGGCGGCATCGGCCGCGAGCGCCCGTCGAACCGCGTTCAATGGCCGTTTGTGCCGCCATTCAAGACCCTTCGATCTGGCCCATTTCCAGGGCCGCAGCGATGTCCGCCTCCGAAACCGCCAACTCAGCCCCCCCGCCGCGCCGGCCGGCCAGGTAGCTGGCAATCCGCGCGCCGTTGACCGCGGCCCGTAAGCGCCCGGCGGAGAAGTTCGCGGCACGGACGAGCCTGACCATGCCCGCGCCTTCGATCCGCACGCTTACATGGCGTTCGATGATCGCCTTCACCGTTGCCGCGTCGATCCACGGCCGCGCCCGGCCGTCGGGCCCGGGCTTCAATAGCTCCGCGTCCAGATCCAGCCGCACGCCGAATCGCGAAACCAGCGGCGCTAGCAGCGGCTCCCGCTGCGTGTCCAGTGCCCGCCCCAGCGACGTGGCACACAGCACAAGCCCCGTACCGCTCAAGTCGAACACCGTCCGCAGCGCTTCGAGCGCAGACGTGGTCAACAGTTGAGCTTCATCGATGGCGATCACGCTGGCCGCCTCGCGGAGCACCTGGGCGGCTACTTTCGCGGCGAGCGTTTCCCCGATGGGCAGGCCCACCGCGCTGGCCACGGCCCGCAGAAGGCCTTTTCCGCCGCGCGAATCCGTATCCGCCCGTAGAATCACGACCTTCCCCGGCAGTTCCGCCGCCGCGGCGTCCAGCCCGTAGCTCTTGCCGAGTCCGGGCCCGCCGACTATGACCCCGCCCACGCGGGTTTCGGCCACGACGCGCACCAGCCCGCGCACCAGACGTGTCGCCGGCGTCGGGATGAAACGCGCTTGGCGCAGGGCACGCTCGCGGGCGTCGCCGGCGCACCACCGCTCCGCGTCGCGGAGCAATGTGTGGCGCGGGCCGGGCGGAATCTTGTTTACGTCGGCCAGCAACATCGCCACGACGCTGCTTTTGACCCCCAAGGCGCGGGCCAGCGTCGCCGCCGATATGGCGTGACGCTCGACGTGCTCGCGGATCGCCGCCAGCATGCGGTCCTGATCGGGCACGGCGTCGCCGGCTGGGACCAGCCGCACGCCCCGGCGTGCTTCGTTCTCCTGGGCAGTGGCGTCCCACGCCGCCGCGAAAGTTGTTGACGCGGTCATTTGCAGGCGCTCCAGGGCGCCGCGGGCATCCGTGTCCGCCGCGCGCCCCATGAAGCCGCCCGCCGGTCCGTCAGCGGGACACGTCCAGGCCGCCCCGCACAGCAGCGACCAGACCCAAAACCGAGATAGTCTAGAGTTACTACGCACCGCGACCCCCCTGCCCCCGTTGGGTCGCCTCCGAAGCGTTGGCACGATCGTCGCCAGGATGTTGGCCAGAGCGCCAGCGGTATTCTTCGTGGAGTGCCTCACGCTCACGCCGCACGCACGCGGCCTCCGCTTTCATCCGGTCCGCCAAGCGCCGGACGCAGTTGCCGCGCCCGGAGCCGGGCGGGTACACGATACGCAGCCGTGGGGCAGATTCAGGCATAGCCGCCCCCCTGCCCCACGTGGTGCGCCGCCGCGGTGTCCGTTTCGTCCCCCGTGGCCAAGTCCGCGAGCACGTTGCGCATCGGGGCCGGCGGCTCCGGTTCGGCCGGCGCGAAATCGTCATCGTCCAGCGATTCTTTTAACGGCGGCGGCGGCTGCCAGTCGGGGTCTTCACCGAGTTCACGGAGGAACTGAAATTGATCGGGCCCGGCCGGCGGTTCGTCGCCGGTACTCGGCGTGCCCAGCAGCTCCTCGCGCTCGCGCGCCAGGTCCCGCCGCTCGCGCGCGCCCCAACTGCCGCCAGTCCCCAGCGCATCCGGGCAGCCTTGCGCAAAGCGCGCGTAGCTGAATCCTAGAGGGGCCGGCTCGACGCTCTCGACCACCCGGCCCAATGCGGCCAGGCGCTCAGCCGCCGATGCAACCGACCGCTGTTCCGAGCTCCTGCGCTGCAGCGCGGCAAGCGACGCCGCCGCCTCCCCCGCGCCCGGCAAGAGCTGCACGCCCCGCGGATCGGCCTGACCCTCCGCCCCGACGGCTATGCGCTGCGCGGCCAGCGCCTCTATGTAGCGGCGTTGCGCGGCCACCTGCTGAGCGAGCGTGGTCTTGCTGGCCAACGAGTCCCGCGACACTTTGTGCGCTTCCTTCACGAGTTTCACCGCGGCCTTTTTCCGGTGCTTCGCTTCGCGAATGTCGTCCTGGATGACGCCCCGCAATCGGCGGTTGAAGCAATGGACGATGAATCGCCCCTCCTGGTCGAAGACGCTGACGCGCTCCGCGTCCAGCGGATCGAACCGCACCTTGACGGTCTGCCCAATCAGTGGCCGCAGCCGCAACTCGTCCTGCCCGTACCAGTGGCCGCGCACCTGGACGCCGAGCCGACCGACGACGCAGTCCGTTTCCGGCAGGCACAACTCCGCCAATACTTCGTCCGGCGCAGTCCGCCGTGGAATGGCGTTCAGTGCGTAGTGCTCGACGGGGTTCCGGCCCCCCAGCGCTTCCCGCGGCTCGTTGTTCCGTGCTTCAACCCAGTTCGTGTATGCCGTGTCGATTTCTTCCTCGGTCGGGACACTGATCCGCCCCGCCTTCAGGTCGGCGTTGAGCGTTTCGGGTCGCTCCCCGGGGTTCGCCCCGCAGTACGTCGGAATCAGCTTCCATAGCCGTTCGCCGAAGACGCCGAATTCGCGTTCGCAGACGCCCTTGCTCTCGCCGTGGTAGGGTTCCGTGTAGGTGACGCCGATCCCGTGTCGGCCCATCACCCCGTCCACCCGCTCGCGGTCAAAGCGCTTCCGGCCCCCCGCCACGCTCCGCGCCTTAAAATCCTTGCCATTATCGAACACAACGTGCAGCGGCGCACCATGCGCGCGGACGGCGTGGTAGAACGTGGCCAGGATGATGTCCGAGTTCGGCTGCAGCGACCGCGCCCAGGACAGAATGCGCCCGGTCGCGGCATCCACCCAGATCGTCAGCCACCTGCGTACCCAGCGCCCCCGCGAAACGCTCCAGAAGTTCTCGCGGGTGTGGTCGCAGATCCAGCATTCGTTGGCGGCGTACTGCGCCACGCGGTCCCGCTGGATGTACGTCTGATACTTGGCTTCCCAGCGGCGCGGCCCCAACCGCGTGTAGTCGGCAATCGACGGCGGCAACTCGCGCCTGCGCCGTCGGTTGATCGGCTCGTACTTCGGCCAGACCCACCCGCGCGCTTCCGCCACGTCGCGGGTCAGAATCCAGCACAGTTGCACGCTCTTGCGCTGGGGCGTCAAGAACTCCGACTTGAAGTGGTCCCACGCTTCCGGCGTGCAACGGATATCCTCGGCGACCTGATCGTGTCGCGGACGACCGCGCTGGTCGGGGTCGCGATCGGCGAGAATCTCACGCCGGAATTTGTCCGCCGCGCGCGCCAAGTCCCGCACGTGACCGTACCCGTGCTTTGCCGCGAAATCCCGTCCTTCCGCATTGAACCGCCTGTCACGCTCTCGGGCCCCGAGTCCCCGGCAGCCGGCCGCGTGCTGCTCGCGCAATTCCTGGAGCTGGAACCCGTCCAGTAGGTGCCGCCGATGCTTGGCCGTGCCTTCGAGCCACGCTTTCCTCACGTTCGGCCCGAGCGGAAGCCCGCACAATCGCTCGGCGACCTGGCCCATGACCACGGCCCTGAATTCGGCCACGCTCTCGCCGCTGGGCATCCGCGCGAACGGGCTGAGGCACCACTCGCCGCCGCGTTTCTCGACGCCCTTGTCCCCCGCTTCCGCCAGTTCCCCGCAGTGCCGTTGCAACTGGCGTGCGAACGCCTCACGCTTGTCCCGGTCCTGCTCGCTCGCGACCAGGTCGCCGACGCGTACCCAGCCGTCCGAATCGCCCACAACCCGCGGGCCCGGCGCCGGCTGCGGCGCCTCGACCGCCGGCGTCATCTGCACCGCGCTGGGTTGTTCCGGATCGAAGATTCGTAAGGCCGCTTGCTCCACGCTCCACTCGCTGTTGTTACGCCGCCTTGCCGCCACCGACGTCCGTCATGCCGGCCTGCATCGCCACCGGGGCCGGCCCCGGTTGCGGCTCCGCTTCCACAAGCTCGGTCGCACGTTGGGCCACAGCCCTGACCCAGGCGCCGAACGTCACGATGCCGCTGCCGAACAAAGCAATTTCGGCAACCGAGCCGCGGACAACCCGCCGCCCCGCCGCATCCAAATCCGCGCAGACCAACTCGGCTATGCGTAACGCCGCCGCCAGACTCTCCGCGCACCCCCAGCCGGTCACGACCAACTCCGCCAGCCGAGCGAAGTGCGTTGCTGCGCCCGCGGGCAAGCTGCCACGCAGACTCTCATACGCACTGCGCAACACATCACTCGCCGAGGCGCTATCCCGCACGGCCCGCGCCAGGTGCTCAATTTCCGCGGGTACTTCCCGCCGCCAACGGGCGACCTCCTCTGCCGTCAACTTCCTAATCACGGGCGTCCTCCGGGCCGCAGCCCAAGCGTTTCTCCACGAACCCCAGCAAGTTCCCGTGGCCCGCCCCCGCCACCGCTGCCTCCGCCGCCGCTCCCGTCGGCGCGATCAACAACGTCGCCAGCCGCACACGCAGCGCCCGGGCGATCCGCCTACCCGCCGACAATCCGATCGGACCGCCTCGGAGCGCCAGCCGCACGCGGTTGCTGCCGACGCCCGCGCGGTGCGCAAGCTCCTCGCGCGTCAGCCCGCGCAGCAACCGCTGCTCGTTGATCGCGTCCGCGTCCACGTGAATCAGGTCCTTGGCCATGTCGCTCACACCGGTGCGTGCGAATTCAGCCGATACTCTATCGGCACTATGTCGCCCCCGTCAACCACCCCGCGGCTTGATTTTTTTTTGACCGGCCATACCGTGGCAACCGTGGTTAAACCGCGCACGCAACTTGGCCGGCGCCTGGCGGCCCATCGGAAGGCGAAACGGGTATCAGCTCTCGCGTTAGGGAACGCCGCCGGCCTCAGCATGAATGTCGTGCGGAACATCGAGCGCGGTCTTCGGTTGCCGCGGCTTGCGACTATTCGCCGGCTGGCGCGGGAGCTGAAGCTGGGTGGCTCTGAATCAGATGAGCTTGTCCGCCTCGCCGCCCTCGCGCACACGCCGCCCGAGGCGAAGGAAGCGCTCTCGGGGCCGCCAGTCGCCGGGCTGGTGTTGTGGAAACACCTGCCCGCCGCGCTCTATTCACTGCCCCACGGCGAACGCGGCAGTTTGCCGCCCGCGGCCGACCGCGTGTTGCCCGAGGTCGTCTGCGCCGGTGCCGCCCTGCTCGGCTATTATGCAGCCAGCGTCAGCGAGCCCCAACCGGCGATCTTGAATGCCCTGCGCACCGCGGCCGACGAATTGGCCGAAGTCCAGCCATCCCTTCTCTACCCGCCCAAAATGCTGGCCGTGCAGGCCGTCTCCGCTCGGCTTGTGGATCGCTGGCACGGTCTACTCTTCGCCGCGCCGCGCCCCGTCTCCAAGGCCATCCGGGTCATTTCCCGGTGGGACTACAGCACGGGCTTCTCGGTTCACAGCGACGCGCGCCTTCTGTTTACCTACCGCGATGCGCCGGCCACCTACTTTCCACAAGAGCCCGCGCGACCCGCGTGGCTCGAACGAGCCTACAATGGTCTGACCCTCGAAGCGCTGTGGACCTTGCTCGGTTTCGCAGCGCGCTTCCACGCCGGTCCGGACCTCGCCTTCTACTCCATCCCCGACTTCAAACTGACCCTCAAAGAGCTTGAGGCGCTTGACCTCGCAACGCTACCCCGGCGCCTCGACCTGCCGCCCGGGCAGGTCGCGCCCCCAGGTGTCGCCGAGTATCTATACCACTGGGAAAACGCCGTCGCCTTGCAGCGGGACGGGGCGTTCATCGCCCACCTACGCGCCGGGCCGCGTTTTGCCGAAGCCTGCCTTGGACCTGACTGGAATGATCGCCTGAATCGCGCTGCCGCGCGCGCGGCCGAGCTGGGGGAAGTCTTATCGGCCGCCGCCCGGCGACGCTCTGCGGCGGCACGATAACTGAATTGGTGCTGTACCCGATAAGTTCGGCCACTGTTAGGTACTTCCGCCGCTCCAAGTTCCCTCCGCAACGTCCGATAACCGCGTGTCGGCGCACACGCTCCCGGTTGTCGGCGTGTCGGTACGCTATTTTCTGTCCCGTTCACGCTCCCGACAGTCGCCGAGCCGTCATAAATACCGTATCGAACAGCGGTTGAAGCGTTTTCGATCCGCACGCACCGCCCGACAGGCAATACGCTATTTTCTGTCCCGGAACCGCTCCCGCGAGCCCTCACTACGCTATTATTGCCCGCCCTCTCGCCCACCTGCTCACAACGTTAACCCCCGTTACCGCCTTGGCTTAACGCCATTCGGCTTGCCTTTCCGCGCGCGACGTTATTTTTTGTCTGCTTACAGTGCCTGAACTACTGCCGCCGCCCCGGCCCCGGCCGTTGCTCGCCTTCCCCGGACCTGGTTGGCTTGGGTAACTGATCCAGGTAAACCCGGCGCAGAATATCCAGCGCCCGGTTGTTGTAATCGTACTGATAAACGATCATCTGCTTCGCGGCGGCGTCGATGACCACCACGCCTTCGGTCGTCGTCGACAGTTGCTGGGTCAGCATGATGTAGTCGCCGCCGCGGTCGAGTTGGCCGATCGCGTAGACCGGCGGCTGCGGCACAAGGACGAGGCCGACAAAGAAGATGCACGCGGTCACGCTGAGCACTCCGATGGCCAGCGTTCTGTTGTCGATCGTGCTGACAGCCGCACTGTTCATGCCCCAGCCTCACTCGTTGCGAAAGTCGCGTTCCAGGTCACGGTAACCCGCCCAGCGGAGGTCGTTGCTGCCCTTCAGGAAGTAAAAGATGTGCAAAGTACGTTCACGCAAATCAATCAGATAAAGTGCGTCAAATTGGGCCTGAATCTGGCCCGCGACGACCAAATAATTGTTGCTCAGAGCCGTGCCCTGAGCCAGCGCCGCTTTGGGTGGCACCCCGAACACCACGACGCCTGTAATGAGGGCTAGGTTTACGCACACCAGCAGCGTCAGCCCAGTCGCCTTGGTCATGGCCCTAGTCCAGATGGGTGCGGTGTGGGTTTTTGAACGCGACGAACAGGCAGGCGGTCGCCAGTACAGCACCGGCAATCCATTCGATGTACGGATCCCGGCGTTGCAGGTACGTGATACCGGGCTCTTCAAAAGGCTTCTCGGCCGGCTCTTCCGCGCGGGCCGGGATGGCGAATAGCGCGCCGGCCGTGGCAACGACCAATGCCCAGCGGGCCATCCCCCGGGGCTGAACGCACATTGTCCTCACTCCGTGCCAGGCTCGCCTCGCCTGACGAACACCAATCCTAGCCCGGTCCTCTGGCGCTGGCAAGCCGGGGCGGCGCGCCGCGCAGGGTGCGCCAAGCCGAACTTGAGGAAATCGCGGCCCCCCGGTATGTTCCCGGAGCGCAGGTTACAGGGATTGGTAGCCGGCGCGCCCGTGTGGAGCCGCGGCAGATGGCCGGGGTTGTGAGAGTGGCGCGGCGGAAATTCACAGGGTGACGCAGATGCGCCGCCGGGCAGTGCTGCCAGCCGAGGGCAGCGGCGTCTGAAACCCGTCATCCGTCAGGAGTGGATGCGTTTTATGAACCCAGGAACCCGCAGAGTAATCATCATGGGCGCCGCGGGGCGCGACTTTCACGACTTCAACGTGTACTGGCGTGACCACCCGGCGTTCGAGGTGGTGGCCTTCACGGCGGCCCAGATCCCCGACATTGCCGGGCGCGTGTACCCCCCCACGCTTGCGGGCCCCCGGTATCCCCAGGGCATTCCGATTTACGCGGAGGAGCGACTCGCCGACCTGATCCGCGAGCGTGACGTGGACCTCGTCGTGCTGGCCTACTCGGACCTGCCACACGAGGTGGTCATGCACAAGGGCGCGCTCGTGAATGCCTGTGGCGCCGACTTCTGCATGCTCGGCTACCAGCACACGATGCTGAAGAGCACCAAGCCGGTCATTGCCGTCTGCGCAGTCCGCACGGGCTGCGGCAAGAGCCAGACGGCGCGGGCCGTGGTCAAGATCCTCAAGGCGGCGGGCAAGAAGGTCGCGGCGGTGCGGCATCCGATGCCGTACGGCGACCTGACCCGGCAGATTTGCCAGCGGTTCGCGACGCTGGAGGACCTGGACAAGTACGAGTGCACGATCGAGGAGCGCGAGGAGTACGAGCCGCACATCGTGGCCGGGAATCTCGTGTTCGCGGGCGTCGACTATGAGAAGATCCTCCGCGCGGCGGAGGCTGAAGCCGACGTCATCCTGTGGGACGGCGGCAACAACGACATGCCGTTCTACAAGCCGGACCTTTTCATCACGGTGGTGGATCCGCATCGTCCGGGTCACGAGCAGCGGTACTACCCCGGTGAAACGAACCTCCGCATGGCCGACGTGATCGTGGTCAACAAGGTCGACACCGCCAGGAAGAAAGATGTTGACGTCGTCCTGGCGAACATCCGCGCGACGAACCCGAAAGCCAAGGTCATCATGGCGAACTCGCCGGTCCACGTGGACGAGCCGAAGGCGATTCGGGGCAAGCGAGCGCTCGTCGTCGAAGACGGGCCGACGGTGACGCACGGCGAGATGCGCTATGGCGCGGGGCACATCGCGGCCCGCAAGTACAAGGCCAGGAAGATCGTCGATCCGCGGCCCTTCGCCGTCGGCAGCATTCAGAAGACATTCGCCAAGTACACGCACCTGACCGACGTCTTGCCGGCGATGGGTTATGGGCGCAAACAGATCCACGAACTGGAGCGGACCATCAACGCCGTGCCGTGCGACCTCGTGCTGATTGGCACGCCGATCGATCTGGGCGGGATGCTCAAGATCAACAAGCCGGCGCTGCGCGTAACTTACGAGTTGGAGGAGCGCCGGCCCGGGCAACTCAAGGCGGCGGTGAAGAAGGTGCTGTAGCGCCGGACCTCCGTGTCCGGCGAAATCGCGGCGTCGACCCCCGTGTCGGCCGTGAGAGGGTTTGCTGGCTCACGGCCGGCACGGCCGTGGCACCCGGGCGAGCGGGACGCCCACCCTACCCGAGCGCGGGCGCGCGGAGCGGGCGCAAGGGAAGACTGGAGGCGGCAGGAGTCGAACCTGCCCACCGGGTGCTTGCCGCCCAACGACGTAACGGGCGCACGTTGCAGGCGTGGAGCGTTACGGCGCCCCCGGCCTCGACGCCGGGAGGGGCCCACACGGTCGCGTTTGCCCGGCCTGAGTTTCGACGCGTTGCACCCAGGACCGGGGCCAGGTGCGCGTCCAGCCTCGTGATCGCGTTTGTAGCAGCCGGGGAGCGAGGCGGAGCCCAGCCGTTAGCCCGGTTTTCCGCATCGGCGTGTCCCCGGGACCGGGAGAGAGCGGGAGACAAGAACGGGCCGACAGCGCCCGCTGTTTCTCACGCCCGCACGCCGCTACGGTCGCCGCCGGGCATCGCGCCCGGAGCGCGATGCCGAGAGGGAGTTACCCTCTCCCGTCCCTCTCCCTAGGAGGGAGAGGGGCAGAGGGCGGGGCTGGTTTTGGAGAGGTGGGCCAGCCAACTCTGGTACGCGACACAGCTTAGTCGGTCGAACCGTCACCTCCGAAGCGGAAACCGCCGAGGCGCTAAGGACGCCAAGGGCGCAGAGTAAGTCGATCATGCTTGGCCCGGCGAACGTCGGCGGGCGGGGACCCGGTGCTAGCGGGCGGGTCCGTGAAATGAGTATTCGGCGCGGAACGGGCGGAGGCAATTTGATGGACGCGGATTGGCGGTGGTTGGCGGGAATTCGCTGTAGAAGCGGCGAGTCTGAGACGCAACCGGCAGGGAGCGATACGCGGCGGACCCAGCGGCCGCGCGGTCGCTGGTCAGGGGCGCGAGGGTTGGAATGGGCGAGCGCTGCTCAAGAGCAGTGGCACGGCGTCAGTGCTACCCGCAAGGCTCTATCGACAGCGCCGGTTCCTAGAGCATCCATAATGTGTGCCTGCCCCTGCTTCCTTGGTTACTCTGCGCGTGGGTCGCGGCAATGTGGCGATCGACGAGCAGATCATCCCTGCGCTGGTTTCCAGTTGCCGTCCTTGTCGTAATTGAGGCTGCGAGCAAAGCCGCAGGCGTTCCAGACGGTGTCGAATATAGGTTTCATTTCTTGGGGCACATCCACGTCAAGGCTGTCGATAACCACGTCGGGCAGGATCACCGCATCGCGGTCGATTGAGTGCGTCTGGCAACCTCGGTCCCACCCAATTGGGCGGAGGGTGGCCCCTTTGCATCCCAGCAGCGATAGCGCGATCGCCACGGGGGGAGTAACCCCGATCGTCTTGTAGCCCTCGAGGTATCTTCCGACTGCGTCGATCACGTCGCGTTCATAGTCGGAGACGATCACGTTCCGGTTATCGTCCGTCTTGCCGCCAAACACGCTGCCAGCGCCGACGGCCTCGATAGCGCCGTGTGAAAACAGTTGGCAGTAGCTGAATCCATGCGTCGGTTCCCCTGCAGGAACCCAGGTAAGGAAACCGTCCAAGTTGCGGCGGCAATCTTGACGTCTGCCAGCGATCGGCGGGAACCCATTCCGCAAGACGTGCTCGTTCGTCAAGTCCAAGCGTTCGTTATTCAGGAACGAGGCAATGGGGATCAAGTGGAGAACGAGACGGGGCGCTGACTCAAGCACGACGGGCGTCTCGTCCGCCACGACCTTGCCCAAACGATCCTCGCGGAAGCGCTTGATCCGCTCAGCCTGTGACTCGGTCGCGAGAAACGCAGCCCGAATTTCGTCCACGTCGAGAGGGTACTTGCCGGCCGAGTTGCGGGAGAAGAAGCGCGAGGCGCCCTTGAAGATCACGATGTGTGGCGAGGCGAAGCTCTTGGGGATGCGCACCAAAATGACGAACCCCGCGCCATGATCGCCCCAGCCAGCGACTTCCTTGATTTGCACGCGCAATCGAGGGCGGATGCCGTCGCGGATCATATTCTCGAGCCGCAGCTTCGCTTCATCAGCCGTAGCTCCCGTGATCGGCTGGGCGGATTCTGGAACGCCGGTCTTCTTGCCATCGGCATCGACGGCCTCTTTGAGGCCATAGACGATGTCGCCGCCGGCGGCATTACCGAAGGACGACACGTCGGCCAGGAACTCCTTCTTTGCTTCGTCCGAAGCGCCGGGCAGTTCCGCCTTGTACTCCAGTGTCTTGCGTTCAGTGACGGCGCTGCCGATCAGCGCGTCGATATCGGTCTTGGTGATTTCGTCGAATGCTCGGTGAATCATGCCCGGGATCCTCCGCGTCCAACTGTGATGCTAGTCAAAAAGCGCAATCAATACGCACCGGCAACCAAGATGGAAAGGCACGTTCGGGCGTGACCCCGCGGGGTACTTCTTGCCGTCCATGCGGGCACAGTGTCGGCAGGTGCAGTCGTCACCGACCGTGGCCAGCTTGTAGCCCGTTAGGATCTCTGCGACCTCGGGCTCGGTCTCACTCTGGGCGCTTCGCGTAGCGAAGAGAGAGTGCGAGTAGGTTAACGTGATCAGTTCGGCCACGGTTTCGCACAAGTCAAGCCAGGACGCGAGGTCGTCTAAGCTGGCTGGGGCTTCGAGGGCGTTTAGCGCGAAAGCTTCCCCCGATTTCCCCGCTTTTGTCATTGACGAGCCGATTGTCGCCAGCCCGACGCGCGCGAGTTCCTCGAATCGCTCGCGGTCTCGGTGGGTAGTTGGGATCGGTCGGGGCCGGCCGATCATGTTGAGGTGGCGACAATAGAACCGCAAGTTCTCAAAGCCGTACCAGCTGACCAAAGTCCCGCCCACCGTCGCGTCGATCCGCTTGCCGGTAAAGAGCGAGTCCAGATCACAGTATGGGGCAACGGGGGGTTGTTTGCCGGCGGCGAACGTCTCACGAAACTCGGCCACATAGTCTTCGATTTCCTTGCAGCGGAGGCCCGTCTGTGCGACTAAGGCTGCCAGCGATCGATACAGTCCCGTAGGGTGAACCGTTTCAGTCGCATCGAGGAGCTTCTTCAGGTCTAGCGCGATGCGCTCATCTACTCCAAGGATGGTGAGCGGGAATGTGCCGTCCGGGTTCAGGACCCAGCCGTCACCCGCGGCTCGAATGGGGCCGTGTACACCGCTCATTTCGCGCATCTCACTGAACAGGCGTTTTGCGAGAGTCGATCGGGTGCTCCTGTGAGGTCGTAGCTCGCGTGCCAGTCGCAGTGGTAATAGAAGGAGCCGGTTTTCCTGAGGACGCGGGCCGGCTCCACGCAGCGGGGGCGCATGAAGTCGATGTATGCCTCCGTCGAGGCGTGGCGGTCCTCGAAGGCCCGCTTTTCCTTCGTCTCGCCCCAGAACACCTCGTAATTGCGGTTGCTGTTGAACGGCGGGTCGATGTAGATCAGGTCGACGCACTGGTCCGGCAAGCGGCGGAGCTGGTCCAGGCAATCGCCGCAGTAGATGACGCGGGTGTCGAGCAGCGGGGAAGGACGTCCCGCCCGGGGGACGGCGCGGCCCGCCACTGGCGTGGCGGGTTCGGATTCCGGCGCTGGCGCATCAGGCTGGGGACGGGCGGTATCCGCCACGGCGGACAGGCTCCGCCCGGCCGCTACATCCGCGGCGCCAGCGGCTTTCTCGTGCGCAGCTCGTTCGCGCTTGGAGCGCACTTTACGGGCCATGACAGCAACGTACCGCGCCCGGCATGTTCGGTCAATGGTCGGGGTCGGTGGGAAAATTGATCGGGCGTGACCAGGGATTGTGGCAGGTACATTTCCCTGGACTGCCAGGGAGGCGTGAAGCCCGAGCGTTTAGTCCGGCGCGACGGACGACAAAAGCTTCAATCGGCCGCTGCGCGGGCTCCGGAGTGGGGTGCCCATACCCCCCCCCCGGGCTGGCGCCCGGGGCTACTCCCAATCGCCCTCCGGGCTCCAGCGATCTGCCACAGAACTTCGTCACACCCAAATCAATCTGCGTGCAGCGGCGTAATCGGCGGATCGTCAAGGCAGTTCCATTGGGCTGAGCTTAGGCGGCCCGGGTGGCCTCGGCCGCGGCGAAGTATGGCGGGGGCTGCCCGCTCAGGAAGCGCCTGGTCCGGCCGCCGAAAAGCAGAGCTGGACCCCGATCTTGTACCCGCCCACCGTGCTTGTGCAGTGCTGGATCTTGCCGCTCAGCAAGTACTCTTGCTCGGCGTCAGCAGTGAACGTGAGCAGCACGGGGATACACTCGGGTACCTCCTCCCGGCTCAGGACCATCACGCCTTCCGGCGCCGCATTCATCAGCTTGACGCGCAGCTCGACGAGCTTGCGGCCCTTTTGGTACAGGATGTGCCACGCCACGCCCAGCCAGGCTCCATAGCGACGAGACCGGCGGCGCACCGGCGGTTCGAATTCCGGCGCGCTGACACTGCGCGCCAGCAAAGCCTGCCAGGCCTCGCGCGACAGCCGAGCCATCTGTGAAGGGGATTGGGGTTGCATGGCAGTCCGGCTCTCCTCTATTGCCCCCGACACCGCATTTGTTTTCGGCTGGCGCGCGGCCCGGCTTGATGTCAGATCCGGACATGCGGCTCGATTGGGTCGCCCTCTACTAAAGCTCGCCCGCGACAGGCCCGATGGCACGAGCGGGTAAGTATCGGTCGCGATGACGCCCGATAAGATGACCCCGTGCCACGCGAGGAACTGCTGTGGCTAACAGAGTGTGCATTCACGGTCTCCCCGACGTTGACGCCCGGTTGTTCCCCGGCTTCAACATCGTCGGCAGCACAGTCGTGCAGTGCGATCTCTTAACAGCGCTCGGCACCGTCGAGCCCGACGCCGTCCTCCTCGACCTCGACGAGCCCAACTCCGTGGCCACCATCCTCAAGATCATGGAGGTCAAGCCGCAGGTGGGCATCGTCGGCGTCACGGCCGATCTGGATGTCCAGCGCCTGATCGCAGCGCAACGGGCCGGCTGCGCCCAAGTCAGTACGCGTCCGCTCGACCCCGACGATCTCGTCGCCGCCCTGTACCGGTCCCTCGGCCGCGGGGGCGCCACGCCCATCGTCAGCCGCACTTTCGCCGTGCTCGGCTCGATCGGCGGTGCCGGCACCACGACGATTGCCGCTCACCTGGCAGTCGAGATTGCGCAACTGATGAAGGAAACCACGGCCCTGTTCGACCTGGACTTTGAGTGTGGCGGCATTGCGGACGCTTTCGACCTGGACCCGCAGTTTACCATCGCCGATTTGGTCAGCGCCGGTGTGGTGGACACGCCCCTGCTGGAAAAGGCGAGTACCGTGCTGCCGGTGGGCGTGCACATCTTTGCCCGCCCGCGGACCATTCGGGAGGCGCACGCGGCGGACGCGTCCGCCGTCCGAAACATTCTCCAAACGGCCCATCGCTCCTTTCCCTACGTCGTGCTCGACCTGCCCCGGCAGTTTTCGCCGATCACCGGCGTCGCCATCGAGCAATGCTCCAAGCTCGTTCTCGTTCTGCAACTCACGGTCCCCAGCGTGAGGAACGCCCGCCACATGATTCAGACGCTCATGGCGGAAAGCGTCCCCGGCGACCGCATCGAGTTGGTCGTCAACCGTTACCGCAAAGACGCCAATAGCTGCACGATCGAGACTGTGGAGCACGAGCTGCAGCGCCCGATTCTGGCGGTCGTGCCCAGCGATTACAAAGCGGTGCATGTCTCCCTCGATACCGGTAAACCCCTGGTGGGCGCAAACCCGGTCCGCGCCGCAATTCGCGAGCTGGCTGCCCGTCTCACCGGGCATAAAAAGGTGCCGAAACGCAGTGCCTGGCTGTCCACGCTGGGTTTTGGGCGCTAGCGGCGCGCCTCGCTGATTCCCCGTCGCCGCAGAAAAGGTATCAGGAGCCTTTTCTCTGAAAGGGGCCCCGACACCTTTCTCTACCGGTTGACCATCCCCATGAACGCCTCCGGATAACGCAAGCCGGCGGCGGCGCCGCGCGGCGCAAGCGCGTCGATCTGCTGCAAATCCGCCGGGGTAAGCTGCACATCGAGCGTGCCAACGTTCTCCTCCAGGTACTTCCGCCGCTTCGTCCCCGGAATTGGGACAATGTCCGCACCCTGCGCCAAGACCCAGGCCAGCGCGAGCTGCGCCGGCTGGCAGTGCTTGGCCGCAGCCATCTGCTCGATCCGCCGGACCAGCTCCAGGTTCTTGCGGAAGTTGTCGCCCTGAAAGCGCGGCGAATGCCGGCGGAAATCGTCTTCCGCCAAATCTTCGTAGCGCTTGACCTGTCCTGTCAGGAAGCCGCGGCCGAGCGGGCTGTAAGCCACAAACCCGATCCCCAACTCGCGACAGGTGGCGAGCACCTGCTCCTCCGGGTCGCGCGTCCAAAGCGAGTATTCCGACTGGAGCGCGGTGATGGGGTGCACGCGATGCGCGCGGCGCAGCGTGTCCGGTGCGACCTCGGACAATCCGAGAAATCGCACTTTGCCCTCCTTCACGAGCTTGGCCAGCGCGTCCACTGTGTCTTCGATCGGCGTGTCCGGGTCCACTCGGTGCAGGTAGTACAGGTCGATCGTCTCCACGTTGAGCCGCCGCAGGCTGCCTTCGCATGCGGAGCGCACGTACTTCGGTTTCCCGTTGACGCTCCGGATCATGGGGTCACCCGTCCGGACGATGCCGAACTTGGTAGCCAGGATGACCTGCGCCCGCCGGCCCCGGATCGCTTGGCCGACCAGCTCCTCGTTGATAAACGGCCCATACATGTCCGCGGTGTCGAGGAAGTTGATCCCCAGGTCCAGCGCCCGGCGGATCGTCGCCAGCGACTCCTGATCGTCGCGCGGACCGTAGAATTCCGACATCCCCATGCAGCCCAGCCCGATAGCCGAGACCGTGGGTCCGTTCCTTCCCAGGCGGCATGCCTTCATCGGCGTTCCTCCGGCAATCATACCCTGATGTCAGCTCGAACAGCGCACGTCTTTTGCATGATCATAGCGGTACATGGCGCAATCGTGGCCCCCCTGCCTCCCCTGCCTGAGCAGCCGTGCTCACGGAATCACGACTACCCCCGTGTAGCACTCCACCTGGTTCGTGTCGTACTCGAACCAGCAGTAGTCGACCGTGTATGTGCCGGACGACAGCCCCTCGACCGTGGCCCAAATCTCATTGCAGCAGATGCACCAGCAAGGATTGGGCGCAATCTCTTCCTCGTCCAGCCGGATAAGATCGCCTTCCACCGTCAACGAAATGACGATGTCTTCGAAGCAGCAGTTGTACTCCGCGTTCTGATGATCTGTGTGGAGGATGTTTCCCTCTACGGTGAGCTCGATGACGTCGGGCGGACACCACCCGCGCCCGCCATCGCGATCCTCCCAGCAGTCCGTGTGGAAGACTTCCCCGAGGTGAACGCCCGCCAGCAGCGCCACGAACGGGTTGATGTCCCCAAAATCCACCGCCCCATCGACGTTGATGTCGCCGTTGACTAGTGGACAGTCCGGGTACGTCGCCTGCCAGGCCGCGCGGTCGGAAAGCAGGAGCACGAACGGATTGATGTCGCCGAAGTCGACAACGCTGTCGCAGTTGAGATCGCCCCGCAGCGAGTTCCCGGCGGCCCCGTATCCCCCTACCATGCCCAGACCGAGGACAGCGACAACGCACAGGCCCTCAAGTAGCGTTCGTTTCATTCGGTCTCCTCCACCGTCATAGCTGTACCTCGCAGCATGTGACCCCACTACGGGATCACGATTTCCTCGACGTGACACTGTGGCCCAAGATCACAGTCGACCCAGCAGTACTCGACAGTGTAGGTGCCCGGCGAGAGGCCAATCACGGTGGCCCCGACCTCGTAACAGCACAAGCACGGGCAGGGCGGATCGTGCGGCACCTCGGCTTCGTCCAGCCCGACGAGCTGGCCGGTTACGGTCAGTGAAACCGCGATGTCATCCGCGCAGCAGTTGTACTCGGCCTGGTAGTGCAAAGCATGCAACACGCCGTTTTCGACCGACAGATCAAACTCATCCGGGGGACAAAAGACGCGTACGCCGTGCCGTTGCGCACAGGGCCCATGCCAGTACTCGCCGATGTGTGGCGGGCCGCTGACCAGCAAGGCGACAAACGGATTGATGTCGCCAAAGCCGACTTGTCCGTCGTAATTGCAGTCTGCGTTGTACCAATCGCAGTTCGGGAAGGCCGCCACGTACCCGGCCTGGCTCGACAGGGCGAGGACGAACGGGTTGATGTCGCCGAAATCCACGGCGCCGTCGCAGTTCATGTCACCACGCTGCCAATTGTCGTCGAACCCGTACCCCCCTACCGTGCCCAGACCGAGGACAGCAACCACGCACAGGCCTTCAACTAGCGTTCGTTTCATTCGGCATCCTCCGCAGAGTTCAAAACACTGGCACTCTGATGTGATCACGCGAGCCCATTCAGCGCTTTCTCTCTCATGTGGAGTGTAATACATCGGAACCGCTCCCGGCAAGCGCTTTCCAGGGTGGCTTCCTTGCTACTGGCGGCACGTCGTCGCCCGGCGCCACGGTCCGCCGCGGCGGATAGAAAGACGGTGGCCCCCGGTGTTCGACGCCGGCCACGGGGGCCGACGCTACGTTTCTGGCCAACCGGCACGTGCTCGCCGATGTTGTCGCGCACACCAGATGCCTCGTTCTCCTGCAAGTTGCCTTGTTCATGTGCCGGTCAATTTGGTAGCATAGCAGGAGTGCCGGCATGCCTGGGGTCCGCGACGGGTGCTGTGCCGACGGGGCCATGTCATCGCCGGGCGCCGGGCGGGCGGATGCGGAACGAGGAACACAGCATGTCTTATCATGGCTGGCAGAGCGCGGGGCGGGTAGGCATCTTGGCGGTGAGCTTTGGACTGGCAGCGGCCCTGTCCGCACGGGCCGACTGCCCGCCGGAGTGGTTGCCAGGCGAGGGCGTTCCCGGCCTGGATGGCCCTGTCTACGCGACGACGACTTGGGATCCGGACGGGCCGGGTGGCCAGCCGGAGCTACTGGTTGTTGGCGGCGCTTTCACGGTCGCGGGTGACGTGATCGCGAACAACATCGCCGCCTGGGACGGAACAACTTGGCAGCCGCTGGGCAGCGGGACAAACGACGTGGTGCTTACCCTGACGGTCTACAACGGCGACTTGGTCGCCGGGGGCTGGTTCACCACCGCCGGCGGCAACCCGGCGAGCCGCATCGCCCGCTGGAACGGCACGACCTGGCAGCCGCTGGGCAGCGGAATGACCGATTGGGTGTGGGCCCTGACGGTCTACAACGGCGAGCTGATCGCCGGGGGCTGGTTCACCACCGCCGGCGGCAACCCGGCGAGCCACATCGCCCGCTGGGACGGCGCGACCTGGCAGCCGCTGGGCAGCGGGATGAATGGCTTCGTGGAAGCCCTGACGGTCTA
>Ga0315285_10000915_pt1 | contig 30796 bp, 21 predicted proteins | sample YL17G09_36_MG_FD_203698 | JGI IMG/M metagenome (GOLD analysis project Ga0315285, IMG submission 203698) | Sediment microbial communities from Yellowstone Lake, YNP, Wyoming, USA - YL17G09_36 | ecosystem: Environmental > Aquatic > Freshwater > Lake > Sediment | place: USA: Wyoming | collected...
TACCTGGAGGCACTCGCCGAACAGGTGGACCTTCCTTCGAGCGAGGCCACGCTCTCACTCGACGGCCTCACCCCGCTCGCCAATCCGGCCCGGCCTGGACGGTACCTGGACGTAGAGGCAACGCTGTCAACGCTGGCCCCGGCCCTGGGCCGGCTGGCTCCTGCCGAAGTCGAACTGGTCATCCACCCGATTCCCCCCGCCGTCGCCGACGCTGAACCGGCGCGTGCCGAAGCGGCGACGTTGCTGGCCGGTCCACTCACGCTCGTCCTGGCTCACCCGCGCGAAGGCGACCCCGGCCCGTGGGTGCTCTCACCGGAGCAACTGGCCGCCACGTTGGTGGTACGGTCAGACGGGGGGCAGTTGCACGCCGCGCTGGACGAAACCCCGCTGCGGGCCCACCTGGAGGGGATCGCGCCAGCGCTCGCCATCCAACCGGTGGAAGCCCGCTTTCACTTTGACGACGCGACGGGGCGACTGGAGCCGATCAGCCCCAGTCAGGACGGCCGCGCGCTCGACGTGGGCGCGAGTGTGGTGCGCATCGTCCAGGAACTGGCGGCCGGCAACCGCTACGTGCCGCTCGTCGTGCAGGCCGCGCGGCCGCGCTACCCCGACGACGCGAGCGCCGAGGAATTGGGCATCGTGGACCTGGTCGCGGAAGGAGATTCCTATTTCATCGGCTCGCCCTCCGGGCGTGACCACAACATCCGCCTGGCGGCGAGCAAGTTCGATGGGCTGGTCATTGCGCCGGGAGAGACCTTCTCCTTCAACCACTACCTGGGGGAGGTGAGCGCCGAGGCGGGGTACGACGAATCCTACATCACGGCCGGCGAGCAACTGGCCATCGAGGTCGGCGGCGGCATCTGCCAGGTCTCGACGACTGTCTTTCGGGCGGCCTTCTGGGGCGGCTACCCCATCGCCGAGCGCTGGTACCACCAACATCGCATCGGCTACTATGAGTTGCGAGGTGCGGGGGTGGGGATGGATGCCACCGTCTATTCGCCACAGGTGGATTTCAAGTTCGTCAACGACCGGCCCTACCCGCTGCTGATCGAGACCGAGATCGAGGACGCGGACCACCGCCTCGTTTTCCGCTTTTACTCCACCGGCGACGGGCGGCGAGTCGAGAAGGAAGGGCCGGCGGTCAGCGACGACACTGAACCAGGGCCGCCCATCTACCAGTTGGACGAGACGCTGGAGCCGGGGACGGTGATCCAGTGGCAATCGGCGGTGAACGGACAGACGGCGACGATCGGGCGGCGGGTCTACGATGCGGCGGGCAATCTCCTCTATAACGACACTTTCGTGAGCCGCTATGCTCCCCGCCGGGCGGCCTACCACTACGGCCCCGGCTACGAGCCACCGCAGGAATGAATGGGACGCGGATATACGCGGATGAACGCGGATTTTGGTTTGTAGGACAAGATGCCATCTTGTCCTTATAGTATTGCTCTACAATACTTGCGTGGATCGCGCAAATTCTCGAGTGTCGATTTGTTCATTGTTCATTGGGACATTGTTCATTGCTATGCTTGAGGAGACGTGCCCATGATATTCGACGGTCCACTGGCCGGCGTGTGCGTGCTGGACCTCTCCCGGCTTCTCCCCGGCCCCTACTGTTCCCGCATCCTGGCCGACTTTGGCGCTGAGGTCATCAAGGTGGAACCTCCCGGCGGAAGCGACTGGCTGCGCTACGTGCCGCCGTTGGTAGATGGCGAGAGCATCCTCTTCCAGGCGCTCAACCGGGGCCACCAGAGCCTCACGTTGAACCTCAAGTCGGACGAGGGGCGGGTGATCTTCCTGCGCCTGGCCGAACGCGCTGACGTGCTCCTGGAGAGTTTCCGCCCCGGCGTGATGGAGCGGCTGGCGTTGGGGTATCAGAACCTGGCGCAAGCCAATCCCCGCCTGGTCTATTGTGCGCTGACCGGCTACGGGCCGGCTGGTCCCTACCGGGAGCGGGCCGGTCACGATCTGAACTACGCCGGCCTGGTGGGCCTGCTGGACCTGACCGGGCCACGGGAGGGACCGCCGGTGGTCCCCGGCGCTCAGGTGGCCGACCTGGCGGGCGGGTTGTGGGCGGCCATCGGCATCCTGCTGGCGCTGGTGTCGCGGGAGCGGACGGGGCAGGGACAGCGGGTAGATGGGTCACTCCTGGGGGCGGCGCTGGCCTGCCTGCCGGTGGCGGTGGCCCGCTCCCTGGGCGGCCAGCCGATGGCGCGGGGGAAAAGCGACCTGACCGGCGGACTGGTCTGTTACCACGTCTACGAGGCCCGGGACGGCGGATACGTGACGCTGGCGGCGTTGGAGCCCGAATTCTGGGCGGCCTTCTGCCGGGCGGTGGAGCGAGAGGACCTGCTGGGCCAGCAGTTGGCGCAGGCTGTCCCTGGTGAGCCAGCCTACGAGGAACTGTGCGCGCTCTTTCGTACCCGCACGCGAGAGGAGTGGGCAGCGGCGGTCGGGGCGGACTGTTGCTGCGAGCCGGTGTACGACGTGGGGGAGGCGCTGGCGTCCGCGCCGGTGCGCGCGCTGGGGATGCTGGCGGGCGCAGGGCTGCTCCCGCCGGTGCGCCTCTCGGCGTGGACGGGGCGGCTGCCGGCCCCTGCCCCTGCGCCAGGGGAGCATACCGGGAAATTGCTGGCCGAGTTGGGATACGATCGGGCGGCCGTGGCGGCGCTGCGCGAGCGCGGCGTGGTGTAGTTAGAAACCCGGTTTCTCGGAAGAAACCGGGTTTCTTGGTTGCTATGTGAGGGGAATGCCCTCGGCGGCGACGTTCTGGTAGAGGCTGAAGTGGTGCTGCTTCATGCGCTCCCACCGCTCCTGTCCAATGACGCGCGGGCCGATGAGCACGTCGTACTCCAGGGAAACGTCGGCGGCGAGAGTGCTGATTTCCCCGCGTAGTGGCCAACTCTCTTCCTTGGCTATGATCAAAATGTCTATATCGGACCAGGGTTGGCTGTCTCCACGGGCCTTCGACCCGAAAAGCATGACCTGGAGAATTGTACCTGGGAGATGCTCGTGGAGCCGGTCAGTGAATGTTTTGATGGCTTGACGCTCTTTACTGGTTAGTTTTGCGATAGGCTGATCGTTCACAGCCAACCCTCTTGTTGCAGGAACTTCTCAACGCGCTCGACAAAGCGCCGTGCGTGGGCACCTCTCACCTGAGAGTATAATGGAAATGCTGGGGAAGGCAAGTTTCAGCGCATGTGCAGGTAGATGACTACGCTGGTCGCCAGTGCCAGGCCAGCCACGATCGCCAGCCCGTAGCGCATCACCGCCCGCAGCACAGGGCCTTCCTGGCCCCCCAGCCCCACCGTGCTGCACCCCACGATGACTTTGGCCGGGGCGAACATTGAGCCGACCGCTCCCCCCGCCGTCTGCGCGGCCAGGATGATGATCGGGCTTACGCCGACGAGCGTGGCCACGCGCTGTTGAAAGGCACCAAAGACGACGTTGGAGTTGGTGTTAGAGCCGGTCATAAACGCACCCAGCGCGCCGATGAACGGGGCGACGAGCGGGAAGGCCGGCCCGGCTATACGCGCCACCCCGTCGGCCAGGAGGTGTGTCATCCCGGCGTGTTCCATCGTCACTGCCATGCCGACCATGGCCGCGATCCCCAGGCTGGAACGCGCGGCCCGTTGGACGACGGCCCGCCCGATGCGGCGCTCGATGCCGGGCGTGTAGCGGCGTTGGCGGCGGAACACGGCGTAGGTAACGAGAGAGGCGTAGATCAGCAGCGCGCCGGCGTGGCCGAAGACGTCGATCGTGCGGCCTTCTTCCGCCGGCGTGACCCAGCCGCGGGCGGTCGTCAGGTCGGGGAACTGGATACGGATGACGACCTGGCCCAGGAAATTGCTCACCGGCAGGATTAATTGGGCGACCAGCACGATGGCGACGAGCAGGGCGTAGGGGAAGAGGGCCCAGGCCAGGGGCATGCGTGGTTTGGCGGTCACGGGACCCCCCACTACGGGGGGGGCTTGCGCGTGGTTGCGTGGGTGAGCGGTCACGGGACCCCCCACTGCGTGGGGGGCTTGCGCGTGGTTGTGTGGGTGGACGGTCACGGGCCCCCCCACTGTGTGGGGGGCTTGCGCGTGGTTGCGTGGGTGAGTGGTCACGGGACCCCCCACTGCGTGGGGGGCTTGCCCGGCGGTCACCATACCCCCCACTGTGTGGGGGGCTTGGCGGGAGGTCTGCCAGCGGGCGTAGGCTACCCCGACTGCCAGGCCCAGCAGCCCGGCCGCCATCCCGCCCAGGGACCACAGCCCGTGGGTGACGAGGATGTACTGGCCTCCGGCCATTGCCAGCCCGATGAGAAGTAATGGAGCCAGCCCTGCGCGCAGCGTGCGTCTTCCTCCCGCCGCCCACAGCGTTCCCACGCCACAGCCCAGGCAGGCCAGTCCCAACACCGCCGCCGACCAGGGGGCCAATTCCTCTCCGTGGCGTCCCGTCGCGGCGATGAGCGCATAGAACGAGGAGCCGAGCGACCCGAAGGTGATGGACCAGGCGTGGCCCACCGAGGCGATGACGACGGCCGCTCCAGGTGCAAAGCCCAGCCCCATCAGGAGTGGGGCAATGATCGCCACCGGCACGCCGAAGCCGCTCACGCCCTGCAAAAAAGCCCCAAAGACCCAGGCCAGGAGCAGCGCCTGTAGCCCCCGGTCGGACGTGAGGCGGGGCAGCCCTGCGCCGATGGCGTCCAGTGCACTGGCCTCGTCGGTGACGCGGTAGAAAAGGAGTGCGGCCCAGATGATGTAGAGCACGAAGAGCGACAGCAGCACGCCCTTCAGTTGGGCGTAGGCCAGCACCTGCCACCCCGCGCCGAAGCGGAACGCCGCGATCGCCAGCGCCACACCCCATCCGACCGCCCCGGCCTTTTCTCCGCCCCAGCGGAAGCGGAGCATCAGGACGAGGATCGCCAGGATCGGCAGGGAGGAAAGGAACCAATCGAGAATCAAAGCGTACTCCGTCATTCTGAGGAGCGCAGCGACGAAGAATCTCCAATGCTCACAGGCTACCTACAAATGGTAGTCCCCGGCCGCCTCCGGTTGATACAGAATTTCCTCAACCCTCAATCTTCTCAGGCCTTCTGGAACCTTCCACTCAAACGTATCGCCGACGCGGTATCCCAACATGGCCGTGCCAATGGGGGCCAAAACAGAGATCTTGTTCTGCTCGATGTCTGCATCGCCGGGAAAAACCAGCGTATAGATCATCTCTTCGCCCGTGTCCAGGTCCATCAAGCGCGCTTTGGAGTTCATCGTGACGACGTCGCCGGGTACCTCCTGGGGGGCCACCACCGTGCCCCGGTTCAACTCTGCCTCCAGTTCTTTCAGATCGTCTCTTCCGCGATAACCAGATGCCTTCTCGTCCTCGAGCAGGTTTCTCAAGCGCACCCTGTCGTATTCTGTGATATAGATCGCTCGATCACTCATTCTTTTGGTCTCCTGTGAGTAACTCAACTGCCCCGGTGTCTAAGTCATAACACGCGGCAATGATTTTCAACCTGCCGGCTTCTACCAACTCCGCCAGGACCGGCGCTGATGATTCCAACTGGTCGGCGACCATCCTAGCGTTGGCCCTCACGGCGTGGTCAACCAGATCGCCAGGCAGACCCTTTACCCCGTCTACAGCCGGTTGGATCGCTGCAGCCAGGCCCGGCAGGTGCCCTTCCAACTCACCGCCCGCGACTGTGGCCCCCACCGCGCCGCACCTGGAATGGCCCAGCACCACGATCAGAGGCGTGTGCAGGTGTGCTGCGGCGTATTCGATGCTTCCCAGCACGACGTCGTCTACGACGTTGCCCGCGACCCGCACGACGAACAGGTCGCCCAGGCCCTGGTCGAAGATCACTTCCGGTGGCACCCGGGAATCTGCACATCCCAGGATCACGGCAACAGACATCTCATCAACTACTGCGTCTCACTGTGCTGCCTTCCCGCAGTGGGAGCAGAAGCGGGCATCTTCCCTCAGCGGGGCCCCACAGTGCTGGCAATAGCGCGGTTGGCTGGCCGGTACGAGTGGATGGCCACAGGTGGAGCAGGAGCGTGCACCGGTCTGTACCGGTGCTCCGCAGTACTGGCACTGCATTGGCTGAGGCGGTGGGGGTGTGGGGTGGGGCGGCGCTACCTTCATCGCAGCAGGAGCGGCTGGCCGCCGCGGTTGAACTCGCCGGGCACGTCGCCTCACGATGAACAGGCCGATTCCACCGAGCAACAATAGCCCTACTCCGGCACAGCCCAGCCCTCCCACGATCAGTGCCAGAATACCTATCCCTAGCCAGGTTGTTTCGGTACCCGGGGGTGGTACCGGCGCCGGCGTGGCGTAGGTCACCGGCGTGGGGGTAGGCACCGGCGCGACGGTTGCGGTGGGGCCGGAAGCGGGCCGTGGTGTCGAGGTGGGCATGGGGACTGGGCCGGTCCCCGGTGGCGACGGCAGTTGCAGCCGCCCGTAGCCGTAGCCGGTGTCTGGGCCGGCAGCACCCCGGTCCACTGCGTTGGCAAGCAGCAAGTCCACCACCTCCTGGCGGCTGAACTCTGGGTAGGCCTGCCAGACCAGTGCGGCTGCCCCCGCGACGTGTGGGCAGGCGGCGGACGTGCCGTTGAAGCCGGCGTACTCGTCGTTGGCCGCCGAGTCGCCGTAACTGGCCCCGGCGACGCCCGTGGGGGCCGAGATCTCCGGCTTGAGCCGGCCGTCGGCGGTCGGCCCCTGCGAACTGTAACTGGCCAGCGAGTCGTCCCACCAGTTGGCCGCCCCCGCCGTCAGCGAACTCACGGCGTCGGCCGGCGAGCAGACGCTGTGATCCGGCGACGGATAGGCCACATCTGCGCCGGCCAGGAAGATGTCCAGCATCACGGGCTGGTCAACCTCGTAGGCAGTCACGGCAGCGTAGACGGTTTCCCCGTCTGTCTCGTACCAGATCGCCTCGATCGGCTCCTGTCCCGCCTGGCCTGATTGAGTGTCCTGGGAGGCGGCCAGTTGGTTGCCTGTCGAGTCGTAGAGAAACAGTTCATAGTCCTGCGCGGCCTGTTCCCAGTTGTCTTCCCAGTTGAGGATGACCTGGACGTACTCGTTGTTATAGAGGGCCAGCATCTCCTCGCCCGGCGCAAACTCGTGCAACCCGTCGCCGTCTGCGTCGGTGAAGACGCCCCGGTAGTGGGAGAGGGCCTCGTTGCCGGCGGAGTTGACCCACAGAATGCCCTGCGTCGAGGCGCGATCCACCCGTTGGGAATCGAAGCGGCTGCCGTCGAATGGGCCGACGTAGCCGTTGGCCGAGTGGGAGATGATGTTCACCCCCTGGGCCTCCAGCCAGTCCACCGCCTCACCGAAGGCCGCATCGTAACCGTCGTACCAGGCGAAGACCAGTTCGGCGTCAGGCGCGATCTCGTGGATGATCTCGGCGCAGGCGACGCCGTGGGGGTCGGGGTCGCTCGTGTCCACTGAGCCAAATGTCTCCACTGTCACTTGCTCAGGCAGTTCCGTGCCCAGCAGGCTCTCGTAGCCGGCGAAGCTCAGGTCCAGGATGCCGATGCGCAAGCCCGCGCCGGTGAAGCCGGCCGCGTGCCAGGCGTCGGCACCGACGATGTCCACGCCTTCCCCCTCGATTCCGCTCCCATCGCGGACACGCGGTTCGGGCAGGCGCACGGCGATGACGTGCTCCAGTTCGGTGAGTTGGGCGAAGATGGCGCCGGGGTCCTCCGTCTGCAACTGGGCCTTGACCAGTTCGATCGGCACGGAGACGTCGAGCCGGTCGCGGTAGGCGCCGCTGACGGTCACGCCAATGGACCTGAGTTGAGTCACCAGCGCAGCGTGATCTTCGGTGTCGAGGAGGAGGCCGGCGCGGACGTCGCCATCCGGCGTGAGCAGGCCGCGCCGGCGGGCCAGTTCCAGCGCTGCCTCTTCGCCCCCCTCCTGGTAGGCGACGAGGAACTGCTTGTAGGCCGAGTCGAGTTCGGGGTCGGTGAGGATGGACGCCAGTTCGGGATATTGCTCGGCCAGGTCGGCCAGCGAGGCGGGTGGGGTGAGGGGTATGGTGATCTGCGGCGGTGGGGTCGGGGTCGGGCGGCGCTGCGCACCCCGCCAGAATACGGAATAGACGATGCCGGCTGCGGCGAGCAACACGGCTCCCGCTATGAGCAGGGCAATCATGATTCTGCGATTGGTCATCAGGTGTCTCCTACTCCTCGTAAAATATCAACGTCAACTGGCTGCAGCGAATGAGGTCGCCGGTGCACACGCGCACGGGCTGTCCGGGCAGCACCGGCACACCGTTGAGGAAGGTGCCGTTGGTGCTGTGCAAATCTTCCAACAGCCAGCCCTCAGGCGAGTACAGCAACCGGGCGTGGCGACGTGAGGTACCGGCCTGGCTCCCCCCGTGTGGTCCCAGGTCCACGTCAGGCTGCGGAGTGACCTGGGGATCGGCCCGGCCGATCAACACTTCTCCCTGTCGAGGGAGGAGCAACGTAGCCCCGGTGCCTGTGACGACCAGGCGGGGGCCAACGGTTGGGGAGAGGGCGCCGAGACGGGCCGTGGCGCTGGCTGGCATGGCGAGCTGGGAGGAGGACTGGGCGGCCCGCCCCGTAGCCCCTGGCAACCGTGAGAGGTCGTTCACCAGTGCCTCCATCGTGGGGTAACGTGCCGCCAATTCCCGGGCCAGTGCTCGCAGGATTACCGTCTCCAGTTGAGGTGTGATGCGCGGGTTGAGGCTACGGGGAGGGGTGGGGGGTTCGCGCAACCGCCGGAACATCATGTCTATCGGCGTCTTACCTTCGAAGGGGAGCCGGCCGGTCAGCAATTCGTAGAGCACGACACCCAGGCTGTAAATATCACTGCGGTGGTCTATGTCCTCACCGGCGGCCTGCTCGGGGGAGAAATAGGCCGGTGTGCCGATGCTGATGCCGGGCCGGGTGATGCCCTGCTGATGGCCGATCATCTTGACCAGGCCAAAGTCGCCCAGCAGGGGCCAATCGGGACGGGGCAGGAGCACGTTGGCTGGTTTCAGGTCGCGGTGCACGATGCCCTGCGAGTGCGCATAAGCCAGTGCGCGGCCTATCGGAATGATTAACGTGGCTACGTCCGGCCACTCCATCGGCTGTCCGGTCAGGTGGTCTTTGAGTGTGCCGCCGGGCACGTACTCCATGACGATGTAAGCAATACCACCCTCTTCCCCGTAGTCGTAGATGGTCAGGATATTGGGGTGCCGCAGCGCAGCGATGGCGCGGGCCTCGCGGCGGAAACGGTCCAGAAATTCCTGGCCGCGGGCTTCTGTAGCCCGCAGGACCTTGATAGCCACCCACCGCTCCAGTTGGGGCTGGTAGGCACGGTAGACGATTGCCATGCCTCCCTGCCCAATCTCCTCACCAATCTGACACCCGCCGATCGTTTTTCCGCTCCAATCGTTCATTTTTCCATGGCTCCCGATAAACTGCCTGCTCACCCTTGCGCAGGTTTTGTTATGGAGTACGCACGATGAGATTGTCGAAGTGGATCTGTGTGGGATTCTCTTCGTAAGATGTGGCTGTGAACGCGATGTCCCCTTTAGTATACGTGCTGTCCTCGGCCGTCGCCAGGCGTTGCCCATTGACAAACAGTTCCAGCGTAGTGCTGTCACACACTGCCCGGATGTGATTGGTCGCATTCCCTTGCCGAATCACGTCCGACTTTTTCCAATCCGCGAGTGGTTCGAATTTCGCTTCTTTGGCCGTGAGGATGGCATAAAACCCGTCGCCAGAAACGAGCATGTAGTAACCATCGCCGTTGCCCTGCTCCCGGCAGATCAATCCGTAGTCGTTGTTGTTCTCGGACCCGGCTGCGACCTGGGTGACGTCCACCTCGATGACGAGATTGTCGAAGGAACGATTCGCCACGCCCCACATCGTGCTGCCACTTTTGCGGGCGATGACGAAGTAGACGCCACTCTTGTAGCCCACACTGCCCCCTTCATAGTTTCCGATTTCCCAGCCGGATGCGCTGCTCTCAAAGTCGTCCTGGAACAACGTGTTGCCCGTCTCTGGTACGGAGGTGTTGGTCGGAAGAGGAGTAACGGTTGCCAGAGGGAGAGGAGTGCCGGTAGCCGGAGGAAGGGGAGTGGTAGTAGCCGGAGGGAGAGGAGTGATCGTAGCCGGCAGAGATGGAGGGGTAGTGGGCAGCGGCGCAGCACAACCACGCGCGACGAATAACCCGATCAGGGCCGCTCCTATCGCCAATGCCAGGCAGAGCACGCCGACGACCGCCAGGCCCACGCCACCCAATCCCAGCCAGGTGCCCCGTTTGCGTTTTGCTGGAGCCTGGACCTCGGTTGCAGGTACTGTCCGCTGGGTCTCCGACGGGACACGGTGTGGTGTGACGAGCGAAGTCCGCTGCACAAATCCCAATGCCTGGGCCATTTCGTCTGCGCTTTGGAAGCGCTGTTCCATGGCCATCTCGAGCGCCTTGAGGACGACGGCTTCGGTGGCCGAACTGACGGCCGTGTTGATACGGCGCAGCGGCACGAAGGAAGTCGGCGTGGCCATGCGCTGTGTGGCCGTGGGGGGTACCTGCCCCGAGAGCGCATGGTAGAGCGTTGCGCCCAGGCTGTAGACGTCGGAACGAGGGTCGGTATGGCCCAGGCCCATGTCGTACTGCTCCGGTGGGGCATACTCTGGCGTGCCGGCCCCCCGCATCACCGTCCGCGTGCGTGGGTCACGGGGGTCCCACAACTTTACCAGTCCAAAGTCAACCAGCACGGCCCGGCCTTCCGGCGTGACGATGATGTTCTGTGGCTTGATGTCGCGGTGAATGACGCCCCGCTCGTGGCAATAGGCCAGTGCATCGAGCAACTGTCCTGTCCAGGCCACTACCTGCCCCTCTGGTTGTATCCCGTCCCGGTGGATTCGCTCTGCCAGGCTCTCGCCCTCGATAAAGTCCATTGCCAGGTACTCGTTGCCACCCCACGAGAAGTAATCGGTCACCCGCACCAGGTTGGGGTGGACGAGCGTGGCCAACACCTGCGCTTCCTGTTGAAACTGTTGACGCAGTTGGCCCAGCATACTGACGTCGAGGCCGGATTGAGGGATCATCTCCTTGAGGGCGACGGGCCGGTTTAGGCGCGTGTCCCAGGTGCGATAGACCGCTCCCATCCCGCCTTGACCTAGCAATCTGACGACTCTGTAGCGTTCTCCTGCGATCTCACCGATATTGAGTGGCATACATTGCCCCCTTTCGACGTCTCGGCACCTCTGTGTGCCAGACAATCTTGGCTTTTCGCTTGAGCAGGCGCATCATTTGCACCCTGGGATGCGGGCAAAATAGTTGTGGGAGACTTTTTGCCCGTCAGCCGACTGTATGGTGATGGCATGGACAATCACACATCCACCTGAAGTGAACACGAGCGGATAATCTCGCTCCTGGGTTACGGACATGTCCGTGTCGTGGTAGACCGTGAACGGCGGAGCACCGCCGCTGATGTGCACGATGATCGTGACCCGATAGCCACCTTCTACAGTTTCCCACGCGTCCAGTTGCGTTGGCACGGGAAAGTCCAGTGGACCGGCGCTGACCGGTGCCCCTGTGGTCGCTGTCGGAGTTGCCCCTGCGCCAGTAGACGTGGCTGTGGCCGCTGGGCGTGGTGTGGCCGTCGCGCCCGCCTGGCTCCGCCAGGCCGAGATGTCGTCAACGCAAATAGCGCCACCCTGGGGGCCACTCCCGGGTCGGTCCAGCACCAGCGCGTAGAAACGAACCGGGTAGTCTATGGCCCCGTTTTCAGGCCCGGATATGTGGCCCGAGGGCCAGGGCAGGTTGGGGGCCAGCGTGCCGGCCATCTGTTTCCAGCCTGACCCGCTCACCTGCCCCAGGTGGACTGACCACACTTCGTCCTGGGCGTCCTGAACCCACACGTTCAGGTAGTGGCCAGACCCATCGCCATACACCCAGGCACCGATGGTATCGGGCTGCCCCGCCAGGCTCACTGGATGGACGAAGACGACGAAATCAGAATCGGTGACCGGAAAGTCGTAGCGCAGTTCGGCCGCAAAACCGCCCGAGTGGACCTGTTCCTGAGTCTGTGTCAGTTCTCCATAAGGCTGGTCACCCCGTCGCCAGGTGCCCCATTGTTCGAAGGTGATCAACGCGCCGGAGGATGGGGGTGCTGTGGGCTGAGGGGTACGCGTGGGTGTCTTGGGCGCTGTAGGAGTTGGCGTAGGACTCGGTGTGCTCTTGGGTGCACCCTTTGGCGTGCCGGTGGGTGTGCTCGCGGCGACGATCGCTTGTTTCGTTACTGTGGGTGTGCTTGTGGGTGTAGACGTGGGTATCTGTGTTGGTGAAGGAGAGGCCAGCGGTGTAGCCGTTGCCTCTGCTACCTCCAGAGCAGGAGTGGTTGCCGTGGCTTTCACCTGTGGCACGGGAATGAGGTTGCCTTGCCTGCTCGCTATGGTGAACGCTATGCATGCGGACCCTACTATCAATGTCAGCATAACCAGCCCTCCCACGACCCAGGCCCACCCGGGCACGCGCCTCTGCCGGGTGGAAGAAGGCGGCTGTGCTCCTGACATTACCGTCGTTGTCGAGATCGGGGGCGCAATCGGCTGAGGCATTTCGCCCCTGAGCGCTGCTGCCATTTCCTGGGCCGTGGCAAAGCGGTTCCCCACGGCCAGTTCCGTGGCCCGCAGTACCATTGCCTCTGCCATCGGTGAGAGGTATGGATTCAGCGTGCGTGGGAATTGGAATACTCCTGGATTGGCGATCCGCATGGTTGCCGTCGGCGGAGCCTGGCCGGTGAGTGCGTGGTAGAGCGTTGCCCCCACACTGTAGATGTCGCTGCGAGGGTCGGTGTGCCCTATTTGTGCATCGTATTGCTCTGGCGGTGCATACTCCGGCGTGCCCATGCCTCGCATCGCCGTCCTGGTGCGCGGGTCGTGGGGGTTCCACAGCTTCACCAATCCGAAATCCACCAGCATTGCCTGTTCGTTGGGGCAGATGATCACGTTCTGCGGTTTCACGTCGCGATGGATGATCCCCTGGGCATGGCAGTATGCCAGTGCGTCCAGCAACTGGCCTGTCCATTCCAGCACTTGTGCCTCCGGCAATGGGCCCTGGCGCCCGATGCGGTGGGCCAGGCTCTCGCCCTCGACAAAGTCCATCACCAGGTAGGCATTCCCGCCTTCTTCGAAAAAGTCGGTCACCCGCACCAGGTGAGGATGGTGAAGACGGGCCAGGGTCATGGCCTCCTGCCGGAATTGCTGGCGCAGTTGAGCCAGGGTCTGGGGATCCAGGCCGGGCTGGGAAGTCATCTCCTTGAGGGCCACCAGGACGTCGAGGCGCATGTCCCAGGCGCGGTAGACGGCCCCCATACCACCTTGCTCCAGCGGGGAAATGATGCGGTAACGATTTTGTAGGACTTGTTCACTTGCCAGCGTCATATCTTACCCCATTCATAATGAACCATGAGCCAAAATCCGCGACCTGCGAATCTGCGCTTTGCCATTTGCTATTTGCAATCTGCAATTTGCTTTATCCTACGTCTTTCCGTTTCAGTACGATCGCTGTGGCGAAGCCGAAGGCCAGTCCAAATCCGCTCAGCATCGCCCAATCCCCGCACAGGTGTCCCGCTGTGCGGGTGTACCGGATGCGAAATTCTTGCTTGTTAAAAACCTCTATGGGCTCTGGTTCGACGGTAAACGTTTTCGTGACCGTTTCTGTGCCTTCAGGCTTTTCCACCGGTATCGCGACCTCTTCGGTGACCGGGTCGGGCTGGAAGCGAGTACGGGTGAGGTTGTTCAGCCATTCCATGTTCGCCGAAGTGCCCAGCCCTTCCATAGTCCAGCGGGTGAGCGTCAGGTTGGAGAACTTGTGGGTGATGCCCGGCAGGTCGAAAAGCACTCCGGCGAAGATCATCTGGACGAACAGCACCAGAAACACGATGTAGATCACGCTATTGGGGTTGGGCACACTGGCAGAGATGAGCAAGCCCAGCAGGATAGCGGCCAGCGTTCCCAGCACCAGTGTAATGTACAGCTCCACGGGCGCTGGCAGAAAGGCCCCCGCCTTGGGCAAGTCCACTTTGAGACCGATCACCACCATCAGCAACAGGCACTGGATCATAGCAAAGATACCTAGCACGACCACCTTGGAGGCAACGTAAGGCAGGATACGCAGGGTCACCATGCGTTCCCGTTGATAGACTGACCATTCCTTCACGATCTCGTAGACAGAGGCAAACAGCCCCAGTAACACCGAAGCCAGCGCCATGATGAACAGCAGCGTCTGGCTGTTCCCGACGACGGCGTAGGTGGCACTGCTCTGCCCGGCTGCCAGGTCGGCCGCCAGTTGGCGCTCGATCTCGGCCAGCGGATTGCCGACCAGCCAGTTGGCATCTGAGACCAACAACACCAATGCTCCAATGATGGGCATCACGGCCATCAGGACAGACAGAAGCAGTTTGTCCCGCAGCGCCAGGTCCAGGTAGCGACGGGTAAGGACCAGGAACTGGCGCACCATGCTGACCTTGGGGCGCTTGCGGGATTCGGTTTTGCGTGCTGCCTCTTGTTGGACTTGTGGGAGCACGCGCTGCCGCTCCTCCACGTATTGCTGATAATAGCGTGACCGCTTAAAGTTCTCCTCGCATCTGGCCGCTTTCTCTTGAGATGCCTGTGGGTCAGGATCGTCCAGTTGAGCGTAAATGTCGGCAAAATCACCGCTCGTCACGCCGAAGAATCGGAGTGCCTCCTCCGGCGGCCCAAAGTAAACCATGCGTCCATGGGAGAGGAAGCACACGTGATCACATTGGACGATGTTGGCCGTAGCGTGAGTTACCAGGATGACCGTCTGTCCACCGTCGGCCAGGCGGCGCAACGTGTGCATCATCTTTTTCTCCAGGCCCGGGTCCAACCCCGAGGTGGGCTCGTCGAGGAAGAACAGGTTGGGCTCGGCCAGCAACTCGACGGCAATGCTGACCCGCTTACGCTGCCCACCACTCAGGCTGCTGACGACCTGGTCTTTCTGGCCGACCATCTCCACCTGCTGGAGCACGTGGTCAATGCATTGCTCAATTTCCTGTGCGGAAGTATCAGGGGGAAGCCGTAGCCGGGCTGCGTAGCGCAGCGCGCTGCCGACAGTCAGGTCTTTGTGGATGATGTCGTCCTGGGGCACGTAGCCGACCATCGTGCGATACAGGTCGAATTGGCGGTACAGGTCGTCCCCGTTGACCAGCACCTGTCCTTCGGCGCGGCTGAAACCGTTGAGCGCCATCATGAGCGTAGACTTGCCCGCGCCACTGGTGCCGACCAGCGCGACAAATTCGCGAGGGTAGATCGATATGTTGACGTCGTCCAGAATGCGCTTGCTGCGGTTGCCGTGCCTCACCTGGCGCGTCAGCCGTGTCCCGTCCAATCGCACGCCACTAGTGGCCGTATATTGCTGGAAACCGGTCGCCTCATATACCAGCCTGAAGGGGCCGATTTGCACCGTGTCCCCCTGATGGAGGAGATGGGGACGTGTCAGACGTTGGCCATTGACGAAGGTACCGTTGGTGCTGTGCAGGTCGGTAAGCACGTGGCCCTGGGGTGTGCGGTCCAGGCGAGCGTGATGCCAGGATACGACCGGTGCCGGCAAAGGAATGTCGGCCTGCGGGTTGCGCCCGATCAGCAGCGCGGTCTTCGTCCCCAGCGCGGTGGCTCCTATGCGGACGGTGCCGGCAACGGGTGCTGGCGCTCCCAGCGCTCCACTGGCGCGAAAAGTGAGACTGACCGAGTTGCCCTCGGGGTCGCCGATACGCAGGATGTCGCCGTCGCGCAAGGTTGCGCTCTGCACGCGCTGGCCATTGACGAAGGTACCGTTGGTGCTGCCCAGGTCTGCGTACTGCCACACGGCCCCTTGTCGCTCCAGCCGGCCGTGATGGCCGGAGACGTAGGTGGGCGACAGGATGACGTCGTTGTCTGGTCTGCGGCCGATGGTACAGGGTGCCCGCTCCAGGGGTATTTCCCACACCGCCTGCCCTGGCACGCGGATCGCCAGGCGTGGCTGTTCCTGATCCCCGCTGCTTGGTGGAAACGTGGGAGCCAGAAATGAGGTTTCAGTGAGTGTCGTCATCTTACCTGCACAATCACGACCGTAACGTTGTCCTCCCCTCCGGCCTGGTTGGCTGCCTCGACCAGCCGGTCACAGGCTTCCTGCGGCGAAGTGGAGGTACGCCAGATTTGCCAGACCTGTTCGTCTGGCACCATGCCGCTTAAACCATCGGAACAGAGGAGCAAGGCCTCGCCGGGCTCCAGCCGCTGCTCGAACAGGTCAACCTCGACCTGGGGCCTATCGCCCATCACGCGGTAGATGATGTTTTTCTGGGGGTGATGGGCGGCTTCCTCGGCTGTGATCTGGCCTGTAGCGACGAGTCGCTCGACTAAAGAATGGTCAGTGGTGATCTGGACGATCTCGGCCTGCTTGAGTAAATAGGCTCGACTGTCGCCGACGTTAGCGATGGTCGCCACGTCGCCGGTGACGAGTACCATCACCAGTGTGGTGCCCATATCGGTGCCCGCGGCCCTGCGCTGGTCATACACGGATTGATTGGCAGCCAATACCGTGGCCACGAGCCACTGATGGACCTCGGGCAGCGACTCGCCAGCGATGGCCGGGAGGAGTACCTCGTTGACTGCTTGCTGTGCGATAGTCTGGATCGTCAGCCGGCTGGCTATGTCACCGGCCTCGTGCCCCCCCATCCCGTCGGCGACGGCGAATACACCCACCGGTGTACTGGCGGAGCGGAACACCACAGCCACGCCGAGCGCCAGCATGCTATCCTCGTTCAGTGTGCGTTCCTGTCCCACGTCGGTGCGATGACCAACGACGAGGTTGACGTCGGTTGGACGGCGGAGCTCCTGGAGGGCGGCTGCGAGCGCCGTGGCGAAGGCGGCTGCTGAGAGCCCGGTCGGTACCGCAAGCGCCTGGGACAGGGCCGTCGCAACCTGTTCAGGCCATGGATGAGTAGCCTGTTGCTGTCCAGTTGCCAGGTAGAGAAGCATTGTTCCAAGTCCCTGTACGTCCTGGGCAAAGTCGCTCGTCGTTGCCAGGTTTGACGCTGGGATGACGGTCGCCGTGCTCAGGCTGGCCCAGCATGCCTTCTTCCCCACTACCGCGACGTGGTCCAGGCTGACTTCGCGCAGTATGACGTGGTGGTAGTGCAGGTAATCCAGTGCCTGTGCCAGGGATACACCCCATTCCAGCACCTGGTTGAGTTCCTGGGGCACAGGGAGAGACGTCGCCAATGGCGGTGGAAATTCTGGTTCCACCCGGTAGTGGCGGGAAAGACCGTCGGGAGCCTCTGCGAAGATTGCGCGTGGCATGAGCAGGCCGGGATGTTCCAGATGCATCTCCAGCAACTGGGCCTCTGCTGCAAAGGTCCGCTCGTCGGCGCTTTCTTGTACCCGATAGCGCAGATGCAATGGTTCAACGCCTGAGAGGTCCGTCCCACAGAAAGAGCAAAATGGCTCTTGTGGGTCAGACGTCTCACTCTGGCAGTTGGGACACAGCCGCATCGGCACGTTATCCTCCACCAGGTAGACGTTCAGTCGTTCGTTGGCAGCGTGCACCTCCACGACGGTGTATCGCCCGTCGTAGAGCAGGGCACCTTTCGGTAGAGGAGCAAGCGCGACGCTGGCTCCCTGGAGTGGGCGGGTGATTGGTTCCCCTTGGGCTGCCAGGGCCGCGCCACAGCCCTGGCAAGCACGAGCGTCCGTACAGTTTTCATAGCCACAGTCTGGACATTTCATCGTCACTTCTCCCTGTTCCGTTCGTATCTCTATCGTAGTATAGCCACATAACGTTAGAGAAGTGTGAAGCATTTACTAGAGTCCGCTGTCCCTGGATAGTTATTGTATTCACTCTGACGTGGATTGCAAGTCGAGCGGGTGCAAGTCGAGATGGCAGTTGGACAGTCCGGGCAAACTGGGCTACAATAGGGGAAACGATGGGAGGATAGCGATGGCAACAGAAACCCCAAAGCGTCAATGGCTCATCACGCACGCTCGTTTGGCCACGTTGGGCGAAGAGTCCGACCTCATCGAGGATGGCGCACTGCTGATCGAGGGCGACCGCATCGCTGCGCTTGGCACCAGCAGCGAATTGGCCACGCGCTACCCGGCCGCGGAGCGCTGGGACGCGGCTGGCCAACTGGTGCTCCCGGCCTCCATCTGTGCCCACACGCACTTTTACGGAGCCTTCGCCCGCGGCATGGCCATCCCCGGCGAGCCGCCCGCCAACTTTCCCCACATCCTGGAGCGGCTGTGGTGGCGGCTGGACAAGGCGCTCACGCTCGAAGATGTGCGCTACTCGGCGCTGGTTTGCCTGGTGGACGCGCTCCGCCACGGCACGACCACGCTGATTGACCACCACGCCAGTCCCAACAGCATCGCAGGCTCGCTCGACGTCGTCGCCGAAGCGGTACAGGAGGTGGGACTGCGGGCCTGCCTGTGCTACGAGGTCACCGACCGGGATGGTCCTGAGCGCGCGCGGGCCGGCATTGCCGAGAACGTGCGCTTCGCGAAATCGCAAATCGCAAATCACAAATCGCAAATCGCCGCTACATTCGGTCTTCACGCCTCTTTGACGCTGTCCGACGAGACGCTGGCGGATTGCGTGGCCGCTGCCCGTGACCTGGGGCTGGGGTTCCACGTCCACGTGGCCGAGGACAGGGCTGACCAGGAGGACTCCTTGCACAAGTCCGGCCAGCGCGTCGTTCAGCGGCTGCGCCAGGCAGGCGTGCTCGGCCCCCGCACCATCGCCGCCCACTGTGTTCACGTGGACGAGCGTGAGATTGAACTGCTGGCGGAGACGGGCACGTGGGTCACGCACCAGCCACGCTCGAACATGAACAACGCCGTGGGGGTGGCGCCGGTCGAATCTATGCTTCATGCTGGGGTCAACGTGGCCCTGGGCAACGACGGCTTCTCCAACCAGATGTTCGCCGAAATGAAGGCCGCCTACCTGGTGCACAAACTCTGGCAGCGCGATCCCCGCGCTATGCCTGGCGACCTGGTGATGCGGCTGGCCTACGCCAACAACGCCAGGCTCGCGCGCGCCTTCTGGCCCGACCTGGACCTGGGGGAATTGCGTCCGGGCGCGGCCGCCGACCTGGTCTTCCTGGACTACCACCCCACGACGCCGCTGACGGCGGGGAACCTGCCCTGGCATCTGCTCTTTGGCGTCGAGGCCTCGGCGATCACGGCCACCGTCTGTGCCGGGCGGGTGTTGATGCGCGACCGGCGGCTGCTCACGCTGGACGAGGAGGCCATCACCGCCCGCTCGCGGGAGTTGGCGGCGCAGGTGTGGAAGAGAGTCAATGAACAATGAATCAATGAACAATGAACATGAAGCAATGAACAATGAGGCAATGAACAATGTAGGACAAGCTGCCGTGTTGCGTGTTCCGTGTTACGTGTTGCGTGTTGCGGCGTCGAATACCTGGTGGAGCGGGATAGAGTGGGTGCGGGCGATGTGAGCGCAGTCCTCGTACTCCGGTGAGATCGCAAACCGTTCTCCGGCCAGCCATTTCTCTTTGACTCGTACCTTACCCCAGGGGGTCTCGACCTCCCGCACGCGCCGCTCGGCCACGATGCGCTCTGCTGGCAAAACGCGCAGGCCCAGCGTGGAGGTCTCGCGTAGCACAATCTGTGCCACAGCCGTAACCCGCTCCGGGGGCACCAGCACCGAGAGCACGACCCCGGGCCGGTTCTTTTTCATCTGCACAGGCGTGAACCAGACGTCCAATGCGCCTGTGGCGAACAGCCGCTCCATCGCGTACCCGAGCATCTCGCCGGTCGTGTCGTCGAGGTTGCACTCTAATAGCACGACCTGATCGCGCCCTTCTCCTCCCTCCCCCTTGGGGAGGGGCTGAGGGAGTGCGCTTCCCTCCCCTTCGGGGAGGGATTGAGGGAGGGGCGTCTCTTCGCCCAGCCATACCCGCACGGCATTGGCCCAGGGGAACTCCTTCTGCCCGAAGCCGTAGCCGACTGCCCGCACGCGCATGGGTGGATATTCAAAGGTCGCCAACTCGGCTAGCAGCGCGGCCGCCGTGGGCGTCACGATCTCCGTCTGTGCCGGGTGCGGGCGTGTGGGCGCTCCGACCTCGGCCAGCAGTGCCAGCGTCGCCGGTGCCGGTACCGGGAGCGGGCCGTGTTCTGTTTCGATCGTCCCGCTGCCGAGCGGTACCGGGGATGCAAACACTTGCTCTACCCCCAGCCGCTCCAGCCCGGCGGCAAACCCAACCACGTCCACCAGGCTGTCCACCGCGCCAACCTCGTGGAAATGGATCTCGTCTACGGATATGCCGTGAATGCGCGCCTCGACCCGCGCCAGGCGCTCGAACACGGCGCTGCTCGTCTTCTGCACCCGGGTCGAGAGCGCGCTTGCCTGGAGCAGGTGGCGGACGTCGTGCAGGTGGCGGGCGGGATACGTCTGCGCCACGTCGCGCACGTGTAGCCGGGTGCCGCTGAGGCCGTGACGCACCTGGTGCTCGACCGCCAGTTCGTAGCCGGAGAGGGCCATCTTCGCCAGTTCGGCCTGCAATTCTTTCAGGGGCAGACCGGCGTCGAGCAATGCGCCCAACAACATGTCGCCGCTGGCACCGGAAAACAGATCGATGTAAAGGGCTGTAGTCGTCATCGTTACTCGCGGCCGTTCTGCATGGTCGTCATTCCGAGGAGCGTAGCGACGAGGAATCCTGTTGCTCTGGGAGAGCCTGTCTTGCAGCGGCGGCGCGGTTGGCGATCAGGCCCGCGACCGCCCCGGCGCCGATGCCGTTGTCAATGTTGACGACGCTCAGCCCAGGGGCGCACGTCTGGAGCATCGAATAGAGGGCAGCCATCCCACCCCCACCGACGCCGTACCCGATGGACGTGGGCAGGCCGACGACCGGCACGTCCACCAGGCCGGCCACCACAGACGGCAGTGCGCCGTCCATGCCGGCGACGACGATCAGCACGTCTACCTGGGCCTCGTCGAGCATCAACCGCAACGGCTCGAACAATCTGTGCAACCCGGCCACGCCGACGTCGTACGCAGTGTAGACGGTACACCCCATTTCGCGACACAAGAGCGCTGCCTCTTCCGCCACGGGGACGTCGGACGTACCGGCGGTGAGCACGCCCACCCGTCCGCCTGTCTGGGGAGGCACAAAATCGGGACGGCGCAGGACGGCAGCACGGGGAGGCGCAACCCACTCCAACTCTGCCTCCGCTGCAAACTCGCTGCGCAAGCACGCCTCCAACTCCGCTCCCACCCGGCTGAGGATGGCCCGGCCGGTGTGCGTGAGGAAGGCACGCGCGATAGCCAGCGCCTGCTCCACCGACTTGCGCTCGGCCAGGATGACCTCGGGCACACCTTTGCGCTGGGCGCGCTCAAAATCCGGCACCGCAAACTGAAACCGCCCGCTCAGTTGGTTGGTTGGTTGGTCATCCGCCATCAGTCATCTGCCGTCTGCGATCTGCGATTCGCCATTTGTTCATTGTTCATTGTCTCATTGTTCATTGTCTCATTGTTCATTGTCTCATTCATGCTGCCGCTGCGAAACCCCTGCAGGTCGAGCGTCACGTACCGGTATCCCAACTCCTGCAAGCGGTGGACGATTTCCTCGCGGATTTCGGGCTGAGACAGGCGGGCGATGTCGGCCTCGGGCACCTCGAGGCGGGCAAGGGGAAAGTGGTCGCGCACCCGCAATTGGCGCAGCGCGAAGCGCTCGCGCAGCGCAGACTCAGCCGCGTCAATACGCGCCAATGCCTCGTTCGTGAGTGGCGTGCCGTAGGGAATACGTGAAGCCAGGCAAGCCATCGAAGGAAGGTCCCACGTCGGTAGGCCCTCATGGCGCGAAAGCGCCCGCACGTCGGCCTTGGTGAACCCGGCCTCCAGCAGAGGGGCACGCACGCCCAGTTCCTCAGCCGCGCGCATGCCGGGCCGGTAATCGCCCGTGTCGTCGAGGTTGGCACCGTGGACGAGCACGGCCAATCCTTCGGCCCGCGTGATCTCCAGTAGTCGCGTGAAGAGCGCCTGCTTGCAGTGATAACAGCGATCGGGGCGGTTGGCGGAGATGTGAGGATTGCTCAATGCGTCGAAGTGAACGATGCGCTGCCGGACGCCGAGTTGTCTGGCCATCTCCGCGGCCTGCGCCAACTCGACGGCCGGCACTACCTCTGACTGGACCGTCAACGCCAGCACGCGCTCCGCCCCCAACACCTCCCGGCAGACCGCCAGGAGCAGCGTGCTATCCACCCCGCCCGAATAGGCCACGCCCACACTGCCCAACGCCGCAACAACCTCGCGCAAACGACCATCTTTGACAGAGAGACCCGACTCCTTATGCATTATACATTACGGATTACGCATTACGTATCACACCTCGATCACCGTCGGTATCACGACCGGCCGGCTCCTCGTCTCCTGGTAGAGAAACCTGGACAGCGCGGCCTGGACCTGTTTCTCGATCTCGGCCGCAGGCGTTCCTGGCCTGGCCGAAGCCGCAGACAGGGCAATCCCCTCTGCCTGGGCCAGCAGCCCCTCCGCGCCAGGGACGAAGATGAAGCCACGGGTGACGATGCGTGGGCGGCCGACAGGCCGGCCCGTCCGGCGATCGTAGCGGACGATAGACATCACGAACCCATTCTGCCCTAACACCTCCCGTTCACGCATCACCGCTGGCCCGATTTCGCCCACCCGCGCCCCATCCACGAAGACGTAACCGCCCGGCACCCGCTCTCCAATCGCCAGCCGTTCACCAAAGGTCAGTGTATAGCCGTTTTCGACCACGGCGATGTGCTCGTCCGGTAGCCCCAACTGTCGGGCGGTCTTGCCGTGTTGTTTGAGGTGGCGCAATTCGCCGTGGATGGGGGCGAAGAAGCGTGGACGCAGCAGGTTGATCAGCAGTTTCTGCTCCTCCTGGCTGGCGTGGCCCGAGACGTGCACGGACGCGAGGGGATCATAGTAGACGTCGGCCCCCTTCTGGAAGAGGTAGTTGACGACGCGGTGGATCAGTTCCTCGTTGCCGGGGATGGTGTGCGACGATAACACCACCGTATCTCCCTCCTGAATGGACAGCGAAGGGTGCTGCCCCGTCGCCAGGCGGCCCAGGACCGCCGTCGGTTCGCCCTGCGAGCCGGTTGCCATGATCACTGTCTCACGGGCGGGCAATTTCTTGATCTCGTCCAGTGTCACCAGCATCCCATCGGGGATGGTGAGGTAGCCCAACTCGCGGGCCATCTTGGTGTTCTCGACCATACTCTTGCCAGCGATGGCAATCTTCCGGTTGTGCCGCACTGCCACGTCCACCACCTGCTGGATGCGCGAGATGAGCGAGGCGAAGGTCGCCACGATCACCCGGCCCGGCGCCTGCTGCATCACCTGGTGGAACGCATCGTTCAACACTGCCTCCGAGGGGGTATTGCCGGGGCGGTCGGCGTTGGTACTGTCGGAGAGCAACGCGAGCACCCCACGACTGCTGAACTCGGCCAACTTGGCGTAATCGGTCGGCCAGCCGTCTACCGGCGTGTGGTCGAACTTGAAGTCGCCGCTGTGCACGATCAGCCCGCCCGGCGTCGTGATGCCCAATCCTACCCCGTCGGGGATGGAGTGGCATACGTGATAGGGCTCGATGGTGAAGGGGCCGACGTGGATGACGTCGCCGGGGGCGTACGTGTGGAGGCTAACCTGCTCTAGCAGGTGGCTCTGCTTGAGTTTGACCTCGATCAGGCCGCGCGTCAGCCGCGTGGCGTACACCGGTACGTTGAACTCTTCCAGAAAGTGGGACAACGCGCCGATGTGGTCCTCGTGGCCGTGGGTGATGACAATCGCGCGGATGCGCTCCTTCTTGTCGCGCAGGTAGCCCCAGTCGGGGATGATGTAGTCAATCCCCAGCATGTCCGACTCGGGGAACATGATGCCCGCGTCCACGACGAGGACGTTGCGGCCATACTCGATGTTGAGCATGTTCTTGCCAATTTCTCCCAGGCCGCCCAGGGGTACAATGCGCAATGTCTCAGCCATATCATTTCACTCCCAATGGGGATGTTAACATGTCCCGGCGGTTCTGTCAAATTTTACGGTGGCTGGGCAGCGTCGAAGCCAACCTGCAAGACGCCCAACTTCAGCGAGACGTCGAAACCGAACTGGCCCGCTGCCGGTCGTAGAGAGTGAATGAGCCCCGGCGTCTGATACGCCGGGGCTCTTCAGACCGCTGAGCAGGCGGTCACCTACGAGAGCATCTCGAGTACGGGCAGCCCCCGCCCGTCGCTGCCCACCATCTCCTCCACGCTGAATGCCAGGCCCACCTCCGGCGTGAGCGCCGTCTTCAGCACCTCGTCCAGGTGCTCGACCAGCACGAAGGACAGTTCGTCGCGGATCTCCTGCGGCACGTCGTCCAGGTCCACCTCGTTGGCGCGGGGCAGGATGATCGTCTTCAGCCCATACCGGTGCGCTGCCAGCACTTTTTGCTTGATGCCGCCGATGGGCAACACCTGCCCCTGCAGCGTCACCTCGCCGGTCATCCCCACCTCGCCGCGCACGGGCTGGCGGGTCAGCGCGGAGGCCAGCGCTGTCACCAGCGTCACGCCTGCCGAGGGGCCGTCCTTGGGGATCGCGCCTGCCGGCACGTGCAGGTGCACCATCTTGCCCTCCAGCGTATCCGCCGGCAGCCCCAGCCGCTCCAGTTCGCCCTGCACATAACTGAGCGCGATACGCGCCGATTCCTTCATCACGTCGCCGAGTTGGCCGGTGAGGATCAGCCCATCCTTGCCCTCCATCACCCGCGCTTCGACGAACAGCACCTCGCCACCGGCAGGCGTCCAGGCCAGGCCCGTTGCCACGCCCGGCAGTTCCGTGCGCAGCCGCGCCTCGTCCCGAAAGCGGGGCTTGCCCAGGAACGCTTGCACACGTTCAGGGTCCACGATCAGGCCACATTCAGCCTTACACGTGGCGACCTGTGTGGCCACCTTGCGCAGCGCCCGCCCGATCTCCCGCTCCAGGTTGCGCACGCCCGCCTCGCGCGTATAGTCGCGGATGATCGTCCTCAGTCCAGCCGTGGTGAACTCGACTTCGCCGGGTTGCAGGCCGTTGGTCTTGAGTTGGCGCGGCACCAGGTATCCCTGCGCGATCTGCACCTTGTCGTACTCCGTGTACCCGTCAATCTCGATGACCTCCATGCGGTCCAACAGTGCTGGCGGGATCGTGCTCAGCGTGTTGGCCGTCGTGATGAAGAACACCTGGCTCAGGTCGAAATCCACGTCCAGGTAGTGATCGCGGAAGGCGTGGTTCTGCTGCGGGTCGAGCACCTCCAGCAACGCACTCGCCGGGTCGCCCCGCCAGTCCGCGCCGATCTTGTCCACCTCGTCCAGCATAAAGACCGGGTTGCGCGTCCCTGCGCGCTTGAGCGCCTGGATGATGCGGCCGGGCATCGCGCCGATGTACGTGCGCCGGTGGCCGCGGATCTCTGCCTCGTCGCGCACGCCGCCCAGGCTCATGCGCGTGAACTCGCGCTCGAGTGCCCGCGCGATCGAGCGCCCCAGGCTGGTCTTGCCCACGCCTGGCGGCCCGACGAAGCACAGGATCGCGGCTGCGTGCTCGTCATCCTCGTCCACCCCACGCTCCAGCCGCAGTTTGCGCACCGCCAGGAACTCCAGGATGCGCTCCTTGACCTTCTCCAATCCATAGTGATCCTCGTTCAGCACCTGCCCGGCGTGGCCCAGGTCGAGATTGTCCTCCGAGAACTTGTTCCACGGCAGGTCGGTCAGCCAGTCCAGGTAGGTCTTGATCACGCCTGCCTCGGCCGACTGCGGCCCCATCTGCGCCAGCCGGTCCAGTTCCCGTTCCGCTTCTTTGCGCGCCTCTTCCGGCAGGCCCGCCTCCTCGACCTTGCGCCGGTAAGTTTCGCCCTCCGACCCCTCGCCGTCCTCGCCCAACTCCTTCTGGATGGCCCTGAGCTGCTGGCGCAGGAAGTACTCGCGCTGTGTCTTCTCCATTTCCGACTGGGCTTCGTCGCGGATCTGCTTGCCGAGTTCCATGACCTCCAGTTCGCGCTGCAACACGCTCAACAACGTGCGCATCTGGGCCGTCACGTCGTCACCGGCCAGGATCTCCTGTGCCTGCGCAACCTCCAGGCGGATGTTGGAGGCGATCATGTAGAGCAACATGCCTGGGTCGGCGATCTGGTCCAGCATCTCCACGACGCCTTCGGGTACCTGGGGCAGGAAGGCCACCATCCGTTGCGCTGCGGAAAGCAACTCGCGCCGCAGCGCCTCGGTCTTAGTTGCGTCCTGGGACACCTCGGGCAATGGCTCCACCTGCGCCTTCAGGTATGGCTCCTCGGCGGTCCACCTGGCAATGCGCACCCGCGCCAGCCCGCGCACGATGAACTGGTAGTTGCCGTCCTCGACGCGCAGCGCTCGCTCGACCTCGGCCAGTGTACCTACCTGGTAGACGTCATTTGTGCCAGCCTCCTCGATCTCTGGATCGGTCGTCGCCACCAACACCAGCAACCGGTCACCTTCGAGCACGTCCTCCAACAGGCGCACCGAGCGCGGCAGGCCGACCGCCAGCGGCATCAGCGCGTGTGGAAAGGCCACCACGTTGCGTAGCGGCAACACCGGCACGTCGCGCAGCCGGTCTTTATCCCAGTGGTTCTGTTCTCGCTTGTCCTTCGCTTGAAACAACGGCAGCAACATATTTCACTCCTTATGCCTTATGCCTTACGCATTACGCATCACGGATTACGCATTACGTGTTCCGTGTTTCGTGTTTCGTGTTCCGTATTGGGTGTATTATCGGCCTGGAACATTGGAAACGCATATTCGTGGCGTTAGAATTGCGTTAGAATTGACTTGCTGATACAATACGGAACCAGGTTTTTTCTGAAAAACCTGGTTTCTGGCCGTAGGAGGAAGGTATGAGTAGATGCCGGTCGCTGTCCTTGCTCGTGACGCTTGTGGCTCTGGCCGCAAGTGGTTGCAGGCCCGGGCCTGCCACTGTTTCCGGCCCTCAAGCGCCCACGCCGACGGCAGCACAGGCCGCCCCACCAGCGGAAGGAGGCCAGGCCGTGCCCTTTGCTCTGACGAGTTCCGCCTTTGCCCCCGGCGAGCCGATCCCCCGCCGGTACACCTGCGACGGCGATGACGTCTCGCCGCCGCTGGCGTGGAGCGACCCGCCGCCGGGAATGCAGAGTTTCGCGCTCATCGCCGACGACCCCGACGCGCCGGTGGGCACGTGGGTGCACTGGGTGCTCTACAACCTGCCGGCCGAGGCCCGTGGGTTGCCGGAGGCCGTTCCCCCGGACGCCGAGTTGCCCGACGGCAGCCGCCACGGGAACAACAGTGGGCGGCGGCCGGGCTACGGCGGTCCCTGTCCCCCTGGCGGCACCCATCGTTACTTCTTCAAACTGTATGCGCTGGGTACGGTGCTGGACCTGGAGGCGGGCGCCAACAAAGAGAAACTGCTGCAGGCGATGGAGGGGCACATCCTGGCCCAGGCAGAACTGATAGGTGTATACTCCAGGCAGTGAAGCGGGGCCGCCGGAGTCCCAAACTTGTTTGGGCCAGTGCTGTGCCCCCAACAAGTTGGGGAGTCCGGAGTCCTGCTCGGCGGATGGTCGGGCTTATCGGAGTCCCAAACTTGTTTGGGCCAGTGCCGTGCCCCCAACAAGTTGGGGAGTCCGGAGTCCTGCTCGGCGGATGGTCGGGCTTATCGGAGTCCCAGACTTGTTTGGGCCAGTGCTGTGCCCCCAACAAGTTGGGGAGTCCGGAGTCCCGTAAGTTGGGGGGTTCGGAGAGTTTGCAGGAGGAGAGTGCATGCGCATCGCAGTCTTTGGTACCGGTGCCGTGGGGGGGTACTTTGGCGGGCGGCTGGCCCACGCGGGAGAGGACGTCACATTCATCGCCCGTGGCGCACAGTTGCGGGCGCTGCGGGAGCGCGGCTTGCGCGTGGACAGCCCCACGGGCGACTTTGTGGTGCAGCCCGTCCAGGCGACCGGCGACCCGGCGCAGGTGGGTGCGGTGGACGCCGTCCTGGTCGGCGTGAAGGCCTGGCAGGTGACGGAGGCGGCGCGGGCCATGCTTCCGCTCGTCGGGCCGGCGACGTTCGTCGTGCCGCTGCAGAACGGCGTCGAAGCGCCCGACCAGTTGGCGGCGGTGCTCGGCGCTGAGCACGTGCTGGGTGGGTTGTGCAGGATTGTCAGCCTGGTCGTCGAGCCAGGCCACGTCCGCCACGCCGGCCTGGAGCCCTACGTCGCGCTGGGCGAACTGGACAACCGGCCCAGCCAGCGGGCTGAACGGCTGCGCGAGGCGTTCGCGCGGGCGGGGGTGACGGCCGAGATCCCCCCGGATATTCGCGTGGCCCTGTGGGAGAAGTTCCTGTTCATCGCCTCGTTCAGCGGGGTGGGGGCGGTGACGCGCGCTCCGGCCGGCGTGTTGCGCGCGCTGCCGGAAACGCGCCAGATGCTGGAACAGGCGATGCGCGAGATCCTGGCTGTGGCGCGGGCAAAAGGCATTGCCTTGCCGGAGGACAGCATTCCCAGGACGATGGCGCTCGTCGAGAACCTGCCGCCGGATGGGACGGCCTCGATGCAGCGGGACATCTTAGCCGGGCGACCATCGGAACTGGAGTCGCAGAACGGGGCCGTCGTGCGCCTGGGGCGGGATGTGGGCGTGGCAACCCCGCTGCACGCCTTTATCTATCACAGCCTGTTGCCGCTCGAGTTGCGCACACGGGGCCAGGTACAGTTTGCACTATAGAATTACTGTGGACGCGGATTTTCACGGATGAACACGGATAGAATCAGAAGAATCCGCGTTGATCCGCGTTGATCCGCGTCCAATAGATTTGATTGCGGCAAGAGGCCGCGCTATGAGTCTCCACAACGTGAACGTCAAGTTCGTCATCCGCGGGTTGCTCTTCGCGCTCCCGGTAGCCGCGATCACCACAGTCGTCACCCTCAGACTGATGGTGACACAGAGCTGGATTTATCCAGCCCCTGCCCCAACCCCGCTGCCCCCAACCCTCCTCGTGCCGCGCGGTGAACTGCCGGCCGGGCCAGGTGGATTGGAAGAGTGGGTCCAGGCGCGCGATAAACCGTACGTCCTGGCCGGCAGTGGGTTCCTGCTCGCGCTCGACGATGGCGAGGTGGTGGGCGTGACGACGGCGCACAGCGTGCCGTTCGGCAATCCCACCCATCCGGTCGAACGGATCGCGTTGCGCGTGGCCGGCCAGGCCGAGTTCGTGGCCGAGTTCGATACGTTGCGAGGCTGGCCGGGCCGGCCGTTTGCAGGTGAAAATCTGACGCTGGATTACGTGTTGCTACAGGTTGATCGGCCGCCTGGCGCAGACCTGCTTCTCACGCCCGACCCGCGCGGCGCGCCGCAGCCCGGCGAACGGGTCTTGCTGTTCAGCGGCCTGGGAGACGGCCACGGCGGCCGGTGCACTCTGGAGGGGACGGTTCAATCGGTCAGCGACACGGCCGTGTGGGTGTTGATGGATGAGTGGTTCGATCCGGGCTTGATGAGCGGGTCGCCGTTTGTCAGCCAGCATACCGGCCAGGTGGTGGGAATGGTCGTCGCGGGCAGTCCACGGCGCGGCGGGTGGCTGGTGGGCGCACATCCCATCGGCTCTATCGTGCAGCACGCCGGGTCGGCGACAGAGGTTCTCAAGATGAGCGAGTACCCGTAGGACAAACAGGACAAGATGGCATCATACCTTCACCTCCAGGACATTGCCGTGTACGGAACCGATGCCCAACGCGGGAATCTGCTCGGCGTTCAGCCCTTCATGGAGCCAGCGGATTATGCCTCCGCGGAGACATTCACGGTCAAGATAGATGGTTACCTGGACGTGGCGTTTCGGCAAGGCTGGCTCAACGAGAAGACAATCGTTGTCTTCCCGGAGTACATCGGCACCTGGCTGGTCGTGGCAGGCGAGCAAGCGCGCGTTCATCAGGCTGAAACCGTCGCCGCTGCAATGCAGGCGCTCGTCCTGAGCCATCCGCTGTCTTTTCTCAAGATGCTGGCGTCTGCTAAGGCAGAAGATCGGGTAAAATACAGCCTGTTTCGGATGAAGGCGGCCCGTATGGCGGAGATTTACCAGCGCGTGTTTTCTGGGCTGGCGAGAAAATACGCGGTGACGCTGGTAGCCGGATCGATCGTCCTTCCATCCCCCGCAGTCCGCGACGGGCGGTTGGCGATCGGCGCTGGCCGGCTGTACAACACCTCCGTCGTGTACCGACCCGACGGTACAGCACATCCAGACCTGGTCCGCAAGGTTTTCCCCATCAGCGCTGAACGGCCGTTTACCACGCCGGCCTCTGCCGTAGAACTGCCCGTCTTCGCTACGCCCGCCGGAAGGCTGGGGGTGCTGATCTGTGCGGATTCCTGGTATCCTGCTGCCTACGAGGCGCTCAAGGCCAGGCAGGCCGACATGGTCGCCGTACCCTCCTACCTGGCGCCGGACTCTATCTGGGAAAAGCCCTGGCGGGGGTACGACGGCGCGCCAGCACCCGACGACGTAGGTGCGCGCGACGCCGGCCAGATCACCGAGGGGCAGGCCTGGCTCAAGTATGCGCTGGCCGGCCGGCTGGCGGGTGCAGGTGTCGAACACGGCATCAACGTCTTCCTGCGTGGCAACCTCTGGGACCTGGGTTCGGATGGCCACACGGTCGTGGTCCGGGGGCGGGCCGTGGTAGAAGCCAGGCACGTTGCCGGTGCTGCGCTCGCCAACTCCTGGTTGTGAGAGCGTCCCAATTCGTTGTCCCAACCCGCTTCCGGTGGTATAATCTGCCTTGCCATGGGCAAATGGGCCGCCCTTCTATTACTCCTGC
>Ga0315285_10000918_pt1 | contig 30740 bp, 29 predicted proteins | sample YL17G09_36_MG_FD_203698 | JGI IMG/M metagenome (GOLD analysis project Ga0315285, IMG submission 203698) | Sediment microbial communities from Yellowstone Lake, YNP, Wyoming, USA - YL17G09_36 | ecosystem: Environmental > Aquatic > Freshwater > Lake > Sediment | place: USA: Wyoming | collected...
CGAGAAGGACCATCTCCCGGTGACCGATCTGACCGAGTGCCTGGGCGATTTCGCCGACACCGCCGCGGCCATCGCGAGGCTGGATCTCGTGATCAGCGTGGATACCGCCGTGGCGCATCTGGCCGGCGCGCTGGGGAAGCCGGTCTGGGTCCTGCTTCCCTTCGCCCCGGACTGGCGCTGGATGCTCGACCGGGAGGACAGCCCCTGGTATCCCACCGCCAGGCTGTTCCGGCAGACACGGCCCGGCGACTGGCCGGGGGTGTTCGACCGGGTGGGCACCGCGCTGGAGGACACTCCCGCGTCTCCTGATTTCCTCGCGGGTTCCTCCCCCGCGGCTTGCCACAGGGAGGCTTCATTCCGCCGCCGGCACCTACCGGCGTACTGAGGGGGTCCCGCCTTGTGAAGAGGAGCCGTCCGCCGCTGCTCCGACCGAGACATCGGACATGTCTCGACAGCGGCACTCGCCCTCGGGACGTCACGAATGAAGATCCATTAAGGATCGAGGAAAAGAACGGCATGATCTCACGACCCAGGAATTCAATCTGTTTCAACATGCTTGTGTGGGGCGAAGCATATGCAAATCTATTCCTGGACGTTGCATTGAAATCTCTGCTGGATGAAACCAATCTCCCCGCGATACGAGACCGCGCAGAACTCCTGATCGTCACAGATAAAGAAACGGAACAGCTCATTATTGCAGACGGCAACTATCACCGCTTACGAGCCACCTTGCCGGTGCGGATATGCATTTTCACGGCCGAGGGAAACAAGTACAACTCTCGCTATCCAATACAGGCACAATTACACAAGTTGTGCATTGCGGATGCGTTGAAGAACAATACGGCAATGTCATTCATGTCGCCGGATGCCACATACGGAAAAGGATATTGCCAGCACTTACTCGCGAAATTGGACGAAGGATACTCTGCTGTCTTGGGTGTGCCAATGCGGTCGGCTGCAGAACCGATGATCCCACTCCTGACTGCTCTTGATGGAGCGCCAACCGCAGAACAGCTATTTCATTGGGCATTTAGGAATATGCATCCGCTCTGGGTGGCATCACATTGGCATAGCCCCATGTTCAGTAGAATCCCTTACACGATGTTGTGGACAAATGACAATCAAATGATCGCAAGGTCTTTCTCACTACATCCCTTGCTGCTTGTTCCCAGCGAAGAGATGCATGAGACAGGCGCCGTGGTCGATAGTGTCTTACCCACCATGTGCACACATCCCTACATGGCGTTCGATTGGGCCGAATTTCCTTCTGCCGGAGTCGAGTTTCTCTTTTGTTGGTATCCGCCATTTTCGTTTTCACGGGCCAACGCGCGGACCGTTGCCGAATGGTCCAAGACTGCTATGGACAAAAGGCAACTCGCCAATCTCAACCATGTGTTCCACTATCGAATAGGCCGCGAGAGTCCGCAAGACCTAATAAGGCAATCTGATGAAGTCATCACACAGATTCTGCATTACCGTTCTACAATATGAAGAGTACGGCGTGACAGAGAAGATAAGGGTGCATGCGCACATGGAGGGATAGTCACCACATGGATGCCATAGCATGCAAGTGCTGCAATGCCCGTGCAATATTGTTGGGTTCGATTGATTTCAACAAGACCTGCATGGATCAGCGTTTAGGTAAGCTGGTGTTCCCCAGCGCCAATAGGCCAATTCCATATTGGGGATGCACGAATTGCGGATTTGTGTTCACGCAATATATGGACAATTGGAGCGCAGATGAGTTTCGTCGTGAAATATATAACAAGGATTGGTATAAGTGTGATATTCCGCCCCCTGGAGAAGGGTATGACATCGACCGTAATCATCCATCGTATAAGACTGGCCTCAGATATGCGCAGCTTCTTGAAAAGAGCCGAGACGACATTCGAATATTGGACTATGGGTCCGGGGGCAACCCGGGTGCTGTCGCTGTCGCTTTGTTGGAGTCTGGCTACACAGTGCACTCTTATGAGCCATACCTGTCCGATAAGACATCTAACATCCCAGATGGAAAATATGACGTAATTACAATGCTAGAAGTTATTGAGCATTGCCATAATCTCGAGGAAGTCATCTGTTTCATGCGCACAAGGCTATGCCGGGACGGCATTTTGGCAATCAGCACACTGCTGCATCCACACCCAACGAACCAGACAGTGCTCAACTCTTGGTATATCGCTCCGAGGAATGGTCACGTGTCGATATTTACCTTGCCGGCGCTAACACTGCTATTCCACAGGGTGGGGATCAAGATCATACACACGGCAAAGGGACTGTTCGGATTGTATAACTTCCCATTGTGGGAGAATAGTGTCATGTTCTGGTGACAGGTGGGTGCGCTGCGCGACGCCCTGTGGCCATGGAGCGGGCCTGCTCCCCCATGTTGGCCACCGCACCGATCCTTGCGTCAAAGCCGTGCCGCGCCGAGCAGTGGCTGCGGAAGACAGCCCGGGGCGGAGGGACAGGGGCCTGGAGCGTCATCCCTATATCGGATCGCGGACCCGTTCTCGTGCAGCGGCGTCGAGGCCAGAGACCAGAGCCGAGAAAGGGGGAAGTTGCGCGGGATGCGGCAGGGAAGTACCGCTTTCGCATCGCTCTTGGGTGGAAGCAAGGGGGTCATCGGGCAGTCCACCAAGAGGGTGATCAGCGGAGTTGGATTAACCAGCGATCCGCCAGCACGTTCACGCGGCATATCCGGAAGCGGGGCCGGAGCCAGTCGATAAGCGCCCGAAAGGCTGGACGGTCCACGGTGTTGCTAACCTTCCTTGAGGCCCCGGAACTCTTCTTCGATGGTTGGCCCGACGCGCTTGGAGGTGTCGGGGATGCCTCCGACAATGAGACCCACGTGCAGTGCGATTGACTCCCCAGGGGGAGGGCACGCCTTCGAGAGGTGCCGGCATCGAATCGTCGCGGACTGCACAATTCCAGAGAGCACGCTCAGCCCACCATCGCCCGATACTCAGACATCTGATACAACGACGCGGTCATTGCCTCATCTCGACTTTCGGCAAAGGGACAATGAACTTCCCACCTTGTCTCAGATACGTCGTATGCCTGCTCATTATCATACCGGCGAATCTCCAAGCCAGAATCACCAAGTAATCCGGCTTCCGTTCATAGATCGCTTGCGGGGATACTACCGGAATGTGATGCCCGGGGCTGAACAAGTTCTGCCGAGAAGAGTTGTCGTCCACAATATAGCCCAGGTAGTCGGCGAGGTGGAAGTGATACAGGAGGACGGTAGTGGTTGCCGAAGCGCCATAGCCCGCACCATTCTTTCCTTCTCTTTTCAGCTCATCCAGTAGTGCGGTAATCTGCCGTTGCCTTGTTGCGATCTTCCTGGCCCAGGACTCGAAGATCTCCGGACGATCAAGACCGCGCGATTCCTCGAGGGTGATCAACTCCTCAACCGTGAGTGATGGTTTTCGTGGTCCGCCTGCCAGTTGCGCAACACCACGCAAGGATCCCCCCTTTTCCGGGATGCGCTGCACATCCAATAATTCCATACCATGGCGGCTAAGGAAGGTGCGGAGAGGCTTGACCGAATGATGGCAAAGGTGCTCATGGTAGATGAAGTCGAATACCATATTTTCGATCATATCGAGAATGTATGATACCTCGAAGACGAAGAGGCCGTCAGGGGCGAGTAGATGGCGCACACCGTCTGCCATATCAGCCAAGTTGTCCGCGTGCGCAAACACGTTGTTGGCACACACGAGCGTTGCGGCCCCATATTGCGGTCTGATCTCGCGAGCGAGGCCGCACGTAAAGAAACTCGATAGAGTCTCGAGACCCAATTCGTTGGCTCTTTCCGCAATTTCTCGAGCCGGGTCGACCCCCAGCACCCGCATTCCCCCTTCACGAAAGAACCGCAACAACGTTCCATCGTTGCTGCCGATCTCGACCACGAGCGCGTCTCGCGGCTCCCCGGCGAGGGGCAGCACATCGCGGGCGTACTCGCGAAAATGCTCCACCAGTCCAGGAGAGCTCGAGGTCTCATAGATGTAATTCCCGAACAGAAGGTCGGGATGGACGACATCGAGCAGTTGAACGTGTCCGCAACTCCGGCACAGAAACAAATCAAGGGGATATACCTCTTGCGTCTCGTGCACCTTCGCCGCCGGAACATAGGCATCAACTGGCGGCGTTGGAGTGAGCTGCAGCACAAGTGTAAGATCGGACCCCTCACACAATCGGCATGAATGACGGCGATACACCATCGCTCCCATGTTCCCCCCACTCGCAGGCGCTGTAGCCTTTCCGGCGAGAGCTACGTTTGCCCGGCCTCCAACCTCACCACCAGGGCCTCCTGCAGTTGCAGCGACAGGCCACCATCCACCACGATGTCTTGGCCTGTTAGAAATGAGGACTTCGGGCTGCAGAGGAACTCAACGACGTGGGCCACATCTTCAGCGGTCCCCATCCGCTCAAGCGGAGTGAGCCTGCGATATAGATTCATCAGCTTCTCATTCTGAAGGTACGCACGCCGCGACTCTTCCTTCAGTACCGTGCCAGGCGAGATGGAGTTGACCCTGATGCCCTTGGTTCCCAAGGTCACGGCATAGTACCGAACCATTTGAACGAGACCCGCTTTTGCAACGTGGTAGCCCAGGGGCAGATTCGGGGATATCAGGTGCGCGTTGATGGAACTCACTAGCACAATCGAGGCATTCGATCGGTCGAAATGGTTGCTGACTCTCTCGATCACCATCCGAGTGGCAGTCAAGCTAGTCTCAATTTCCCCTGCCCATCCCTCTCCCTTCCCCCGATAACGCTGAAAGAATACGAGGTGGTGCAGTTTCCCGTTACGCTCCACCACTTCGGACAGTGCGCGCGAGAGTCGGTCGTGGTCGAGCAGGTCTACTGGCCAATGGTGGACATCCCCGGTTGGCAATCCCTTGGATGGAGCCGCCCGGCCAATCACTGACACGAGATGCCCCGCCGAAGCGAGGAGCCCGACGAAACATAGCCCGATCCCCTTGGTTCCCCCAATGACCAGAGTATGTTCTCCGTGCCTCACGTCATCTGGCATTTGGATTGGCCTAAATCCCCTGCGTCTTCAGGCGCAGGAACTCGTCCACCGCCCCAGTCAGTTGCGCCATGTACCTTCCCACCGCCATGGCATCGGTGTCCTCCGGAGCCCACGGGGCAAATGTCGTGTCCGACCTTCTGAATGGACCCTGGGTCGTCTCTTGCACGACGAAAATGTCAGACCGAATAATAAGGGTATGATACACGCTCTCTGGAGTTCTGCAGTAGAACTCCCGCCCGGAATTGAACGCCCCGAGGGGTATCGCGTCGGTAACCCTCCCATCGCCGTCAAGAAAGACAAACTCGGCTACACCTTCGATGATGTGTACCGACTCCTCTTTGCCGATATGACGACTGGGGCGGATGTACGAACTCTTCCCGAACACTATGATCATCTCCTGCAGCCTATCAGCAATATCCTTGTGCGCACAGAGCCGCACCCTCTTCCGCCCACTCTCGAGGACTCGCTCCTTCAGGAACTGCACAGCCGACCGCCCCACCTTCACGATAGGCTCATCGGCCACGTACACATCCGCGCTGATTGCCTTTGCTCGAATCATCAGCTCATCTCCTTGCGAATCTTCCCGGTCCCCGGAATCCCATCCGGCTACGGTTCGAGCCGCTCGGGGTCACGAGAATTCACCGCCCGGGCTTCTCCTTGCTCTGAAGACAGCTCGCCAGACGCGCCACATACTCTTCTACCGCAGCCACATCCACTTCCTCCGGCGCCCATGGTGCAAAGATGGTATCCGCGCGCTCAAATGGTCCCGGAGTCGATTCGTGTATCACGATCACATCCGACCGAATGAGCAGTGTATGATACGCGGAATCTGGGATCCTGCAGTAGAATTGCCGACCTGAGGAAAAGTCGCCAAGGGGAACCACCTCGGTAATATTCCCCGCGTCGTCGAAGAAGACGAAATCCGCCATTCCCTCGAGAATGTGGAGGGATTCGTCCTTTCCCAGGTGTTTGTTGGGTCGAACGTATGTTTCCTTCACGTATACCACGAACATTTCATGAAGCGTATCCTCCACGGCCTTGTGTGCACACAAACGGATTCTCTTCCGTGCGGTGGCATGCACCCGCGCCTTCAAGGACTCGACATCCGATCGCCCGAGATGGACGATCCTCTCGTCGGCGATGTGCACTTCCTCACTGACTGCCTTCGTCCGTAACATTCTCTCCTCCCCTGGCATTTGAGACCACTTGGATCTCGAGTTATCCCTCTACAGGATTGTTTCACGCTTCGTGCAGCACAGGGCAAACAGATAGTGTGCCATCGGATAGAAACCCGTATGAACCACTTCGTCATTCATGGAAAAGATGAATACGTTATGGAAGAAGCGGCCCACCAGCTCTCTGAGCTGCGAGTGATCCTTGCAGTTAATATGCCCTTCCTGACTTCCGGGAGACGCGTAACGCTGCGACTGCATGGACGGAGTTCCGATGATGAGCGCACCATCCTGCGTGAGGGATTGGACGATGTTGGACACGAACTGCTGCTCACGGTCCTGTGCGATATGTTCCAAGACATCGAGGGCATAGGCACCATCGAAACGGCCGCGGACGGGCCCCTCCAGAATGTCGTGCACGATACACTCAAACCGCCAACGCTCGGCCATATGGTCCGCGGCATCCTTCACGAAGAGTGGATCGAAGTCGATTGCCGTCACATTCTTTACTTCCTGCAGGACGACACGGGTACCAAACGCATCCGCGCATCCGATTTCGAGGACATGATTCTTGCCGCTCAGCATCTTCGCGACAAACTTGTATCTCGCCAATACGAACAGCAAGCGTCGGGGGTCGTCTGACCATACTTGATTGCTCATCAGGCCAAGGGCGGTCACCCCGTGGCGCTCACGGACATCGAGACATATGCGGTATTGCGGCTCTCGGGTCTCTTCGTCGCTCATGGCTCACGCCGCCTTCGCTTCCCACTCCAAACCGACCTTCTCCATCGCCGCCACGACCTTCCCGCTGACCTCCGGCCGCATGAAGACGAAGTTGAATATATACTGCGACCGGTGGTATTCGCCCGGCTCCAGCCGGCGCAGCTGCGTATCTGTGTGGCTGTCCGCGTACGTCTCGTAACCCAGGCGCGCCATGAACCCCCGCATTTCTTCCTCACTCGTCCTCGCCTGGCGCAGCGCGTTGGGGTTGTTCTCGCATATCACGATCGGCACCCGTGCGTTCGTCAGTACATTCATCGCCCCCTGCAGCACCTGCGTCTCGAAACCTTCCACGTCGATCTTGATCGCCTTCACCGTTCCAGGGCCGGAGTGCCCCATCAGCACCTGGTCCAGCGGCGTCACGAACACCGGCTGTTTCTTCATCGTGTTCCGGTGTTCGACATACTGCTGTTCGCTCGCCAGGTCCCGTAGCGAATTACCTCCGTCGTTCACGGGGCACACCGACAACTCGGACACCCCCGCCCCCGCCCCACACGCCCAGTGGAACGGCAGCACGTTCGTGATACCGTTCATCCGCAGGTGCTTCAGCAGCCACTCGTAGTTTCGCTGCTCTGGTTCAAACGCCAGCACCTGTCCCATCGGTCCCACCAGCCGGCTTGCCAACAGTGTGAAATAACCCACATGCGCCCCGATATCAATGAACATATCCCCCGGCCCCAGCGTCAGGCACAGCACCATCGATGTCCCCATTTCGAACAGCCTGCCCTTCGACAGGAAACTGTGGAGGATCTGGTGGGAAAACAGCGACAAATCGAACTCGAACGCCATCGAATGCTTCTGCTCGCGGCACACCAGGGTGAACGTAAAGGGCGTATTTGCCACCGCAGTCTCCTTTCAGCAGATTGGAGCCACAGGGCTGAGACCGTCGGGGTGCAATCTGGATTGCGGCCCTCGTCTCTGCTCGTCGCTCATGGCTCATTCAAAGAAAATGAAGGAGTGGTCTCCGGCGTATCTCGTCGTGCGGAACCACCAGTCCCACTCGGCCGGCGTGCAGAACATTTCACAGGTCAACTGCCAGTACATCAGGTTCACCTTCTCTACTTCGTTCCGGTACGACTCCACGCAGACGTACTTATGCCGCCGCCCGACCCGCTGGATCTCCCGCAGTGCGTCGTACAACTCATCGCAGTACAGGTTGTGCAGCGTCGTAATGGAGAAGACGAAATCAAAGCTCCTGTCCGGGAAGGGAAGGTGCGCCGCAGTCCCGTGGATGAGGCACGGCTTCACCTCCTCCTTTGCGTGGGCGAGGGCATAGCGGGAAATGTCGAGGCCGACGACCTCGACGCCGGGGAGCACTTGCGTGAAGTCGTACAGCAGGAAGCCCTTTCCGCATCCGACATCCAAGATTCGGCTCTCGGGCGTCAGCCCGTAATGCCGCACCATGCTTTCTGCGACGGACCGCCAGCGCCCGTCATAGCGATACCCGCCATAGCCTGTGCGCCGATCCCCGTCCCAGTACTCCACGTCCCATTTCTTCGCGAGCGTCGCCGCTTCAGCCTTGGGGAACTCCGTCACCCGGGCCAGATAGTCCCTGGTGGTCCGCTTGTGGATCGAGGAGAGGAAGTCGATGTGGGCCATCCGAATGCCTTTCCTATGGTGTGTGCTGGTACTCCAGCGACTGCGTTTGGATCTGCTCCCAGTACGTGTCCACCCAGTCCACGACCTCGGCCAGCCCGGCTTCCAGGGTCACCTGTGGAGCCCAGCCGAGTTCCGCCCGGGCGCGGCCGGAGTCGATCACGTACGCTGCGTCCTGCCCCGGCCGCTCGGCGACCGCTCGGGTGGCCCGATCAAACGCGCGGCCTGTGCGCTCGCAGAGCATGCGGACCACATCACGCACGGCCACGCCTCGATCGGGAGAGAGGTGGTAGAGCGCGCCGATCCGCCCCCGCTCCAGGATGCTCAGCTCGCCACGGGAGACGTCGCGGATGTGGATGTAGGACTTGACCGCCTGGCCTCCGCCGTGCAGGTCGATTATTTGGCCCCGCTTCATGTAGATCACCGAGCGCGGGATGATCTTGAAGAGTTGCTGGCGGGCTCCGTAGACGTTGGTGGCGCGGACGCTCACCAGCGGAAACCCGAACTGCTTCCGGTACGTGGAGAGGAGGAGATCCGCAGCGGCCTTGGAAGCCGCGTAGGGGGTACTCGGGTTCAAGGGAGCGTCTTCTGTCACCCGGCCGACGCAGGTCCCGTACACCTCGGGAGAGGAGACGTGGAGGTAGCGCTGGAGGTAGTCGCGTCGCCGGAGGTGATTGATGAGGGCGGCCAGGGCCACCGTGTTGGTTTGGAACCAGTGCTCCGGGTGTTCCCAGCTCGGCCCGACCTCGCTCTGGGCGGCGAAGTTGACGATGCGGGAAGGGCGCACTGTATCCAGCAGCTCGAGGAGGGCCGGGATGTCGCGGTTCAGGTCGCACTGGACGTACCGGTACCGGGATAGGTCGCGCCGCAACTTGTAGCGCAGGAAGAGCTCGGACCGCTCGGCCGACCGGCTCACCCCGGTGACGTCATACCGGGGATCGTCCAGGAGCAGATCGACGAAGTCCTGCCCCGAAAACGAGTTCGCCCCCAGCACCATTACCGGCACTCGCTCGGCCGATGCCATGGTCACTCCACTCCCCGGACCGCCCGCAGCGCCCGGCGTGCCTTGTCCAACTGGACCGCCAGTCGGTCGGTGGCCAGGCTCCCATCGCTGGCGAAGCGGCGCCGGTCCCGGCTGATCGGCAGGAATTCGTTCAAGAGGATGCAGCACCATTTCATGCGATAGACCGGCAGGAGCAGGTCCGCGCGCTGCCGCGCCTGCTCCGGCTGAAGCTGATCCTCCAGCACGAAGGAGGCGAATCGGGCGTAGCAGGCTGGCGGGACGGGTACCGCGGGCTGGCAGAAGAAATCGCAGATCAGCTTGGCCGGATCGTCCCAGCCGGCGTATTCGAAATCGATGAACCGCAGCGTCCCAGCCGCCGTCCGTAGGCAATTGTGAAAGCCGAAGTCGGAGGGCGAGATGCGCCTGTCCCCCGGGAGAATTGGAGTCGAGACGGTGAAGCCCAGCCTGTCGGCCGCATGTCGAACTCGCTCCTGTACCTCAGCCCAGATCGGAATCAATTCTCGATCGGCGAAACGCGCCGCCTCCTGATGGGCCGGACTTTCGGGCTCGACGTAGAGCAGACCGCGCACTCTGCGATCGACGCAGCCCAGATGGTCTTCCAGGCTGAAGCAGGCCTCTGAGGCATCCGGCAATGCCTGCGCCTCCGGGGTGTCGCGCCAGCAGTTCAGTTCCCGGTAAAACGTCATGGCCTGAGCCACGGCGTCCAGGTCGACCTCGGTCGGTGTGAGCGGCCGGCCGGGGATGAACTCATACAGGGCGGCGCCCCCCTCCGGATCATCGGCCAGCGGGCGCGGGACCGCACGAATCCCATGTCCCCACGCGAACCGAAGAAACGCCCCCTCCGCGCGTAGACGGTCGCGCGGATCGGCTGGGTGCCGGAAGTAGACCTTGAGCAACGCCTGGCCACCCGTGCCCTCTGCCAGGAAGAGCCGGTTGTTGGCTCCGCCCGCGAGCGGGTGAAGCCGTCTCAGTTTTCCGAGATCCGCCCGAGCCAGCAGCACCTCCACGAGGCAATGCAGTGCTGCCGAGTCGGATACCACCTGGGCAGCCATCAGCCGAGGAGGGCCTCGACCTCTGACCAGGACCGGGCGCGTAACATGGCTGGACCAGCGCCGGGTGTCCCGCTCGGGTCGAAGAGGATACGCCGAACGCCCGCAGGAAAACCTGGTTCGGCAAGGAACTCGGGTAGGTCATCGATGAACACGTCGCACTGGAGCACGACGATGCGGTTCAGTTTGGCCTCCTTGGTCAATTCGAAATATACCCGGTCCGGTGTGAGCCCGCCCCCCGCGACATCGTAGAAGCCGTGGGCAGTTAGCCAGCGGTGCCCGGCAGCATGGAGGTCGTGATGCTCTCCCAGGATCGGGTACCGCGTCTTATGACTGACGACGTATGGCGTGATCCCGTGGTCCCGGCAGCAGCGAATGAACTCCAGTGCCCCGGGAAAGGGCTCGGCGTCGACGATGTGCGCGCCGTACACCTCTCCCTGCAGCTCCGTCCAGGCCCCCTCCCGCCCGGAGCGTCGCAGGAAATCTCGAATCTCGCCTTTGGTCGGCGGCAGGTCTGTGGGAATCAGACACCGGGACACAGCCAGACGGTGAAACAGGGTGTCATAGCACACAATGGTGTTGTCGAAATCGACCCCAATCCTCATCGCCAACCTACACCCGTTCTGCCATATCGATGAGCGGGCGAAGAGCCCGGCCCGACTCGAGATCCTGCAGGGCGGTGTTGACCTCGTCCAGCCGATAGCTCTTCTCCGTCAGCGGCGCAAGATGGAGCTTTCCGCCGGCCAGGAGGCGCCCGTAGCGCAAGGTGTCACGGTCCGGCTGACTGTCGCCGCCCCAGGTTCCCAGGAGCCGCTTGCCCTGGTTGAGCTCGCGCGGGTCTATGGTCAGCTCTTCTCCGTGCCGGGCGTTCCCCACCACGATGGCCCGACCGCCCTGCACCCGCACGCTCCTCAGGGCTTGCCGCATCACATCCGGGCGCCCGGAGGCTTCGATGGCAATGTCGACGCCGTCCGGGCACGTGGCCCGAATCGCCTCGACCACGTCCCCGACACCCGCCTGCACGACGTGGGTGGCGCCGAGGCGCCGGGCCACATCCAGCTTGGCCTCGGACACGTCGATGGCGATAATGGGCAGGCAGCCGCCGAGCCCGGCGCCCAAGACGGCGCAGAGGCCGACGCCGCCGACACCGAAGACCGCCAGGCTCTCCCCGGGCCGGGCCTGGGCGACGTTCCACACGGCACCGATCCCTGTCGGGACGGCGCAGCCCAGCATGGCGGCCTCTCGCAGGGGAACCCCCGCAGGCAGCAGGGTCAGCCGATTCTCACTGATGACGGCGTGCCGGCTGAAGGTCGTGATCGCCCCCGCGTTCACGGACTTCTCGCCCCAGCCATAGACCGTGCTCGCAACGTCCGCCCCACTCCCCTTGATCCAGGAGAGGACCACTGCGTCTCCCGGACGCACCTTGGTGACCCCCGGGCCCACCTCCCGCACGGTCCCGCTGCCCTCGTGGCCGAGGCAATGCGGCAGGAACCGATCCTGGCCGCGATAGCCGCTGGCCTCCAGAATCTGCGTGTGACACACGCCGCTGACGGCCACCTCGATCAGCGCCTGGCCGGGCTTCAACGCAGGAATCTGCAGGTCGGCCAGGACGAGTGGGCAACCGAGCTCCACGAGCACTGCGGCCTGCGTCTTCATGCCTGGTCCACCCTCCTGCCGTTGAGAGTCCGAAGGATCTCAGTCGCGATCGCATCCGGGGTGAGCCCGAAGCGTTCCCGGGCATGCTGCTGGCCTCCCGCCTCGTGCAGGAAGGCGTCCGCCGTCCCGAACCGACACAGTCGTGTCCGTGAGGGGGGCTGATCCGCAAGCCACTCGGCGACCCCGCCGCCGAGTCCGCCGATGCGGCCATGCTCCTCGATAGTGGCCACAACGGCGAAGCGCGAAAAGGCATCGCGCAAGAGATCCACGTCCAGGGGCTTCACGGTATGGAGGCTCACGACTTGCGCCGAGATACCAGCCGCGTCCAGCGCCGCCCCGGCGTCCAGCGCCAAGGAGAGGACGTTGCCCGTGCTGAGCAGGCAGACCTCGCGCCCCTCGCGAACGCGGATGCCCTTCCCGATCCTGAAGTCCGGCAGGCTGGTGTGCACGATGGGCTCGCCCTTCTTGCCGAGCCGCAGGTACACCGGACCGTTGTGACGGAGGGCGGCGCGGAGGGCTAGGCGGACCTCCACCGGATCGCCTGGGCAGAGCACCGTCATCCCGGGTAGGGCTCGCAGAATGGCGATGTCCTCGCACGCGTGATGGGTGCAACCATTGGCGGCGTAAGCCAATCCCGCGCCCACACCGGCGATGACCACCGGGAGATGCTGGTAGCAGACGTCCACGCGGATCTGCTCGAAACATCGCGTGGTAGCGAACGAGGCGATGGTATAGGCCACGGGCCGCAGCCCGCAGGCGGCCATCCCGGCCGAGAGGCCGATCATGTTCGCCTCGGCGACGCCACAGTTGATGAAGCGCTGGGGGAAGCGTGCCTTGAAGGGATCGAAGAGGCGGTTCCCAATATCGGCGGAGACCAAGACAACCCGGAGGTCTTCCTCGCCCAGGGCGGTGATCTCCGCTGCGAAGGCGTTCCTCACCTCCCCAACTCCTGCTTGGCCCGCCGCACCTCGTCGGCAGTGGGGATGCGGTAGTGCCAGTTGTTGTCGTCTTCCATGAAGGAGATGCCTTTGCCCTTCACGGTGTGGGCGATGATGGCCACGGGCTTCCCGGTGCCGTCCGGCACGCGGCTCAGCACGCGGGAGACGGCCTGGAGGTCGTGGCCGTCCACCTCGGAACTGCTCCACCCGAAGGCGGCCCACTTCTCGCGCAATGAGGGAAGGGCGGTCACTTCATTGCTCCGGCCCGTGGCCTGCCACTTGTTGTAGTCAATGACGGCACACAGGTTCTCCATCCGGTGGGCCGGGGCCAAGAGAGCCGCTTCCCAGACTGAGCCTTCGTTGCACTCGCCATCGCTCATCACCACGTAGACCCGGTAGCGTCGGTCCTGGATGCGTCCGGCCAAAGCCATCCCCAGACCGAGGGACAGGCCGTGGCCCAGGGAGCCGCTGGCAATCTCCACCCCGGGGACGCAATGGGCGCTGGGATGTTCGGGTAGATTCCCCCCAGCCTGCGCAAAGGTGTCCAGCCGCGTCACCGGAAAGAAACCGCGATAGGCCAGTGCCGCGTAGAGCGTCGTCGCGGCATGGCCCTTACTCAAGAGCAAGCGATCCCGATCCGGATCCTCGGGGTGCGCGGGGTCGATGCGAAGGCAGGTCCAGTAGGCGGCGGCGAGGATCTCCACGCAGGACAACGAGGACCCAAGGTGCGGGGCCCCCGTCCGGTAAGACATCTCGACCAGTTGGCCGCGGATCTCCCGGATGATCTGCCGAAGCTGCTCGACACTTAGGCTCATTTCAACCCCAGGGTTTGCATGCGCTTGATGTTGAAGTAGCGGTCGTCCGTCATGGAGTTCGGTACCTTGCGGGCGTCAAAGGCCGCCTGCAGATCCCGCACGGCATCCGCGATAGTACGGCGCGCCTCAAAGCCGAGTTCGCGCCGGATCTTTTCCGAAGATATGTGATAGGACCGGTTGTCGTCCGCGGGCATGGTGACGATCTGCACATCGGGTCCGATTACCTGGCGGACCTGTTCGGCGATCTCGCTCACACGCTGATTGTGGTACCCCGCGTTGAAGATTTGCCCATCCGCCTTGGCCTCGGGCCAGCGGAGCACGTCCACATACAGGTCGGTCATGTCCGCGATATGGATGTTGGGCCGCTTTTGCTGGCCGCCGAAGACCTTGATGAGCCGGTTGGTGATGGCGTGGTTCGTGAGGATGTTCACGGCGAGGTCCAGGCGAAGCCGCGGGGCGTATCCGCAGACCGTGGCGGGGCGGAGGATGATCGTGGTGAATCCTGGCGCTCGCTTCTTCAGAAGGATCTCCTCGCACAGGGCCTTGTACTTCGAGTAGTCGGTAAGCGGTTGGAGCGCCAGCCCCTCGGTGACGTTCTCTTCCTCCTTGATCCCGTAGACGCTGGAAGAGGAGGCGTAAACGAATCGGCGCACGCCGCTGTCCCGAGCGACGTCGACGAGCCCGAAGAACGAGCCGTAGTTGATGGACTTGCCGAGCTCGGGATTCAGCTCGAAGCTCGGATCGTTAGAGATGCAGGCGAGGTGGATGAGCGCGTCGCAGCCGGGCAATACGCGCTCCAACAGGGGACGGTCCCGAATGTCCCCCTTCACCTGTTCGAGGTTCGGATGGTTCGCCACTCCGGAAAGCACGTCGTCCCCGTAGAGGTACAGGTCCAGAACCTTGACCCGGTAGCCGGCGGTGAGGAGTTTGGGAACCAGGGCCGACCCGACGTACCCGGCCCCTCCGGTAACAAGAACGGTCTGTGGCTTGATCAGCACCCTATTTCAGCAAGGCGGTGATGTGCTTACTGAGCGACACGCGATCCATCGAGGAACGGTTCCCCAACTCTGCGACCAAGTGCGCGCCAGCGACATTGCCGACAAAGGCCGTGATGTCCGGCGGAGCATCCAGCTTGACGAGGAGGGACGTAACAGCCAGCACCGCGTCGCCGGCACCGACCCGGTCGAGGACCCGGCTCGCAACCGCCGGCGCGTGGGTAAAGCCGGTTACGGCGTCGTAGTGGAGGCTCCCGTCCTTCCCCATCGTGACGGTAAATCTGGGGCAGTTGATTCGCCGAGCCATCTCGAGGATCTGGGGCTGGGCTGGGCATCCGCGCTGGCGCGTCTCGAGGTCCGCCTCGTGTTTCGCCAGGCAGATGTAATCCGCCCGTCGGTACTTCGAGATCGGGTTGAAGCCACGATTCCCGGCATTTGACTGGACGTTCAGCGCCAGGAAGGGAGCGCCTTCGCAGAGCACGGCGATGCTGCTGGGGGTCAGGAGCCCGTGGCCGTAATCCGCGACCACGGTGAGGTTCCGTCCAGCCATGCCCTTCCGGATGGTGGCATTGAGCTCGTCAACGTCCGCCGCCCCCCCCGGCCGATCGTCCATCCGATAGATTTCGAGTAGCTTGGCCCCTGAGTATCGATCCACGATGCGGCGCTTGTGGATCGTCGGAGCACCTGTTTGAGTGAGGAGGAGTGCGGAAACATTCGGCCGCAGGGCTGCGCGGACGAGTTCCTCTCGCCGCTCCTCCTCGCCCAGTCGCGTCACCAACCCCACATCGCGGCAGAGGCCAGCCAGATGATTCGCGATGGCGAGAGCGCCGCCCGCGTACACTTCCTCAGAGTTCTGGAGGACCGCTAAGACCGGATCCTTGGTGGACGTGCCGATGGCATCGCAAAAAACGTACTCGTCCAGGATGGCCTCGCCCACGACCAGGGGACGCAGGACGGCGGCTCGCTCCAGCCAATTCAGGATCTCGTCCACTGGATGACGGCGACGGAAATCCTCCAGGTACCGGTCCACCTCGGCGGAGAACGCGGAGAAGTGCCGGTTCAGCAACTCGGACGAGCTGAAGGTGACGTCCTCGGTGAACTGGATCTCCCCTCCGACGGACCGGATGGCCTCGGCCTCGGCCACGATGCCGCCCGTGATATCCTTTGCGGCATCCTTGTAGTCGGGGCCCTTGACGTACACGTCCGGCCGGAGGAGCTTGATAGTCTCCACCGAGAGCGGCCACCGGTTGACAGCCACGAAATCCACTGCGGCGAGGGCAGCCAAGGCCTCGGCGCGCATATCCTGGGGGAAGGTAGGCCGATGCGGCCCTTTGTTGACATACTCGTCTTGCGTCAGGGTCACGACCAGCACGTCTCCCATCCGCCTGGCCTGCTCGAAGTGCCGGATATGCCCGACGTGCAGCAGGTCGAAAACGCCGTGAGAGTGAACGATACGCCGACCCCGCACCTTGGATTCCCGCACGTACTCAGCCAGTTCGTCGAGATCCTTGATTTTTGGATTGCCTGCCATCGCCGTCCTCAAAGTACGGGTTGGGTATTCGGGGAGACGCCCCTCGCCGACGCCCCCCCTCTCACTCAAGGTGCTCGACGCCCGTTCAGGTGGCGGGGATGCGGCTGGGGGCAATTTTCACCCCAGGATCCGGCAAGTCTTGCCGGTGTCCGCGAACGTACGATCCGGCTCCCCTGGGCGCTTCGGGATATGCACGACCTCTCCACCAAGCAGTTTCACCATTCGGTTGACGCTGTGGGTGTTGCTCGATTTCACATTGAAGACTATCCCGCTGACCCAGGTCCGACGACGCGGAACGTCTTCTTGGTCAGTTTCGATGCAGGACGCATGCCGAAGTCTGCCCCAGAGCCCGGAGCTCCGCTGAAGAGGCGCACGAATACCACGGGCGGCCGGCCCTCCTCTGTCCAGTGGAGGGCCATCAACTTTCCCCGGAGACTCCGTCAGCGCGGATGGGTACTGGGGTGGACGGGTGCTACCGCTCCGGAGGACCCGAGGTACCGGACGGCCACCGGACAGACGAGCTGGCGCGCCTGCCGGACGGCGCGGGTGAGGCGCGCGGCGCACAACGCGCCGACCGGGATCCCGGTGCGTGCTGCCGTGCGGCGAGCGCTGTCCTCGAGCCCCGGCCTGGGGGGCCCCACGCGACGGACGGCGCGGGTGCGCGTCTCGTCCTGGGGGAGGAGCCGCTCACCGATTCTGCTTCCACGACGATGGACGTGTCCCGGTTCTGGAAATGTTGGCCGCCCCGTGTCGAGAGGCATTCCGCATCGCGCACCCTGTTTGTTTGCCGCAGGCCGGCTCCTGGGCTCCTCCAGGGGTGTAGGGCCCTCCGCTCTGAGACTTAACCCTGATCCGAGAAAAACCTTGAACCGCCATGATCACCCAGCTCGCGCTGGGTACCCGGGTCGCCAAAGATGCGATGTTTCGATCTCCCGATCCAAGAACGCGAAAACGCGTTCGTGGGGCCTTCAGAAGCTTGGTTTGTTTCACCCAAGGAGCTTATCCGGTCTTGGCGTTCCGGGTACCCAGCGTCAGCGCTGGGTGTCCTTGGCGGTTGATAATTTCGGATTGGGGTTAACCCATTAGGCCATGAGTTCATCCTGGACAAACAGGAGCACGTTGTTCTGCCGGGCGACGCGCCGCATCTCCGGGGTGAATCCACTCCGGCTGAAGAGCGCGAACGATTCCCGTCGGTCAGTCGTACCCCAGACGACGCGGCGGGCCTTCTCCGTGAGCGCCCGGTAGATGTCCGTGCCGATCGGGCGCTCGCTCCATTTGACCTCGCCGAACAGGATGGCGTTGGCTTCGTCGTTGATGCCCACCACGTCGATCTCCGTCTGGTCATCCCACCAGTGCCCGATCCGGTGCAGGGGGAACGGCAGGCCTTCGCTCCGTCGCAGGGTTTCGCGGGCGATCCGCTCATAGGCCCGGCCCAGCAGATGAGGCAGGAGGTCCCGGACGCGGCGGAGCGCGGGTCGGGTTTCGCCCAGCTCCAGGTCGCTGACATACGGGTAGCCGCAGGCGAACCAGAAGGCGACGAATGGGTCCTGCAGGCCGTACAGGGAGCGCCGAGATTTCTGGGGCGCTTTCTCTGTGATGGGCACATCCCGTTCGACCAACTGCAGATCCTCCAGGACGTGCAGGTACTTATGCAGGATATTCTTGCCCAGTCCCGTGTCGTTGGCGATCTCGCCGAACTTCCGCCGGCCCTGGCTGATGGCCCGCAGGATGGCGAGATAGTTGCGGGGCTCGCGGAGCTCCTCCTTCAGCAGGAAGTCCACCTCACGAAACAGAAACGCGCCCGGCGTGAGAATCCGCTCCCGGATGTTGCCGAGCAGATCCAGGTCGAAGTCGAACTGGTGTAGGTAGCCCGGCATCCCCCCCAGCACCGCATAGATTTCGACCGCCTGTGCGAACGGGCGTCGTTTCGGCAAGAACTGGCGCACCCCGACGAAGTCGAGGGGGCGGACGAGGAGGTCCCCGGTCCGCCGGCCGTAGAGCGGGGAGCGGTGCGCCAGGGTCTCCGACTCCATCATGGCCATGGAGGAGCCGCAGAGGACGAGGGTCAGCGGCAGGCGCTGCAGCGTCTCGTCCCAGCCCTTCTGGAAGAGCGAGGAGGTGGCGGGGTTGTTCTCGACCAGGTAGGGATACTCGTCGAGGATCAATAGAAGCCGCTTGTTGGTTTTCGCGGCCGTTGGCCGCAGGTGCGTGGCCAGATACTCGAAGGCCTCGAGCCATGTGTCAAGGCCCTTCCGACCAATGAATGGATCGGTGAAGTGCCCGCCCAGGCGCGCGGCGACCTCGCGGAGTTGTTCCCGCTCCGGCCGCCGGTCCGCCAGGAAGTAGACACCGGATTTCCCCTGCAAGGTTTCCTTCAGGAGGGCGGTCTTTCCCACCCGGCGCTTGCCGTAGACGATGAGGAACTGGGCGTCCCGCGCCCGCCATCGCGCCTCCAGCCACCCCAGCTCCGCCGCCCGGTTGACGAACATGCTTTTTTCCTCCCGGTCTTGCGTCTACTCGTGAGTAGTATACTCCAGAGTAGACTCTGTGCAAGCTGGAAGTGGAGGATCTACTCGTGCCTTTGTGTACATGCTAGTCCTGATCCGAGAAAAACCTTGAACCGCCATGACGCCAAGGCCGCCATGGATGGCGTGTTCGGAACCTTCCAATCCAGAACACGAGAACCGGTTCTTGAGGCCTTCAGTAGTTCCGTTTGTCTTCCCCAATAAGGCCTTCTGGTCTTGGCGTTCTTGGCGCCTTGGCGGTTAATAATTTCGGATTGGGGCTAGTACTGGGACATCTTGTAACCGCGTCCGCTGAATCGACCCTCCCGTCCCAAGTCCCCCTGAAGTCTCCTTGGATCGCGAAGCGAAGCGGCTCGGCGTCACTCGACAATCGATCATCAAAGTCTGGATCGCCGAGCGCCTCGAAAAGCGCGTGGCCTGAGGAGGAAGACACCCGACCGTCTCCGGGGAAGGCGAACGCCACCGCAGGTTCCGACCATTTGGGCCCAACACGGTGGCGGTTTTGACACGAGAACACGCTGTAATAGGTTGGTTTCGAGTAACTGCTCAGGTGGTTCAGGGTTCAGGGTTCAGGGGAGCCACGAGGGCTGGCAGCATAGTCCTCGGCATCCTCCCGCACGGACGACCGGGGCCAGCGGCGATCAGGCGCTGGCAACTGCGTCTCCGGTGTACGGTCCATCCCGTTACGCATCCGGAGTAGGGCGGGCCCTGCCCGCCGCGTCGGGCCAAGCCCCAATACGGTTCACTTAAGCCGTTCGTGCTGAGCTTGTCGAAGCATGAATGGCTTAACCGCCCACCCTTCGACAGGCTCAGGGCGAACGGTTAAGCCGTAAATGAACGGTATTGAGCCAGGCCCGACCTACGGCCTGCGCTGAGCCACCAGGGTTCAGCCCGCGGACCATGTTCATTCCCCTCTTCCCTGAACCCCGAACCCTGAACCCTGAGTAGTCACGGTTTCGAGACAACTTAACTGTGCGCGAAGCCCGATCAGGAAGCGGAGACGTGGCCGAGGTGCGTGAACCACTCCTGGGTGGCTTTGGCGATCGAATCCGGGCTCCACACCGGAGCCTCCCGCCAGTAGTCGATGTGCTCGAGCGTGGCGCGCACGCCCTGCTCGAAGGAAACCTGCGGTTTCCACCCCAGGATCCGGCAAATCTTTCCGGTGTCCGCGAACGTGCAATCCGGCTCCCCTGGGCGCTTCGGGATATGCACGACCTCTCCGCCGAGCAGTTTCACCAATCGGTTGACGCTGTGCGTATTGCCAGATCCCACGTTGAACACTTCTCCGCTGACATCCGCCTCGGCCGCTCGGAGAAATGCTGAAACCACGTCAGTAACGAAGGTGAAGTCTCGCGTCTGCGTCCCATCTCCGACGACGGTGAACGGCTGGTTGGCCAGTTTTTGCGCCAGAAACACGCCGAAGACTGCCCCGTAGGTCCCGGAGGTCCGCGCACGAGGACCGTAGACGTTGAAGAGGCGAAGCGAGACCACCGGCAGCCGGTACACCTGGGCCCAGTGGAGGGCCATCAACTCCCCCAGAGACTTCGTCAGGGCGTATGGATATTGGGGGCGGATGGCCGCCGTCTCGGGCGTGGGATAGGTATCCGGGATGCCGTAACAGGAGGAGGATGCCGTGTAGACGAACCGCTTCACACCTGCAGCGCGCGCCGCCTCCAAGACGCAGGCGGTCCCATTTACGTTGGCGCGATAATAGTCCATCGGACGCTGAATCGAGGGAACGATGTCCGCCAGTGCCGCCAGATGGAAGACCCACTGCGCCCCCGTGAAGAACGGGGAAATCGCTTCCTGGTCCCCGATGTTTACCTGGTGGACCTCAAGCGCCGCATCTCCCCGGAGATGAGCAAGGTTCTGTGGACGGCCCGTGGAAAAATTGTCGAGCACGGTCACCCGCCAGCCGTCCCGCAATAGTCGTTCCACGAGATGGCTCCCGACGAACCCGGCCCCACCCGTCACGATCGCCCTTTTCAGCTCCCCCATGCACCATCCTTCGAAAGGCTCGTCATCCCACCGGAGCCAGCCAAGACCGGACCGAGCGACCGATCAATCCCGCATTGCTCGATGCGCTCGCGCAACGCGGCGGAGATGACATGGTCCAGGATCATGTGCCCGTCCTCTTGCTGCCCGATCCGACTTGCAGGGATCGAAACCTTGACGTCGGCCATGGCCGCTAGCTTGCCGCCTGGCTCTCCGCAGAATCCGATGACCTTGGCCCCGTGCTCCTGCGCATATTTCACCGCCCGGACAATATTCGGCGAGTTCCCCGAAGTCGAGATAGCCACCAGGACATCCGCGGGCTCCAAGAAGCTCCGCAGGGGCTCGACGAACACCTCCGCGTAATCCACGTCGTTCCCCACAGCCGTCATCAGGGGAACATTGTCGGTCAGCGCGATACTCCGGAAGCGCGCCATCCCGCTGACCACCGTGCCCTTGTTCAGATCGTTCATCATGTGTGAGGCGGTGGCCGCACTGCCTCCATTCCCGATGATGAACACGGTGCGGCGGGCCTCCCACGCCTGGAACAGCAGATCGACGGCGGAACGGATCCGATCGCGGGAGATGTTTCGGACCGCTGTTTCCAATTCCGCCAGGTACACCCCAATCAGGTCCGTTGGCATGGCTCCATCACCTTTCAGGGGCGGCGGATTGCGAAGTGTATGCCGTAAACCACCGGCCTGGGAAAAGAACGAGGACGGGCGGCCGACGGGTCGTCCGAGATCCTGAGAGGGCCGGAGGATGCGCACGTGCGCTCACAACTGTCAGCCCTTAACGCGTCGCAGCCGCGCGACGAGTGACCCCATCGCAGCCGGCTCGCTCGCCGCCGCGGACCGGTTCTCCTCGCGGATCTGCCGAGCAATCTCCTCCCGATAGATCCGGACGTGTCTGGGAGCCTCGATGCCCAGACGCACCTGTCCCTGCCGCACCTCCAGGATCTCGAGGACGACGTCCCCGCCGATCTGAATGCGCTCCCCCGCCTTGCGCGTCAACACCAGCACGGGGCAGACCTCACGGGATGCTTCAACCGCCCAGGAGCGGGTGGCGGAGCGAGTAGGTGGAATCCACCAGAGTCACCTGCCGACCGAGTCGTGCCAATGGATTGATGAGAACGGGTGCTCGGAGGTTCGCAGTCACCTCCTCCCGCTCGTGGTGGAAGGTGAGGATGGCGTAGATCGCGAAAGCCGAGCCATCGGCGGCCCCAAGGTCGTGACAGTCTGCCGCATCTATTGTTGGGGCGTACTTCCCGAGGCACAGGCTCGCGGGAAGGATGGGGAAGATGATCTCGGGAACCTGGAGCGATACCAGAAACTGCACGGGGGCGAGGTCCGGCGGGCTCAGCAAGAGGAACTCGCGCAGTTCCTCAAACCCGGGAAGGCCCTCGGGGAATCGGAGGATCTCTTCCTCGGCGACCGGCAGCGAGCCGAAACGCCGGCTTTCCAGCGTGGTGGGCATCCGTCGTCTCCTTCTGGCCGTGCACCCCGGACGAGGGGGGGGGATATGTGCCCGCTCAGCGCAGGAAATCCAGCAGGCTCGGCTGGATCAGGCGTGCTCCTGCCTGGAGAGAGGCCTCAAAGACTTGTTGCTGCCGCTGAAAGTCCAGGGTCGTCTCGGCGATATCCGCGTCCTCGATCCGCGAGAGAAGTTCCTTCACCCGCATGAGATCGGCCGTCAGGATGTCCTGGGCAGCGTCCAGCCGTTGGATCCGGCCACCGATGGAGCCGTTCGCGGCCGAGACCTGGCCGGTCCCGGCATCCAGGCTTGTCAACGTGGCCGAGATCGCCGGCGTGTTGTTGGCGCGCAGCGCGTCCCGGAGGGTGATGAGGGTCTGGAAGAGGTCCACCGACCCGGCAAAGACCTCCGGCCCTGTGACGTTCGCCGCAATCGTGACCCCGCTCAGGATCTCGTGGAGCTGTTGGCCGCTGATGCCCTTCGGATTGGCCGCCACGGCAGAGATCTCGCCCGGCGTGAAGGTATTCAGTCCGAGGGCGGCCAGGGCCCCGCTCGTGTCGTTGGTCAGGGTGAAGCTGCCCCCGGCCGGCGCCGTGATGGTCAGCCGGTTGTCGCCCCCCACGACCGCGCCGAGGCCGAGGGCGCTGAGCGCCGTCGCCAGGTCATTCAGCGTCGTCGCGCCGGCGGTGACGGTCACCGTCCCGGAGGACGTGACGGCCCCGGCGGCATTGTAGATCGAGACGCTGAACCCCCCGGTGGTCACGGCCCCCGGCAATCCCGCGGCATCCAGGGCGACGGCGGGGCCTGCCGCCGCGTTGAAACCGGCCAGGGTCGTCGGGCGGCTCCCATTGCGGGTGGCGGTGTAGGGCGCGGTCCTGACCTCGGTTCCGCCAAACAGGTAATCATCGCCGAAGCGGCTCATGGAGAGGTCGAGGAGCGCTTCCAGGAACTGGTTCACCTGGTCCGCGAGGATACTGCGCTGCTCAGCGCCTCCCGTGTCGTCCGCCCCCTTGACGGCCAGACCCCGGACGTCCACGAGCAGCGGCTGGATATTGTCGAGCGCCTTCTCGGCGGCGCTCAGCCGGTCGCGGGCGCTGTCCCCGTTTCTCTGGAACTGCTCCCGGGCGGCGATGGCGGCGCGGAGGCCCATGGCCAGGCTGGCGCCCACCGGATCGTCGGAAGCCTCCAGGAGGGCCTTGCCGGAGGCGAGACGCATTTGGAGCTTCTGGAGAACGGATAGGCTCTGGTTGATGTTTCGCTGGACCAGGTCCGTCAGCATGCTGTTCGTGACGCGCATGACGTCCCCCGAAGAGCGTTCGGCGCTTCGACCGTTCGGCGGTTCGGTGGTTCCCGACCTGCCGAACAGCCGAACGGTTTTTCTCCTTCAGCGGAGCAGGCCGTTCACCACGGTGTCCAGGAGGTCGTCCACCACCTGGATCACCCGGGCCGAGGCTTCGAACGTGTGCTGGAACTGGATCAGGTCCGCCATCTCCTCGTCCAGCGAAACGCCTGAAACCTCCTGCCGTCGGTTGTCCACGGTCGTGGTCACCAGTTGCTGGCTCTCGTTCACCCGTGTCGCGGCCTGGGTCCGCGAGCCGATCACCCCGATGGTCGAGGCGAAGAAATCGTCAAAGGTGGCGGCGCCACCCTGCATGATAAGCCCCTCCCGGAGCTGGGCCATGGCCAGGGCGGTGCTGTTGTCCCCGGGGCTGAAGGCCCCCGTGCTCGCGTCGGGGGTGGCCGCGGCGATGGTCCGGACGTCGGCCTGGATGGCCGCGCTGACCGCCATGCTCTGGGCGTTGGTGCCGCTGAAGAAACTATGCAGACCCAGCGCCGCGAGGCTGTCGCTGGTGTCGGCGGCGAAGGCAAAGGTCGAGCCGGCCCCGCTGCTCAGCGTCAGGCGGCCCCCCGAAACGGTCGCGGTGAGGCCGGCCACGCCGTTCAATGCGGTGGCCATGTCGTTCAACGAGGTGGTCCCCGCGGTGATCGTCGCAGTCCCGCTCGCGGTCACCGCCCCGGTCCCATCGTACACGAACACCTTGAAGCTGCCGGTCTTTGGCGTGAACGACAGACCTGCGGCGGTGAGCGCGGCCGCGGGATCGCTCACGGCGTTCTCGCTGGTCAGGCTGGTCAGCCCCTGGAGGCCGATGCCGCTCGCCTGCAGACGGTTGAATTCCAGGATCACCCCGCGGGCGAGCGTGTCCATTTGGTCCTGCGCGTACTTCAGATAGGATGTTGGATCGTTCCGGACGTTCAGCAAACCCTTCAGCTCTCCCCCAGAGACGCTGGTCGCCGTTCCGCCGATCAGGATTTGATAGTCATCGCTGGTCGCCGAAAGCCGGGCCGAGAGCTGGGCGGCTGTCGTCGTGTCCACCAGGGTGCCGCCGCCACCCAGAAGGCCGATGGACAGGGTTCCATCGCTGCGCTGCCGAGACGTCACGGCGACCAGCCTCGACAGGCCATCCGCCAGCTCGTCTCGCTGGTCCAGCAGCTCGTTGGGCGATCCCCCCGCGACGACGATGGCCTGGATCTGCCCGTTCAGCGTTGCGATCTGCTGGAGCAGGGTATTCACCTCCCCGACGCGCGCGACGATCTCGCTCTCGACATTCCGCTTCGTGAGCGTCAGGTCCGATTGGATGCGGTGAAAGTCCCCGGCCAGGATCATGCCGCGTTCCTTGACGTCGGTCCGGGCCGTGGGGTCGGCGGGGTCGTTCGCCAGCTCCTGCATCGCGGCGAAGAACTCCGCCAGACTCGCCTGGAGGCCGCTGTCCGATGGCTCCCCGAAGATCCCCTGGATCTGGCGAAGACCGGACAACTCCGCCTCGCCCTGCCCGAGCGTCTGGCTGGCCTGCCGGAACTGGGTGTCGGCGAACTGGTCCCGCAGGCGCCGGATCCCATCCACGCGGACCCCCGTGCCGAGCTGACCGACCGGCAGGGTCTCGGGTGGGCTCTCTTTCAGGTCCACGCGCTGGCGCGAGTACCCCCGCCTCCCCGCGTTGGCCACATTGTTGGACGTGGTCTGCAGCGCCAGTTGACTGGCGAATAGCGCGGACTTGGCTACCCCGAGGATGCCGAAGAGCGAGCTCATGCCGTCTGGTTCAGGGCGATCAGCGTGGGGTGGGGTGCATTGAGCTGTCCGCTAGCGCCGTAGGTGGCGTTCGCCGAGGCCACGGTGCGGAACAGGTCCAGCGATCCCTGGACGACTTCCAGGCATCCGTCCAAAAGGTTCCGGTTGACGTCACTGGCTGTCACCAGGCGGCCGATGACCCCGCGGAACTCCTCCAGCAGCGCCGTGAGTGTCTCCCCCAGCTCCGACGGGGCGATCCGCGCGATGTGCGCGAGGGGCAGGATGTCGGTCGGTTCCCCCATTTCATTTGCGAGACGATCCAGAACAGATGCCCGGGATTTCTCCAGTTGAGCCAGCTCCCGGGTGAGAACCTCCTTCTCCCGAACGATCCCGGCCAGCGCTGTCAACTCTCCCTTGACGATCCTCGCACGCTCGCGCCGCACCAGCCCCAGCAGGGATCGGTAATGCGTGATCTCCTGGCGGAGGATCGCTACCAAGTCCGAGAAGAGCCTGTCCATGGTATAGGCCTCACCAGGCACCCCCTGCCCGGCAGGGGGACCTCCCTCTGCCGTTCCCCAGGCGGCAAGGGAAAGCGGGGCGGAGGGAAGAGGGTTGGTGCGGGGCGCTAGCCGAAGAGACCCTCGGCAAGCATCCGTTCGGCGACTTTCTCGCCAGGCACCCCGTAGGTTCCCGCCACTACAAGTCGCTTGAGGGCTTCGACCCGGTCCTGGCGGATTTGCGGCAGTTGGGAGAGCGCCTCCCTGGCTGCGTGGAGCGCCCGGGCCCGGTCTGACAATTCGACCCGGTCTGCCGTCGGTCTCTGGCCGGGAGAGGCCTGCACGGGCCTGTCGAGCTGGCTGCCCTGAACGGGCCGCGGCTGGGGCGGGATGCCCCCCGGTATCCCCTTGTCATTCTGGATCTTCACCGGCGCCTCCGTGAAGGGATGGATTTATAGTCTTACTCGACATATCGGTCTCCTGGCGGGAGGACTTTAGGACTTTTGTGGCAATCAGGCACCTTGGCGACCCGGCACTCAGGGGATGGCCGATTCCAGATTGCCAGATTGCCAGATTGCCCGATTGCCTGGTTGCCCTCCGCCCCGTGTCGGAGAGCCTGATCGCGCAGGATTATCTGGGCGAGCCCGATTCCCCCCGCCCGCGCCAGGCTTCGGCCGATCTCCTGATCGAACATCTCACGGTAGACCTGGGCGTCCGTGCCCTCCTTGAACAGGCCGCCGCTCCCCACGCTCCCGCGCATGGCCTTCAACAAGAGGCCGAGGAAGACCCCCTCAAACTCCTGCGCTGTCCGACGCAGTCGCTCCGCCTCTCCAGGCGATTGCGGATTGCGGATTGCGGAATGCGGAATGGCCTGAGCAGACGGAGGAAGTATCGGTTCCATCAGTCGTCCTCTTTATTGAACTTTGCAAAACGAATGGAAAGCCGGCCGCTCGACTGCCCCCTCACCCTCCCCTCTCCCCCATTGGGCATATGCGCTAACATAGCGTCCATTTCAATGGCCGTTCGCCCTGAGCTTGTCGAAGGGCGGACGGGGATTCGTGTTTCGACAGGCTCAACACGAACGGCAACTACCGACTTTGTCCCAAAGTTAGCGCTTATGCCCCCATTGGGGGAGAGGACAAAGGTGAGGGGGGACAAAAGGCGTGGCCTCGTTCCATTACATATGCAAAGGTCAATAGGACAATCCGCGTCCAAGATCTGCTCGTGGAATTGACCCCAATCCGAAATTACCAACCGCCAAGGACACCCAGCGCTGGCGCTGGGTGATCATGGCGGTTCAAGTTTTTTCTCGGATCAGGCTTGACATTCCGCATTCCCCATTCGCATTCCCCATTTCTTAGAGGATTTCCAGCTCCGCCTGTAGGGCACCGGCCTGTTTGATGGCCTGCAAAATAGAGATCAGGTCCCGACCCGTGACCCCCAGGGCGTTGAGGGCCCGGACCAGGTCACCGATGCTGGCCCCCTCCTCCACGACCGAGAGCCTGGACTTCTCCTCTTGGACCGTCACATCGCTTTTCGGGACGACCACGGTGCTTCCGCCGGAGAGGGCCGGAGGCTGGGAGACCTGAAACTCGGATTTGATCTGGACGCTCAGGTTCCCGTGGGCGATCGCGATGGTGGAAATCCGCACTTCGCTGCCCATGATAACCGTGCCCGTCCGCTCGTTGACGACGACCTTTGCCACGCGATCCGGCGCGATGCGCAGGTGCTCCAGGGTGGTGATCAAGGCGATCAGGTCCGCCCCCGGCTGGACCCCGACCCGAACCGTGGCCGCATCCTCGGCTCGGGCGCGACCCGCGCCCAGGGACCGGTTGACCGCCTCCGCCAGCCGCCCGGACGTGGTGAAATCGGGGGCGTTCAAGGTGATGGCCAGGGTCTGGTTCTCGACCACGGTGGTGGGGACCTCCCGTTCGATGATGGCGCCGTTGGGGACCCGTCCCACGGTGGGGTGATTCTTCTGGACCTTTTCGCCGGTGCCGCCCGCCTCCACGTTGAAGCCCCCGATAGAGACCGGACCCTGGGCCACGGCGTACACGTTCCCGTCAGCCGCCTGCAGCGGCGTGAGAAGCAGCGTGCCCCCCTGCAGCGAGGTGGCATCGCCCAGCGAGGAGACCAGGACATCCAGCGTCGTCCCCGCCTTGGCGAAGGCCGGGAGCTTGGCCGTGACCATCACCGCGGCCACGTTCTTCACGCCCACCCGGTCCCGCGGGACCTGGATGCCCATGTGCTGCAGCATGCTGGCGATGGACTGGACGGTGAAGAGGGTGCCGGCCTTGTCCCCCGTCCCGTTGAGGCCGATGAGCAGGCCGTAGCCGAACAGCTCGTTCTCGCGAACCCCCTGGATCCGCGCCACGTCCTTGACCCGAACCTCCATCGCGTGAGCCTGCGCCAGCAGGTTCACGCCAATGAAAAATGCAAAACTGACAACCGACAACGCAAAACCGAACCCCCACCCCTTCCCTCCCCCCGCGCACCCGCCAGAGGCGGGTGGGGGGAGGGCGAGGGAGGGGGACCGGTTGTCGGTTTTCAATTGTCGGTTTTTCATTGTCATGGGCATCAGAAGATCCGGAAGATGTCGAAGAGGCGCTGGAGAATGCCGGGCCGCTGCTTCTCTGCCAGAATGCCCTCCCCCAATATCGTGATCTCGGCATCCGCCACCTGCGTGGACAGGATGGTGTTCTCGGGCGTGACGTCCTCGGGGCGCACCACGCCGCTGAAGGCCAGCGTCTGCGTCTCGTCGTTGACCACGATGGCGCGCCGGCCCTCGATCAACAAGTGTCCGTTCTCCAGGACCTTCATCACCCGCACCGGAATGCGCGCGGTGACGCTGTCACTCCGAGTGATGTTTCCGCTGCCCTTCTGCTCGTTGCTGCCGGTGAAGTCGAAGCGGCCCCGGTTGCCTTCGCGACCGGCGCCGAAGTGTTTGTTGCCAAAGAAGTTGGAAAGGTTGAGGTGATTTTGCGAGTCCTTCTTGAGGTTCGTCTCGGCCTTCCGGTCCGACTGGGCCGACTCCGCCACCAGGACAGTGACGATGTCGCCGACCCGGTTGGCCCGAACGTCCGTGAACAGGAATGCCCGGCCTCCGTCACGCCACAGCGAATCCGCCTCCGCGACTCCGCCGCCTGTCAGGATGCCCATCATCGCCGTGGCGATGGCCACAATGTAGCGCATGTCTCACCCATGTGCCTGGCAATCCGGCGATCCGGCAATCCGGCGTTCCGAGTTGCCCGATTGCCTAACCCCAATCCGAAATTCTCAACCGCCAAGGCGCCAAGAACGCCAAGCTGAAATGGCTCATTCGGAAAAAACGGACGACACTTCTGAAGACCCCATAAGCGCGGCCTCGCGTTTTTCGCTGGTGAGATCGGAACATCGCACCTTGGCGACCCGGGTACCCAGCGCGAGCTGGGTGATCATGGCGGTTCAAAGTTTTTCTCGGATCAGGGCTAATTGCCCGATTGCCCGAGTGCCGGGTTGCCTAGAACGGAACGCGAACGATCCGTTCCGCCGCCACCTGCCCGTACACCTCGCGTCCGGAGGCCAGGTTTTGCACGCGGACCACCTGGCCCATCTTCCCCTCTTCTCGCGCCTCCCCCTGGGTCATCGCACGCAGGCCACGGCCCTCCGCCGTGAGGAGAACAATATCGCCCCGGCGGACGAGAGGTGGCAGTTCCACCATGCCGGCCAGAATCGGCTCTCCGGGCGAGAGGGCGCGGATGGCTCGTCGGCCCAACACGGCACCCAGCTCTCCCAATGGCCCCTGCCCCGCCACCACCTCGCGGCGCTCCAGCCGGACGTCCTCTGCCTCCAGGAGGGCATGGCGCGCGATGGGTCGCGCCGCCACCAGCACCTCGGACAGCGCGGCGACGCGCACCGGCACGCTCACCGACCGGTGGAGCACGCCATCCACCCACGCCTCCACGGTCACACTGATGGAGCCCACCAGCTCGGCCGGTGGCCGCCCCCGGACCTTGAGATCCAGATTCCCCGCCGGCAGCGTGAGGTCTGGCGGTGCCGCTGTGGGCTGGACCGACAGCCCTGCCGCATCCGCCGGGTACCCACGGACTGCCGTGGGTGCCGCGGCCAAAATGTGCTGCCGGATCACCGCCAAAAGCTCCGCACCGGCCACCCGCTGACTCGCCGTGGTTACCGACACCGCCGGTGGGGCATCGAACAGGACGAGGGCCAGGTCAATCTGCTGCTGGCGCAGGCGCGCCTTGAGGTACGGCAGGTCCAGGGTCCGGGTGAGCCCGGGGAGCGGCGCGCGGCCCACCTCGATCTTTCGCAGGCGCTCGGCCAGCGCCTCATCCTGTCCCTGGATCTCGGCCACGTCGCCGAGGCGGATCTCCGTCCCGCGCAGCGTGGACTCGGGCCGCAGCGTGACCACCACGCGCGGTCGCGGCTCCAAGGCATCCCTCCGGTCCACCTGCTGGCTGGCCACTGCGGCTTCCACCATGCCGGCCAGAATCGGCTCTCCGGGCGAGAGGGCGCGGATGGCTCGTCGGCCCAACACGGCACCCAGCTCTCCCAATGGCCCCTGCCCCGCCACCACCTCGCGGCGCTCCAGCCGGACG